>Ga0193753_10003254_pt1 | contig 12144 bp, 5 predicted proteins | sample H1c2metaG_FD_144925 | JGI IMG/M metagenome (GOLD analysis project Ga0193753, IMG submission 144925) | Soil microbial communities from a riparian zone of the East river system, Colorado, United States - H1c2 | ecosystem: Environmental > Terrestrial > Soil > Riparian zone | place: USA: East River... | reverse complement strand
CCACATTGCCGCTCGAGACGGAGTCGAATGTGATTGGTACGGTCATCAACAGCGGCCGGGTACAGGAGTTGCCGCTGAATGGACGAAACTATCTTCAGCTAGCGCTGCTCAGCGGTGGCGCCGTAACGCCGAACACAAGGTCGGATGCGATCTCCGGACAGACCGGCCGCAGCGATAATGCGATCTTGCTGGGCGGCAATGTGGGAAGCTCGACCGGATATATGATCGACGGCATTGCCGTGCGGGGCGGGCGGCTGGGAGAGTCGGCGGTCAATATCTCGCCAGCAGCGATCGATCAATTTAAGGTCCAGATGAGCTTCTTCATGCCGGACCAAGGGCCAAACCCAGGGCTTGTGAATTTGATCACGAAGGGTGGAAACAACAGTTTCCACGGAGAAGCGTTTGAGTTTTTTCGGAACGGGAATCTTGACGCGCGGAACTTCTTTTCTCAAGTGCCGGAGAATTTACATAGAAATCAGTTCGGCGCAGCGATAGGCGGGCCGATCCGGAAGGACAAGACGTGGTTCTTTGCAAACTTCGAGAGCTTGCGGGAACTGACCGCGTTTACGGCTTCGGGCTATGCGCCTACACAGGCGATGTTCAACGGCGACTTCAGCGCGCTGAGCGTCAAGGTCTATGATCCGCAGAGCTACTCGGCCACGACGGGCACTCGGACAGCATTTCCCGCCAACATGATTCCGGCCGACCGGATTAACCCGGTAGCCAAGAAACTCTTGCAGTATTACCGGCCGGGCGCGTCGCTCGCACAGAAGCCAAGCAACTTGTTTGCGAATCCGCGCCGAAGCAACGACGACGATCAGTGGGGCGTGCGAGTGGATCACGCGCTCACACAGAACCAGAATATCTTTTTCCGGTATATCCGGGAGCGAGGCGATCTCATCTCGCCTGGGTTGGAGCCGTATTCGGGCTCGCAGTTTCCACTCGAAACGGACTTCGCGACTGCACAGCATACATGGACGATTTCGCCCGCGTTGGTGAACAATCTGCGGATCGGATTCGTGCGGAATTCAATATTCAGCGGCAACGAAGGCGCGGCGTTGGGCGAAATATTGCCGCAGCTAGGGATTGTGAACACGCTCGACACGCGGGGCATATCCGGCATTGGCGTTACTGGCTATGCGAGCTTCGGACGCTCGGCGGGCAACCTGGGGAACATCGATAACAGCTATCAGCTCGACGACGGCGTGTACTGGACCAAAGGCACTCACGGACTACAGATGGGCGCGAGCCTGCGGTACCGGCGGACATGGCAGCAGAACTCGAATGCGAACGCGCTGGGGTCGTTGACCTTTCAGTCGCAGTTTACGGCTCAACTGACGCCGAACGCGCAGGGACAACGAGTGGCGCAGGCGGGGACGGGCGATGCATTTGCGGATTTTCTGCTAGGGCTGCCGGCGAACGGTCAAGTCATTGGCTTGCCGCTGCTGCCCTACCGGTTCACACAGGTAAATCCGTACATACAGGATACGTGGAAAGTCACGCGCAACTTCACGCTGAACTACGGCGTCGCGTGGTTCGTATCGACCAATCCTCAGCCAGTGGGATTCGCGGAGAAACTGCCGCATGGTTTCGATTATCAGACCGGGCTGCTCGAATACGCGGCGCTCGGGCAAGTATCGCCGCAGGTGCTGTCGATGAACTGGCACAATTTCACTCCGCGGCTGGGCTTTGCGTGGCAACCGACGTGGCTGAAAAACACGGTGATCCGCGCAGGCGCAGGCACGTTCTATTCGGACACGAAGTTGATCGAAGCGCAGTTTGCAATGGTGGCGCCTCCTTACAACTCTCCAACGACGATCACAAACGTAGCAACGAATCCGGTGCCGCAGTATGTGCTGGGGACAAATATTTTCCCGGCGACTCCGTCGCGAACGCTCACCACCGACTATGCGGCGCAACTGCCGAACGGCACGACTGCTTTCGTCCTGCGGCCGTCAAACCGGACGCCGTATGTGAACCAGTGGAACTTCTCGATCCAGCACTCGTTCACGGCGAGCGATCTGGTGGAGCTGACGTATTTAGGGGCTTCCGGCCACAACCAGCAAAACCGGTATGAGGGCGCGCAGTGCGTGGTAGGAGCGGATTTGCGGTGCAATCCGGCCACCAAAACATATCCCCGGTATGCGAGCTTATTGACGGCCGACTTCAATGGGAACTCATCGTACGAGGCAATGGTCGCGCGGTATCACCACAGAACGAAATACGGCCTGGATCTCCGCTTTGAGTACACGTTTGGAAAGGCGCTGAACGATCACTTCGAGGGCGGCTCGAACGAGGAACAAATCACGAATTGCCGCCAGTGTGACAAAGGGCCGGCATCGTTCGACGTGAAGCACCGGGCAGTTATGAGCCTGATTTATCAGTTGCCGTTCGGGCGCGGACGGCAGTTTGGACAGGGTATGCCGGCGGCAGTGAACTTCGTGGCGGGGGGTTGGTCGGTGACGTCGATTGCGACGTTTGCGACAGGAGCGCCATTCGACATCACGGCCCCGAATACCACGGGCTATGGAAACATCACGCATCGGGCGAACCGGGCATGCGATGGGCAAAGCGAGCAGTTGGAGGATAGCGTACGCGCGAACGGATTCAAATGGTTCGATACAAGTTGCTTTGTGGCGCCGCAAAGCGGGTTTTACGGCAACGCCGCGCGGAATGTGCTGTATGGGCCGGGGATCCACAACTGGGACATCGGGGTGCAGAAAATGTTCCCAATCCATGAGGACTTGCGGCTGGAGTTTCGCGGCGAGATGTTCAACGCCTTCAACCATGCCCAATTCAACGCCCCGAATGCGTCCGTGGTCGGCTCGACGTTCGGACTGATTGACTCGGCGCGACCGCCGCGGCTGGTGCAGTTTGCGATGCGGCTATTGTTCTAACTAGAGGGAGGCTAAGCGATGGAAGAAAGCAACCGGCGAACGTTTCTGAAAGCGAGTTTGCCGTTGGCGATACAGGCGTCGGCGGCCGGGCAGACGCGAAAACCGAACGTGTTGTTCATTATGGCGGACCAATTCCGGTTCGACGCGATCGCGGCGTTAGGCAATCGCGACGTTTACACGCCGAACCTCGACCGGCTGGCGAAGCGAGGGGCGGCCTTTACGAATACGTATTCGCCTTGCCCGGTCTGCGTGCCAGCGCGATATTCGATCCGCACGGGATGTGAGCCGCCGAGCACGCGCGTCTTCATGAATGGCCCGGCACATCCGCTGGAGGGGCAGGCGCGGACGGTGGACGGGCGGTGCGGCCCGTACTTGGCGGCGACGATGAAGAAGCAGGGATACCGGACGTTCGGTGTCGGCAAATTTCATACACAGCCGTGGGACGAGCGGCTGGGCTACGATGTACACCTGCACAGCGAGGAACTCTATGGCACGCAGGCGCAACGGAAGGGCGACAGCTACGCGAACTGGATCGCGACCGAACACCCGGCCTTCAACTACGTTGAAGGACTGATGGGCGAGCGGACCGAGATGTACTATATGCCGCAGGCGCGCCCGATGCCGGCGGAACTGGCGGTGGAGCGCTGGGCGGCGGACCGGGCGATAGAAGAGATCCGGAAGCCGGGGGTGGAGCCATATTTCGGATTCGTGTCGTTTGTCGGACCGCACCCACCGATTGCACCGCCGCTGCCGTACAACCGGCTCTACGATCCGGACAAGATGCCGAATCCGGTGTGCGGCGAGAAAGCCACAGACCATATGGACGAGCAGATCCCGTGGATGAATCACCTGATTTGGGCGGAGGATATCAACGACTCGCACGCGCGGGTCGTGCGGGCACGGTATTACGGGACGATCACCTATATCGACGACTGCATCGGCCGAATTTTGGACGCAGTGGAGGCGCGCGGGGACGGGGCGAACACGATGATCTGCTTTTTTTCGGATCATGGCGATCACCTGGGCGATCACCACGGATGGCAGAAGGAGAGCTTTTTCGATGTATCGGCGCGGGTGCCCTTCCTGGTGAGTTGGCCGGACAAGATTGCGGCTGGGTCACGACAGGAGAAACTAGCGTCGCTGGTGGATCTGTTTGGGTTGGCCACCGCGGCGGCGGGCGCGCCGGAGTGGCGCGAAGGCGTAGACTTGCTGAACGGGCCAGCGAGAGAGTATTTGTTTGGATATTACGGGATACCCGGGACGCCACAGTACAAGGTGATGGTGCGGCACGGGAACTGGAAATATATTTACCTTTCCAATGGAGGGCGCGAGCAGTTATTTGACGTGGTAAGCGATCCGCACGAGTTGAAGAACGTGGCCGGGCAGCAGCGCGAGATGGCAAACCGGCTGCGGGCGCAGGTGGTAGCGACTACGAATCGCCCGGTGCTGCGGGCGGCGATGAGCGGCAACGATGTGATGGCATTTCCGTTTATGCCGCGGCCGATGGAGCGAATTTATCAGTTCGACCGTTCCCGCGGCATCACGGGCTTTCCGCAACATCCTCGAGATGTGCTGGCCCGCTGGCGTGGTTGACTTTTACTTGATTTGAGCCAAACGCCAGTAGGCCTGACCCGGAATAGAGTTTTCGACCAGCCATTGGTAGAGGCGCAGGGTAATGGTACTGCCGGCGTAGGGCGAAAGGTCGAGCGCGACTTCTTTCCAGACGGGAGTGGAGCTTGACGCGCTCGTGTTTTCGCCGCCGACGATCTGAGACGTGAGATTTTGGTCGTCCACAAAAACCTGCAGACGCCAGGGACGGTTCGGGATGTGCCCGATGTCTAAGATCAACCGCGGTTTTCCGGCGGGCACTTTCAGGGAGCGTGTGAGCATGCAGGGACGGGTATCGCGCGGGAAGGTGACGAGCACGTTGTCGTCTAAATAAGTGGCGCCGGCCCCACCGCGAGAAGCGCCCTCGAGACGCCAATCCGCGTTCCAGAGTTTGCCGTAGTCGTTGATGTCGAAATACTCGAGAGGCTGCGCGCGGACAAGCTGCCGCGGAATGACAAGCGCGCCGCTCGCGAGCTTCGCGCCATTGGCGAGCAGGTTTTTCTGACCCGCTTCGGCAACACGGCGGGCCAGATCGTCGATGCGCTCGTCAATGGTGCGGCCCAGTTTTAGCGGCCCCATGTGGTCTCCGTAGATACGGTTGTGCAGCGGGTCGACGAATTGTTTTGGAATGGCTTTGAAGCCGTGCATCGCGCCAACAACCGAGGCGACGTTGGCGGCGTTGCAGTCCGCATCGGTGTAGTCGCCAGCCTGGGTAACGACATAGACGCTTCTTAGAAAGTCGCCGCCGCCGTAGAGTATGCCCAAGGCGACTAGAGCTCCGTTCGCAACTGAGTTGTTCATTTGCGGATAATCGGGACGCCAGCGGGCCTCGCTTTCGGCTGCGATTTCGCGCCATGGTTTTCGCTGCGCATAGCCAGCGAGAACAAAATCTATGGCTTTGCGATAGTTCGATCGGGAATCGATCAACTGCGCGGCCTGCTGGATTATTTTTGCCGGGTTGGTTTCGAAGAAGGCTTCACTGATACAGGCGGCCACGAAGACCGCGCCATCGGAGCCTTCCGCATAGCCATTGATATGAGAATACTTGCGGGCGACGGCACCGGCGAGATTCACCATGCCAGGCGAGATCATGCCGTAGATGTCAGAGGAGAACTCGGGCCCGATGGTATGGAACCAACGGTTATAGCGAGGGCTGCCGGTATCCGGCGGTTTGATACCGCGCTCGAGAGCGAGGCGGGCCTGTTCGCTCGAGCCCCAAGTCCCCGCCTTATATTCCTTCCACATGTTCCCTAACTGCTCGACCGTCATGTTGGGGCCAAAGCGCTCGAAGCCGTAGAGAGCGACCATCTCGTAGTAATAGTCGTCGTCGACCAGGGCGGCCTCGTACTTATTCAAATAGTGGTCGAGTGGAATGACATTGCGCGCTTTGCCTTCGAAGTTGAATCCAAACGACGCGCCGGCGATCTGGCCGATCCAAGCGCCGTAGACTTTGTCACGATAGTCTTCGAGCGTGATACGGCGGTCCGCGGCAGCAGCACAGAGCGAGAGAGAAATCAGAAATGCAATTGTCTTTTTCATAGTCAGGAAGATTCGAGCACAGCCTGGGCCCACTCGAAGTAACCCACGGGAGGACTCCAATACTCATTGGTACGCCAATTTCCGGCGAAAGTGGTGTCGAGAACCGGCTCGTCGTCGGCGTTGCCGCAGATGCCGCACAGGATGCCGCCCGGAATGACGCCCACGTACCGGGAATGAGGATAAGGATTGCGCTCGCCAATGCCGCTAACGAGCGATGCGCCGAATGGATTATTGCCAAAGATCCATTCGAATTGGCGGATAGCGAGATCGCGCCATGCGGGCCGGCTGAACTCGCGCGCCGCGGTGGCGAACAGAAGAGCGTGGCAGCCGAGATGCGGATTGAGCCCCGCCCACCAGAACTGCTTGCGCACGGGCATAAAGAAGCGGTAAGTATGCCGGCTGCTGAGCCGGCGATAGCGCTCGGGCGTGGGTGAGCCGGTGTACACGCCGAACGGGACGATGCCGTATGCGGAATGCTCACACAGCGGGGTTATATAGTTTTCGATATAGCTGCGGATAGCGGACCGCCACGCGCTGGTGCCGGATGGATCGCGAAAAGCGCGCGCCGCTTCGAGGAGGGCGAAGGCGGGCAGCGCACTGTGGACAGCATCCTTGTAGGGCTCGGGATCGTTGGGGGATGTCGCCCAGAAACCGCCTGGTTGTTGAAGACCAGCCAGCACGCCGGCAATCTGTTGCGCGGCGGCGCGCTGTTCGAGCTGGATGGCCGCAAGCAGCCACCAACCCAGCTCCGCCGCGTCACCCTGATGAGAATTTGCCTCCCAGCACTTCGTCGCGGCGCGTAGACACATAGTGCTGTATGCGGCATCGGATTCATGAAAATGGCGTGCATACATGGCCTGCATGGTGGCGAACATGGCCTGTGTCAAGCTATCGATGGATGGGTTCAGATAGCGATCGTCGGCGGTACCGATGGTGTTGTCGGTCCAGTGATTGTCGCTATTATCTCCGTTGAGGCCGCCGGCGACATCGGCCCAGACCCGGCCATCGGAGTCCTGCATCTTGAGGAAATATCGATTGCCCCAGCGGAGCTCCTCTTCAAGAGGCGCCAGACCGGAGCCGGCGAGGTCCCAGCCGGAAGCGAGATGGCGGGCAATGGCGAGAAGGCCGAAGGCGTTCATCATGGTCGCGTTCATCCATTTGCGGACGTCGCCGGCATCGTGCCAGCCGCCGGTGGTGTCGACATGCGCGCCGTTGTCGCGGCGGCGCGCGTCGTCGAGATGGCAAGCAGGATGCACGTTCGGCACGGCGGCTCCGCAGCGTTGCGCGCGATGGTAGCTGGTGACGATGGGGAGGAGCCGGCGCCAGGCGTCGCGCCGGATGAAGAAGGGCGGCGACAGTTCTTCGTTGACTCGTATCTGGTAGAGACCTTCGCGCGTGATGGCAGTGAAGTCGCCAGTCGTGACTGCGCCGAGGTCGAAAGTTGCCGGCTGTAACGGAAGCTCGCGCTGAAAGGCGGGGCCACTACTGATATCGCGCAGGAGAAAACTACGCGCGCCCGGCTGGCGCACGACGATGCGCTTTTGAGCCTGGGGGTGGAACCCGACGTGGCAAACGCCGATCGTGGGGCCGGGCCCGGCGGTCATGTTTTCGACGGGATCCGCCTGCGGCCGCCCTTCTTGCGCCAAAGCGGCGGCGGGCGTTGAAATATGGAAGACGCCGGCCAAGGGCGGCGTCAGGCTGAAGGCTTGTAGGAACCGGCGGCGTTTCACACTGTAGGTCTATCAAAATGCGATGGCGCTGGTGCAAGATAGAGAAACTGATATGAGTGAGCTAATTCAGGATCGACGTGGTTTTCTTCGGGGCGCGGCGGGGCTGGCGGGTGGAGCGGCGATTGCTTCCGGCCAGCAGCCAGAGGGCATTCAACATGCCGGCGCCACACGAGCTTTGACAGAAAAGGAGAAGCTGGCGCGGATCGCCTCGAACACTTGGCCGATCCGGTACATCTTCAAGGGGCGCGGCGCGCTGCTCGCGAGCTCGGAGGAAGTGCAGCGGATGAAGAAGAAGTATGGGGAGATCACGATGCTCGATTTTCCGGACTTCACGAAGGAAAAATTTCCGGGCGTTTACCACATGGATCTGTTCTCGGGTCTGTTCGGCGATCAGGCTGACGACAGTATGTACGTGTCGGTGCCGGTCGAGTTCAACGGCACGCGACGGACCATGCGCGAGTTTGACCCGTCGAGCGCGCCGGGAAAAAAGTGGCTCGAAAAAATGGCTAACAAGCAGGTGGCTACGGGGACGAGATGCGTCCATATTTCGAACAATGCGCCGCGCGATATTTGCGACCTCGACGGAGAGAAGCGCAAGGAAGGGATACGCGTGGCGAAGAAGTGGCTGGATGGCGCGGCGATGCTGGGCGCGAAATCGATGCGGGTGAACAGCGGCGGGCCACGCATCTCACCGATTCCGGTGGCCGATCCGAGCTCTTATCCGAAGAATAACGATCTGGCGCAGTATCTGACGAATTGCATCGAGTCGTTTAAGGAGATGGCGGATTACGGCGGCAAAGTGGGCGTGAAGGTGACGTTAGAGAATCACTGGGGCCTGACGGCGAATCCGATCAATATTCGGATCATCATTGAGGAAGTGAATAATCCGTATTGCGAGGCGTCACCCGATTTTTGTAATTGGGAGCATGAGTATTTGCTGTTTCATGCGCTCGCGGACCTGGCGCCTTATGCGCGCACGAACGTGCATGCGAAGTATTGGAATCGCTGGAAAGATCCGGATGTGCAGAGGAATGTGCGGATCATGCTGAACGCGAATTATATGGGGGTTTTCGCGTTGGAGTATGAGGAAGGGCCTTGGGACGGAGTGGAGGGCGCGCAGTATTTGTATCGCGAGGTTTTGGCGGCGCTTTAGCCCCTCGGATGATGAGACTGCGGCAAGCCGGGTCAGCAGACCATGCCCAGAGGGCACCAAGACGGGGACGTCCGCCCCACTTCACTTGAGATTACGGTTTGCAACCTTAAGTTCAAGAAAAGATTTCAGGCTAGCGGCGTGGTAGGGCGAAAGCGACGTAGGCGCCGTTGATTTTGGCGGGGGTTTTGAAGGCGACTGAATCGACGGCGGCGGCGCAGACTATTAAGTATTGGCGGCCGTTTATTTCGTAGACGGCGGGGATTCCTTCTAGAGCGGCGGGCAGCGTGGTTTCCCAAAGTATCTTGCCTGTTTCTTCATCGAGCGCGCGGACTTTATGGTCGCGCGTGGCGGTAAAGATCAGGCCTCCCGCGGTGACGACGGGGCCGACCTTCGGATAGACGCTGCCGGTGTCTTTGAGATCCTCCTCACCTTTACCCCCGAGCGCGTCGCCTAGCGGGATGGTCCAGCGGATTTTTCCTTCATTGAGGTCGTAGGAGGTCAGCGAGGTCCAGGGCGGAGCGATGGGAGAGAGACCGTCGCTGGTGAAGAGAAAGCCGAAGCTGCTGGTGTAGCGGGTGCCGGTTGCGTCGGGCTCGAGCTTGAGAATGCACGGGAGATCTTTCGAGACGACGAAGAGGCGGGCGCTTGCGGGATCGGCCGCTGCCCCGCCCCAGTTGGCGCCGCCGTTGTTGCCCGGCATTTGGACGGTGCCGCGCAGGGCGGGAGGAGTGAACAGACCTTCGTTGCGCGCGGTTTGCAGGCGATCGCGAAAACGGGCGCGCTCTTCGGGGTCATGAATGAACTGGCTCAGATCTTTTTCGGTAAATTTCTGGCGGGCAAAGGGCGGTGGCCCGGTGGGGAACGGCTGCGTGGCCCAGGCCTGCTCGCCCGGCATGTCGGAGCGCGGCACGGACCTTTCTTCGACGGGCCACAACGGCTCGCCGGTGACGCGGTTGAAGACGTAGAGGAATCCGGTTTTTCCGGGCTGGGCTACGGCGTCGATCGTTTTGCCGTTGTGATGGACGGTGAGGAGTTTGGGGCCGGTGGCATTGTCGTAGTCCCAGATATCGTGATGGACCATTTGAAAATGCCAGAGGCGTTTACCGGTGTGGGCGTCGAGCGCGAGGAGGCAATCGCCGAAGAGATTTGCACCGGTGCGATTCGCTCCATAGAAGTTATATTTGGGGCTGCCGGTGGGCACGTAGACGATGCCGCGCTTCTCGTCGAGCGAGAGCTCGCCCCAGCTATTGGCGCCGCCGACAGTTTTCCAGGCGTCGCGAGGCCAGGTGTCGTAGCCGAATTCGCCGGGGCGCGGAACGGTGTGAAAGGTCCAGGCGAGCGCGCCGGTTTTTACATCGTACGCGCGAATGTCGCCAGGCGCCGATGAGTATCCTTCATTGGTAGCCGAGCCGAGGATGAGCAGGTTTTCGAAGACGCGTCCGGGCGTGGTGGATTGCACCAGATGGATGGTTTTGGGATCGCGGTCGAGACCTTCTTTGAGATCTACGCGGCCGTGAGCGCCAAACGATAGGATGGATTCGCCGGTCCGCGCATCTAGCGCTTGCAAGAAATTGTCACTCGCGAATAGCAGGCGCCGGTCGGCGTGATCTTTGCTTTCCCAATAGTTGATGCCGCGATCGGTGATCATTTTTGTACCGGGCTCGGCAGGATGGGTCCAGATTTCTTTGCCAGTGGCGGCGTCGAGCGCGACGATGGACTTGTTCTTGGCCATCACGTAGATGAGGCCATTGGCGACGAGCGGATTGAAAAAGTATTTGCCGCCGTCGCCCGTGGGATACGTCCAGGCCACTTCGAGCTTGGTTACATTCGAGCGATCGATTTGTTTGAGGGATGAATATTGCGCGGAATCAGGGGCGCCGCCGTAATCGCTCCACGTGGCGTGAGTCTGCGCGTTTGCGAGGAGACAGCAGGTGAGGAGCCAGATGAGGCGGGATGTCATTTTGAAACTTTCATGGATTGTTCTATTGTGCGCCTCGGGCCGACCGGTCCTGTTGTGGACCGAGCGGCAGCTCTGAAAAGAATTCGAGTTCGGACGCGCTCACTACTCCGCTATGGTCCGATTATGGCGTTCGATGGCCCTTAGCAGACGATGATTGGGTGGCGGTGGATTCAGCAACGCTTCTACAAATGCGATCCGGTCGCGCTGAGTCAACTCGACCAATTCGTTTTGGCGGACGATACGCCTGGCGGCTTCTTTCTTGGGTGCGGGTACTGGCATACCAGGTGTTCCTCTCTTCAATAAGCCTTTGCGTTTCATGGCGAAAGCGTATGGTTATTGTACGGCGAACGTGTGCACGTGTCCACCTAGGGTGCATATCGACCCCCGCGGGTCGAAGTTATTTGTCTTGCTTTGTTAGTCAGTTTTTCAGCATGACAAAGGCGAACAAGCTGTCACCGGCGCCGACGACTAGATATTGCGAGCCATCGAGTTCGAAGGTCATGGGTCCGTTGCTGACGCCGGCGCCGAGATTCGCGTGCCAGAGTGGTTGGCCGGTGGAGGCGTTGACGGCTACGAGATTGCTTGCGGTATCGCCGGTGAACACCAGGTTACCGGCAGTGCTCAAGACACCAGAGCGTATGCCGCCGCCTTCCCATTTGTGGCTCCAGCGGATATTGCCGGTCTTGTAGTCGATCGCCTGCAGCATCGATTCCGCCCAACCGCCGCGATCGTTTCCGCCCCAGCCTTCGGGCTTATGCTCTTCATCGAAAATATAGTAGACGCTGAAGGCGCGCGTGGCATTGACGTAGAAGAGTCCGGTATCGGGGCTGAAGCTGGGTGGGGGCCAGTTCACTGCTCCGCCCTGGTTGGGTGACACCAAAGCACCGTCCGTTTTCGGCTCCTTGGCCGGATCCGGGATGGGCTGGCCTTTCGCGTCGACGCCCTTTGCCCAATTTGTTTTGACGAACTCCTTGGTGACTATGTTTTTTCCGGTGGCGCGATCCAGGACGAAGAAGTAACCATTGCGGCTCGCCTGCGCGATCAGTTTGCGGGGCTGCCCGTTAATTTCGCCATCGATCAGGACTGGCGTTTGGACAGCGTCCCAATCGTGCGTGTCGTGCGGAGAGGGTTGGAAATGCCAGACGAGTCTGCCGGTATCGAGATTGAGCGCGACGATCGATTCGGTGTAGAGGTTATCGCCCTTGCGGCCTTTTCCGGCAATGACGGGCTGCGGATTGCCGGTGCCGAGAAAGACCA
>Ga0193753_10003253_pt1 | contig 12147 bp, 7 predicted proteins | sample H1c2metaG_FD_144925 | JGI IMG/M metagenome (GOLD analysis project Ga0193753, IMG submission 144925) | Soil microbial communities from a riparian zone of the East river system, Colorado, United States - H1c2 | ecosystem: Environmental > Terrestrial > Soil > Riparian zone | place: USA: East River... | reverse complement strand
GATCTCGCCGCGACCGATGTACCTCAAAGAAGTTAGGCAAGGAGAGTTAGTCGCTAATTCTCGGATCAAGAGACACGCTTCCGTTGACCGATCTAGCTAGCGGACAATTCAGTTTTCTGTATTGTCGGTTTTCCGGACAAGTGACCTCCCGACGCCGCCAACTGTCCGAGAAGCCCGTTACAGGTCCGCTTGGTGACCTCAACTGACTTCCTGAGAAGCGGTGGAGCGCTACGCCGGTGGTCTAGACATCATTGCCGAGGTGAAATATCGGTTGGACGCCTTGAGCGCGCCCCAAAAGCGCCTGCTCTTCTCCAGCATTTAGCGGCTCGAAATTCTGGGCCACGTCCATCGCGAGGCGGAAGTAACGCTCATCGCCGGGAGGCAGCGCAGCTGTAACGGGATGTCCAAGCGTCCAGCGCAAGCCAAGCGAGGCCTCGCTGGGAAACGCCGCGGGCTGATACCAGCACTTGGGCTCTGGATGATTATGTTTCTGGTTGTCGGCCCAGACGGTTTTGGCCATTCCCTTGAGAGCGAGAATGCCGATGTTCTTCTCCTGCGCTCGCTTCAGAATCTGCGGTCCAAAATTTGCCTGATTGAAAAGAACCCAGTTAACCGGGAAGAGAATGGTATCGAACGGGTAACGATCCATGGCCGCAAGTGCAGTTTCGGCCGAGTGAACAGAAAATCCGATGTAACGGATCTTGCCTTCCTTCTTTGCAGCCTCCATGGTCTCCATGGCGCCACCGGGCGCCAGTACGGCGTCGAGCTCGGTCATTTTCGTGAGGGCGTGAAACTGATACAGATCAAGGTGGTCGGTCTTGAGCAGCTTCAAGGATTGTTCGAGCTGAGCACGTGAATCATCGCGCGATCGTCCTTCGGTCTTACAAGCAAGGAAGCAGTTCTTACGATATGGTGCGAGCGCGGGTCCGAGGCGCTCCTGTGCATTACCGTAGCTGGGCGCAACGTCGAAGTAGTTGACACCGCGGTCCACGGCTTCGGAGACGATGTTGCTGGTGGCACCGGTCTCCTCGTTCATGACGACGATGCCACCGAAGCCAATTATGGAAAGTTTTTCGCCGGTCTTGCCAAGGGTCCGGCGGGGGATAACGCGAGTAGGGGTGGGGGTCATCGCATGAAGAGGTTCGCAGCTTGCGACGACGGCGGTACTGGCGGCTTGGCAAAGGAACACACGGCGTTTCATGAAATAAACCTCGCGAGCGAATTGACCAGCTGATTAATGTTACGCCTCGCAGAAAGCCAGTGTCCTGTACCGGACCCGGCAAATGTAGGAGATGTCCGTTTTACGGAAAAGTGGCTGTGAGGTCTGATTCCGTTCACCTTGCGAGACCTACTTCCGACCACTCCACTGACTGAGAAACGTCAGGAGATACGGAACAAGAGTGAACGCGGGACACATCTGCCGAACGGCAAGGGTTGACTTCGAATCCTTTTCAAATCGACGGGGACCTTCACTCGATCCCGAAGTGCCCATCGAAGACGTCGCAGGAGCTCTGTTTACGATGTTTCTCATCAAGACGTGAGGTCGCTCCGAGGACCTTTTCTTTTCTCAGCTTCATACTCGACGCTGGCGTTCAGCCTGTGGCTTCCTACCGTTTGCGTCAGGACGGGTGTTGTATGCCGGGACGCCGGGTTGAGTTGATGGTGACGAGGATGAGGAAGGGTTCGGTGAGCCAGAGGGAGTGGTTGGTGAACCGGGGGGCGGCCCACGCTCCGATGAGTGCGCCGGCCAGAAAACAGAGGCAGATAAGGGAGAGGTCGAGGGCTTTGGAGCGGCCTTGTTCGCGTGTGGAGGGCCGGGCGGATTCGTAGGCGCCTTCGGCGATGTCGCGCAGGTTGCCGGTGATGAAGGTGGTGGCGTAGGAGAAGCGGTCGACGATGCGGAAGCTTGCGACCTGGAAGGCGGCGACGTAGGCGATGGAGGCGGTGAAGGCCATCTGGGGAAAGGTGTGGGGAAGCGCGCCAAGGAGGAAGAGGACGGTGATCTCGAAGAGGAGGCCGACGCGGACGGCACGGGGGCCGAGGCGGTAGCGGACGTGTTTCGAGGTGGCGACGCCGGCGAGAAAGGCTGCGATAGGGACGATGTGGCGGAGGGACTGGAGCCAGTCGCGGCCGATGGCGGCGATGGCGAGGAAAATGACGTTGCCGGTCATGGCGTTGGCGAAGACGTGACCGTGGTTGAGGTAGACGACGGCGTCGAGCAGGCCCCCGGTGGCAGCGAGGAGCATGGCATCGGGGAGGGCGTCGGTCTGGATAGAGGGCTCAGGCATCGGGGAATTTCTGGTTGAGACAGAGTATCGTGGAGGTGGTTTCTCCTGTCTATGTATTTGTAATTGCAGGCCGGAAGGTTGGGGCAGAGGTAAGTATGAGTGACTTGTTGTCAGATTTTCGCATCCTGTTGACCCTATTGCGCGTCTAAAGGATCGGGATCAGCAGAAGTTGTTGAGGAGGTGTGTCGGTTATGGCGATCAAGTGGGATAAGTTGACGGTGAAGTCGCAGGAGGCGGTGCAGGCGGCGCAGGGCCATGCGGCGGAGAATGGAAATCCTGAGGTGCTGCCGCTGCATCTGATGGCGGCGCTGCTGGAGGACCGCGAGGGTGTCGTGATCCCGGTGCTGGAGAAGGTGGGGGTGCCGGTGGAGCAGTTGCTCTCCGGGGTGAATGCGGCAATCGAAAAGCTGCCCAAGGTGACCGGAGGCGGGGGGCAGCCGGGGTTGGGTTCGGCGCTGCAGAAGGTTCTGGAACAGGGGTTCAAAGAGGCGGAGAACTTCAAGGATGAGTACTGTTCCACGGAGCACCTGCTGCTGGCGCTGGCACGGGCGAAGAACGATCCGGTGCAGTTGGCCCTGGCGGCTTTGGGCGGGACGCATGAGGCGATTCTGAAGGCGTTGAGCACGGTGCGCGGGTCGCAGCGGGTGACGGACGCGAATCCCGAGGGCAAGTTCCAGGCGTTGGAGAAGTATGCGAAGGACCTGACGGAGCTGGCGCGGCGCGGGAAGCTCGACCCGGTGATCGGGCGGGACGAGGAGATTCGGCGCGTGGTGCAGGTGCTGGCGCGGCGGACGAAGAATAATCCTGTGCTGATTGGCGAGCCGGGCGTGGGGAAGACGGCTATCGTCGAGGGATTGGCGCGGCGGATCTTTCTGGGAGATGTGCCGGAGATTTTGAAGGGCAAGCGAGTGTGCGCGCTGGACCTGGCATCGATGATCGCTGGGGCGAAGTTTCGCGGCGAGTTCGAGGAGCGCCTGAAGGCGGTGCTGAAGGAGATCGAGGACTCGAACGGCGAGATTATTTTGTTCATCGATGAGTTACACACTCTGGTCGGAGCGGGTGCGGCCGAGGGGGCGATGGATGCGAGCAATATGCTGAAGCCTGCGCTGGCTCGCGGGGGGCTGCGGGCGATTGGCGCGACGACGCTGAATGAGTATCGCAAGTACATCGAGAAGGATGCGGCGCTGGAGCGGCGGTTCCAGGTGGTGTATGTGGACGAGCCCAGCGTGGAGGATACGATTGCGATTCTGCGCGGGCTAAAGGAGAAGTATGAGGCTCACCATAAGGTGAGGATCAAGGACTCGGCGATTGTGGCGGCGGCGACTCTGTCGCACAGGTATATCTCGGACAGATTTCTGCCGGACAAGGCGATCGACCTGGTGGATGAGGCGGCGGCGGCGCTGGCGGTGCAGATTGGCAGCGTGCCGGTGGAGATTGACAACCTGGAGCGGCGAGCGACCTCGTTGGAGATTGAGCGGCAGGCGTTGAAGCGCGAGAAGGATGCGGCCTCGAAGGAGCGGCTGGAGGCAGTGGAGCGCGAGCTGGCCGAGGTAAAGGAGCATGCGGGGGGGCTGCGCGCGCGGTGGCAGCAGGAGCGCGGCGCGATCACGAAGATGGCCGAGGTGAAGGAGCGGCTGGAGTCGCTGCGCTTCCAGGCGCAGGAGGAGACGCGCAAGGGGAATCTGCAGCGGGCGGCGGAGCTGCAGTATGGGGAGATTCCAAAGCTTGAGGCTGAGCTGAAAGAGATGAACGCCGCGCAGGACGCGGGGGGCGGGAAGGACTCGCACCGGCTGTTGAAGGAGGAGGTGGACGAGGAGGACATCGCGGCGATTGTGTCGAAGTGGACGGGGATTCCTGTGTCGAAGATGCTCGAGGGAGAGATGCAGAAGCTGATGCAGATGGAGGATCGTCTGCGTGAGCGCGTGGTGGGGCAGGATGAGGCGTTGAGCGCGGTGGCGAATGCGATTCGGCGTTCGCGGGCCGGGTTGAGCGACCCGAAGCGGCCGATTGGCTCATTCATCTTTCTTGGGCCGACGGGCGTGGGCAAGACGGAGACGGCGCGGGCTCTGGCTGAGTTTTTGTTCGATGACGAGAACGCGATGGTGCGGATCGACATGAGCGAGTACATGGAAAAACATGCGGTGGCGCGGCTGATTGGAGCGCCTCCCGGATATGTGGGGTACGACGAGGGCGGGCAGTTGACCGAGGCGGTGCGGCGCAGGCCGTATGCGGTCGTGCTGTTCGATGAGATCGAGAAGGCGCATGCGGATGTGTTCAACGTGCTGCTGCAGGTGCTCGACGATGGGCGGCTGACGGATTCGAAGGGACGGACGGTGGACTTCAAGAATACTGTTCTGATCATGACCTCGAATGTAGGCGCAGCACAGTTGAGCACGGCCTGGGCTCAGGGAGAGGACGGGTTTGAAGAGGCGAAGGTCCGTGTGATGGATGTGCTGCGGCAGCAGTTTCGTCCGGAGTTCCTGAACCGCGTGGATGACATCGTGGTGTTCCGTCCGCTGGGCGATGAGCAGCTGACGCACATTGTGGATCTGCGGCTGAAGGATTTGGAGAAGCTGCTGGCGGACAGGAAGATTACGCTGGAGCTGACCGATGAGGCGCGGAAGGCGATCTTCAAGGCGGGCTACGACCGGGCGTATGGGGCGAGGCCGTTGAAGCGGGCGATCCAACGCATGGTGCAGGATAAGCTGGCGGTGAAAATTCTGGAGGGAAGCGTGCTGCCCGGTGACCATGTGGTGGTGACGGCGGCCAAGGACGGGCTGGCGTTCAGCGTGAAGGGACGCGAGGGCGAGACGGCATAGCTCGTCGTTTGTAGACTGAGGTGTCATAGCAGACAGGTTGGCAAGCGTCTCGCGGAGAGCTGGCAGGCCAGCCTGTTTGAGCATTGCAGCAGGTGTGGATGTGAGGGGCAAGTGAGATAATGTGCAAGGTTTGCGGGGGTCTGACGCGGTCAGTTCGATGGAGAAAAAAGCGGTAATTATTGGGGCGGGGCCCGCGGGGTTGACGGCGGGGTTGGAGTTTCTGCGACGGTCGGATGTGACGCCGATTATTCTCGAGGCGAGCCAGGAGATCGGTGGGATCTCGCGGACGATCCGGTATAAGGGCAACCGGATGGATATCGGTGGGCATCGATTTTTTTCCAAGAGCGACCGGGTGATGCAGTGGTGGATCAACCTGATGCCGCCTGAGGTTGAAGGCGTTGACGACGCGGTGCGGTCGCAGGAGATCAGCTATCAGGGCAAGCGCCGCGTGGTGGCGGTGCCGGCGCGGTTGCCGGAGGAGCCGGTGCTTCGTGGAGCGGGGCCGCCGGTCGTCCCCGTCGTCATTGAAATCGATACGGATGAGACAGGGGCGGATGGCGAGATTCACCCAGAGGAGCATGGACATACCGAGACCCTGGCGACGGCTGCTTCAGGTGACTCTGATCTTGTGATGTTGATTCGTCCGCGCAAGAGCAGGATCTATTACCTGCGAAAGTTTTTTGACTATCCGATCACATTGACCGGGACTACGTTGACGAACCTTGGCCTGGTGCGGACGTTGAAGGTGGGAACGAGCTATCTGAAGTCGCGGGTGAGCCAGATTACGCCGGAGAAGAGCCTCGAGGATTTTCTGATCAACCGGTTTGGGCGGCAGCTTTATCTGACGTTCTTCAAGAGCTATACGGAGAAGGTGTGGGGGACGCCGTGCAACGAGATTTCAGCGGAGTGGGGGGCGCAGCGGATCAAGGGGTTGAGTCTGACTACCGCTGTGAAGCACTTTGTGAAGAAGACCTTCGGCAGGCGGGCGCGTGGAGCGGCTGGCAATGATGTGGCGCAGAAGGGCACCGACACGAGCCTGATTGAGCGGTTCATGTACCCGAAGTTTGGGCCGGGACAGTTGTGGGAGCATGTGGCGGAGTTGATTCGGGAAAAAGGTGGGCAGATTCATCTGGGCTGGCGGGTGGACAGGATTCATTGCGCGGTTGAGAACGGTGTGAAACGCGTGGTCTCGATCGATGCGGTGAACGATGCGGGTGAGCGGCAGACGTTCACGGGAGATTATTTTTTCTCGACCATGCCGATGCGCGAGTTAGTGGAGGCGATGGATGCGCCGGTGCCTGAGAATGTGCGGGAGGTGAGCGCGGGGCTGCAGTATCGCGACTTTATTACCGTGGGGCTACTGGCGGATCGACTGAAGGTGCGGGAGCCGGATGGCGGTTTGCTGAAGGATACCTGGATCTATGTGCAGGAGCCGGATGTGCTCCTGGGACGGCTACAAATTTTTAATAACTGGAGTCCTTACCTGGTAGCGGACCCGACGAAGGTGTGGATCGGGTTGGAATATTTCTGCTATGAGACGGACGATCTGTGGAAGATGCCGGATGAGGAGTTGAAGAGATTCGCCATCGGCGAGGTCGCGAAGATCGGAATTTTGAATGCCGAAGATGTTACGGATGGGCATGTGGTGCGGGTGCCCAAGACCTATCCGGCCTACTTTGGCACGTATGAGCGGTTTGACGAGCTGCGGGAGTTTACGGATGGGTTTGAAAATCTGTTTCTGGTGGGCAGAAACGGGATGCATAAGTACAACAATCAGGACCACAGCATGTTGACGGCGATGACGGCGGTGGATGGGATTGTGGCGGGAACGGTGGATAAGGCCGCGCTGTGGGGGATCAATACGGAGCAGGAGTATCACGAGGAAAAAAAACAGTCATGAGGAAGATTCTGATTGTCGGGACTGTTCTGCTGGTGGTGTTGGTGGGGGTGTATCGGCAACGGATTTTTATTCGCGATCCGCTGGGCAAGGTGGAGCGGAATGGGGTGCGGGTGGAGGGGGTGGGGGTTTACATCAATTATTCCAACGATGTTTTGCTGGAGGTAGGGACGCAGCGCTACCTGGTGCAGGGATGGAACGGGATGCCGGGGGTGCCGGAACATTTGGGTTGCGTGCATTGGCTCGTCTGCTGGACGGAGGCGGATCAGGCGGCAGTGCTGCCTTTGAATGGGGTGAAGCAGCGGGCGGAGATGAGCAATAAAGAGGTTTCGTTTGTGGATGAGAATGGAGCGGCGATGAGGGTGGAGCTTCGGTAAGTTATTTAGAAACATCAGGTTGGTGGGAGAGGGAGTCGCGATGAGCGATGGTCGGGAGGAACGGGAGGAGCAGGAAGAGCGGCGACGGTGGGAGGAACGGGAGGATCGCGACGATGCTCTCGATCGCGACCGGGAGAGAGATGGGGAGAGGGAGCGGCGGGATTCGTAGGTGGCCGGGTGGCCGACGCAGTGCAACGCCGACTTGTAAGTGATGTGGATTCAGGCGGCTACGGTGCCCTGGTGGAAGAGGATCTGCCAGCGTTTGTCGCGGAGGACCCAGATGGAGGAGCGGTGGGAGACGTGGGCCGAGGTGGTGGCGTGGTAGGTGACGAGGACTGCGTCGGGAGCCAATGAAATGGCGTAAAAATGGCTAATAGAGGCGGGGCGGGCGCTGCTGTTGAGGATGTATTTGATGGCCTGTTCGCGGTTGTTGATGAAGCCGGAGCTGCAGTATTCGCGGAAACCTTCGGCGAGCAGGGCGATGAGGGGGCCTCGGTCTCGTTCGCGCGGGGGGTGAAGGAGCCGCTCTTCAAGCGTGTAGAGGTGGTCCTGCAGCTCTGAGGGGTTCATATCCTGTTAAGACGCTGTGGTCGGGCGTAAGTTGCACGGTAAATTTTCGCGGTTTTTTGCGCTGGTGAAGGGGTTGTTTTTAGAGGGGTTTCGCCTTTTTTGACGTGGTTTTTGCGTGGTGGTTTGTGGTGGAATGGGTGGCGAAGCTGGTTTGCGGACGGTCGCTTTTGGCGGGCTGAAATTACGCCATTTATTTTTATTTATTTTTTTGGGGTGTTTTTGGCTGTTTAGGGCTGCGGCGGCCGGAGAGGATGGCTTTTGAGGGGTGGACGAAGAGTAGGGCAAGACAAAAAAAGAGGCCAGGGGGTTAGCCCTGGCCTCTTTTGCTGCTTGTTGCCTAGTTGAGGTTAGAAGGTGAACTTTCCGGCCAGCTGGAAGATGCGCGGGTCGAAGGCGGCGGTGGCGTTTCCGAAGGTGCCGGAGTTCAGGGCCGTCGTGAAGGTCTGGAGGTTGGGGTGGTTGAGGACGTTGAAGGCCTCAAGGCGGAGGTTGAAGGCGATACGTTCGTACAGCGGGAAGTTGCGGCTGAGCGAGGCGTCTACGTTGTAGAAGTTCGGTCCACGGAAGGCGTTGCGGCCGAGGTTTCCGTAGGTGCCGGTGGCGTTCTGCGTGAAGGCCGCCTTGTTGAGGTAAGTGAGGTTGCCAGCGGCCTTCTGGGTGATCTTGACGCCGGTATAGATGCCGGTCGAGCTGACCACGTTGGGCCGGTCAAGGCCGATGCCGGTGAGCGAGTTGTCGTTCCCGGAGGTGACGTTGAGGGGAGTGCCGCTGGTGATTCGGATGAGCGGGGCGATCTGCCAGTTGTTGGCCAAAGCGCCAGCCCAGCCGTGCAGGCTGCTGAAGTGGCTGGAGGCTACGAAGGTGGTGTTGAAGATGTGGCGGACGTCGAAGCCGCAGTTGGCGCGATCGAGCCGGGTGTTGGCGGAGTTCTCATAGGTGGGTCCGGCAACGTCGCCGGGGGAGTCGCCCGTGCTGATGCAGTGCGACCAGGTGTAGTTGGCGAGGAAGCTGAAGTTGCTGGACATGCGGTGCTGGATGGCGGCGAGGACACCGTTGTAGCTGGAGTTGGCTCCGTCGTCGATGATGGTCATGGTTGGGCTGTAGCCCTGTCCCTGCGTGGGGTTGGCCAGGGAGAGGGCGGTGCGGACGTTTGAGTTGGAGGTGGAGGAGCATGGCTTGCCGATACCGGGAGAGATGGTCAAAGCTCCGCAGGAGCCAGGGCCGGTCCAGGTGCCGGGGATGTAGATGGCGGGGTTGAGGGCCCTGCCGAGCCAGAGGTGGCTGCTCTTGTTGCCGAGGTAGGTGATCGACATGTTCCAGCCGTTACCGAGGTCCTGCTCGACGCTGGCCGTCCACTGGTTGACGGTGGGGGTTTGAATATGGCGCGGGATGAGGACGTAGAGCGTGTTGGTGGGGAAGGGCGAGGTGGCCTGTGGCGGATTGGCGATGGGGAAGGGATTTCCGCCGGGATAGGCAGACCAGGGGTTAGCCAGGCTGACCGGTCCGGAGAGATCGATCTCGTTGGTATAGGGCGGATTGGAGCTGTTCCGCTGCGAGGTGTACAGGGAGGGGTTGTCGTACATGAGGGCTCCACCGAGGCGGAATACGGTTTTGCCGTTGCCGAAGGGGTCGATGGTGAAGGAGCCGCGAGGCGAGACATTGGCGAGCCGGTTGTCCGTCATGGATTTGGGAACGCCTGGGTCGCCGAAGTAGAAGGAGCCGGCGGGGGCATTGACGTAGACCGAGCTGTGCTGTCCGGCGGTGAAGGCGGCCTGGTCGAAGGTGCTGCCGCGGTGGAAGTTGTCGACGGGGAAGAACTGGGGCTCCCAGCGGACGCCGAGGTTGGCGGTGATCCTTGGGGTGAAGTGGTAGGTATCCTGCACGTAGAGGCCGAAGGTGGTCTGGCGGTACGCGGTCTGCTGGGCTTTGCTCTGGCTGAAGGCGGGGGTGTTTCCGCTGTTGCTGAGGCTTCCGGCGATGAAGTCGATCATGGGCTCGCCGGTCTTGCCGCCGGCGCCGCTGGAGAGGCCGCCGAAGTTGAAGCTGCCATTCTGCAGGTAGCCTGCGTTGGTGTTGTCGCCGGTGCGGAGGATCTCGCCGCCGAAGGCGAACTGATGCTTGCCGCGGACGTAGTCGACGTCGTCGGAGAAGTCTTCGGTGTTGGTGTTGAAGAAGCCCGGCGAGCAGGTGCCGCAGCCGACGGAGAAGTTGTTGGTGACGCTCATGCGGAGATCGTTGGGCACGTAGTTGAACATGTTGATGCCGATGGTGGTGGCGTTGATGCCGCCGGCGGTTGGCCCACGGTTGTTACGGCGTCGGGCATAGGTGCCGTGGAAGGTGTTCACGAGCCTGGGCGTGATGATGTAGGTATCGCCGAGGGTGAAGGACTGAACGCGCTGGTCGTTGCCGGCGATGGTGGTGAGGAGCAGGTTGGTAGGCGAGAAGTAGGCGGGCGCGTTGTAGTTGGTGAGGTAGTAGCGTCCGAAGATATTGTGCTTCTGGTTGAAGGTGTAGTCGACGCGGCCGATGTACTGGTCTTCCTTGTTGTTGGCCGGCAGGGCGACGTTGATTCGCCCGAACTGGTCGGCCTGGGAGATGGGAAGCGTCTGGGCGAGGGCAAGCGCCTGCGGGCTGATGCTGCTGGCAGGAAGCTTGCGAGTGGCGGAGATATCGGCGCCGGTGACAGGGTCGGTGATGGTGGCGGAGGTCTGAGGGCAGTTGCCGCCCATGTGGCTGAAGTCGCCCGAGAGCTCGGCGGGGGTGGGGATGCAGTATCCGGTGGCGCTGCTGGTCTTGTGCTCGCGCGTGCCCTGGTAGCCGCCGAAGAAGAACATCTTGTCGGAGATGATCTTGCCGCCGATGGTTCCGCCGAACTGGTTGCGCTTGACGGTGTCCTTGGAGGTGGAGAAGAAGTTGTTGGCGTTGACGATGTTGTTGCGGACGAAGTCGAAGACGGTACCGTGCAACTGGTTGGTACCGGAGTTGGTGACGACGTTGACGAGCGAGCCGGGGTGGAGGCCGTTACGCGCAGGCAGCGAGTTGGATTCGACGGAGAACTCACGGAGCGCGTCGGGGAAGGGGTAGGGGAGGCTGGTGTTGGTGAAGGTGTCGGTGTGGCTGCCGCCATCGAGGACGTAGTTGTTGTAGATGCCCTGGCTGCCGGCGACGGCGATGACGGGGGTGTTGGCGTAGGTCTTGCTTCCGTTGATGTCGTTGCCGGGCGCGTTGACGGCGCCGCCGGAGACGAGGATAAGCTGGGTGGCCTGGCGGCCGTTGAGGGGAAGCTCGGTTATGCGCTTCTGATCGATGACCTGTTTGAAGCTGCTGGTCTCGGTCTCGAGGGAGGCTCCGGAGGACTGAACCTCAATGTGCTCGGTTGAGCTGCCGACGGCGAGGGCAGGATTGATCTGGACGTTGTTGCCGACCTCGAGGGTGCCCTTCTGGGTGAAGCCGCTGAAGCCTGCGGCTTCGACCGAGAGCGAGTAGGCGCCTACGGGAACGTTCGGCAGGCTGTAGAGGCCGGCGCCGTCGGTGACGGTGGAGCGTGAGGTTCCGGTGTCGGTTTTGGTGAGGGTGACCTTGGCGTTGGGGACGGCTGCGCCGGTGGGGTCGGCAACCGTACCTTGAACGCTGGCGGTTCCGGCGGTCTGGGCGGAGAGAACGGCGCACGAGACGAGGAGGAAGATGGCCAGCGAAGCGAGGCGAAGTGCGCCCTGGGAGGCGATTCGAAGTGGGAGTTTAAACATGCGTGTGACCTCTTTAGATGAAGCGATTAAATGTACGGATTTGCTCCCCTTTTGGGAGCGAGGCTCGGTTCGATTCCGATGCGTGGAGGACTATAAAAGTCCGGTCGTACCACTGTCAATGAAAATGGTTCCCCGATTGAAATAGTTCGGTAGGTGGAATATAGAGAGTTACCGGTAACTCTTTGGAATGAATGGATTGCGGCCAGGCTATCTGTTAGCGAGGGTGATGCGGGGAATGTGCTGGAGGTCGTCCAGGAAGGTGAGGTTGCGCCAGCCGGAGAGGAGAGCGGTGAGATCTTCGCGCTGGCCGTAGCCGATTTCAAGGGCAAGGAGGCCGTTTTGCCTGAGGGCGGCGTGGGCCTGGGGGATGAGGCGGCGGTAGATGTCGAGGCCCTGGGGACCGGCGAAGAGGGCGGCGTGGGGCTCGTAGTCGCGGACCTGGGGGTGGAG
>Ga0193753_10003252_pt1 | contig 12149 bp, 14 predicted proteins | sample H1c2metaG_FD_144925 | JGI IMG/M metagenome (GOLD analysis project Ga0193753, IMG submission 144925) | Soil microbial communities from a riparian zone of the East river system, Colorado, United States - H1c2 | ecosystem: Environmental > Terrestrial > Soil > Riparian zone | place: USA: East... | reverse complement strand
CAGGAAGATCTTATACTTGTCAATCAGTTGCTCGACAGTCATGCCGCATGTCCCTCGCAGCTTTCGCCCGCCTGCTCTACGTCTTTGATGCCCTTGCGATAGAGCACCGCGCCGCACTCCTCGCAGGTCAACTCCCACGCGTTCTCTTCGGTAGCCCACTGCATCACCATCACCCGGCCGAATCTACGGTTCTCTAACCGGATCGCGGGATGCTTGGGCCGTGGCGTGCAGCCGCACGAATAAACATTCCCGTAATACAACTGGTGATAGCCGTATGTGATCAGCACTCCGCACAGCGAACCACCGGGCCTCACCACCAAACAGCGGCAGCGGTACTTGCTTCTGCTGATGGGTCCGTACCGGCCCTGTCGTACCTCCCGCCCCAGTACCTCTAAATGGTTTATCTTAGCCCCCGGAAACACTTTGCTCGACCGGCCGGGTTGGGTATCCACCTCCACCATCTCGACCGCCATCGGCCCATTCGGTTGTTGTTGTTTACTTCTACTCGCGACCTCGGCGTCGGCGAGGTAGGTATCAAGTACGTCGATCTCTCTAGGCAAAGCACAATCCTTTCGTTGTTTATGTAGATTTTCGCGCCTATAAGCTACCTCCATCATAACTCTGGGCCGTCCGCAATTGTTATCTTTTACAGTCTCAGTTGTTGTTTACATTCATTCCCGACCATATATAGAGGAATTAAATAAATAATATATATAGAGAGATATAAAGTATCTGTAAATAACAATTGATTTGGCCTCGTGCTGTGGGATACGCTTGAGACCAAGAAAAGGAGTAGATGGTTTTGGTACGGGGTGTCGCGTGTGTAGACCACAATTCGATGTAGACTCTACACCAGTAAACGGCAGCGAACCACCCGTCCGAAACTCGATAGGTGGAAAAAATGAAGTTCGATGGTATTGATCGAATACGCAAACTGCCAGTACGATTAAGGCGAGATATCATGCCGCTGCAATTAGCCAGAAAATCCAAGCCGCCCATTGAACCAGTCAAGCGGCCCCCCTCGCAGCGTTCCCGCCCAACCCCCGAGCACGGGCATCCGGCCCGGCACGCCACCTGGGAAAGGCCGCCCGACGAGCCCGAGTACGAACGGGGCGAAGACGCCGTGCTGCATGCGGGCGCTACACGCGGCCGTAGGTCTGGCCAGTTCCCCGATCTGAACATCACTGCCACGGCGGCGCGGTTGGGCGTCACCAAGTCACACCTCGCAAAAGTACTAACCGGCGTAAACCGGCCTAGTATCGAACTCGCGGTTCGACTTGCCGCAGCGCTGGGAAAAGATGTTAATTATGTCATAGGGCTCTACAAATACAAAACGCCCACAAAGGACTAACACAAAATGCCAAAGCCGAAGATTGACCTTCGCGATCCCGTTACCGCCACTGCCGCCGCGCCGGAAGGTGTACTGCGCCAGATTGCGCTTGACCAAATCACGCTCGACCCGATCACCGATGTACGCACCGGGCCCGAGCCGAAAGACGAACCGGTTGCCATTGACCTACTCGCGCGCAGCATGTACGAGAACGGTCAACTGCAGCCTATCGTCGTCCGTCCCGATGGGCCGAACCGTTACCGGCTCATCTTGGGACACCGGCGCTTTCGTGCCGCCAACCTCATCGAGAGCAACACCAAAGCCAACTGGCCGATCCTCGCGCTGGTCGTCGAGCGCTCGGACGATGCCGCTTGGGAAGGCGCGCTGTCGGAAAACATCCAGCGGCGCAACTTCTCCGATATTCAGTTCGCGCATATCTGCCTCGACGTGCGCAAACGCAAGGGGCTCGATGGCGAGAAAGATTGGACGAAACACGTCGCCGATTTCTTGCACGTCTCGCGCGCTACTGTGAGCGAGAAGGTCAAACTGCTTGACCTGCCCGAGAAGATTCAGGCACGCGTTCACGCGGGCACGCTCGCCGCCGACGCCGCCTTTGCCTACAAAGACACCCGCGAAGACGCCCGCGATGTGGTGCTGGCGGATGCTGAGAATCTAGCAGAAGAAGAGGCGAAGACAAAACGTGCCCAGAAGGCCGCGTCCGCGAAAGGGTCTTCCACCACGGGGAAGGGTGCCTCGAAGAAGTCTACCCCCATCAGCGGGCCAGCCAAGGGCACTCCAGACAAGCCAGCGAAGGTCGCTAAGAAGCATATTTTGGCGGCTGCCCGCAAACACGAGGCGCTCGATGGCGCAAAGCCCCGGACCCGTACCGAGATCCTCAACTTCTTCGAGGAACTCACCGGGCCTGCCTACCCCGAGCCGATGGTTGCGTTCGCGACCACGCTGCGCGACAAGTGGGCGACCGGCGAAGTGAGCGACCGCACGCTGATCAATCGCTGGAATACGATTAGCGAATTGGTCGAGAAGTCCATGAAGAAATCGCTGCGTAAAGCCAGCTAAGTTGCGCGAAAAAACTTTGCTTCAGGGGGGCGACAACGCCCCCTTTTTTCGTTAGCTTGGTACTGCGCCGAAGACGTTCAGGCGGGGTATGCCTCATTGTTCGACAAAGAAGCCTCATGGACCCCGATTAAGACCCAAAGCATGCCCGCCTGTCTTCGACGGTGCAGCTTGATGGACACATGAACAGACGGAAAGCCAGCTTCTCAAACTCCCCACTCGCCCGCCCACTCTCCCCCATTCATCGCTTAGCCGCTCACCTGCAAGATTATTTACACTTCCCCGATCCGTACCCGCTCTACGTACTGATGGCCGCGTTGACAGCCAACTACGCCAAAGGCAGGCCGGTGTGGTTAATGCTTGTCGGCCCCGCGTCCTGCGGCAAGTCGGAACTGCTCTCTTCTCTGCTCTCGCTACCCCACACGCACGAAGGCGGCTCGATCACCGGCCCCGCCGCGCTGCTCTCGGGCTCGAAGCGCAAGGACCGCGACAAAGACGCTACGGGCGGGCTGCTGCACGAGATCGGCGACCGGGGCTGCCTCGTGGTGAAAGAGTTCAACTCGATTCTGGCGCTGCCCTACGAAGCTCTTCGAGGCGTGCTAGGCGCACTACGCGAGGTCTACGATGGCGCTTGGACCCGGCCAGTCGGCAGCGATGGCGGGCACTCCGAACGTTGGGAAGGCAAGATCGCTTTCTTGTCAGGCTGCACCGAGACCATCGATCAGCACCATACCCTGATGAACACGATGGGCGAGCGCTTCATGTTTTATCGCTACGAACAGTCGGACGGTTGGTCGGAAACGTACAAAGCACTGTCGCTCGACGACGCCGAGGATCTCTCCGAGCGCCTGCGCGCCCTGGTCGTGCAATTCGCCGACGAGATCGGCCTCGCATGGGATGCCCCGCCCGAACTGCCCGCCCTCGACACGCACGACAAACAACGCTTAATCGCTTTCAGCCAAATCGCCGCACGCGGGCGAAGCTCGGTCACGCGTGACACCTACTCGCACGAAATCATCCAGACATCGGTTGGGGAATATCCGATCCGTATAGGCCGCGCCTTCGGCCAACTGCTGCGTGCTCTGCGCTACATCGGCGTAGATGACGATGACGCTTGGCGCGTGGTACGCAAATGCGCGCTCGATTCCCTGCCCGGTAACCGCCGCCTTTCGCTGCTCGCACTATTGCAAGGGCACGATAGGCTGCCGGACATTTCGGAATCGATGAACGTCTCGCAAGCCACCGCCCGCCGCTCGCTCGAAGAACTCAAGATCCATCACCTCGTGGATCGCACTATTGGCGCGGGCTGGTGCGTCTCGCCTTGGACGAAAGAACGCCTGCGCGAAGCTCTCAACGGCAGTTCCTCTGCCGTGCTCAAAGAGGCGAGTGGTTGGTAGGTGATTAGTTGGGAGTGACTCCGATCTAAATGCCCAACTTTCAGATCAACACGGACGGCAGCGTTACCTTCTCGAACGTCTCTGCCGCGCCGCAGATCTCGGTCGGGGCCCTCGCCGCTATACCAGCCATTCCACAACCGGGCGCGATCTTCCTAGCGCTTGATCAACCCAAAGGCCAGCAACTCTACGTCTGCTCCCTCGCGGGCCAGTGGTACCAGTTCCTCAACCTAGGCGGCTCGGGCGGGCTCACCCTCGAAGGAGGCTCGCTCGATATCAACCTCGCGGTCGTCCCCCGGCTCTCGGCTGCAAACACATGGACCGGCTTGAACGCATTCAAGAACGCGTCCTTCTCGGGAACAGTCTCGGGCCTGCCCATCCCCACGCTGCCCGCCGCCGTATGGATCTCTGCATGGCAGAGCGTCGCGCAGACGATGCCCGGTTCCACGCAGACGCTCATCTCCTTCGACGTGGATCATCCACACACCACCGCTGGCGTCACGCACGACGCCGCGCAGTCTGCACTATTCACCGTTGCCGCCGATGGGCTCTACGCGGGCATCGCACAATTTGCCACCGCAGGCTACCTCGGCGCTGTCGATCTGCTGGTCTACCTGATCGACCCAGCAGGCACCCGCACGCAGATCGCGCGCGCGACGGTGGGCGATCCCAACCGCGCATGGGACGGCTTGGGCGCGCAAATCAACTTTAGTTGGTTCGCCGCCGCTGGCGACTCGTTCGCTTTCGCTATCGGCGCGGGTACCGGCTTGACGACTGTGGTGGGACCGGGGCAGACACAATTCACGCTCTGGAAACTGTAGCGAGAATCGCAAAAAAATCTTCGTTGCCCCTCTAGTATTCCCTCGAATCGAGCGTTAAGTTGGGTTGTCCGTTTCGCTGTGATGAACCTTTAACGATGAGCTTGCTTCTAGAAATAGCCCCTGCCGATTTGGGGCTGCCGCCGAAATTCACCGAGTACCGTCCTACTCAAGCCGATGGAATTGACTTCGCGGTTCAGTCCGAGAAGCCATACATCGCCGCGCGCGCCGATACGGGCATCGGCAAATCGCTCTTGGCAATGACGGTCGCCAAAGCTCTTGACACCCGAGCCGTCTATTTGACTGCAACCAAAGGGCTTCAGGAACAGATCCTAGGCGATTTTGCCCCGTGCGGCGTGCGCGACATCCGAGGGCGGGCCAATTACTCCTGTAGACCCTACACGAAGCGCCTGCACCGCGCCGCAACCTGCGAGGAAGGGGCCGAGCGTGGCTGCTCGCACTTCGGTACTACCGGCTGCCCCTACTCATCCGCCTATATGGTTGCTTGCGGCTCTGCTTTGGTCTCGACCAACTATTCCTATTGGCTGCACATCCGCCGCGCCTACTCGCAGATGGGCTTGGCCGAAGACGAAGCCAAGCCAGTCGAGTTGTTGATCTGCGACGAAGCGCACCACATCGTAGACCAACTCGCGGGCTTCCTGCAGATCACGCTGCCCGAGAAAGAATACGGCACGCTCCTTCCCCCGAAACAAAACGGCCTGATGAGCGATCACTCCGGGTTGCTGTGGAAGAAATGGGCAGTCGGCCGCATCAAAGAAGCCAACGCATCCCTGAAACAGTTACGGGATAAGTACGGCTCGACCGAACGGGCCCGCGCCGAGGACGACGACTACGCCTACGTCGAGCGCCTGCAGGTCCGCGTGAAAGCCATCGCCACGATGGATGCGAATTGGACCTGGGAGACTTCCGACGACACGGTCTCGTTCGATCCGATCTGGCCGGGTCGCTACGCCAACCTCTTATGGTCGGCTGTCTCGAAGGTCCTGCTACTCTCCGCTACCCTCTGCCCCTACGCTCTCTCACTCGTGGGCCTGTCGAAAGGCGACTACGACTACCGCGAGTTCGCAAATGGTTGGCCGCCCAACCACGGCCTCACCTATTACATCCCCACCGCGCGTATGAGCTACCGCTCGACCGACGCCGACTATCAACGCATGGCCGCGCGTATCGACGAGATCATCGCGGGGCGTCTCGACCGCAAGGGGATCATCCACACCGTCAGTTACAAACGCATGCGCACGCTGATTCAATACAGCCGCTACGCCAAGCATATGTTCTTTAACGAATCCTCGAACGGCTCAATGGCGACCGCGAAGCGTTACCGCGATGCCAAGCCGCCCGCGATTCTCTGCTCGCCCTCCTACGGTACGGGCTGGGACTTCGCCTACGACCAATGCGAGTACATTATCATCCCCAAGGTGCCTTTCCCCTACGCGGAAACGCGCGTGATGCAGGAGCGCAACAAAGATGCGCACTACCGTATCTATTGCGCCATCCTCGAAATGATCCAAATGATAGGACGAGGCCGCCGCGCGCACGATGATAGATGCGAAACATTTATTTTGGATAACAACTTCCCGCTCGTGATGTCGAAGGGGAAGGCGTACGCCCCGCGCAGTTTCACGGTTCATCGCTCGAACAGTGTACCGTTCGCGCCGAAAAAAATACACCGTAAAATTACGCGCGAATAATTCCCAATTTTAGCAGTTGCAATGAAACGCTACTTAGCCTAATGTATCAATTGAAGTTTATCAATTACAATCCATTAGGGCAGTGGCAGTGAACCAATAGAAAGAAGAGAGAAATGCCCAAGGCTAGTTTTGCCTCTAGAGACGCCTATGAACCCAAGTTGGGGTTTCAAGAAGGCAATTTTGAAGTTGTATCCGCGTGTACCAAGGTCTTTCAGTACCCGCCGAACAAAGAGAGTGGGGAGCAATTCCCGCCGTTCCTATGCGCCATGCTCATGATGGCAAAAACAGACGAACAGGGAAACCGGCTCGACGACGAACCACAAGAGAAGATCCTCCGCATTGAGAAGGATTTAGAGAAGATGCGTCCCGGCCGCGCCGACAGCCGGGATGACGCCGAACCCGAGGATTTGGGAGCGGAATTGGATACCGAAGGGAACACCGTATTCTGCGAAGAAGGCCAGAAGATCAACGTCAACAGCGCCTTCATCGTATTCACGAAATCACTCGAAGAAAAGGGCTTCAAGTCCGAAATTCTCGGGGCTGGTTTCCTGCCCGATCTCGTGGGCACCAAGGGCCACGGCAAGACCGAGAAAGGCACCAAACGTTCTATCGGTGGGCGCGATGTCGAGCCTGCCTACTTCATCGTGGATCGCCTGTTAGTCCGGCCTTATGAGAAGAGCGCTTCGGGCAAGAAACCGATGGGTAAAGCTGGCGCACGCGAGACTGCAGCCGCAGCCGTAGCTACCCCGGCTAAAGCCGGGAAGCCTAACGGCAGTGCGGGCGCTGCCGCCCCCCCAGTCACTGCGGCTTCGGATGATGCCGACGCCGTAGCGACTGCTCTGCTCGTCGAACTATCGAGCGAACTGGCAGGCGAAACGCGGGAAGCAAAGAAGCTCTTCGCGATGGCCTACAGCCGCTTGGTGAAAGACAAGGCTCGCGATAAGAAGCTCGACAAGCCCGTGAGCGATCTGCTCAAAGATGAAGACTGGCTGGCTGTGAAGGCCGCCGAGTTGGAGTTGTACCAAATCGAAGACGGCGTATTCACTTTCGCCGCCGCCGCGTAAATTAGCCGCGCAGTAGTAACGATAGCGACCGTCCGAACCTCCCCCACTTTTCCACCAAAGAGCCCCGTTGCGGCGGTAACGGGCTAATGTACGGGGCTCTTCTTTTTCGTATGAATCTGCGTGCGTACTTACTGTGTCTGCTCGTAGCATTCCATGTGCTGCTGCTGTTTGGCTTCGCTTGGATACTCGGGCTGTGTTGGGTAGACGCGGATTGGTTTGGGCTGGCAGTTACTTTGCTGGCCTGCGCCGTAAATGTAAGTGGCCTATACAACGTGTTAGTTGAGTGAAAATCTTAGAAGAAACTGAGGTCGCGCTGGAACGCGCTGATCTCAACCGGCGCTCGCCGATAGCCCGGACCATTACAAAACTAGGCAAGCTCCACGAGCCCAAGCGCACCAAAGGCATCCACGCTTCGGGCATCCTGCGCTACGTCGTTATAGAGAGCGGCATGATGAAGGTCCTCGCGCAGATGGACGAGGAAGACTTCCCGCTGCGCATGGCGCTCGGCTTAGCATGGGAAGAATTCGCCGTCTCGCTCTACCCGGAGATCCATTGGCAACCGGGTGAGTGCATCGAGCAAGGCATCGTCATGACCTGCGACGGCCACTCGCTCTACGTCGAGGAAGATCCCATCGACGGCGGCACCAACGTTCATGCGTTGTGTATCGAAGAATTTAAGTTGACTTGGAAGAAGCGCCGCGACGCTGAGACGTTCACGCGCGATGAATGGCATTGGCTGCAGCAGGGCCGTGGTTACTGCTGGGGGTATGGCGCGCACCTCGTACGTTGGCACGTCTGTTACGTGATGGGCGATTACAAGGGCGGCGGTCCCGTGTATATGCGCTATCTGATTCAGTTCGATGATCGCGATCTCGAAACCACCGGCCGCATGTTAATCGGCAATCGAGAGAAGGCGGTCGAGAAAGGTTACTGCGAAATATGAGTGCGAATGCACAGACTCCATTCCCGATTCCGACCCGTGTAGAACCTACACCGGATTTTGACCTGCTCATGAAGCTGCTCTCGAAGATGACGCTTTGGCATTTCGGCGAGGGCCCCTGCAAGCTCGACGTGACCGCGTCGCCTACTGAAGTACAGATACGCGACCGGCGCGGCGTGCGCATGGCGATCTTCTACAAGCCAGAGATCGAAGCAATCCTTAACGAAGTAATAGGCAGGCGATGAGCAGCGTTGGCTGGATAGGCGTCGATCTCGACGGCACGCTCGCCCACTACCGAGGCTGGAAAGGCGCGGACCATATCGGCGATCCAATACCGCTGATGCTGGCCCGCGTGAAAGACTGGCTTGCCGATGGTATGGCGGTGAAGATATTCACCGCACGCGTATCGCACGACGGCACGCCCGAGCGAATCGCGGAAGCGACCGCTGCGAGACGCGCAATTGAGCGCTGGTGTTTCAAACATTTGGGAGTCATTCTGCCGATCACGAACGCGAAGGATTACGAAATGATGGCGCTTTGGGATGACCGTTGCGTGCAGGTCGAGACCAATACAGGAATAACAATCATAGGGTCATCGGGCCGCGCGGTAGGTAAATGAAAGAACTACACCAGCGTACGCAGTTCATCGACCTGACGGGCACCACCCCGGATAAGCTCGCCATCGGCACCTTCGGCCCTGCAGGCTCGGGCAAGACCCGCCTCACCGTAACCATGCCGGGAAAGACCGGTGTGATCCCGCTCGACCGCAAGCAACGACGCACTATCGAGAATGCCGCCGCCGAGATGAAGCTGCCCAAGGGCAAGATCATCTTCCCCAAGGACGACTTCGTACGCCTCGCGAAACCAATGGAACTCGTGATGATGGATCAGGAATCCGCCATGAAGTTCTATCGCGAGCACGTAAACCGCATCAAAGACGCGATCTTCACTTTGGCCGAGCGCAAGGACGTAACCAGCATCAGTATCGATCCGGGCACGCAACTCTGCGAAGACGTGCTCTTCGCCAACTATGGCCGCGATCAGAAGATCTACCCGCGCGACCGGGGCGCGTACAACTCGGAAATGAAACAGATCCTCGCTTCGATCCAGCACAAGCATGTCGTGATCCCGTTCGAGTCGCGCGCGATTTGGAAGAACGACAAGCCGACCGACAAAACCGAGTGGGTAGGTTGGTCGAAGCTCGACTACAACGTGAATGTCATTTGCGAGCAGTTGGGCCCGCCGCACACCGCGAAGAACCCCGATCATGATTTCTCGCTCACCATCCGGCTGTGCCAAGACCGGCCGGACCTCATAGGCGAGACGATTCTCCTCGACGAGAACATTACTTTTGAAATGCTCGCCACCACGATTTACCCGGATGGCGAATGGGGTTGATATGAAAACTGAAGAACAAGTCACGCGAGCGCGTAGCGTCTTGGCTGTTACTGCGTTGATTATGGAGCACTCCGGCGACCCGGACGCGCAACCAGACGAGCTAGGGAAAGCAGTGGCTAACACCGCTATCAACGTACTGGCTTGGGTGCTCGACCGCGAAGGCACGGAAGAGTTCGACCAAAAGATCGCCGATCTGAACGTGGGTCTGCAGGCTGGTATCGCGATGTGCATGGCCGATAAGGCCGCCAAGGGGTGAAGTGTGACAGCCGTCCGCGACATAGTCGATCACATTCGAGTGGATGAACGCCAACGCATTGCCGCCTACCTCGAACACCAAGCGGCCGAGTGGGAGAGGACAAAGTTATTTGGCTTTGAGAATTACAACCGCGTGCGCGCGAAGGTGCTGCGTGTCGAGGCGCAAGCGATCCGCGCGGGACGCATAGGAGAAAGGTGAATAAAGCTGTGAGTGATATTCCGAAGAAACCAATGGGCCGCGCGGAAAGCATAGAAGCTCCGCGTGACTTCTTTGTCGAGAAGATCGCCGACGCCGTCGCCGAACGGCTGACGACGATGCATGGCCGCCGCAAGCGCGTGTTCGATTTAGAAGATGCCGCCGAGTACCTGTCGCTCTCGACCGACGCGGTACACGATCTGGTCAACGCCGGCAAGCTGAAAGCAGTGCGCCCGACGCGCAAGCTGCAATTCGATATCTACGACCTCGACGCGATGGTCGAGAGGCTGAGGGCTAGCTAATTGTGTATTACGTTGTGATACATTAGGTGTATTATGACTGCCACTAAGCACCCTTCTCATTCAATCCGCGTACATGACCTGCCTTCGAGTGTGTTGATCTCGCTGCGCATTTATAAACCGGAACTCGACCGCCTCGATAAGGTGGCAAAGGCTCGGAAGAGAACGCGTTCCAACTTGCTGCGGATACTAATCGAGCGCGGCTTGGAGCTAGAGGAGACGACGCCTCATGCATAAGCGGACCTACGGCACCGGCACCCTCCGCGAACTCCCCTCGGGCAAATGGCTCTTTGAGTACAAGCCCAAGTGGGCGCTCAAGCGCCAGTCGAAAACCATCGACGCCTGCAAAGAGAAAGCGGCTGAGAAGCAGCTATCGGATTGGGTCGCGGTGTTGGACGCGCAGCAGGGCCCCAAGGTCCAAGTCTCCATCGGAGATCTAATCACCCTGCACATCGCCGACATGCGGCTCAATGACTGCTCGCCGGAAAACATCTCGATTACGGAGGACAGGGCCAAAAAGCATCTAGGCAAGTTTTTCGCCGCGCACGATTTCGTCACCCCGCTGAAGAAGGCCGATATCAAACAGTACAAGACGGCGCGCAAGAGTAAGGCGGCGGTCGCTACCATCAACCGCGAACTCGCTTTCCTGCACCGTTGCTTAGTACTCGGCAACGACGACGAACTGATCTCGGTCGCGATCCCCAAAATGGAGAAGTTCGACGAAACGCCGTTCATCCGCATGGGCGTCGTCAGCGAAGAGAACTACTACACCATCCTGCGCGCCATGCCCGCTCACTCGCAGCCGGTCTGGTGCATCTCCTACCGCTGCGGCATCCGCAAGGGCGAAACGCTGAAGCTGCAGACTGCATGGCTGCTGCCCCACTGGAAGAAATCGGACCCGTACATCGAGATCCCCGGCTTCGACGGGCAGGGCAACCGCATCACCAAAAGCGGCAAGCCGCATGTGATTCCGCTGTGGCACCCGGAGATGCGCGCGATGCTGGAGATGGCTCTCTCGGACCCGACGCGCGACCCGAAATGCCCGTACCTATTTCAGTATCGAGGCAAGCGGTTGACGAGCATTCGCACCGGGTTCGAAAACGCGCGAAGAGCGACCGGTCTCGATGGATCGGTAGACGGCGTCGGCAAACTCATCTTCCATGATTCACGCCGCGCGGCCGTCACGAATATGGACGAGGGCGGCATCGATCAGGAAGAGGCGATGGAGATCACCGGCCATTTAACCCCCTCGATGTATAAGCGGTACCGGATCGGCAGGGCATCTAAGGCAGTCGCCACGGGCCAGAAAATGCGCCAACATCATGAGCAATTTGCGAATAGATTTGCGAATGACTCGGAAAGGAGTACCCTCGCAGTTCCGGCTGCTACTAGCCAGAACCTCTTGAATTAGAATGGGTTAGGTGGTGCCACGCGGATGTGGCGGAATTGGCAGACGCACTGGATTTAGGTTCCCGTGCAGAGCCTCCAACAGCCCTTCTAACAACGGAAATTCAATCACTTACAAGCCGATCCGCCGCCTAGATAGGCCCGGATCGGCTGCAATTTGCGAATGAATTTGCGAATGGGTTGTAAGTCGTGTCTCTCATTCTCGACGACCGCGAAGACGACGGCCTGCGTCGCCAGCTAAGCGCCTATGACGTTCCGGTCT
>Ga0193753_10003251_pt1 | contig 12151 bp, 8 predicted proteins | sample H1c2metaG_FD_144925 | JGI IMG/M metagenome (GOLD analysis project Ga0193753, IMG submission 144925) | Soil microbial communities from a riparian zone of the East river system, Colorado, United States - H1c2 | ecosystem: Environmental > Terrestrial > Soil > Riparian zone | place: USA: East River... | reverse complement strand
AGGCGTTCTTCACCTTCTCGTACTCGACCGCGTCCGGGAAGCGCTCCTGCTGGATGCGCGTGGTGTAGAGGATGTCCACGTCCGAGGCGATCGAGAAGAAGTCCTCGTCCTCCGAGTACACGGTGCCGCGCGCGTCCAGCTCCTCGAGGAACTCGGGCGGCATGCGGAGCGAGGGCGGCGAGACGAGGAAGATCTCGTTGTCGAAGTGCGTGAGCGTCTCGATGAGCGAGTGCACGGTGCGGCTGTACTTCAGGTCGCCGATGAAGGCGATCTTCAGGTTGTCGAGGCGGCCGCGCTTCTGGCGGATCGTGTACAGGTCGAGCAGCGTCTGCGTCGGGTGCTGGTTCGTGCCGTCGCCCGCGTTGATCACGGGCAGCCGCGTGCTCTCGGCGGCCAGGCGCGCCGCGCCCTCCAGCGGGTGCCGGATGAGCATGATGTCGCAGTAGTTCTCGACGACCCGGATCGTGTCCACCAGCGACTCGCCCTTGGCGGTGCTCGACACCTTGGCGTCCGCGAAGCCGATCACGTCCCCGCCGAGCCGCTGCATCGCGCTCGAGAAGGAGAGGTTGGTGCGCGTGCTGGGCTCGAAGAACAGCGAGCCGAGGACCTTGCCCTGGAGAATCGGGCGCGTGAACCCCTCGAAGTGCACCGCCTCGTCGAGGAACGCCAGCAGCTCCTCCCGGGTGATGTCGCGCATCGAGATCAGGTCGCGCCCCGCGAGCACGAGCGCGCCGGTGGCCTTCGACGTCACGGGTTTCTCCGGAGGGTCGCGGGTCGCCACGTCGCACCGCGCGCGGGCGGCGGCTGCCGATCTTATCAGGTGCCCTCGACGGCCGCTCGCGCGCGCGCCTCCGCGGCGTCCATGCCGCGCACGAGGGCCGGCGCCCAGACCTCGAGCAGCTGCGCGCGCGTCGCATCCCCGGGCACGTGGATCTCCGCGCCGTAGACGATCGCGGCTCGGCACAGCGGCTTTCCGATCACGTGGGTGTCCCAGCTCTTCGTGCGCCACGCGCGGTCCACCCAGAGTCCCACGGGGACGATCGGGAGCCCGGTGCGGCTCGCGGCATAGAGCACGCCTTCCTTCACCTCGCGCGCGGGGCCGCGCGGCCCGTCGATGGCCACGGCGAGGTCAGCCGTCGCCTCGCGGGCCACGCGTGTCATGTCGAGCATCGCGCGCGCCCCTCCGCGCGTGCTCGAGCCGCGCGCGAGGCGGAAGCCCATGCGGCGCAGCACGCGCGCGATGATCTCGCCGTCGCGGTGGCTGCTCACCAGTGCCAGCACGCCGTGGTGCCGCAGCGCGCCGATGGTGTGCCAGAGGTTGCCGTGCCAGCCCGCGTAGATGCAGCGCACGTCCTCGCCCGCGGCGCGCCTCTGCAGGCAGCTGCTGCCCAGGGTCCGCGTGCGATAGGTCGCATGCAGGATCCGGTGCAGCGTGCTCGCTGCGAGCGAGATCGCCTCGACGCGGAATTCTTCCGCGAAACTCCTGTCCGGCTCCGGGGCGCTCATCTCGCCGCGCATTCTATGCACGCCCACCGCGCGCTACACGGCCACGCGCCCACGCGCACACGCGGCCACGGCAGCGACGAGGTGCGAGGACGTGCGAGGACGTGCGACGGCGTTCGGTGACGTGCGACGGCGCGCCGTGTGGACTGCGCCGCCGTCCTGCCCGGCTACTTCTTCGCCTTGACCAGGTCGTCGCCGGTGCCCTGCTGGTCCACGCCGTCCGGGCCCGTGCTCCAGAGGAAGGGCTTGCCCTTCTCGTTGAGCTTGAACTGGTATGCGTGACCCCACGGGTCCACGGGCGCGGTCGGGTTGCCGAGGCAGCCGTCGGGGTAGTTCGCCAGCGGACGCACGAGATCGTCGATCGAGGCGGGGTACTTGCCCTCGCTGATCTTGTAGACCGTCATGCCCGCGCTGATCTGCGCGAGATCCTCCTGGACCTTCTCCTCGGGCGAGGCTTCGTGCGCCGGCGCGAGATCCTCGCCGCCGGCTCCCGCCAGGGCGAGCGCGCTGGCCGTGAGCGCGAGCGGCACGAAGTCGCCGAGCTCGAACTGCGACACGCAGCGGTCGATGATCGTCGTGCCGTCCTTGTCCGCGTAGCCCGCCGCGTACGAGTTGCCCAGGTGCTTGCTGATCGAGGCGTCCGTCGGCAGCAGCGACACGTCGATCGGCAGGTTGCCGAGCGTGCCGCTGGCCAGCGTGACGAGCGTCGAGACCTGGCCGTACGCCGCGCTGAACGTGGCCGCGTTGTTCTCGAAGGACACCGTGCGGACCTCGCCGGACTTCCCGATCTTCGCGATGAAGTCCATGAGTTCCTTGTTGTCCGTGATCGAGCCCTCGCCTGCGCTGCCGTTGAGGTCGGACTTCACCGTCTTGGGCGACTGCGGGCTGGCGACGAGCTCGTTGCCATCGAACGCGAACGCGGGCTGCAGCTGCGCGACGGCGGCGGGCGTGCGCGAGAGGTCCAGCTCGAAGAAGCGGTGTCCTTCGTGGTCGCTCTCCTTGAGCGTCGCGGGCGAATCCTTGAGGAACATCTCGCTCGCGTTCGTCACCAGCGACTGCATCGCCTTGGCGAAGGCATCCGGGTCCGCGAGTCCGACGCGCAGGACGTTGATCGGCGTGCCCGAAAAGCCCTCGCCCGGGACGGAGAACAGCACGTAGTTCCCGCTCACGTTCGCGAAGACGTCCTTGCGCAGATCGGACTCCCCCATGATCTGCTTGAGCATCGCGGTCGCGGTCGCGTATTCCTCCGGCGCGACTGCGGCGAAGGTGTTCATCGCGAAGTCGTAGATGTCGCCCAGTCCGGTGATGGTGCGGGCCGAGAGACTCAGGCTCGTGCCCGGCACGCGCTCGAGCCGGGCCAGGTCCAGCGCCGTCTGGCTCGACATCCAGCGCGGCACGAGACCCGTGGCGCCCTTCTCGATGGAGGTCGCCGAGGTGCCGAGCACCTTGCCGTCCGTCGTGCGGCTGCTCACGCTCCCGCACCACTGCAAGGAGTGCACGCCGAGGTTGTCGATGGCGGTGAGGATCTTCGGAGCGAGATCCTTGAACATGGGATCCCCGTGCGTCGCGAGCCCGAGCGTCAGCGCCGCCTTGCCGATGTCGACGAGTGCGCCGACGCGCGCGAAGCTCGTCGACGAGCCGGGCAGCAGGCCGCCACCCGCCTCGATCAGCTTGCGGTACTCGGCGGTGTCGGCGAGGTTGCCTGCCGTCTTCGCCTTGCCGTCGAAGCGCTCCATCACGCCGAAAAGCGTCTTCTCCGACGAGCTGACCACCGCGAGGTTGCCGAGGAAGGTGAGCGACACCGTCCAGCCCGGCTCCCCGCTCTTGCGGAAGACGTCGTGGCCGTCGTGGTTCGACGATTCCTCCGGTCCGGGAATGCGCGCCCAGAGCGCCTTCACCAGCGCGAGGTCCTTCACGTCCAGCAGCTCCACGCCGAGAACGAGCCCGATCTCGGGAAACGCCGGCTTGGCAGCGTCACCGCCCGACACGAATGCCAGGTGCGTCAGTGCGACGAACATCTTGCCGAGCGGCGGACCCTCCCCACCGCCCGACATCATGTCCGTGAGCGAGATGTGCCGGCCCTCGGCCTCGGCCATGCCGCTGTCCTTGATCGCCCCGTCGATGAAGGCCTGCGCTGCCGTCACCGGCTTCTGAAGGAAGGCCTTCACTTCCGGCTCGGCAAGGATCTTGTTCATCGCCGAGTTCTTCGATGCCTGGCTGGACAGGCGCACGCTGTGCGTGCCGAAGAACATGAGCGTGTCGCGCGGCACCAGCGCTGCCGGATCCTCGATCGTCTGTGCGGCGGGCAGGGCGAGGAAGGCGGAGGCCATGAAGGCGAGCAGCATCGAACGGCTCCTTGTCGTGAGGCGGCAGCCGACGGCGATGGTGCGCGCCCGGGGAGGGGCTCATGCGCAGGGGTCGCGACCGCTGCACGATGATGACCCAGACGCGCGAAGCGCCACAAGTCGCATGGAGGTCCAGCCACCGAAACGACACCCCGCGCGGGATCTGCGCGCGCCGCGCACCCGGGCGTCTGCCGCTCCTCGCGACGCCGCGCACCAGACGCCTCGCACCGGCCGCTGCTCCCCGATGCTGAGCGACACTCGTTCGGACTCCGCGCGCGTCTGGCGGGACGCCAGGCACGTCACTCGATCACGGGTCCATGCGGTCGCGGCCGCGCAGAATCAAGCGGCCGGCTCGTCGTGCGCGCTCGCCCGCCACCGCTCCGCGGCCCTGCAGTCGGCTGGCTTGCGGTCCGCGACGCGGTTCGCGGGCATCGATGACCCTGCCTCGACGCGTGCGGATCGCAGCCTTGCAGGGGTCCAGCGCTGCCTCGGCCCATGTCTCGGAGCGATGGCGCTCCGTACCGCCCGTCGCAGCTTGTCGCGACAGGGCTGATCGACACCGCACCTCGCCGCGAAACGCCCTCGGGAGCACGGCACCGATGCGCCGCATTCTCCACGGCGGTCACACGGAATGCCGCGGCGGGTGCGGCGCGATGCAACTCGTTGGGCGCGAGCCGATGGCCCCAGACGTGGCCTGCTGCTTTCCCTTCACCTGGCGTGCATCGCCCCCCGCCCGAACCCTCGGTGACCGCTCTGGGGATGGTCGCTCTGGAAAAAGGGCGGCTTCCCGTGCCCTTCGCCGTCGAGCGCTTACAGGATGTTTACACGCATAGTAACTATCCTTATACAAGCCATCATCATCACAGTTAGCGGCGGCTTGGCAAGGAGAGCCTTCGAGAGCATGCAGCCGTCATGGCGCGACATGGGCCGCCGGCCAATCCCGGAAGCGGAGCGTCCAGCCCGGTGAACTTCCTAGAGATTCCCGCGCGGCCTTCGACATGGACTTCGGCCCGGATCATCGCAGCGATGGTCGAAAGGCGGGGACTAGGAGCCCGCATCGGCTGCGACCGATCCGGTCGAGATCAGCAGGTGGATCAGCCGATCGCGGTCCTTGTCGGAATAGAACATGAAACGAACGTCGCCGCGTCCGCCGCTGTCGTTAAGTACTACTTTAGTGCCAAAGATATGCCTCAGTTGTTCCTCATAATCGCGGAGCAGGGCCTTCGGCTTGGGGGTGCCGGCTCCGCGACGGTGAGTGCGGACGGCGAGTCGTTGTGCTCGCCGCTCCACTTCGCGCACGGAAAGGCTGTCGCGGCACGCGACCTCGGCCAGGGCCTGCATCTGTTCCGGACTGCTCGCCGCAAGCAGCGCCCTGGCCTGGCCGGCCGAGAGCGCGCCGGCATGGAGCATGCGCTTGACCCCATCGGGAAGGTCCAGGAGTCGCAGCGCATTCGTCACGGCGGCGCGACTCTTGCCGACCTTCTCGGAAAGAGCCTGATGCGTGAGCTCGGCCCGCGACAGGAGCGCCTCGTACGCCGCAGCCTCCTCCAAGGCATTCAGGTTCTCGCGCTGGATGTTCTCGATGAGGGCAAGTTCCAGCGACTTCGTGCCGGTGGCCTCGATCACGAGCGCAGGGATGGTGGCCTTGCCCGCGAGCTTGGAAGCGCGCAGCCTCCGCTCGCCTGCAACGAGCTGATAAGTGTCGGCAACTCGTTGCACGACAATGGGTTGCATCACGCCGTACTGGCGTATCGACTGGGCGAGCCCCTCAATGCTGGCTTCGTTGAGGACTTGCCGCGGTTGATCGGGATTGGCCTGCACGGCCTCCACCGGGAGTTCGAGCACCTGCCGCAGGTCGGCATCCTGCTGCTGGAGCGACGGCAGTCTCGTGGTCCGCGTGATGAGGCTGTCGAGTCCTTTTCCCAATCGGCGTTCGCTCATGATCCTGCTCCCGAGTGGGGCGTGACGCTAATTCCCCCGCCGCGCGCGATCAATCATGTTTCACGTGAAACACGCCCTCGCACCCGGATTCGGCCGGGAGACGCGCGGTCGCGATGTTTCACGTGGAACATCGACCCGGCCACGTGAGGGCGGGGCCAAGGGGTCACCTTCCGATGCGGAGGTATTCCAGCCCTGGAGCGAGGGGCAGACCCTGCTCTCCGAGTCCGCAGGCGAACAGCAGCTCCAGGTCGCGAAGCGCGCGGGCGTCGCCGTTCACGCGAATCTGCTGCGGGCGAGGGTGCCGGCCGCCCAGCAGGATCAGGCTCATCAGGGAATTGGCCGAGCAGCTCTCGCCGTCGAGGCTGATGTCGAGCGGGGTGCCGTAATGCCGTGCGATCTGAACGATGAGCGCGAGGGGCCGCGCGTGCAGGGTGATGCCGGGGGGCATGCTGAGCGACACCGTGGCACGACTGACGAAGGTCTGCAGGATCTGGTGCGCCAGTGCGCTGGCTGCCTCGACATAAAGGTATGCGTGGCGCAGACATACGTTCACGGCGATGTCCAGGATCTCCAGCTCGCTGACGACCGCTGCGATGGCCGTGCGGGCCGGCAGGTGACGGACATCGCCTTCGTGCCGCTCGTAGAAGTGCATCAGCCCTGTCGCCATTTCGAGCAGGTGCAGCGAGACGGAGACGTGACCTCGAAGGGAGGCGAGCCAGGGATGGTCGCGCTCCACCACCGTGTTCAGCACGAAGGTGTCGTACATCGACTGGATGCTGTGCACCGTGGACTCGTACCAGCGGCAGCGCTCCTCCGTCGCGTGATCGCGCACGAAGGCGACGAGGGACTCCCGCGGCCGCGTGAAACCGAGGTTCAGGCTGCGGCTGGTCTCCAGGACTTTCAGGAAGCGCGCACCGATCTCCGCGATGTGCTGTCGCTCATCCACGGCATCCGACTCATCCAGATTGCGCGGCAGCAGATGCCTCTGCGGCAACTCTGTACGATCTTCCGCGGAAGATGACGCCCAATTACACCCTAAGTCTGCGCCTTCAAGGATCAGCGCGCTCAGCAGCGAGCCGAGCGCCACGTTGAGACGCCGCTGGCCTTCCTCGAGGTCCCGGGCCAGCGGACCTCGGTCGATGAGCACCTGGTAGCGCATCAGGCGCTGCGAGAGGTGCAGGCCGGTGGTGCCGACGACGGCGAGACCGCGCGTCGAGGCAACCATCTCGCCGAAGGTCACGAAGGTCCGGTTCTGCCGGGCGCCGAAGTCGTCCAGGAAGGTCTCGAGATCGTGCGCCTCCTGGCCGAGCCGCATCATCACCGAGGGCGAGCGCAGGAGCTGCAGATCGTCGCGGATCGCAGCGACGCAGCCGCCGAAGGCCTGCGATGCCTCTCCGAGCTGCCTTCGGAATTCGTCTTCGCGCACGATGACGTCGCGCGAGGCAATCGGCGTGTCGCGTGATCCCGTCTGTGTCATGGCTCCCGATCCGAAGACAGCCACTCTATCACGCGTCCGCAGGCGCGGACCGAGCCGCGCGAACCGGACTCAAGGCCCCGCGCGCCGCCGGCCGATCAAGCGGGAAGCGTCCCGCATCCGCTTCGCGCCTCCACAGTCCCGCACCGAAGGAGACAGTCCCATTCCCGCCGACGGCTCCATCGAGATCTACCTGCGCGAGATCAACCGCGTGAAGCTGCTCACGGCGGCTCAGGAAAAGGAGCTCGCCGTCCAGGTGCAGGCCGGATCTCCCGAAGCGCGAAGTCATCTCGCGCAAGCCAACCTGCGTCTGGTGGTCAGCATCGCCAAGCGCTACGTGAACCGCGGACTGTGCCTGCTCGATCTGGTCGAAGAGGGAAACGTGGGGCTCATGCGCGCCGTCGAGAAATTCGATCCGGCCGCGAACTGCCGCTTCTCCACGTACGCCACGTGGTGGATCAAGCAGTCGATCCGGCGCGCGCTCACCAACACCGTGAAGACGGTCCGCATCCCGTCGTACATGATCGAGCTCATGTCGCGCTGGCAGGCGGCAACCGAGATGCTGCTCCTGAAACTGGGACGCGAGCCTTCGCCTGCGGAGATCGCGCGGCACCTCGACATGAACGACGAGGCCGTCAGCGCCGTCCGCAACGCGCTGCAGACAGCGTCGCGCTACACGCAATCCTTCTCGCAGGACGACGACTCCTCGGATCTCTCGGATGCGATCGTGGATCCCCATTCCGAGGATCCCGGCGACCGACTGCTCGCCGCGACCGAGATGCGCCGCATGCTCTCGATGCTCGACACGCTCGAGGAGCGCCAGGTGAAGATCCTGCGCATGCGCTTCGGCCTCGGCTACGATGACTCCATGACGCTCAAGCAGATCGGGGCCGAGCTCGGCCTGACGCGCGAGCGGGTGAGACAAATCCAGAACGAGGCGCTGGCGAGACTGCTCTCCGCAATGACCGAGGGCAACTTCGCCTGAGATCCAGTGCAGGCGGAACCACTCCAGGACAACGGGCCATCGACGCCGCTGCGCCACCTGTACGCGCACATCCCGTTCTGCCGCGAGCGCTGCACCTACTGCGCCTTCACCACGATCGCCGATGACCGCGCGCTCCACGCGCCGCTGGTGAAGGGCCTGCTCGACGAATGCGGGATCCACGCCCGCGCGGGTGCCTTCCGCGATGCGCCGCTCGACACGGTGTACCTCGGGGGCGGGACGCCGGGGCTGCTCGGTGCCGCCGATGTCAGCGAGCTCGTCGATGGCCTGCGCGCGCGCGCGCGATGGTCCGGCGACGCCGAGCTCACGCTCGAAGTCAACCCGTCCAACGTCACCGCGGATGCACTGGCATGCTGGGCCGAGCTGGGGATCAACCGGATCTCCATCGGCATCCAGACTTTCCGTGACGACGTGCTGGCGCGGCTCGGGCGACGTCACGATGCGGCAACGGCTCGCGACGCGCTGCGCCTCCTCGGCGACAGGTGGCCGCACACGTGGTCCGCGGATCTGCTCGTGGGCTGGGCGCGCCAGGAGCACGGCGATCTCGCGCAGGACCTCTCGACGCTGCTCGGCTTCGCGCCGCCGCACGTCTCCGTGTACGGCCTCACCATCGAGCCCAGGACGCCCCTCGCGCAACTGGCCAGCAACGGCCAGGAGGTCACGGCCTCCAGCGCACTCCTGCCCGCCTTCGACGAGGTGTGGTCCGCCGCGCTCACCGGCGCTGGCCTGGAGCGCTACGAGGTCTCCAACTTCGCGCGCCCGGGCCATCGCTCGCGGCACAACCAGGGCTACTGGCGCAATGCGTCCTATCTCGGACTGGGCCCGGGCGCGTCCAGCTCGGTGCACCCGTGGCGGTGGACCAACCGCGCGGACGTGGGGGGGTACGTGGCGGCCAGCGCTGCCGGGCACGGAGTGCGTGCCATGGCCGAGCGGGTCGATCCCTTCGCGCGATTGCTCGAGACCATCTCGTGCGGCCTGCGCACGAGCGAAGGCCTGGTGACGAGCGACCTGGAGCGGCGCTTCGGCGAGGGCTGGCGCGGCGCGCTCTCCGAAGGCTGGGACCAGCTCACGGAGCGCGGGATCCTGCGCGAGGCCGCGGGGCGGATCAGCGTCCGGGCGCAGGACATCGTCCGGCTCGATGCCGTGCTTCGGCAGCTCATCCTCCCGCCAAGGCGTGTCACGACACATGCGCCTTCGACGGAATCACTCGAACTGCCCTTGTGATCGTCATCGTCGACAATTACGACTCCTTTACCTTCAACCTGTTCCAGCTCGTCGGGCAGCTCTCGAGGCGCGGAGAACGGCCCCTCGTGGTGCGCAACGACGCGCTCGACCTTCCGGGGCTGCTGCGTCTGCGCCCCTCGCACGTGCTGCTGTCTCCGGGTCCGGGCCATCCCGCCGACTCGCACCTCTCGCTGCGCGTGCTCGAGAGCCTCGACATTCCGGTGCTCGGCATCTGCCTCGGCCACCAGGCGCTCGCACTCGTGCACGGCGCTCGCATCGGCCGGTCCGCGCGGCCGATGCACGGCCGCGCCGTCGCCGTGAGACACGACGCCTCGGCGCTTTTCCGCGGGCAGCCAGCGCGCCTGCAGGCGGGGCTCTATCACTCGCTCGCGGTCGAGCCGGAGTCGCTGCCCGCGGAACTCATCGCGAGCGCGTGGTCCGAGCACGGCGATATCATGGCCCTGAGGCACGCGCACCGTCCGCACTTCGGCGTGCAGTTCCACCCGGAATCGTTCCTCACGCCGACCGGCCGGGTGCTGGTGCAATCCTTCCTGGACCTGTGATGAAAGCCACCTTCGCCGATCGCCTGGCCGAGGCCGTGACCAGCAGGCAGTCCTCGCTGGTCGTCGGGCTCGATCCGCAGCTCGAGAAGCTCCCGGAGGAGCTGCGCGCCTGCGCCGCAGCGGCCCACGTGGACCCGCGCATCGCCGCCGCGGCGGCCATCGAGGCCTTCGACGCGGCGGTGATCCAGGAGATCGCGCCCTTCGCCGTCGCCGTGAAGCCGCAGATCGCCTACTACGAACGATGGGGGCCGGCGGGGCTGACCGCTTACGAGCACGCGGTGGCGCGCGCGCACTCGGCCGGCCTGCTGGTCATCGGCGACGTCAAGCGCGGTGACATCGGGCCCACGGCCGAGGCCTATGCCGCGGCGCACCTCGGCACGGGACTTGCCCCCGACGTCGCCGCGGACTCCGAGCGCGGCCACTCGCTGCACGCCGACGCGATCACGGTGAACCCGTACTTCGGCACGGACGGCCTGCAGCCCTTCCTGAACGCGGCGCGCGAACGCAGCGCGGGTCTGTTCGTGCTCGTCCGCACCTCCAACGCATCGGCGGGGGAGCTGCAGGATCTTCCCGTCCGCGGGCAGCCCTTGCACGAACACGTCGCGGCACGCGTCGTCGCATGGGGGCAGGAGCTCCGCGGCAGCCACGGCTACAGCAGCGTCGGCGCCGTCGTGGGCGCCACCGCTCCGCGCGAGCTGGCGCGGCTGCGCGAGTGCATGCCCGGAACGTGGTTCCTGATCCCCGGAGTCGGCGCACAGGGTGCGACCGCCGCGGACGTGGGGCCCGCCTTCGATCGCGACGGCCTGGGCGCACTGGTCAACTCCTCGCGCGGCATCATCTACGCCTACGGCTCGCCGAAGGCCGACGACTGGCGCCGCAGCGTGCGCGAGGCCGCGTCCCGCCTGCGCGACGAGCTGCGCACGGCCGCGATGCAAGCGACTCCTTGAGCGCGGCACCGTCCCCGGCCAGCGGGCCGCTCAGCGCGCGCCGGCCCGCCATCGTCCACGCGTCGTGGACCGCGGACTGGTGGCAGGGGGACGGCGCATCGGCGACCCGATCGCCGTCCGGGACGGTCTCCGGGACGGCACGCACGGTGCGGAGCGCGGCGCTCGAAGCGGCGTTCGGATCGGCGCCCTCGCTGGCCGCGCTGGCTGCCGCGGCCGACGCGCGCGCGCGCGCCGGCACACCGCGCGAATGGACCACGCTGCTCCACGGACCGGCGGCCCGCGACGTGCCCGCCGACGCTCTCGTCGTCGTCGCGGGACAGCAGCCGGTGCTGCTCGGCGGCGCGGCACTCGTCGCCCACAAGGCCGCGACCGCCATCGCACTCGCGAAGCTGCTCGCCCGGGAATGGCGCCGGCCCGTCGTGCCGGTCTTCCTCCTCGCGACGGAAGATCACGACACCTCGGAAGTGGACCATCTCGACTTCTGGGACCGGCGTGGGCAGAGCTTGCGGAGGGTGCGCTGTCCGCTGACGCCAGCCCACGACCGCTTCCTCAGTTGCACTATCGATGAGCACGCTTTCCGCCAGGCTTGTAGTGCCCTTGAATCCTCCGACCCGGCGCTGGAGAGCCTGCGGGCCGGGCCTGCCCCGGGCGCTGGCGGCGCGGACGCGGCATCTCGTTCAGGATCGCAAGTAGCTTCCTTGGTCCGCGCATCAGTGCGACATCACGACATGCAGGCTGCCAAGACGGCCCTTACGTTCCATGCAAGTTTTTCACTCCATGTAGAGCGCCTTTTACACGCCGTATTCGGGCCCCTTGGGCTGCTGACGGTGCGCGCGCACGAACTCACGGCCCGTGCGCCGGATCTGCTCGGCTCCGCGCTCGCGAGGCGCGAGGAGCTCGCGGACGAGCTGGGTCGCGGCGCCACCCGGCTGCGGCAGCTGGAACTTGCTGCCAGCTTCGATGCCGCGGACCCGCGTCCACTGGTCCTCGAGTCGCGCTCCGGTCGCCGGCGGCGCCTCGCCGTGGACGACGCCGGCGCCATGGGCCGCCTCGCCACCAGCGCCGCGGCCTTCTCCCCGCACGCGGCGCTCCGTCCGCTCATCCAGGGCCGGGCGCTGCCCGTGATCGCGCAGGTCGGCGGGCCATCCGAG
>Ga0193753_10003250_pt1 | contig 12154 bp, 10 predicted proteins | sample H1c2metaG_FD_144925 | JGI IMG/M metagenome (GOLD analysis project Ga0193753, IMG submission 144925) | Soil microbial communities from a riparian zone of the East river system, Colorado, United States - H1c2 | ecosystem: Environmental > Terrestrial > Soil > Riparian zone | place: USA: East... | reverse complement strand
AACGAGCGTACGCAAATGGGCAATTCGAAAGTCGGGGGCTGGTAATTGGGAAAACTCTGCCATTTGCACGACCCGGTCGACCCCGCTGCTCTTCTCTTCGCAAATTCCCATGCGCCGCATTAGGTCAGCCAACCGCTCGTTTCGCGATTGATAACCATCGATAAACCGCTCGATCGGCACGACCGGCTCTCCAGGGTTTGAGATTTCAAGGCGATTACTGTATACCTCGATCATTACTGAGGCACCACTGAGCGTTAGATCCTGATGAATCAGCGCATTCGCAATTAGCTCGCGAATTGCTATTTCGGGGACGAGTTTCACTTCTGTGCGAAGGGCATCCTTAATGACTTCATTTTGCGGCAACTGCGTCATCACGAATCGAACGAGTCCTTGGAAACCAACAGCGTAGCCTTTGCCGCCTGTCTGGTCTAATCGCGTTTCAAGTTTAGACGTTTCCGTATAGACCACCACTCGAGGTGCTTTTCTCGCCAAATCTGGAAAGTCCTGAAGGCGCTTCGCTAGCAGGAGTGCGCCGAGACGCCGAATTGAATATCCTTCGTCCACAGAGTCGATCAAGCGCTCTCGTTTGAGTCGCTCAATAACGCCTGCTTGCTCGGTTGGATACGGCAACTTGAGTAGTTCAAAAAAAGTCTGAACGTCTAGTAATTCGATAACCTCCGCTGCTCGGAGCCCCGTTATAGAGAGTTCTTCGGCCCAGTCGGGCTTGCCTTCGGCAAAGATACGCCGAAGTTGATCTTCGCTCATCGGCACTAAAGCTTGTCCCGAGCGCATCAGATAAGCTCCATCAAGGTGGTACGCGGTACCGCGTGGTCGCGAGGGAATTTCGAAAACCACAACTCTGCCGTCAGGATGATTGACCTCATCGATATCCACTCTGAATCCCAGAGATTCGAACAGTTTTTGTGCGTAGGGTATGGGATCAGAAATAGCTTGAGTGCCGACCACCGAACGCGGCGGCTGATCTGCGATGCCGAGCACTAGAAAGCCTCCCCCTTCGTTTGCTAACGCAACGCAATACTGACAAAGTTTGCGGTAATCGTGCTGTACCTTTGCCTCTTTGAATTCGAGCCGCTGGTGCTCCGATGGCGATTGTCTCCACAAATCAATCTGCTCGGGCGTTTTTGGCATCGCATTTCTGATTCTAGAAGGGTACGAATCGGGGAAGATAGTGTTGAGTACCCGCGGGCGGCGAATGCGTTTATTGACAATACGTTGCGGCCGGGCCGTGAGACCACGCCTACTGAATGCGCGATGGTGGGTCCAAGGATTTTAGCAAAGATGCGCTTGATGCCAATGTCAGGGGTTGCGTGTGACCGGAAACTTTTTCTAACAGCCATTTGCTTACCGGATCGGTCCCGAAATCAAACCGGCAATTGGTGAAAGTCACATTGCCAAGATAAGCGGGCTCTCCTCGATATTGAATTGTTGAGTCTATGAAATCGACTCCAAGCCACGTAATCCCAGCAAGGCTCTGGGTCAAACCGACAATTTGGCTATCGGTAACCAAAACTTTCGATGGCGCCGACAGAATGAGAAAACTAAAATCCCGATTCTTACCTTGCACTCGCATTCTCGACAGAATTGTTTCGCCACCGCCAACGACGAAAGCGGCAGGATGCGGGTACTTCGGATGAGTGCCGGTAAAATCGACGGTTACCGCTGCGCCCATCTTGCCCGTGCCCTCGAGCCAAACCGGCTTGTCAATCGTTACTGGCGCGTAGAAGGTCGAGTCACGTGAGATTACGATTTTGGGCGTGGGAACTAAAACTATCGTAGAGCTGAAGAGACTATATGCTTCTAAGCCCACAAGGGCAGTAGTCGCTGCATTTCGCACATCGCCGGGAAGCTTCGTATTTTGAATTGTATCGACTAGCTTAACTCGCGTATTGCTGAGAGTGGCAGGCGCCGTCGGGACGCGTTCCGCGATCGCTGCGTGTATCAGGGAGTTCGCCTCAAGAAGGCGAGCCTTCAGGCCAACTGGGTCGATCGAACGCGCAAGCGCAGCAGAAGGAACCAAACTTTGAAGGTCGAAGCCCACCTGTTTGCTAAGCCGTTCGGATAGTCTGGCAACGTCTAACCTGACCGGATCGATTGCGGTGCCGATATCGACCTTAACAGACGTTCGAAGGGATTCGAACTCTTTCGGAAGGTACCATTCAACGAGTCCGACAAATACTGCGGTATAGAAAAGTACAACGGTCCACGCGCTTTTCTGAATCCAAGATATACGTTCTTTCAAAACGGAATTGCTTTCATAATCCGGCGGCGGCCCGCCGGACCTTGACGCTTCACCGGGCTTCTTTTTCATGGGCGTGAGTATATCCAAGGCGCTCGATGGTTGAAAATTGCTCAACAACCGCGGCAAGTGCAATTTGATCACCGGCAGAATGTTGGCGCTGGCAAAGGATGCTGTCCCTCCGGGCAGCACAAGTAAAGCTTAGTCGCAAATTGTGGGGGAATTTGTGGGTAGCACTCGTTCACAAGGCTTAGTATTGCTTTGGCGATAAATTCACGAACAGGCCCGTTTTACTAGGCTTTACGAACTGTTGCAAAACTAGCCAAACCCCATCAAAAAGGATTATGAGTCCACTGCTCTAACCGCTGAGCTAAGGGCCCGCCTTGTCATGATACCGACACTAAGGTTTCGCGGTTTCGGCCTTGAGATAACGGCTATCGTGATAGCGAGGCCGGTGATAAAGCAGAACGCGGCTTCCCGAGCTTTCGAGCGCCACGTTGATCCGCCTTAGTCCGAGCGCCCTTTCAATTTCCGGATGCCGTTCTGGCGGTGCAAAGAATGTCAGGAAGCCGCCGCCGCCCGCCCCGAGCAGCTTGCCGCCTATTGCGCCCGCGCGTTTCGCCGCCGCATACCAATCGTCGATTGCTCCATCGCTGACTCTCGGGTGAACTTCTCGTTTCAACCGCCAGCCTTCGTCGAGGACCTCGCCCAGCGCTTCGATGTGGCCGGCATTCAGCTCGTCACGCAACTCATAGGCGAGCTTCGTCATGCGGCGCAGTAAGTCCTGTGTCGTCCGGTTCGATTCGGCCTGCGCACTCTGCTCCGCGAGAATCGACGATGCCGCGCGTGTTCTACCCGTGTAAAACGTGATCAACTGCGATTCGAGCCGCTCTAGTTCGCTGCCCGAGCATAGGATCGGTTCCACGATGACGCTCTCGTCCGGCTCGAAGCGAATAAAGTTGAGACCGCCAAACGCGGCGGCGTACTGGTCCTGCTTGCCAATGCGCTCTCCGCAGAGATCGATTTCGACCGTACAGCTTTCATCGGCCAGATCCCCGGCCGAAATATAGCGCGATTGGTAAGCGTGCAGCGCAAGCAGCAAGCCCACCGTGAACGCGCTTGAGGAACCCAGGCCGGTTCCGCTCGACGGGATATCGGCGATCGAGGTGATCTCGATACCTCCCGTGAGGCCCAGTTTCTTGAGCGCCGCCCGCACGATCCGATGGTCGATCTCCTCTACCGTCTCCACTTCTTCGGTGCGTGAGTAGCTGAGCCGGATCCAATCGTCGAACTTCTGGTTAACGTTGATGTAAACAAACTTATCGATGGCCGTGCTGACCACGGCGCCGCCGAATTGGCGGTAAAAAGACGGCAGGTCGCTGCCACCGCCCGCAAAGCTGATCCGGAGCGGCGTTTGGGTTGTAATCATGCGCTCAAGATTTGATCCACCGCGTCGCGAATAGTTACCGCTCCGGATACTAGTACGGATCGGATGCCAAAGTTTTTCGCCGCCTGCATGTCGCCCTCTCTGTCTCCAATCATCCACGACCGGCGCACGTCGATATTCAGGTCGCGCGCCGCGGCCTCCAGCAGTCCCGTGGCCGGCTTGCGGCATTCGCACGCGATCTTCAGGTCTGTTCGCTCGCCCGGAAATCCACTATCCGGATGATGCGGGCAATAATAGATCGCATCCAGATAGGCGTGCGATTCGCCGAGTAGCCATTCCAGCCGGTTGTGTATATGCCGCAATCCGGCTTCACTGCATTCGCCGCGCGCCACGACTGGTTGATTTGTGATGACGACGGCCAGCCTCCCGGAACGATTAATCGCTCGCACCGCTTCCGCCGCGCCCGGCATCAGCTCCAGATTCTCTGGCGCGCTCAGCCAGCCGCGTTCCTGATTCAACGTGCCATCCCGATCCAGAAATATCGCGGGCGCGGCTGCGTCGAAGGACGCAGATTCGACTCGCCCCGATCGATAATCCTCACGCACTCTTTCGAGCCGCTCCGGTGTTCCCGCGTCTTTGATGTATTCGCGGCTCCGGTAGCCATGCAACGTTTTCCCAGCCGCCAGAAGAGCGGGAAACAGATGCTTGGCGATATCGGCGGGGCTCGCCGAATCGCCCAGCGCTCGCTTCGAAAAAACGTACAGCGCGGCGTTGACCAAATTTTGCAGATTTGCGTCCGCCGCGTGCGGGTAGGAATGAAAAGCCACAATCTCGTTACGCTCGTTCATCTCGACCAAATCGGAGTCCTGCGGATGATCGTTCGGATGCACCAGCAGCGTGGCGCTGGCCTCGGGTGAATGCGCGGCTATCAACCTTTCTAAATCGACGTTCACCATCGTGTCGCCGTACATTACGACGAAGGTGTCGTCGAGTTTGTCGAATGCGTCAAGGAGCGCGCCGGCCGTACCGAGCGGCGCGAGTTCACGTTGATAGCGGATCCGTACATCCCAGGCCGATCCATCGCCGAAATACGTCTCGATGTGCTCGGCGCCGTATCCCGTGAGGATCAAGATATCGCGGATTCCGTATTTGCGCGCCAGTAGCATCTGGTGTTCGAGTAGCGGTTTGCCATCCACGTCCGCCATTGGCTTCGGCAGATTGCCGAGGATGTCCTTGAGACGCGTGCCTTTGCCGCCCGCGATGATTACGAGCTGCATGCAACGGCTTGTTGAAATTCTGCGTGAATTTCGCTGACCGCTCTCTTGACCGCTTGCCCGGACGTGAGTTGCGGAGACCAGCCGAGGCGCTTCAGCTTCTCGATCGAATAACGGAACTTGGGCACGTCTCCAACCCAGCCCTTGTTGCCTCCGGTGAAACGGATGGGAGTCGCAGGCGCGGCTTGCCGCTGCACCGCTTCGGCGATCTCCTTCACCGTGGCGCCTTCATCGGGCGGCCCGATATTGAACCAATTGAGCGCGTCGCTCGCGTGCTCATAAATCCAGAGCATCGCCTCCACCAACTCCGACACGTGCAGGTAAGGTTTCTGCTGCGTTCCATCTCCAAGCACTTCGAGATCCACGGGCTTCCGCGAAAGCTTGGTGAGCAAATCGAAAATAATGCCGTGCGTGGCGCGCGGCCCGATTACGTTCGGGAAGCGAAAAATCCAGGCCCGCTCCAAATAGCTTTCTACTGCCGCGCTGATCAAGGCTTCGCTCGCCAGCTTCATCGCTCCGTAATTCGAGATCGGAAACAGCGGTCCGATGTTTTCCTCAAGCACTCGGTCATGCACGCCATACACCGCCGAAGTCGACGCAAACGCCAGCTTCCTGATACCCGCGTCCCGCATCGCCACCAGCACATTGAACGTGCTGAGAAACGTGTCTTTCAGGTCTACATTCGGGTCGGCAACGCCGGCTCCGATATCGGAGTTCGCAACCATGTGCCAGACCGTGTCAATCTCGAAAGAAGAGACGATTTCCCGCAAGGAGTCCAGGTTCGAGAGGTCTCTTTCAAAAAAATGAAAGCTCGGATGTGATTGAGAACGCTCAAGATTGCCCCGCGTCCCCCGCGAAAAGTTGTCGATTCCGACCACCTTGTTTCCAAGCTCCAATAAGCGGTCCGTCAGGTGACTGCCGATGAAACCGGCCGCCCCGGTCACTAGCACTACTCGATTTCTTGCCGCGCTCATCTATTACCATCGAAGATAGCAACACCACCTAAGACATGAGCGCCGTTTCCCTAGCCGTTTCCAGTCCGCTCCCCTACGATCCGGAGTGTACTCTTCTGACGCCCGTCTCCGACGTTGCCGAACCCGAACTCTCCATCGTCCTTCCGGCCATGAACGAGCGGCTCACCATCGGCGACACCATCAAATGGTGCCAGGAAGGTTTTCGAAAGGCCAACGTCGTGGGTGAGGTTCTGATCATCGACAGTTCCACCGACGAGACTCCGCAAATCGCGTTGGCGCAGGGCGCGCGCGTGCTGAAAACGCCGCGCCGCGGTCTGGGACGCGCGTACATCGACGCCATCCCTTACATCCGCGCGAACTACATCCTAATGGGTGATGCCGACTGCACCTATGATTTTCGCGAAATTGGCGAGTTCGTGCGCGAATTTCGCAACGGCTTCGAATTCATCATGGGTTCCCGCTTTCGCGGCTACATCGAAGCAGGCGCCATGCCGCCTTTGCACCGCCATTTTGGTACGCCGCTGACTACTGCGATTCTGAATTTTCTCTATTCGAGCAAGTTCTCCGATATCCACTGCGGCATGCGTGGCATCACCAAAACTGCGCTGCAGAAGATACGTCTGGAATCGCAATCCTGGGAATACGCCTCCGAAATGGTCTTGAAATCAGCGTGCCTGAGCCTCCGTACCACGGAAGTGCCGGTACGGTTCCTGAAAGATCGCGAAGGCCGCTCGAGCCACATGAAGCGCGGCGGATTTCTCGAGCCGTGGCGCGCCGGTTGGATCAATCTGCGGGCCATGTTCATTTATCATGCCGATTTCTTCGTGCTGCGCCCCGGTTTAATCGCGTTTCTCATTGGCCTGGCATTGGCGCTACCGCAGACCTTCGGACCTGTCAAGATTGGCCCCATCACTCTCTCCTTGTACTGGACGCTGTTCGGGATGACACTCGCTGTGGTCGGCCTGCAAAGCTTCTTTCTAGGCTGCATCGTGCAGGTCATGTACAACTACTCACCGAAGGTCACGGACCGTTGGGTGAAGTTCTTTTCGTACACCAGGGCGATGGTGGTTAGCGCCATACTGGCGCTCGCCGGCCTGGCGCTGGGAATTCCGTTGGTCACGAAATACATCCAGGGGGGATTGGTATTACCGGATGGAAACGGCGGTGCGGGTCACATGGCAGTCGTAGGATTGCTGTTCGTGATTGCCGCTTTCATGAGCTTCAGCTCCACTCTGGTCTTGCACGCGGCGGCGTTGCGAGGCCGTCGCGTCTGAACGATCCGCGCTTCCCGCTGATCGGTTTTAACAGCTACTATCTCGCCTACTGTTCGGACACGAGCCGTCGCGCCGCACTCACTTCCGCGAAGCAAATGGGCGCCAATGCAATTCGCGCGTGGGCTTTTCTAGATGCAGAAGCCCCACCCGCCTTTCAATATTTAGAAAACGGCGCCATTCGAATCGACAACGGTCCGCAGGGTCTCGAGCGCCTGGATTCCTTAATCGCCGCCGCCGAAGAATTCGACTTGGGCCTCATCTTGCCGCTGGTGAATTACTGGCCGGACTTCGGTGGAATGCCCATGTACCTCAACTGGCTCGGCATATCCGGCGACGTGACGAATTTTTATAGCTCGCCCGAAGCCCGGCGCGCTTATCGCACGTGGGTCGAGCATGTGTTGACTCGCCGCAACACCATCACAGGCCGTCTCTATTCGGACGAGCCGGGCATCTTGGCCTGGGAACTTGCCAACGAGCCGCGCTGCGAAATTCGTGGCGGCCGCGAATTGTTGCTCGATTGGGTTTCCGAGATGAGCGTTTTCGTCAAGCAGCTCGATCGAAATCATCTCCTTGCGCTCGGCGATGAGGGCTTCTTCTACCGCAAAGGACGGGGCCATCTGTACGACGGCACGTATGGCGTCGACTTCGAAGCCGTTCTAGCACTCGATCCGATCGACTTCGGCACGTATCATTTCTATCCGCAGCAGTGGGGGCTTTCGAACAATCCGGAATTCGCCAGCCAATGGATCGCGGACCATATCGCCGCCGGCAACCGCGCTAACAAGCCCGTCGTGCTCGAAGAGTACGGCGTCAAAATCGATCGGCTCACCGTGTGCTCCCCCGGCGAACGCGATCAGTGGTTTGATCGGTGTCGCGAGTCCGTGCAAGAACTCGGCGGCGGAGGAGCCCTGCTCTGGATGCTGGGCTGCGACGAGGCGGATACCCGCAGCTACTGCGACGATTACACGATATATCCATCTCTGGTTTGAGCGGTGCCTCAATCTTGAGGCCCGCGACACGGCCGTTCTGGCTTGATACTGTTGACCCCACTATGAGACGAAATGCGTTGCTGGCGGTTCTGATAACCATGCTCGGGATACTCTCCGAGCGTCCCCTACGAGCGCAGGGTTGCATCGTCGCCCGTTCAACCGAGATGACCGCCGGCCCCGAAAGCCAGGGCGGCTATCTGGTACCGGGCGAATGGGACATCACGATCGGCTATCGCCATCAATTCTCGTTCCGGCACTTCGTCGGGCCGACCGAACAGGTCTACCGGATGCAGCAAGGCACGGAGGTCATGAACAAGATCAATCTCGAAAACCTGAACGTGACCTACCAGGCCACTCCACGCTTCAGCTTCTCGGCCAGCGTCCCGCTGCTGCTGGCTAGCCGGCGCTCCAACAATTCTCCGTATACGACCGCCACGCAAGGAATCGGCGATAGTATCCTCACCGCGCAGGGCTGGCTGTGGAATCCTCGTGAGAACACGCGCGGCAACGTGGCGTTCTCACTCGGAGTGATGCTCCCGACGGGCAACGACCACGTTTTGAATCGCGTCGATTCGTTCAACGGCAAAGGCCCGCAAGACGTCGTGCTCGACTATTCGATCCAGCCCGGCAGCGGAGGGTACGGTATCGTCTTCCAATGGCAAGCGTTCAAAAACCTGCCGAATGCGACCCAGTTGTATTTCAACGGGACCTACATCGCAACGCCGCAAAACACTAATGGCGTGCTCCGCAGCGCCACCGCCGCTTCCAATCCGCTAACCGCCTACAATTCCATATCCGATCAATATCTGCTGGAAGCAGGCGTGGCGCATGCCCTGAAGCGCGTGCGCGGATTGACGCTAACCCTCGGCCCGCGCTGGGAAGGTGTTCCGGCCGGCGATCTCATCGGCGACAGCTTAGGATTCCGGCGCCCGGGTTTCGCGATTTCGCTCATGCCCGGCATGCAATATTCACACGGAAAGAGCCTGTTTACCGCGGGAGTGGGTAAAGCCATCTATCGCGATCGTACGCGCAGTGTGCCGGATAAGATGACGGGAGGGCACGGGGACGCCGCCTTCGCCGATTACATTTGGCTGGCAAGTTATTCGGTGCGCTTTGGCGGCCGCCACGAGGCGTACCACGCGAAGCCGTCCGGCCTTTCTTCTGGCTCCTGACTCCTGGCTTCTTCTCTATACCGGCGTGCAGGGTAATGCCATGCCGGGGAAGCAGCGCCGGAAGTTCTGCGCCAGGAAACAGGCGAACTCTCGCGCCGAAAGACTACGCCCCTCACCCAGTACTGCGATCACACCCTCATCGTCCGGGTCGCGTGCCAGCGGAACTTCCAATTCCTCCGGGTAGAAGCGTAGATCTTCCTCTTCATGGCCGGTGACAGTCCCATGAATGGTCGGTCCCCAGCGCTCGAACGAAATGTTCAACGTGACTTCGGTCGACGGGCATTTGTGGCGTACTAATTGTATTTGACTTCCTGGGGACCATTCGACCAGGTCGTCGGCGGGCAGGCCATGACTTAAGGCTGCGGCATTAATGGCGTCCATCAGCCGTCTGCATTCGAGGCCGAGATTTTCCCAATAATCCGATCCTTCGTGAAATAACGGAAGTGGCGCTGGAGCTGCTGAACTCATGTTGTATCTCCTGTCGCGGTCGCGTCGGCACCGCGCGGTTGATCGCCAAACGTCGGATCCTAACTGCTCTGACTGAGAGGCTGGGAGTCCTAAAAGAAACGGGCCCGCTGGAGCCGTTTCGTGAACACATCTTAACGCATTTTTCGAGAGGAGGGAAGTGTTTTTCTAGCCAGCCGCCACAACCGTGCCTAGCTCTATTACGAGGCCGCGAGGGGTGGTGGCTCAATTTGAAATCGCTAACCCTTGACACACTCTGAACGTGTGCATCCTAAGAAGTATGCAGGACCGCTCAAGCACTAGAAAGCCCCGGCGTGACAAATTAGGAAGCAGCGGTTGATAAACTACTGCTGACCTTCGTCCAGATAGAGCTGATCTGCGTCTTGACGGTGCCTAGAACCGCGACGGCAGCCAACGCGACGAACGCGAGCAAAAGGGCGTATTCGACCATGTCTTGGCCTTCTTCTTCGTGCCAAAACTCGAAAACTGTGTGTTTGATCATGGAATCCTAGGGGCACTACTTCGCACTATTAAGGGTGAATATGGTGCCATGATTGGTATATCGGCCGAACTGCGCCATATCTTACCGATGCGGCCTAAGTAGGTTTACGGGTCGTCTCTGACGGGCGAAACTGGACGCCGCTGAGCAGCTATTTTTTCTACGCTCAAATTGAGCCACTACCCCGCGAGGTCCTCTGTTGACAGCCTACATGAATACGGCGGATACTTGTTGACAGACAACAGGAGTGACGTGGCGCGCGAAACGAAATCCGAGGTGCCCTATGGAACGCTCGATCTGATGATTCTGAAGACACTTGAGAGCATGGGCTCTCTCCACGGTTACGGCCTGGCCCGCAGGATTGAGCAAGTGGCGGAAGGCACGGTCGCGCTGAACCAGGGCACCGTCTATCCGGCTTTGCTGCGGCTGGAGCAAAAGGGCTGGATCGCGTCGGATTGGGGTGTCAGCGAAAACAACCGCCGCGCGCGCTACTACACGATTACCGCGCCGGGCAGGCGGCAACTGCGCGCCGAAGAGGTGAATTGGCATAAGACCGTCGCAACACTCGCGAGGCTGCTCGAGGGCGCTCAATGAGCGTACTGCGCGCCTGGTTTGCGCGAGTTCGCGCCGCTCTCGGCCAAAACCGTCCCGGTCATCTGGATGAAGAAGTCGAGCAGCATGCGGAGTTTCTCGCAGCGGATTACGTCCGGCGCGGTTTGACAGAGACGGAAGCGCGCTATGCCGCGTTGCGCGACCTGGGTAACCTCACTTCGCTGCAACAAGAGTACCGGGAACAGAAAGGCCTCCCAGTGCTCGAAAACTTCTGGCGCGACCTGATATTTACGGTGCGAACCCTGCGTCGAAATCCGGCGTTTAGTACTTCCTGCATAACGACCTTTGCGGTTGGTCTCGCTTCTATGATCACGGTCCTCTGTGCCGTGTCGGCGCTTCTGTGGAAGCCGCTGCCGTATCCAAACCCGGACCGTCTGGTTGTCATCAGGGAGATGGACCCGCGCAGCGGATCGTGGCCCTTTTCTCAACCCGATCTCCTCGACGTCGAGCAGCGTTCCCGGTCGCTCGCGGCCGTTGGCGCTTTTGAGCGCCGCGTTTCCGCTTTGACCGGCGCCGGAGAGCCGGAGAGCATCCAGTCCGCGGCCGTCACTGAATCCTCGTTTGGCATCTTCGGCATCAAGCCGATAGCTGGCCGTGTGTTTCAAAATTCGCAAAAAGAGGTCGTGATCGGGCGTGGCCTATGGAGGCGTAAATGGCAGATGAATGCTGCCGTGATCGGGCAAGCTGTCGCGCTCGATGGAGAAAGTTACACCATCGCTGGCGTCGCCGATCTACCGGCGGATCTTCTTCCCGGCGTGCAGATCCTTCTACCTCTCTCGCCGAAGGCCACCGAATCTCGCACGGCCCACGAGATAGAGGCGGTCGGCCGGATTCGGGCAGGCATCGACATCGGTCAAGCGCAATCGGAGCTGAATACAATCGCCGCGTCCATTGGCCGCGAAAATCCGCAAAGTAACGCGGGCTGGACGATGGAGCTTGTGCGTCTTTCCGACTATGTGATTGGCCCACGCACCGGCTACATGGTCTGGATGATCTTTGCCGCCGTCGCGCTGTTGTGGATACTGGCATGCGCCAACGTCGCGGGATTGCAGACGGCACGAAGCGTCGCACGCAGGCATGAAATGAGCACGCGCCTGGCGCTCGGCGCCAGCACGCGCAGACTTTTTGCACAAACGCTCGTGGAGAGCGCCGTTCTGGCAAGTGCCGGCTTCGTTCTCGGATTGCTGCTTGCGCAATATGCCGTGGCGGCCATTCGGAACCTCGCTGCGGACTCGCTGCCTAGCTTGGCCG
>Ga0193753_10003249_pt1 | contig 12156 bp, 8 predicted proteins | sample H1c2metaG_FD_144925 | JGI IMG/M metagenome (GOLD analysis project Ga0193753, IMG submission 144925) | Soil microbial communities from a riparian zone of the East river system, Colorado, United States - H1c2 | ecosystem: Environmental > Terrestrial > Soil > Riparian zone | place: USA: East River... | reverse complement strand
GAGGGGCCCACGCAAGATGCAGCCATCTTGAAGTTGCGCATTTGCCTTTTGCGCAAGTTCAAGATGGCTGCATCTTGCGTGGGCCCCTCGGCGCCGCAATTCCAACTCAAATCGTTGTTGTGGCCGTCGCCATTGTTCTCGAGATTTGCCTCATTGTGGCGCTCGTTGTACGACACCAAATCGCCCAAGGTCATGCCATCATGCGCGGTCACGAAATTGACGCCCGCTGTCGGCTTGCGCCCGTTGTGGCGGAACAGGTCGCTGGAGCCGGCAAATCGTTCCGCAAATTCTCCAAGCTTGCCGCCGTCGCCGCGCCAGAAGGCGCGCACGGTATCGCGAAAGCGGTCGTTCCATTCGGACCAGCCGGCGGGAAAGTGGCCCAGCTGATAGCCTCCCAAACCGATATCCCAGGGCTCGGCGATGAGCTTGACGTAGGCGAGGGCCGGCTCGGCCCGCAGAGCCTTGAACAGCGCGGCATGCGCATTGAAGCCGTTGGCCTCGCGGGCCAGCACGGTCGCCAGGTCGAAGCGAAAGCCGTCGACATGCATTTCCTCGACCCAGTACTTGAGGCAGTCGATGATGAGCGCACGCACGCGCGGGTGCTCGCAATTCACTGTGTTGCCGCAGCCGCTGAAATTTTCGTATGAGCCTAAATTCGCCGGCATCAACCGGTAGTACACGGAGTTGTCGATGCCGCGCAAGGACAGCAGCGGTCCGGCCTCGTTGCCTTCGGCCGTATGATTGAAGACAACGTCGAGGATCACCTCGATTCCCGCGGCGTGCAGCGCCCGCACCATCGTCTTGAACTCAACCACGGCATCGTCCACGGCGAACTCGTTCGCGGGCGCAAACCATGCGATGGGATTGTAGCCCCAGTAGTTGGTTAGCTTGCGCTCGAGCAGGAACTGTTCGCTGACGAAGGATTGACAGGGCAGCAATTCCACGGTCGTTACGCCGAGCGATTTCAGGTGCTCGATCACCGGAGCGACCGACAACCCGAGGTAGGTTCCACGCCACTTCTCCGTCACCGCGGGATGCAAGCGGGTGAATCCTTTCACATGCAGCTCATAGATCACGGTGTCGCGCCAGGGAATGGTCGGCGGCCGGTCGTCGCCCCAATGAAACTCGGGGTCAATGACGCGCGAACGCAGCGGGTGCCCCGACAGCGCACGCGCATAAGGATCGATCAAGGGCACGGTGGCATCGAAGCGGTGGCCGCTCGCAGGGTCATTGGGCCCATGAACGCAAAAAGCATACTGCGTGCCCGGGCTGGCGTGTCGCGGCGAGATCAGACCATGCCAGATATCGCCGGTATGGCCGGGCAAATCGTGACGGGAGACTTCCGCCCCTGTGTGCGCATCGAACAGGCACACCTCCACCCGCGATGCATTGCTCGAGAACAACGCAAAATTGACGCCCTGCTGGGTCCAGGTCGCGCCGAGGGGCCGTGGCGAGCCTACGTGAATAGCTTTCATCTCAGGGCCCCGCGAAAAGCGCTGCGCGATGATGCCCGTGATCGGTCAAAACCGGCGGCGTCTTCAAATCGCGGGCCGCACTGACCAGATGCGATCCGCGTAGTCGCGAATGCTCCTATCGCTCGAAAAATAGCCCATGTTCAAGCAATTGATCACTGCTTTGTGGCTCCAGCGGTCTTCCAACGCATACAGTGCATCGACTTCATCCTGTGCCTTCACATAGGCAGCATAGTCCGCGAGCACCAAGAAGGGTTCGCCGTGGCTCAGCAACCGACCGATCACCGATTTCGCATCATCCGGGCGCTGCGGGGAAAAGAACCCCGAGGCAATGAGATCCAGGGTGGCTTTCAGTTCCGGGTTGGCGTCGACCTCGCGCATCGGCTCATACCCCGCGGCACGCCGCGCCGCCACTTCATCGGCGGTGAGACCGAAGATAAATATATTTTCAGCGCCGACATGATCGCGGATTTCGATATTGGCGCCATCCAGCGTCCCAATGGTCAGGGCTCCGTTCAGCGCCAGCTTCATGTTGCCGGTGCCCGATGCCTCCATGCCGGCCGTGGAGATCTGCTGCGACAAGTCAGCCGCCGGCATGATTTTCTGCGCCAGCGACACATCGTAGTCAGGCAAGAACGCTACTTGCAGCTTGTCGCGCATGAGTTCGTCCGCATCGATCGTGCGCGCCACGTTGTTGATGAGTTTGATGATGGCCTTGGCCATTGCGTAGCCCGGGGCGGCCTTGCCGGCGAAAATCACCGTGCGCGGCACCGTGGCGGCGCCCGGATTCTCGCGAATTCTTCGGTAGCGCGTTACGACATACAGAAGGTTCAGCAGTTGGCGTTTATATTCGTGGATTCTCTTGACTTGAACGTCGAACAGCGAATCGACATTGATCTCCAGGCCGCTGCGACGCTTCACCTCGTCGGCCAATCTTTGCTTGTTGGTGCGTTTGATGCCGCGGAATTGGCGGCGAAAATCCGCATCTTCGGCCGCACCGGCCAACCGCCCCAGTTCCTCCAGGTCGTTCTCCCACGCTCGGCCGAGGTGTTGCGTCAGCAGCGCTGAGAGCCCGGGATTGGATTGTTTGAGCCAACGGCGCACCGCGATTCCGTTGGTGACATTGATGAATCGGTCGGGATACATCTGCGCAAAATCGTGGAACACGTATTTGCGCATGATGTCGGAATGCAGCTGCGCCACGCCGTTCACCTTATGGCTGCCGATAATGGCGAGGTGCGACATGCGAACGCGCCGATCCCCGCCGTCATCGATGATGGAAAGCTGGCGCAGGCGCTGCGGATCATCGGGATAGGTTGCCGCCACAGCCTGCAAAAAGTCCCGGTTGATCAGGTAGATGATTTCCAAGTGGCGCGGCAGCAGGCGTTCGAACATCGACACCGGCCACGATTCGAGCGCTTCGGGCAGCAGCGTGTGGTTGGTGTAGGAGAACACGCCCTGGGTGATTTGCCAGCTCTCCTCCCAAGAGACGGCGTGTTCATCGACGAGCAGCCGCATCAACTCCGGAATTGCCACGGCCGGGTGGGTGTCGTTGAGCTGAATGGCGATGGAGTCGGGCAGCGAGGCGAGCGAGCGGCCCTCACTCTGATGCGTCACCAAGATATCCTGCAAGCTTGCGCTCACGAAGAAATATTGCTGCTTCAACCGCAGTTCCTTGCCCTGCGGTGTGGAATCGTCGGGATACAGCACCCGCGAAAGATTTTTCGCCTCGAGTTGGTCCTGAACCGCCGCGGCGTAGTTGCCGGCATTGAAGGAGTCGAGTTTGAAAGGCGTTATTGCGCGGCCGGACCAGAGCCGCAAGTGATTGACCGTGGGGCCGCCGTTGCCCGGAATCATCTGATCGAATCCGATGGCGTACATGTCCTCGGTACCCACCCAGCGGTGCGCGTCGGTCACCGCCGCGTTCGCGGGCGCTTCGCAGCGGCCTCCAAAGCGCACGGTATAGCGCACGCTGCTGATCGGGGTTTCCCAGACATTGCGAAGCTTCAGCCAGCTGCTGGCCACTTCGCGCTGGGCGCCGTCCGCGTCGATGACCTGGGTGAAAATGCCGTAATCGTAGCGGATGCCGTAACCGACGGCCGGATAGTGCAGCGTGGCCAGCGAATCCAGGAAACACGCCGCCAGGCGTCCCAGACCGCCATTTCCCAAACCAGGATCCACCTCCTGGGCCGCGATATCCTCGAGCTCATGACCCATGGCGCGCAGCGCCGTGCGTGCCTCATGCACCAGATCGCCGTCCAGGCTCGACAGGGCGTTAATGAGCGACCGTCCAGGAAGGTATTCGACCGAGAAATAGCACACGCGCTTGACATGCGCGTTCGCGACTCGCCGCTGGGTTGCCAGCCAGCGCAGCGTGAGCTCCTCGCGCACCGCCAGCGACAGCGCATCGTAGATATCCCGCGGGGTGGCCGAGTCCGGATTCTTGCCGAGCGTTCTCGTCAGACGGTCCAGCAGTGCGGCGTGCAAAGTTCCGGGCTGCAACGCAGCGTTTCGCCGGGTCGCGAATTGGGTGTCAATTGAGTCCATGTTACGGGTTATTATAAGGTCGTTGATCGAACTTCGCGGGGCAAACCTCACAATGCGGCATTCGGATTGAAAACCCCCTCCTTGGCCGTGGGCGTCGATGTCGGCGGTTCATCCATAAAATGCGCGCTGATCGATCTGGACACGGGGGCGTTTGCGGGCGAACGCTTCAGCACGCCGACGCCGGCACAGGATTCTACCGAGGCCCTGCTTCTTGCGCTTACCACGGTGGTCGCGAATGTTCCGGGCGACCACGCCGTGGGCCTGGCATTTCCCAGCGTAATTCGCGATGGCGTGGTGCTCACCGCCGCCAATCTCAACAAGGCGTGGATCGGTCAACCGCTGGCGAAGCTCGCCGCCAGGCACCTGAAAAGGCCTGTGATCGCCATCAATGATGCAGACGCGGCGGGCCTGGCGGAATTGCACTACGGTGCGGCGCGAGATGTCCCGGGAACCGTGCTTCTCTTGACCCTGGGCACAGGTATCGGCAGCGCACTCTTTATCGGTGGCCGGCTGGTGCCAAACACCGAATTTGGCCACTTGCAGGTCGGAGGACGCGAGGCCGAAAAGCGCGCGTCCGGACGCGCGAAAGTCGACGGCAATTTGAGCTGGGATGCATGGGCGGCTGAATTGAATACAGTCATCAATGAATATCATTCGCTGCTGTGGCCCGACCTCATCGTCCTTTGCGGCGGCATCACCGAAGAGCCCGAGAAATTCATGGATAAACTACATTGCGAGGCACGGCTATGCGTCGGATCCTTGCGCTCAGAAGCCGGCATCGTGGGTGCAGCCTTCGCCACGACGGTTTCCGCACCACGAATCTAAATCAAGCGCTGCTCGCGGGGCTGCTGTCGCTAACCCTCGGGGCCTGTGCGACCACCTCGCACAAGATCTCCCCTGCCCCCGCCATCGAGCCGGTGCCGGTGCGCGCGCCCGAGCGCGGGTCATCAGCGACTCGAGTCATGGTCGATACCGCCACCTCCATGATCGGCCAGCCCTATCGTTTTGGCGGCAGTGCGCCAGGTGGATTTGACTGCAGCGGACTGGTCGTCTATTCGGCCGCGAACGCGGGAATCAGCGTGCCGCGCACCGCCGCCGAACAATTGGAATTCGGCCAGCCGGTGGCACGCACCGAATTGCAGCCCGGCGATTTGTTGTTCATGCACCTGTCCAGCAAGGAACTGCACGTGGCCATTGTCCTGGACCGGCAGCTCTTCGTGCATGCGCCCTCGAGCGGCGGCCGCGTTCGCGTCGACTCTTTGCTGGCGCCGCCGTACGCGAAGGGGTTCATCGCCGCGAGGCGCGTAGTATCATCCACGACCCCCCACTAAGGACGTCTCTATGAAGCTTTACTTTTTCTCCGGCGCCTGCTCTTTGTCGCCGCATATCGTGATGCTCGAAGCCGGCTTGCCATTCACCATGGTCAAGATCGATTCCAAGACCAAGAAAACGGAAAGCGGCTCGGACTATCTGGCGATCAATTCCAAAGGCGCGGTGCCCGCGCTGCAATTGGATGATGGCAGGGTCCTGACGGAAGGGCCGGCGATCATTCAATACCTCGCCGATCTGAAACCCGAATCAGGCTTGGCGCCGCGCGCCGGCACTTTCGAACGTTATCAGCTGATGGAAATACTCAACTATGTGACGTCCGAGGTTCACAAATCCTTCTCGCCGCTTTTCAATCCCGCCGCCTCTGCGGACATGAAAGAGGCTTCAGTGACCAATCTCGCCAAGAAATTTGATTGGTTGTCGGGGTTTTTGGGCAAAAAACCCTTCCTGATGGGCAATACCTTTACGGTCGCAGACGCCTATCTTTTTACGGTGCTGAACTGGACCGGGCACGTGAAGATCGACCTCGGCAAATGGCCGGTTCTGACCGAGTACAAGGCCCGCGTTGGACAGCGCCCGAAGGTCATCGAAGCGATGAAGGCCGAAGGCCTCATCAAGTAAACCGTTGGGAGCCTACGGCAACGCCGCCTCGAGCGCTTCGTTGGAGGCGGCGGCAAATTGCAGCGCTGCCAGCCGCGCATAGAGCGGGCTGTGCAGCAGCAATTCCGCGTGAGTGCCGACCGCGATCTTGTGGCCGTGATCCATCACCACGATGCGATCGGCTTTGAGCACGGTCGCGAGACGATGCGCAATGATGATGGTGGTGCGGCCCTGCATGAGCTTTTCCAGCGCCTGCTGCACCAAACGCTCCGATTCCGCATCCAGTGAGCTCGTGGCCTCGTCCAGCAATAGTATTGGCGGATCTTTGAGGATGGCCCGCGCCAGCGCAATACGCTGGCGCTGGCCGCCGGACAAACGCGTGCCGCGCTCGCCGAGAAACGTGTCATAGCCCTGCGGTAACTTGCGCAAGAATTCATCCGCCGCTGCGGCAACCGCGGCCGCTTCAATCTCGGCGTCGGTGGCGCCAGGCCGTCCATAGCGGATGTTCTCGCGCGCGCTGGCGCCAAACAGCACCGTGTCCTGCGGCACCAGGCCGATTTGCGCCCGGATATCTTCGGGGCGCAGATCCGCGAGCCGCTTGTCATCGATCAGTACGCGTCCGGAATCAGGATCGTAGAAACGCAGCAACAATTGGAAGGTGGTGCTTTTCCCGGCGCCCGAGGGTCCCACGAAGGCGATGGTTTCGCCCGGCATGACCTCCAGGCTGAAATTGTCGAGCGCCGCATGCTGCGGACGCGAAGGATAGTGAAACGTGACATTGTCAAAGTGAATAGTGCCTTGTACTCGGGCCGGCAGCTGCAGCGGCCGTTCCGGCGCGCGAATGACCGGACGCGCCAGCAGCAGTTCGCTCAAGCGCTCCATGGCGCCCGCGGCGCGCTGAATTTCGCCCCACATTTCGGTGAGCGCGGCGGCCGAAGTACCCACAAAGGCGGCGTACAACAGAAACTGCGCCAACTGTCCGCCCGTCATCGTGCCGGAGATCACCTGACGCGCTCCCAGCCACAACACGAATGTAATGCCGCCGAACACCAGCGTGATCCCGATGGCCGTGAGCGCGGCGCGCACCTTGGTTCGGCGCACCGCGGTGAGGAAGCTGTCTTCGACCGCCTTCGCATAGCGATCGCTTTGCAGGCCCTCCATGGTGAACGCCTGCACCGTTTGAATGGCGTTCAAGGTCTCGGAGGCCAGGCTGCTGGTGTCGGCGATTCGATCTTGGGACGCCCGCGACAGGCCGCGAACCCGCCGGCCCGTCAAAATCAGCGGCGCGATCACGACGGGAATGAGCACAAGAATCACGCCCATGAGGCGCGCGCTGGTCAGGCCCATCAGCACCAGGGCGCCGATCAAGCTCAAGATCGAGCGCAGCACGATGGACAGGTTGACGCCGGCTATGGCCTGCACCAGCGTGGTGTCGGCGGTGAGGCGTGAGAGCACCTCGCCGACCCGCGTGGTCTCGTAGAACATCGGGTCCATGCGCACGACCCGCCGGTAAATCGCGGCGCGCAGGTCCGCCACGACCCGCTCCCCCACCCAGGTCACCATGTAGAAACGCAACGCGGCAAAGGCGCCAAAAATCACCGCCGCCGCGAGGAAGCCCATAAACCACTTGTTGATGGTGCCGAGGTTTTTCTGGGCGAACACGTGATCGATGAGTTGGCGCAACGCCACCGGCAACGCCAATTGGGCGGCCGCTGCGATCAGCAGCGCGATAAATCCGCCGAATATCATGAGACGGTAGGGCCGCAGAAAAGGCAGCAACGACAATAAGGGATTCAGAGACTTGGCGGGGGGTCGTTCAGCGGGCGTGCTCATCCCGGCATGATCCCACAACTCGAGCTTGCGCGGCTGGCCGGGGCGCGGCCTCCCCTAAGGAACGGCAAGCTTTCAACCGCCGGGCCGATATGTTGCAATGTGTGACGGTAAAGAAAGGGCGCGGTACGCTCGCTTAGCTGGGGATCATCACATGCTTCAACTCCGAGTTCGTCATGCCGGCGCAGTTGTCGGCACCTTTGCCGCGCTGTGTACAGCGTCTGCCTATGCCGCGGATACCACTCCGGCGGACGATAGCGGCGGACCGCTGCAGGAAATTACTGTTACAGCCACGCGCCACGAGGAAAGCCTGAGCAAGGTGCCGCTCAGCGTCACCGCGCTCACGCAAGAGGCCATGGATATTCGCGGCGTCAAGGATTTCCAGGATGTGGCGCGGTTCACACCTGGCGTGAACATTGACAACGCCGGCACCAACAATATTTCCATCCGCGGCATTGCCTCGAGCGGCGGTGCCGGCACCACCGGAATTTACATCGATGACACGCCCATTCAGATTCGGGCGCTGGCTTTCAACCCGGACGATGCGCTGCCGAAGACCTTCGATGTCGAGCGCGTCGAGGTATTGCGCGGACCGCAGGGAACTCTGTTCGGTGCAGGTTCCGAAGGCGGCACCGTCCGCTATATCACCACTCAGCCCAGTCTCACGACCAACAGTTTCTACAGCCGTGAAGAGGTGTCCTTCACTCAGGGTGGAGCCCCGAGCTACGAAGGCGGCATTGCGGCGGGCGGCCCGATCATCGACGGCACGCTCGGCGCGCGGCTGACCGTTTGGTACCGTCGCGACGGCGGCTACATCGATCGAATCGATCCGACCACACTGGCCCTGCAGGACAAGAACGCCAATTTCGATGAGACGGTGCTGTATCGCCTGGCAGCGGTGTGGGCGCCGAACGATTCATGGAGCCTCACGCCGAGCATTTATTATCAAGACCGGTACCGCAACAATGTGGAGGCCTATTGGCCGATCTATTCCAATCCCGGCAACAACCAATTTGTCAGCGCCGATCCAAGTCAGCGCTCCGATCCTGACCGCTTCTACCTGGCGGCGTTGAAAATCGAAGGCAATTTGGGCTTTGCCAAACTCATTTCGAATACTTCGTACTACCACCGCAAAGAACAGACCGGCTACGAAGGCACGCTTTACAACCTGGGGTTTTATCAATCGGGGGTGTTCCTCAATGACGACGGTTCTTCCGCGTCGTCACCCTACCCGCTGCTCGACGGCACCGGCCTTCATCTGCCTGCGGGAGCGACGGATTACCGCTCGCCCGCTTCGATCGATAACGGTCAGGAGAACTTCACCCAGGAAATCCGGTTGCAATCCAACAACCCCAGCTCGCCGCTGTTCTGGACCGCGGGTCTGTTCTTCAGCTCGAACCGCCAGACCTATTTGGAGCAGATTCACGATCCGCTGCTGAACGAACTGTCGGTTGCGGCTACCGGCGCAACTTTTGACAATTGGTTCGTGGACCCCGACGGCAATCCGGTCGGCTACGATCCGCGCTTCCCGAACGATTCCTATTTCCTGCAGACCAAGGCCAAAGATCAGCAATACGCCATTTTTGGCGAGGCAACCTACTCCTTCACCGACCAGTACAAGATGACCTTGGGCGCGCGCTATTCCAAACTGAAGTATTCGTTCGACACCCTGACCGGCGGTCCGCAGTTATTCCTGCCGCCGCAAACCGGCAGCGGCGACAAGAACGAAAATTCATTCACGCCGAAGGTCAGTTTCTCCTACCAGCAAGACCCTCGGAATCTGTACTACTTCACCTATGCAAAGGGATTCCGACCGGGCGGCGCCAATAATCCGGTGCCCTATGCCGCCTGTTCGGACGATTTTACGAACTTTGGTATTCCCGGTGCGCCCGCCACATTCGACTCCGACAGCGTGAATAGTTTCGAAGTCGGCGCCAAGAACAACTTCAACAACCGCGTAAAAATCGCGAGCAGCATTTACTACGTCCGTTGGAGCAACATTCAACAGACCGTGGTGCCGCCCATTTGCCAGATCTCATTCATAGCAAACCTGGGCGAAGCGGTCGCCAAAGGCATAGACGTTCAGGCGGAAGTAGCGCTGACCGATAACTTCACCGCGGAAATTGCGGCCGGTTACACCAGCGCGCGCTACACCAAGGATTCAATTCTGGGAACGCCGGTACCCGGCCAGCCCGCGCAGCAACCAGTGGTGACGTCAGGCGACTCCATTGCCGGCCAAAGCGGCCAGCCCGGTGCGCCGATCACGGTCACGGTGGGGCTCGAATATAAATTCAAGCTGTTCAACAATGACTCCTTCATCAGGGTGGATGACGAGTTTCAGAGCCGCTCCAAGTGGCTGTCTCCCACCCAGGATGCGACAACGCAGCAGTTCGATTCCGCGAACTACACGCTGTCATCGACTAATTTTGCATCAGCTAGAGCGGGGATGAATTTCGGCGGCTGGCAGGCCGCACTGTTCGTGGACAACCTGACGGATACGCACACCGTCACGAACTACAATTTTACGATCGATCCGGGCGACGGTAATAGCCGTCTAGAGCGTCAGTTCACGTTCAGGCCGAGGACCATCGGGATCACTATCAGCTATCGCAACTAGCCTTGGCACTGTGAAATTGAGCAGCTCGCAGGAGCTGCCAGTCAAATTCACTGAGCCGAGGGTACTTAGCGCGAAAATCGGTAGTTGAACCACTTCTTGCCGGCGCGCAGCGTATTAGCCACGGCTGCCGGGTAGTTCACGGTGCATTGCAGAGCGGAGACGAATTCGCGCCACTGGCGCTGATTGGTGAACTTGCGCCGCATATCCTCGAAGGCACTGGCAGCGGCCGCGGGAAGCTCGAGCCCCAAGCGAACGACATTGAGTTCGTTTTCGTGATCTACACTGCTTTGGCTCATCAGCATGACATTCTCCGCAAGCATCTGTTAGTCGCCCCGATCATGCCTCGGGGTCGGCGGGCTTGCCGTCGGCCCGGCACAGTGCCCAACGTAGGAATTCACCCACTATATTCAGTTAACTTGGTAGCCCCGCGCCTGCAAACAGGCCGATATGGCGCGGTTGTAATTACTGCGATTCATGGCCGCACCGCCTTCCGAACCCCCGCCCGGCTGCGTGGGATCGAATCCGGTTTGACCCTTGGCCCAGGTGTGACACTCAAATTGATCGGCTGACTGCTGATCCTTCGATTGGCCATTCTTGGGATAGATGATCAGATCCTGTTGCGCGGCGTCCGGCGGCGATGAAGGCTCGTCGGCATTCTCGGGCGGGTCGACCACGGCGTAGCCGTTTTGATCCGGCTGCCACGTGTAGTACACGTTGTCCGCGTAGTAGTACGGCACGCCCGAAAACCAGACGGTCGAGTAGTACGGCGGCAGTACGGAAATCACCAACCCCGAGGGTGGCCGCACCACGACGAACTCGGGACCACTCGGCGCGTACCAGATACCGCCGCTGAAATAAAAGCGATCCCGGCCGCGATAGTAGGGCCGATATCCTTCGGGAAGCGACGGCCGCGACGTCCCGAAGGGCGGATAGTAGCGTCCATGGTTATAGCGGGAATCCAGTACCTGGCCGCGACCGTCGAACCCTGGACGACCCGGAGCTCTGAACTGACCCGGTCGGTTCTGACTCGGCGCTCGGTTCTCTGGACGCTCTCGCTGTACTCGCGCGGGTTCCGGTCGACCGTGGTCGTCGGCGGCCGACGCGATCTGAAACGCGCCCGCGCCGAACAACAGAATCGACACGGACAGCGTTGCTACTCTCGATATTTTCGTCATGGCAATTCCGATGGTAACTCTCAAGTGACGGTGTAGCCGCGCCCTGTCAGGCACGCGCCAATCGCGCGCCGATAGGCATCGGCTCGGGCGCGCCCTTCAGAGGCGCTCTCGTTGATTTGCTGCTGTGTTTGCCGCGCTTGCTGCTGGGCATTGGCATCGGCGGCCGAACCCACGACGGCTCCGGTCACACCGCCGAGCACCAGACCGGCACCTGCATTGCGCGGTCCGGCGATTATCGAACCGATGATGGCGCCCGCGATGGCGCCGCCCGCCGTGTTGGCTCCAGGCGGCGTTGACGGCTGCACAATGACGCGTTCGTAGGCGCTGGCATCCGCGCGACTCGGATCCACGCCGGTCTGCTGGACGGCCCAATTGTGGCACTCGTAGCGATCCCGCTCGGTCTGATCGGGGCTTTGACCATGGGCCGGATAGACGAACACACGCTGCGGCGGCGGAGCCGGCACCGCATAGGTTCGAGGCGGCGGCGTCACACAGGCGCTCAGCAAACCCAGCAGCGCCACCGGGATGGCCCCCGCGACAACACGTGAAAGACGTCGATAATTTACCAATATCATGCGTTCAAATC
>Ga0193753_10003248_pt1 | contig 12163 bp, 12 predicted proteins | sample H1c2metaG_FD_144925 | JGI IMG/M metagenome (GOLD analysis project Ga0193753, IMG submission 144925) | Soil microbial communities from a riparian zone of the East river system, Colorado, United States - H1c2 | ecosystem: Environmental > Terrestrial > Soil > Riparian zone | place: USA: East... | reverse complement strand
GAGATCGATAGCTTCGACCTTTGTATGCGCGGAGCGCCATCCAAAGGTCGAAGCTATCGATCTCGTTGTTCCGATAGCGCTCGTCGTAGCAAGCATCGTGGTCGATGCAGCCCTGGGTCGTACCGCACTCGACGCGGCGAAAGCCGCAACGCTTGCACTTCACGGCGCCGGTATCGCACTCGGTGAATGTTTGCGCCTGCGTCGTCTCTTCGACGGTCCGGCAGGTGGCCTCACCCGACTTGCCGCAGGCGCCGTATTCGCACCAGAGAGCACGCGGGTCGTCGCGCGTCAGCTGGCCATTGAGCATGATTTCGCGCATTTCACAGCGCGGCGGGTCGCTGTATGGGCTCGTCGACGGCGGGCCTTCTGGCCCCTGACACTCCGTCGTGTCGAGCGCCGAAGCCGACGGATCGTCCTGCGCGGGATCGCGGCTCGAACAGCCGCCGAAGGCGAGGGCGAGAACGGGCACCACGAAGGCCGCTAAGGTCACAGGGCGAAGTCTTTTCGTCATGTCTCTCCCCGAACCCGATTGGCGCACGTGTCCAATCCGCCCGGCTCCTTGTACGTTTTCGTACGCGACGTTGGCCGACTCGACAAGGGCCGCAATTGTCAGTTTCCCGGGGAAACCATCCCGTGATGGATGTCATGGAATGCCGCAAACGAAGTTCGCCCCTCGTTCTTTCGTTCGCACTTCGAGATTACCGCGTTACTGTCGCCTATATGAAGCTCTCGAGTTCGTCCTTCCCCAGAAACGGTTCGATTCCCGAGCGGTACGCCTTCTGCCGAATCGATGCGAAATCGCACATTGCGCTGGCAGACAACGTCAACCCGCAGCTCTCTTGGAACGACGCTCCGCCAGGCACGCAATCGTTCGTCCTAATCTGCTCCGACCCCGACGTCCCCTCACGACGCGACGATGTGAACCAGGAAGGCCGGCACGTGCCCGACAGCCTGCCGCGCGTCGACTTCTATCATTGGACCTTGATCAATCTCGCCCCCGAGGTATCGGCGATCGAAGAGGGCGCGTTTTCCAGCGGCGTCACCGCGCGCGGTAAGAGCGGCCCAGATGCGCCGATGGGCACGCGTCAGGGCATCAACAACTACACCGCGTGGTTCGCCGCAGACGCCGACATGAATGGGAACTACTTCGGCTATGACGGCCCTTGTCCCCCGTGGAACGACGCGCGCGTCCACCGCTACATCTTCACGCTCTACGCGCTCGACGTGCGCACCCTCGACCTTCAGGACGCCTTTCGCGCCGAAGACGTACTCGAAGCGATTCGGGACCACGTGCTGGCAGAGGCTTCATTGATAGGCACTTACACGCTCAACCCGGCACTCTCAGCTCCAACGCCGCCAAAGGCGGGTCTCACTTAGAGCCCAACCCCGAGTCCGCCTGAGCAAGGCGAACGGTTTGCGTGTGGGCGCACCCGCCGCTCGACCCGTCGCGCGGGCTCGACCGCCCGGCACGTGGCCACAATTTCGTGAAGATCGCGTTCTTGTGACGGAACGCAAACGCTAGCCCCAATTCCTCGGAGGACGCCCAAGCGTCTCGCTGCTTCACCTGAGGAAGGGGAGATCCATGACGTTGGATAGCTTGACGGAGCCGAAAACGAGCTCCGAAACCGCATTCGCGCCGCGACGGCGGGAGGACTCTGTCCGAAGGCGCCCCCGCCGCGGCGCGATGACCGAGGCGCAGCTACTCGACCGCATGCAGGCCGAGATTGAGTTGATTCTGCGTCGGACGGCGCTCCCAGACAGCGAGCCAGCGCCCTTCGGCATGACCCATCTCAAATGGTATTTGCAATTGTCCCGCTCGTGGACGGTACCCATTCTGAAGCAGCTGGCGAACCAGCCGCCAGGCGAGCTCCTCGACGTTGGCGCGGGCTACGGCTTGCTCAGCGGAACAGCCTGCCGGCTCGGCTGGCACGTGAGCGCCATCGATACCCGCCCGATTCCGCGTTTCAGCGGCTTGTGGGAATCGTCCCGTGCCGCGATTTGTAAAAATGGGAACGTGAATGTCGATCCCTTGCCGTTCGGCGATGCTCGATTTTCCGCGGTCGTACTCAGCGAGGTACTCGAGCACCTGCCGTATTCACCTCTTCCTCTCTTCCGAGAGATTCGCCGCACGCTCTCGCCGGGTGGACGGCTTTACATCACGACCCCACACCCGGCATCGCTCGGCAAAATCGTCGCGCTGCTCCGTGGAGGTAGCCTGGAACCAGAATTGACTGCGTTTATCGACGAAAATGACCCATACGACTACAACGGCCGCACCTTCTTCCGATCAGGGCGAGAAGTGAAACTGTGGACTGCACGAGAATTGCAGGCAGTCCTCTCCATGTGCGGACTCAGCGTCGTGAGCACTTCGTACTACGGAACGGCGTACAGCAACGCCGACCATCCGGATACATGGACGTCGATCAAGACGAACTTGTACAAGATTCTCGGTCCCGCAATGCATCGCTCGAAGTTTTTCGCCGGCGGACTCTTCGTGATCGCCGAGCGCACTTGATGTGACTGCTGACGCCGATATCGAGGGTCGCCGCAGCGCGATCCACCGAGGCCGAATAACCGGCCGATCGCGACCCGCCGTCAATGTGGACGGCGGGCGCATTTCACGACTCAAATGATGATTTGCCGCTCGCTCCAGGCGGGGCGGACCAAGCGTCGCAGGAGCCATGATGATGCCGAGCACTACACCCACTTCTGGCCGCTTGAGAGGGCGCTTCGCGAGCGTGCCGCCGCGCGCGGGGCGCGGCCCGGCCCGCTGGACGCGACGCTTGCTCGTTGTGAGCGTCGTGTGCGGTCTGGTCGGCGGCGTCACGAACGTCGCCCGCCTGTCGATGGCGTTCCTCATCGCCTCGACGACGTGCGCGGCAGCCGCGCTCATCGTCTACCTCATCGAGACACGCCCCCCGCGGCTCCGCTAACATACTTGGTTCGTTAGGCGAGAACGTCTTGTCTTCTAAACGCTCTTGACCCAACTCGCGCTACGCAGCCCAAACCATCGCTGAAACTGGCGCGCCATGACATGCGACGGCTTCTCCACGAGTCGGTACGACGCATAACTAACGAGCAGGATGAAGGCTACTTGGAAAGCCCACGACAGCGTCGGGCACGCCTCCGCCCAAGAGAGCCAGTGCGAGTTCCTTAACCAAACTGCATTGGCGAACAGGTGCGTCAGGTAGATGGAGTAACTGAACGCTCCGGCAGCTTCGAGTGTGCGGTTGGCCCCTCGCGCATTCGCAAACCGTATTTCAACGCGCAGCCAAGCGAATACGTAGAGCGCGAACAAATTCAATGTCCATGGGTAGGTAAGAGGCGTATGAAATCGAAGCGCGCTCAGGAAGGTGGCCAGCGCGATTGTACCGAAGCGCCACCGCCACAAGGTTAGGCGACCAGGTGTCTCGGCGGCGAGCCACGAGTCTATCTGCTCCGCCAACAACGCCCCCAACAGCCAACACGGGTATCCCAGGACGGAGTTCAGAAACGCCCCGTACGCGGGATAGTTGCCCGATACGTTTTCACGCAAGAGCACGACCGCGAAGGCAGCCACATAGGCCGCACAAAGAAGCGGAAGAATCTGGGTTCTGGCGCGCAATCTCAAGAAAGCGGATACATCGTGTAGTATATTTCTTCGCAGACGAGGCTCCACAAGATGGAATCGGAGCAGCGCGCCAGATCGACCCCTTTGGCGCTCGAAATCAGGGCGGCAAACGTCGCCGGGATGATGATTCGGATGTGTCTTCGTGCGTAAAATGGCAAAAGATCGACGCGATCGAGCTTTCGATTCGGGTAGTGCACGCAGAATCCGGATATGACGAAGAAGGCAATGACCGCCGCCGGTCCGTTCACGATGTTGCGCTGAAGCGCTCGCACAGCGGGCCCGATGTAATGGAATCGCTCGAACGGAAGATGGAACTGAATGAACCCGCAATGCCCAAAAACGACGGTCATCGCGAGAACGAATCGAATCGTATCCAGACCTTCGATTCGTTTGCCTCGAGACTCTCGCGCGATGTCCGACGCGAGCGCCAGCTCGCCGCGCATGGGAATGGGGAGCTCGTGGGGCATTGACATGGGCCGCTCGTGGAATGGAAGCGGAAGCGGCGGGGCGCCGTTCCTATTTGGGATTGGCGCGTTGGCGCAGCTTCCGTCACGACAGCGCACCTTTTTTTCGCGCGCTGCGTCCCGGGGCAACGTCACCAAGGCACCACGTGCCCGCTTGGGCAACGCCGTTCGGTCTCTCGCGAGCGATTGAGCTCCTCGGACTAAAATTCGTAGGCGAGCTCGATCGACGGCGTGTACGCGAAACGCTTCTCTTTGGAAAAGTACGTGACACCGGCAGGCTGTAGGCCGATCCAGAACTCGGCGGCAGGACGCACGCGCAAACCGGCGCTGGGGGCGACGCGGAAGCCGTCGCCGACGGCGACCTGGGTGCCGAGAAAGAGCGCGAGCGCCTGCGCACCGGGGAATTGCCCGTGCAGGCCGGCGCCAAAGGTTCCGAAAAGCGAGCCGCTCGTCCCTTCCTCCCAGCGTACGCCGCCGGAGAGCTCCACCAGATTCGCGACCGTAAATCCGAGTCGCGCGGCGCCCGCGAAGCACGCGTCGCTCGCGACGCATGCGCCGCCGTCGATGCGAAGCGAAGGTCGAAAGGACGAGCGACGCACCGCGAGCCCCGAAAAGAGCGGCGAAGCGTCGGGCGCGGTATTGCCTCTCGGCTCGAGGTCGAGCACGAGGGGGCCGGACGCGATGCCAGGCGCGGAGTCGATCGGCGCGGGGTCGGATCCGACGGGCGCGGGCGCGTAATGCTCCTCATCCGGGTCCCCTGTATTGAGGATGCCCACTGTGAGCGAGGACGGCTCGCGGTCCCAGTGGCGCGAACGGTGCTCACGCGCGATCGCCGGAGGGTGCGTATCGCCCGTTGCCAACGTGCGCGATCGCGCATCGGGCGAACGGCCGGCGCCCGAACCTCGTGCTCCCGAGGGCCCGCCGCGGAACCCCGTAAGCCCCGAGTGCACCCTCGGTGCATCGGCGCTCGACAGCACAGGCGGCGGCGCGTTTCCCTTCACCGACGGACGCGCCGGCGTGCGCGTCCCCCCCGGCAACAGCTTCGGCCCGTTACCACCGCTGGACGACTTTCCCTTCGATTCGCTCGCAACCAGGACGACGGCTACCACGACGGCCGCGGTCACCGCCGCTGCGAACGTCACCACAGCGACCGTCCCCCCGCCGTCGAACTGCTTGACCTCGATCGATCCAATCTCGTCCCATGTCGCGATCCGCGACGCCTGGTTGCAAGGTTCGTCGCGTTCGCGCAAGTAGAGCCCAGTGCCGTTGCGGCACATTCGTTCGGCTTTGGCGACGCGGACGTTCCCGTCGACGGTCCTCACCGTGAGCGTATCCTCGGGCCGCACCTGGACGGACGTGCCGTTCTGCCCCGTAAACCGAAAGGTCCCGTGGCTCGTCTCGACCCCTTGCAGGCCGGCGACGGCCGACGGCCCAGCGACCGTCGTCTGCGTGGTGCACGCGAGCAGTGAAGAAGCCAGAAGCGCAACGAGCATGTCGCGCGCTCGCAACATGTGCCGCGACGGAGGTGTCAAGTTCGGATTACAGAGGTGCGATGCCGCGCGAACGTTACGGAGGTTCATTCGGAATGAGCGCAACCTGGAGCAGATCGTGTGCCAACGCGTTGCACGCGACGGAGGCGATCACGGCATCGAGGCGCCGGGCGAACCGTCGTCCGCGACGAGGGGCGAACGGACGGGGGAATTCGCGTCCGGCAGTTCGTTTCGTTTCCTCCAAAAGACGTAGCCCGCAATCGTGCTGACGATGGGGAGACCGATCCCGAATTCATCGATCGAATATCGAGTATTTCCGGTATCGAATGTCAGGGGCGTGAAAATAATCTGAATGAACAGATTGTGACTGGCATGCATCACGACGCCCGTCCACAAGCTACCGGATTTGAGACGCAGCCACGTAAACACGAAGCAAGACGACACGATCATGACCGTGAAACAGAGCAACGAAAACCACTTTGGCCCAGCTGAGTTATAATTCGACCAAAGCAGCAATGGGTAATGATACAGCGACCATATGACGCCGGACCAGAGTGAGGTTGCGGTGTACGAGCCGAGCTTCGCGAGATGGGGCACCAAGAATCCCCTCCAGCCAATCTCCTCGCCAAGTGCGGAAGCCATCGATCGGACCATCCCAAACGTGCCAACCAACAACACGAACAGCGCAATCACGCAGCCATCCGGCAGGGACCAGCCAAACGTTTTGGCCACTTTGGCCACGAATTCTTGGTTGTAAAAACCGCCGTTACCGGTGAGCCAAATGGTGAAGTAGGCGGCCGCGGTGTAGAGAATTGGGATGGCATAGGCCAACAATTGGTATTTGGACGGCTGCCATTTCCAGCCCAAGTCCGCAATGGGAATACCCCTGAGCCGGCAGGTGAGCAAGGCAGCCAAACCGGGGCACCACATGACGATGAGGGAATAGGAAATCAGGCCAAGCCCAGCCCCAATGTTCCCCGTGCGCGCGCACATGTAATAGACGCCGCTGCAGAAAAGCGCGGTCAGTCCGAGGTACGTGGCAATGTGCCCCTTGATTCGTGATTTCTCGGATAGATCCTTCAATTGCAGCGCCAAGAGACTCCTCGCAGCGGCTACGCGTGTTCGCGACGGGCGCGCTCGAGGGCCTCGCGGAAGATGGCGATCGGTTGCGCGCCCGATACGGCGTGGGTGCCGCCGAAGACGATGAAGGGAACGCCGCGAATACCTTGGTGCGAAAGGGCCTCGGCCTCCTTGCGCGTGGCCTCGAAGGCGCCCTCGTCGCGGAGGAGACTCGAGGATTCTTCGGCGCTGAAGCCGTGCCCTTGGGCCAGCTCGGCCAGCACGGTCTCGTCGCCGATGTCCCTTCCCTCGAGGAAGTACGCTTCGAAGAGGGCGCGACCCAACTTGCGCTGGGTTCCCTTGTCTTCGGCGTGGCGGAGGAGCGTATGGGCCAGCAGCGTGTTCGGCGTCCGTCGTATCTTGGAATAGTCCAAGGGGATGCCGCTTTCGCGCGCGGCGGCCTCCACGCGGGCAAACATGACTTCGGGATCACCCCCGAACTTCCGAGCGACCCGCTCGCGGAGATCGACGCCGCCCATTGGGATGGTGGGGTCGAGTAGGAACGGACGAAACGTCACCGACGCAGGCCCACCGGACTCGGTGATGGCGGCTTCGAGGCGCTGGAGGCCAATGAAGCACCACGGGCAGATGACGTCGGACACGAAGTCGATGGTGGTCGTCGGGGACATCCCGCAGATGCTAGGGCCACCACCTTCCGAGGAGGAGGGGATCTGCTGGAGGCTCGTGTCAAAGCGGCCGCGCCGCCATCTCCGCCGCATCTCCGCCGCCATCTCCACGGATGCGCCGTCCGGGCCAACGCCGCGCACATCGCGCATTGGTCGCGGCGCCATTCCGGCTACGATGAGCGCGTTTCGAGACCCTTCGCCTTGGACGTGGCCGCATGCTCGAGTTCTACTTCGACTTCGTCTCACCCTATTCCTACATGGCATGGACGCAGCTCGCCGCGTTGGGCGTGCGCGTCGACCGCGAGGTGGAGCCCGTGCCCGTGCTCTTCGCGGGTATCCTGGGCGCCCTCGGCACCAAAGGGCCCGCAGAGGTCCCGGCGCGGCGCGCATACCTGGCCAAGGACGTGATGCGTGCGGCGCATCGCGCGGGTATCACGATCATCCCGCCCCCGGCGCATCCGTTCAATCCGCTTCTCGCGCTCCGCATCGCCGTGCTGCCACTTGAAAAAGAGGTGCGCGTACACATCATCGACGCGCTCTATGCCGCGGCGTGGGGAGGCGGCGACGGAATCGACACGCCCGAACGCATCGCCGCGGCGCTCAAGGCCGCGGGCATCGATGCGGCGCCCCTTCTCGAGCGGGCGACGAACGCCGAGGCCAAAGACCGCCTGCGGCACAACACGGAAAGCGCCCTCGCGCGCGGCGCCTTCGGGGTGCCCACCCTGTTCATGGACGGAGAAATGTTCTTCGGGTTCGACTCGTTCAGCGCACTCGAAGCATGCGCGCGCGGCGAGGATCCCGTCGCGCGTCAGCCGGACATGCTCGCGCGTTGGCGCGATCTCCCCGTCGCGGCAAGACGCATCCCTTAGATGGACTCAATGCACTTGCCGGAGGCAGTCGCCCACGGCGGCGCCCTTCCGGAAGCACGCGAGCGTTTGCTCCTCCCAATGGGTGCCCTCGGAATCGTGCGCAAGGTCGATGGAACGCTGCTTGGCGTCGATGGCCTCTTTTAGCTGACCGTGCAGGTAGAGCAAATCGGCGTAGATGCTCGAGCAACGCCGGCACGTACGGTCGGTTTGGAGGGCCTTTTGCGCGGTTCGAAGAGCGTCCTCCTTTGCTCCGTAGACCTTCTCGTATCGCGCAATGAAATCGAGCTCGTAGGCCGTGCTGGCGCGCGGACGCAATCGCTGCACCGCTGCATCGAGCTCGCGCCTCCCCGCCTCGTCGGACTTCGTTTGCTCGGCTTCGAAAAGCGCGCTCGCCAAGCCCAGAAGGTACCGAGAGTCGTCGGGCTTCATGGTTACGGCCACCTGCAGATCCTCTCGAGCGTGGGCAAACTCCTTGGCGCGCGCTCGAAACAGCCCACGCCAAAAGCGCGCTTCGGACGACGTCGGATCGCTCCGCACAGCGTCGTCCAAGTCCTGGGCGATGGCTTCTACCTGCTTACGAGCCTCCTCCTGGTAATACGAGTGCGTGACGTCCGCCTGCGCCCGGAATCGCGCGCTCTCCGACATGCGCAGGCGGGCCCAAAGCAGCCGCACTTCGGCGTTCGACAGGACCCGCTCGCTCTCGATCGTCGATTGGGGGCGAGGTTGATACGGATAGCGCGCCACGGTCAGAGACTTCGTGGACAAGTATGCGTGAAAATCGCGTTCGAACCGGTCAGCCGGCACGTCGTGAAAGGCACGCGCCCACGCCTCGCGCGGCCCCTTGCCCTCGGCAACGTCTCGGACGAAGGCCGCGTACGGTGCACGGTACTCCGCAGGGCCGAGGTGCAACATGTGCGCGAGACTCCATGCCGCGAGGGAATTCTCGACAGCCGCATCGAGCGTGCGCTGGTCTGGCCTGTCGAAGCCGAGAAAGGCTTCCCGATTCGCATTGACCAAGGTGGCGATGCTCGGAAGGTAATCGAGCACGACCGTCACAAAGGGCTTACATGGACTGGCGCCCCCCAAGCCTCCCCGATAGGGGCAATCCGACTCGCTATACCCGATTCGTTCGCCCATACCCTGCAGTGCGCCTCTCGCCAACGATTTGAGCGGAAGAGGCGCACCGATCTGGACGGACCCCTGTTCGACGCGCAGGGTCGAATAATATTGAGCAATCCCCTCCGCCAGGAACGGTGGAACTCCGCCCATGCTCCGTGTGATGAAGTGATGCGCGATCTCATGAAGAAACATGTGGCGCACGGATTCGGTGACAGGTCCGAAAAACGCAATCAGAGTCGAGGGCTCGGGATCGTTCCAACGCTCGCCCGTCGAGAACCAGCCGGCCGCACTCCCCGTGATCGCGCGGAAGTCGTTCTCTCGGTCGAACGCGACGACATGAATGTTGCCTCGCGCGCTCTCCAGGCCGCGAAAGGCCGTGTCTTCGAGCGCGCTGTAGTATTTTTCGAGCTCGCCGGCCATGGCGCGCGCGCGCGGTTCGGGTGCATCCGTCGAAAAACGAAAGTGCTGTAGCTCGAGCTCCGTCCACGCAGCCCCACCGCGCGCCGGCGGGACGAGGGCCGGAGCGGGCGGCGTAGAGTCGCTACAACTGCATAGCGCGATCGCCGTGAGTGCGGCGGCCACTCCCACACGAAGCGCCACGCCAAAGTCCCTAAGTCTAGACGAACGAGTCCGCATGTCCCCCTCATCGGCCCCTGTGCGCGGCAAGTTGCCGCAAAAATATACTGCCACCCGACGGGTGCGCGTACGACCCAACAGAATACATGCGCCGGACGACGGCTACATCGGACTCTCCCGATGCATGTGAACCGTGACGTTCGAGGCGTTTTGGCTTTTTCAGAGCCTCCCGTAGACTCGCCTCGAAGAACGAAAGGTCGAACCATGCACGAGCGCTTTCCCGTGATCTTCCGCACCATGCACAACGCCGTACGGCGCAACATCCAGACTATCGGCGAACGCTCGGGTGGGTCCGTCCCCGAGGAGGACCGCCCCCACTTCGCGGAGTTCACAAGACGCTTCTTGCACTTCCTGCACGGACACCATGCGGGCGAAGATACGATCCTTTTCCCGTCCATCCTCAAGGCCGCCGAGGCACGGCCCAACAGCGACGGCATCGTAGACGTCATCGCCAACGTCAAATCCAAACAGGGTGAACACCGCAACGTGACGAGCGTGTGTGAAGAACTCGGTGCCGCCGCCGACGCGGCCGGAGCTGGCGGCCCACTCGGTCCCGTCCACGACGCGATCACACGGTTGAACGCAATGCTGCAAACGCACCTCGAGGAGGAGGAGCATGTCGTGTCCCCCAAGGTGCTCAAGGAGCTCATGACCGCCGCCGAGGTCGAGACGACCGCCGAGGCCTTGAAAAAGCACGGCCAGCGAAGCGGCGGGCCGAGCGTCGTCATGCTCCTCATCCACTCCTTCACGACGGAGGAGCAGCTCGACCACTTTGGCGCCATGCCGTGGTTCGTTCGGCGCATCCTGGTCAAGCAAATCTGGGCGCGCTCCTACCGGCCGCTCCTCAAGTTTTCGTACACGAAAGAGTGCGCGCTCTAGCCGCAAGTTCTCACGGCGTCTGCGCCTGCGAAGCTACTTGCCTTGCACGCTCGCGGCGGTCTGACCGAACAGGATCTTCCGCTCCGCATCCGTCATCGGCTTCGGGTCCTCGGGGCGGACGGTCTTTCCCTTTTCATAAGCGCGGACCGTAGCCGGGCGCTCTTTGATCGCGTGAAACCAGCGCTTCAAGTGCGGGAAGTCGTCGAGATTCTGCCCCTGTTTCTCGTACAGAACGACCCACGGATAGCTCGCCATGTCGGCGATCGAATACGCGCCCGCGATGAACTCGCGATCGGCGAGTCGCTTGTTCAACACTCCGTAGAGGCGATTCGTCTCTTTGATGTAGCGGTCGATCGCATATGGAAGCTTTTCGGGAGCGTATTGCCCGAAGTGGTGGGCCTGTCCGGCCATCGGACCGAGCCCGCCAATTTGCCAGAAGAGCCACTGAAGCACGTCCACCCGGCCGCGAAGTTCCTTCGGAAGAAATTTCCCGGTCTTCTCGGCTAGGTACACCAAGATGGCTCCGGATTCGAAAATGGTCACCGGCGGGCCCGGTTCTGCGGGCTCGTGATCGACAATGGCGGGCATCCGGTTGTTCGGCGCGATCTTTAGAAAATCGGGTTTGAACTGCTCACCTGTCCCAATGTTGACCGCAACCAGACGGTACGGCACGCCAACCTCTTCGAGAAAGAGCGTGACCTTATGGCCATTCGGGGTGGGCCAATAGTGAACGTCGATCATGTTCGGGTGGAGTGGGGTCCACCCGCCCAATCGTCAAGGTGACGAAGGCGCGACAAACCGTGGTCGAAACGCGTCGCCGGCTCTATGGAATTCTGACAAAGCTGCGCTGAATGACTGCATTGCCGACTTCATCCACCCCCGCCCCGCCGAAAGGGTTCGGGGCGCTCGCGTTGCCTGGGTATCGCGCGTACCTCGCCACGTTCATGCTCACCATGATGGCGGACAACATCGAGCACGTGGTGAGCTACTGGGTCGCCTTCCAGAAGTTCCATTCGCCGGCGCTCGGAGGATTTGCGGTCGTCTCGCATTGGCTGCCGTTCCTCGCGTTTTCCGTCGCCGTTGGCGCGCTCAACGATCGCTTCGATTCGCGCCGCATGATCCAAGCCGGCGCGCTGCTCTTCATTCTCGCATCGGCCGGCTGGGGCTACTTCTTCGTGACCGACAGCCTGCAGATGTGGGAGGCCATGGTGCTGCTGGTCATTCACGGCTGCGCGGGCGTCTTGTGGGTCACCTCGAGCCAGATGCTTCTCTACGATATCGTCGGCCCGGAGGCCCTGCCGAGCGCGGTGCGCCTTGCCGCCACGGCGCGCTACCTCGGCGTGCTCGTAGG
>Ga0193753_10003247_pt1 | contig 12174 bp, 14 predicted proteins | sample H1c2metaG_FD_144925 | JGI IMG/M metagenome (GOLD analysis project Ga0193753, IMG submission 144925) | Soil microbial communities from a riparian zone of the East river system, Colorado, United States - H1c2 | ecosystem: Environmental > Terrestrial > Soil > Riparian zone | place: USA: East... | reverse complement strand
CCATCGCGGTATCGGCGCCCGTGCCCGATTACACCGCCGCTCTCCACCAACCGATCCGCGGTCTGCGTGTGGGCATTCCGCGCGATTACTTTTTTGAGCAGCTCGATCCCGATGTTGCCCGGCTCGTCGAAGCCGCGATCGCCCTGCTGCGGCCCAAACTAGGGCCTATGCGCGACCTAACGCTCCCGCGCTTCCAATTTGTCGAAAATGGCAGCTACGACGTCGAGCTCTATCACTATCAAAAACAGTTTTTCGACAAATCGCCCGAGCTGTATCATCCCTCGTCGCGCCAGCAGCTCGAGAGTCTCAAGAGCGTCACCGCGGTTGCCTACGTCGAAACATTGAAGCGCATTCGAGAATGCCGCCGCGACATCCGCCGCATCTTCGAAGACATCGACGTTCTTCTTTTGCCGACCATGCGCGAGCCCGCCCCACTGCTATCGGAGACCCTGAGCGGCGCGCACCACCGCCCACCCAGCAACGTCAGCGCGTTCAATCGTTTTGGTACGCCCGCCATCAGCGTGCCCTGCGGATTTTCGAGCGCTGGCTTGCCGGTAGGTTTCGAGATCGTTGCCCGGCCCTTCGCCGAGCCAACCGTGCTCGCCGTCGCACATGCCTACCAACAGGCGAGCCGCTGGCCCTTAAAGCCGCATTAGTCGCTGAGCATCGCCAGGTCGAGTTCGCGGAGGCGCGCGGGGTCGCCGATCAAGTCGATTTCTGAAATCTTTCCGTGCTCGATCGTCAAACCGAGCACCAACAGCAGCCGTCCACGCGGAGCCACTACGATTCCCACCGTTCCGTTCACCAACGCCGCGCGTGCGAAGCGGGCGCGCCGTGTCGCTGCCAGCTCGGCCACTGCCCTGGCGCCATGAATTTCGCCACCATCCGATCGCAACACCACACCCGGATCGAGCACCGCGAGAAGTCCCTCGAAATCACCGCCCCGCGCGGCCGCGAGATAAGCATTGACGACTTCACGCTGACGGCTCAAATCGACCTCAGGAACGGCCGGCGTTCCTTGCACGCGCCGTCGTGCCCGGCTGGCAAGCTGCCGCGCTGCGGTCGGCGAGCGTCCTACAATTCCCGCGATCTCGTCAAAAGGCACCGCGAACATATCGTGCAGCACGAACGCGAGCCGCTCCGCCGGAGCCAGCGTTTCGAGTATCACCAGTAGCGCCAGACCAACCGAGTCTGCCAGTAGCGCTTCCTGTTCGGGATCGATCCCGTCTTCATGGCTCACGATCGATTCCGGCCGGTGCTCGCCCAGCGATTCCTCGCGCCGCGATTTCCGCGAGCGCAGCATGTCGAGGCACATCCGCGCCACCACCGTCGTCAGCCATCCGCCCAGATTCTCGACGCCACTGGTGTCCGAGCGGCTCAGCCGTAGCCAAGCTTCCTGCACGGCATCCTCCGCCTCGCTCAGTGAACCGAGCATCCGGTAGGCCACCGCCCGCAGGTGGCTGCGATTCGCCTCGAATTGTTCCGCTAGCCAGTCACATTCATTCATCGTGTTCCGTCATGGTTGTGACGGACGAAAACAGTCTGTTGTGACAAGGAGAAAGAATTTTATGCAAGCACGAATCAACAATCCGGCGATGATCGTACCGGACGCCATGCCGGCCCTCCAAGCCCTGGGAAAGACCATCGCGACATCCGCGAAAAATGGCGGTCCGCCTCAGCCGACGCTTCATCTGGTCTACTTGCGCGCCAGTCAGATCAATGGCTGCAGCTTCTGCGTGGACATGCACGCCCGCGAAGCCAAGAAGGGCGGCGAAACGGACCAGCGGCTCTTCGCCGTAGCCGCCTGGCGCGAGGCGCCCTTTTTCAACGATGCCGAACGCGCCGCGCTCTCGCTCGCCGAAGCCATCACTCGCCTCAACGACCGCGCGGACCCGGTATCGGACGAAATCTGGAACGAAGCCGCGCGCCACTATGACGAGCCATCGCTCGCGGCCTTGATCCTCGCTATCGCGGCAGTCAACTTCTGGAATCGCCTCAACGTCTCCACCCGGCAAGTAGCCGGCTCCTGGCCTAACTGAGCGGCGCCGCTCGCCGGGCCGGTTTTGTAAGTGATACGATCAGCGCCAGCTAACGATGTCTCTTTTCAAACCGGCCCCGGACGAGCGTGACGCGTTACGGAAAGCCGTCTCGAGGTCCGCCCACGACCCTACCAAGTCTCAATTGCTTTCCCGCCTCAATGTAGAGGATTCAGAATACAGTCCTGGCAATGAAGAATGGAACCACCTGAAGTTCTGTATCGAAAAGCACCACCTGCACCTGCAAACCGAAGTGCGCCGCGATCCAAAGAAGAAATCCCTCAAGCTCGAACTGGACAAAGCCGAGGCGTTGGTAAGAAAATTCCACCCCAATTTTTCCTAAGCATATTGCCCCGCCACGTAACCCGAAGCCCATGCCCATTGGAAATTGTAACCGCCTAAGTGCCCGGTAACATCCACCACTTCGCCAATAAAATATAAGTGAGGCACTTTTCTGCTTTCCATTGTCTTGGATGAAAGCTCGGCCGTATCCACGCCGCCCATCGTCACCTCGGCCGTACGGTAGCCCTCCGTGCCGTGCGGCACGATACGGCAATCGTTCACTGCCGATCCCAGCCGGCGTAGTTCCTTATCGGTCAGCTCTATCAATCGTCCCGCCGGATGCTGTTCCGCCAGGCGCTGCGCCAATCGCTTGGGCAGTAGTGTACTGAGCAATGTAGCCGCTTCCTGGCGCGGCTGGGTAGCCTTCGCCTCGATCAGCAGCGCGGCTACATCGTGGTCCGGCGCCAGGTTCAAGCGCACCTCTTCGTTCGTCGTCCAATAAGAAGAGATCTGCAGAATCGCCGGCCCGCTCAAACCGCGATGCGTAAATAACAATCCTTCCCGAAACCGCTCCTTCCGGCAGTGAACCTCCGCCTCTACCGCTACGCCGGCCAGCGTCTTCCACGCTTCCAACTGCGCCTCTGTCACAGTGAAAGGAACCAAGGCCGCCCGCGTCGGCACAATCGCCAAATCGAATTGCCGCGCGAGTTGATACCCGAATCCGCTCGCGCCCATCTTGGGAATCGAGAGCCCGCCTGAGGCCACCACCAGCGACTCGCAATCGAATTCCCCCGCGTTGGTGCGCACGCGAAACCGCGCATCCGGCTTGCTGATTTCTTCCACTGCCGTTTGCGCCCGGATGGTCACCCCCGCCTCCCGGCATTCCTCTAACAGCATGTGAATGATCTGCTGCGAAGAACCATCGCAAAATAGTTGCCCTAGCGTTTTTTCGTGGTACGCGATCCCATGCTTCTCCACCAGCGAAATGAAATCCTGCGCCGTGTAGCGCGCCAGCGCCGACACGCAAAAGCGCGGCTGCTGCGATAGATAGTGGTCGGGCGAAGTATGCAGATTGGTGAAATTGCATCGGCCCCCGCCCGAAATCCGAATCTTCTCCGCAACTTTCTGCGCGTGGTCGATCACCACCACCTGCCGGCCGCGCTTGCCCGCCTCAATGGCGCACATCAGCCCAGCCGCCCCCGCGCCCACTATCAATACATCCGCGCTTAGCATCTATTCAGTTTCGAATGCACTACACTCGACGGATGCTCGTCTGTCCCGTTCGTGGCTGCCATATCGCGCTCATACGCGATGGCCGCCACCTGCTCTGTGCACACGGGCACTCGTTCGATATCGCGCGTAGCGGATATAGTAACCTGCTGCAGCCGCAGGACCGCCGCTCCAAGCACCCCGGCGACACCAAAGCTGCCATCGCGGCAAGGCGCCGCTTGCACGATCGCGGCGTAACCGCGCCGTTCCCTCAGGCAATCGCGGACATGCTGCGCCCGTCGGCGAGCGACATCGTTCTGGATGCCGGCTGCGGGGAAGGTTTCTACTTGGGCTCGCTCGCGCGCGAAACCGGCTTCGACGCGCACGGCGTCGACATCTCGATTCCGGCTATCGACGCCGCGGCAAAGCGCTACCCCGCTTGTGAGTGGGTCGTGGCGAATGCCGATCGCCGCATTCCCTACGCCGATCGCTCCTTCTCGATCGTGATGTCGATCACCGGCCGCATGAACGCCGCCGAATTCCGGCGCGTCCTGCGCGAAGACGGCCGCCTCCTTGTCGCCCTCGCCGCGCCCGGCGATCTGATCGAATTGCGCGGCCGCGGCCGCGACCGCGTCGCCCGAACCATCGAAACATTCTCAAACGAGTTCATGCTCGTCGACCGGCGCTCCATCAAAAACTCGGCCGATCTCGACGCCGCCGCTGTCGAAGACGCCCTCGTATCCATCTATCGGCCAATGACGTCGAAGCCGCCCGCCGCCATGTGCGTGACCTTCAGTCTCGATTTGCTTCTATTCCGGGCAACCTCCAGCCCAGGGATGTAGAGACTGCCAAATCGGCTCCGACATGTGGTAGAGGAATTACATGCCAAAAATTACTAAAATCACACCGTTTCTATGGTTCGACGGCCAAGCCGAGGAGGCGGCGAATCTCTATGTCTCGATCTTCAAAAACTCAAAAATCGGCACGCTGAGCCGCTATGGAGACGCCGGGCCGGGCCCGAAAGGATCCGTCATGGTCATATCATTCGAGCTCGACGGACAGCAATTTACGGCGCTGAACGGCGGTCCGCAGTTCAAATTCTCGCCCGCGATTTCATTCATGGTGAATTGCGAGACGCAGGACGAAGTAGACGAGTTTTGGGACAAGCTTTCCGAAGGCGGCCGCAAGGATCAGTGTGGCTGGCTGCAAGACAAATATGGCCTGTCCTGGCAAATCGTCCCAACCGTGTTGGGCAAGCTGCTGAGTGGCGGCGATCCTGAAAAATCGAATCGAGTCATGAAGGCGATGCTTCAAATGACGAAACTCGATATCCAAGCCTTGGAGCAAGCGGCCGCCGGACGCTAGTTGTGCTGATAATCCTCCTCCCCGGCATGGACGGGACGGGTTCCCTCTTTTACCCATTCACCCGATGTCTCCCCAAGCATGTCGAGACGAAGAGTATCAGCTACCCGAGCCAGCCGCTTTCGTATCGGCAACTCGAAGAGTATGTCGTTAGTCAGCTGCCCGCAACTGGCGAGTACATCCTCGTCGCCGAATCTTTTTCCGGTCCGATTGCTCTCAAAATCGCGGGCCGCGCCAATAGCGGATTGAAAGCCGTCGTCCTAGTGGCAAGCTTCGCGTACGGCGCTCTCGGCTGGGTGGGCCGGCTGCTGGCGCGATTGCCCTTGCGCCTGATCCTTAGAATTCCGCTTCCGCGTTCACTCCAACGGATGTCTTTGTTGGACAAATCGGCCCGGGCGGATCTTCGGAGCGCTGTTCGCCGCGCGAGCAAATGCGCAACGCCGAACGTGCTTGCTGGCCGTCTGAAAGAGGCGTTGGCCGGCGACTATTGCCGGCAGCCCGTGAGCGGCAATGCCCGGCTAATTGCCATCTTTGCGAACAAGGATCGTTTACTCGGCGGTTTCGGCCGGCAGTCCATCGTCAAAGTCTGCTCGAAGATAGAAATCGAAACCATCCAGTCGCCGCACCTCGCATTACAATCGAATCCCATTGCGGTTGTAGATATCTTGCGTAAGTACGATCTGCTCAACGGCAATCCACGAACCCGCAACTTACCTGGTTGATGCGGCGTCCAATGTGGCGATACACTCCAATGCCTTCTCGCGATCCGTTGTCGTTGGTGTTTCCTTCGATTGTGGTGAGCACAACACCTTGGATCTTTTCGACCAGCCCGACATGCCCGTGTCCTCCGCCTGTCGACAGAATAAAAACCATTCCCGGCGATACCAGGTCCGGATTGGCGGCCGCTTCCGGCGGACTCACACGGCGCAGCTTCATGCTGCCGGCCCGGTTCCAAAAATCCAATGCGCCCGCCGTCTTCGGAGCCGGGTCCGCGACCCCGAGCGATGTGGACGCCTGGCCGAAGCACCACGACGCGAAGGCCGCGCACCATGCGTAGCTGCCGGTCGCGGGATCTAATCCCGCATGTCGCAGATACTGGTCGACCTTGGGGCCGCGATTCGAACCGAGCGGACTTTCCATAATCCCAATTTCCGCGGCCGCGATCTCCAAAGTTTTCGCTTGCAGCGCTGTTCCGGGTTGTGCGGCCACCGGACTAGGCTGCGCGAATAGCGTCGCCCACGTCATCGGGCCGACCGTGCCGTCGACCGTCAACGCGAGTCCGTGAATGTCCACCGACCTCGCCTGAAAACGTTGCACCGCCTCTGCCGTCTCAGCGCTGAAAACTCCGTTCTCCTGAATGGGTCCGCACCCTACGCTATTGAGCTGCTTTTGAACAAGCAGAATACTTTGTTGATTGCTCGATCCCGCAACGAGCATGATTCCCGGGTACGCCGGAGCGGTTCTGACAGATGTGGCCATGCCGCTTTCCTTTGCTGACTTGGGGAGAATATCACAGCTTTCGTGGCGCGCGCTCCAATCCAACATCGCGTGGTTTTTCAGAAAGATTTTGTAAGTGAAAGTACCAGATTCACTCTAACCGTCCGCTCGGGGCCGCGGATTTTACGCACAGCTCCCGGATTTGCGGTAGCTCCCTCCTAGAGTCACAACGAGTTTCTCCTATTATATCAATAGCTTGCGGAGAAACGCTTGGAACGGTGTGCTATACTGATTTTAGAAAGCGCCTCGGACCCGTTCTGGTCCTGAGGCGCTTTTTCCATTTCCATTCAAGGAGCTGTCCCGAAATGTCTACCGAAGCGCAAGTCAACGCGAACCGCGCCAATGCCGAGCATTCCACCGGTCCGAAAACGGAAGAAGGTAAAGCCGTCTCGTCTCGCAACCACTATGGCCACGGCCTCTCGACCCACACCTACAACGACATTTTCTTCCTTCTCCCGCACGAGAGCACCGAAGCCTACAGCCTCCTGCGCATCACTCTCCTCGACGAACATCGCCCCGAAAACGAAACCGAGCGCTTGCTGGTCGACCGGATGGCCCAGCACCACTGGCTGCGCAGTCGCGCCCAAGCCTTCGAAAGCGGCTGCTTCAGAGAAGACGGCACGCTCGACGACAAACGCCTGGCTCTGTTCATGCGCTATCGGACCAGTCACGAACACGCCTTCCACAAATGCTTAGGCGAGCTGCTAAAGCTAAGAGCCGAAAAGCGCAAAGTAGAAATTGGGTTCGAATCGCAAACGCGCGCAAAAGACGAGCACACCCGTAAACAGGAGAAGCACGAAATGGCGAAGGAACACCACACCTGGGAGATTCTGCTAGCCGAAGCCAAGGTAGATCACGAAACCCAGCGTCTACTCGCCTCCGAAAAGGTGAAAAAAGCTGCGTAGGTAAATTCTGGCTCCTGTCTTCTGACTCCTGACTTCTGTCTTAACTTAGGGATACTGAGGAGGGTCCAAAATTCTGGCATACCTGTCTTTCCAAAATGTGAGCTACCGCGTTGCGAATCGCCAGATCCTCGACCAAATCAGTTTCGAAGTCGAGCGTGGTGAAACCCTCGTCTTGCTCGGCCGCAGCGGATCCGGCAAAACAACCGCGCTGCGTCTGATCAATCGTCTGCTGGATCCAAGTAGCGGCACGATCTTTGTTGATGGCCAGGACGTCGCGCAACTCGATCCCATCTCATTACGCCGCCGCACCGGATACGTGATCCAGGAATTCGGCCTGCTCCCGCATTGGACCGTCGAGCAAAACGTGGCGCTCGTCCCGCGCCTTTTAGGTTGGCCTGAAGAAAAACGAAAGGAGCGAGCGCGTGAGCTGCTCGACCAAGTCGGCCTCGGAGAAATGGCCGAGCGTCCGCCGCGTCAGCTCTCGGGTGGCCAGCGCCAGCGCGTCGGCGTTGCCCGAGCCTTGGCCGCCGAGCCCGGCCTGCTGCTGTTCGATGAGCCCTTCGGCGCGCTCGATCCGGTGACGCGGCATGAAATGCAGCAGCAATTTCTTCGCCTGCAGGAACGCTATCGAGTGGCTGCGGTATTTGTAACGCACGATTTACTCGAAGCGCTGCGGATTGGTACGCGCATCGCCGTTCTCGACGCGGGCAAGATGGAATGCCTCGTGCCGCGTGACGAATTCATGCAGGTAGACAAGCCCGTGACACGATCCTTCATCGAAACCATTCGAGTCTGACCTTGGACCCCATCGTTCTCAAAAGCCTGCTGTCCGACGTCGTCCAACTCACCGGTGAGCACCTCGTCCTCGCGGGCCTGTCCTGGCTCATCGCGGCGGTGATCGGTGTAGGTCTGGGAATCTTGGGCACGCGGCGGCGCGCGCTGCGCGAAATCTCAGTAGTGGTCGCCAATGTCCTGCAAACCATTCCGAGCGTAGCCTTGTTCGGTTTTCTCCTCCCGGTGCCTCTAATAGGAGGAATCGGCCGCCATACGGCCATCCTGTGCCTGGTGCTCTATTCTTTGCTCCCCATTTTGCGAAACACGATCGTCGGAATTCAATCAGTGGATGCGCCGCTGCGCGAGGCCGCCGTGGCCATGGGAATGACAGACGGACAATTGCTGCGGCTGGTAGAACTACCGCTCGCCGCTCCCACGATTCTCGCCGGATTGCGCATCGCGCTCGTCACGAATATTGGAACTGCGGTCATCGCCGCTATCATCGGCGGCGGAGGCTTGGGCGTGCTGATTTTTCGCGGCGTAGCGTCGGTCGATACCATACAAATTCTCGCTGGCGCCATTCCCGCCGCCGCCATGGCATTACTCGCGGACGCCGCCATGACTTTGCTTGAAAAGAGGCTGCGAGTCCAATGAAAGTTACCGCATTCGCGCTCGCGATTGTTTGTCTATGTTCTTGCGGCCGCGACAACACGATCGTCGTCGGGTCGAAAAATTTCACCGAGCAACTGATCCTCGGCGAAATCGCCGCCCAACAACTCGAACGCAAGCTGCACGTCAAGGTCTCGCGAAAACTGAATCTGGGCGGCACGCTGCTCACGCACGGAGCCATCGTCCACGGCGACATCGACATCTATCCCGAATACACCGGCACCGGAGCGAGCGTCGTGCTGAAGAAGAACATCGCGGGCGACGGCGCCCAAGCCTACATCGAAGTGAAGGATGCTTATCTCTCACGCTTTGACTTGATCTGGCTTCCGCCGCTCGGCTTCAACGACACCTTCGCCATGGTCGTCCGGCGTGAGGATGCCCAGCGGCTCCCGAAGCCCGAGCTATCGTCGGCCGATTCGCGCAAGTGGCGGCTCGGCGTGGGATACGAATTCCTAACGCGGCCCGACGGTTTGCAAAGGTTGGATAAAGCCTATTCGCTCCACTGGGAAGGCACTCCAAAAAGCATGGACCTCGGACTGCTATATCAAGCCTTGCAGCAGAAGAAAGTCGACATGGCCGCCGGCAATTCCACCGACGCTCAATTGGCCGGCTCAAAATTTACCGTGCTGAGCGACGATAAGAGAGTGTTTCCTCCCTACAATGCCTGCTTCGTGGTGCGGCGCGGTCTGATAAAACAGCGGCCCGAAGCCGGATGGGCGCTGAGCATGCTCTCCAATCACATCAGCGACCAGACCATGCGCGAGCTGAACCGCCGCGTCGAACAGGATCGGCAGCCTATAGAGAAAGTGGCGCGCGAATTTCTCGCCGCCCAGCCCTGAGCGAATGATCAACAAACTGGTTATCGAAAATCTAAAGCATCGCTGGGTGCGCACTCTGCTGAGCGCCCTCGTAGTCGGCGTGCAAGTGATGTCCATTCTCACGTTGATCGGCCTAAGCCGCGGCCTGTTGCAGGATTCCGCTACACGTGCCAAGGGCACCGGCGCTGACATTTTTTTGAAGCCCGATACCGGGCAAGGAACCATCTCGTTTTCTTCCGGCCAGGTGAACGAGAGCTTCGTCCCGTTTGTTGCCAAGCAGCCGCACGTCCGGCAGGCGGTTGCCGTCTTATCGCAACCCGTGGAACTGGTCACGTTGATGAATGGGGTGGACTTTCCGCAGTTTCAAAAGATCAGCGGAGGGCTGCGATTCTTGGAAGGCGGGGCCCCGCAGGGCCCGGATGATCTGATTGTCGACGAGGCGTATGCACGGCAAAATCATCGGCAGGTGGGCCAAACAGTGCGCTTGCTCAATCATGATTGGCACTTAGCCGGAATCGTGCAAAGCGGCATGTTGGCGCGCTTCATCGTCCCGTTGAGGACGCTGCAGGAGCTCACCAGCAATCCCAATCGTATTTCGCAGATCCTGGTGAAGCTGGACGATCCGGCGTTAACCGATCAGGAGGTCACGCGATTCAATCAGTTGCTGAAAGGAAATTTGCGCGCGATTTCCGTCTCCGACCTTGTTTCGCAATTCAGTATCGATAACGTTCCGCAGTTGAAAGTTTTCATTCGCGTGATTACCGGCTTGGCCGTCATAGTTGGATTCCTCGTCGTTTTTCTATCGATGTATACCGCCGTCGTGGAACGCACCCGGGAAATCGGCATCCTCAAGGCGCTTGGTGCGAAGCCATTCACGATCATCGACATTCTGGTGCGCGAAGCCGTGGTGCTGGCCTTGGTAGGGTGTGTCCTGGGAATCGTGCTCACCATCGCGGCCAAGGCCGTCATCCTTCAGGTTGCCCCAGCCTCTCTGCCCGTCACCGACGCGCCGGACTGGTGGCCGAAAGCCGCCGCGATTGCGCTAGGCGGCGCTCTCCTGGGTGCGATTTATCCGGGTCTTAAAGCCGCCCGGCAGGACGCGATCGAGGCGCTCTCTTATGAGTGACGCCGCCATGATTCAAGTGCGGGGCCTGCGCAAAACCTATCACACCGGCGACGTCGATGTCCACGCCCTGCGCGGCGTGGATCTCGATGTCGGCCGCGGTGAATTTCTAGCCGTGATGGGTCCATCCGGATCGGGTAAATCGACCTTGTTTCATATCTTGGGGGGCTTAGCTCCGCCGACCGAAGGAAAAGTCCTGGTCGATGGATTAGACCTGCGCGCGCTCAGCGAAAATGAGCGAACCGAAATGCGCCAGAGCAAAATTGGCTTCGTATTTCAAAAATACAATCTGCTGCCGACTCTTACAGCGCGCGATAATATCGCGCTCGCGCAATCCCTGGGCAAGCGCAAGTCCTGGCCTGAAGGCTTCAACGAAGTTCTCGAGCTGCTCGGCATAAAGCATCGCTTGCAGCACAAGCCGCGCGCTCTCTCCGGCGGCGAGCAGCAGCGCGTGGCCATCGCGCGCGCGCTGGTCAATCAACCCGCCATTCTGCTGGCCGATGAGCCCACCGGCAATCTGGATACCGCAAACTCCGACCTGGTGCTCAATCTACTCCGCGATCTCAATAAGAAAACTCATCAAACGATTCTAATGATTACGCACAACCCCGAAGCAGCCGCGTTCGCCGACCGCACTATTGTGATGCGGGACGGTCGCGTTCTGTCTCCTGCCACTGGCTGATACGCTTTTCAAGCACATCCAGTGGCAGCGCGCCGGCGCCGAGCACTTCGTCGTGGAACGCTTTGATGTCGAACTTCGGCCCAAGCTGGGCCTTGGCTTTCTCGCGCAGTTCAATGATTTTGAGCTGCCCGATTTTGTAGGCCAGCGCTTGACCGGGAATCGCGATGTAGCGATCTACTTCCGCTTGGATAGATGGCTCGTCTTCAGTCGAATACTTATGGAAGAAATCGACCATCTGCTGGCGGCTCCAATGCTTCGCATGAACGCCGGTGTCGACCACCAGGCGAATCGCGCGTAGCATCTCCCCAGCAAGCCGGCCGTAGTCGCTGATCGGGTCTTGATACAGGCCGACTTCTTTACCTAGGCGCTCCGCGTAGAGGCCCCAGCCTTCGATATAGGCCGTGTAGCTCGCGTGCTGGCGAAACGCGGGCAGGGAAGTCACTTCCTGCGCAATCGACAGTTGGAAATGGTGTCCCGGAACGCCTTCGTGATAGGCGGTGGATTCGACTTCCGTCATCGAACGATGCGCGAAATCGCCCGTGTTGACGACCACGCGTCCGCGCCGTTTTCCGTCCGGCGAGCCGACCCAATATTCGGCGTCGGCGGCTTCCTTTTCGCGGAAGGCCTCGACCGGAACCACGGTGAGGCGTGCTTCGGGCATCCGGCCAAAAAGCTGGCCCACTTTGCCGTACATTTCGTCGGTGTACTTGCGGTACGAGTCGAGGATCTGCTCGCGCGACGCCGGATGATTGCGCGGATTGTTTTGAATCGCCGTCCGGAAGGCTTTCAAATCCGCGTAGCCTTGCTGCTTGGCAAG
>Ga0193753_10003246_pt1 | contig 12176 bp, 12 predicted proteins | sample H1c2metaG_FD_144925 | JGI IMG/M metagenome (GOLD analysis project Ga0193753, IMG submission 144925) | Soil microbial communities from a riparian zone of the East river system, Colorado, United States - H1c2 | ecosystem: Environmental > Terrestrial > Soil > Riparian zone | place: USA: East... | reverse complement strand
AACCCGCTTCCGGTATGATTCCGAGTCCGGCGAAATCGAATCTATCGTCCGGCTTCCCGCCGGATATGGCAAGGTCGCGGTAGTCGATGAATTGCGAACGCGGATGCGCATCCGCCACGATAGCGTCGTCTATGTCGGTGACGGCAGCTCCGACGTACACGTCATGCTGCACGTCAATCGGCTGGACGGTCTGACGATTGCCGTGTCGGAAAACAAATACATTACGCCTATCGCCAAGCGCACCATACTCAGCGACGACGCGTGCAGCGTGTTGGTGCCGATCCTTGAAGATCTGTTCGGCTGGAGCACTTCAAAGATTCGCGCATTTTTCGAATCGCATGGACTCGCGCTGCAGGAGTGGGACAAGATTCAAACGGATTCGATTACGCTCTGTTCCACCGCCGCAACACCGGATATCGCCATCAACTAGTGTTGGCCTTCCGGCAGCGCCCACGCAAAAAGCACTCCGCCGCTGCTTGTCACCACATACTGCCGGCCGTCGAGCTCGTAGGTGATCGGCGAACTCTGCATGCCGGCGCCGGCGCCTGCATGCCAGAGCGTTTTACCATCACTCGTTTGTAACGCGAGAACGTTTCCGTGCGCATCGCCTGTGAACGTCACCCCCGAATCCGTTGTGAGCACGCCGGCGCCCGCGCCGTTCGGACCCAGTTCGTGCGTCCACCGCAGCTTGCCGGTCTTGTAATCGATCGCCTCGAGCACGCCTTTACCCCAAACACCGTAATCGGCGCCCGCCCATCCAAACTCACCGTCGGCTGGTTTCGCGAAATAGATCGACCAGCTCGGATGGGCATCGACGAGAAAAAGACCTGTCTTAGGATCAAAGCTCGGCGAGCGGTAATTCGTCAAGCCGCCTTCATCGGGCGCAATCAAACGCCCATCCGGCGCCGGCTCCTTGGCTGGATTCGGAATCGGACGGCCTTCCGCATCCACGCCCGATGCCCAGTTCACCGGCCCGAATGGATTGGTCAGCAGGTTTTTTCCGTTGGTCCGGTCGAGCACAAAGAAATAGCCGTTGCGCGAAGTCTGCATGAGCATCTTGCGCGCGTTTCCATTGAACTCCGCATCGACTAGCACCGGCGTTTCTACCGCGTCCCAATCGTGCGTATCGTGCGGCGAAGGTTGAAATGCCCACGCGAGTTTGCCGCTGTCCAGATTCAGCGCCACAATGCTACACGTGTAAAGGTTGTCTCCGGGCCTCGGTTTACCGTTCAGTACCGGCGTCGGATTACCGGTCCCCCAATACAGTAAGTTCAAATCGGGATCGTAGGTTCCAGTCATCCACGTCATGCCTCCGGTTGTCATATTGGGAGTCCCCGCGGGCGGCGTGCTATCCCACTGCCATTGCGTTTTACCGGTCTCCGGATCGATCGAACGAAGATAACCGGAAAGGTTATCGAAATCGCCAGAGACGCCGACGATCACGTGATCGCGCACCACCAGCGGAGCCATCGTCGTCCAATAGCCCTTCTGCGAATCGGCGATCGCGACATTCCAGCGCACCGAACCGTCTTTCGCATTCAACGACAGCAGATGCGCGTCCGGTGTCACGTAAAAAAGCCAATTCTCGTACATGCCAACGCCGCGATGCCCGATATGAAAACCTTTCGTCACGGGATTGGCATAGTGCCAGACTTCATGACCGGAGCGCGCGTCTACGGCCCAAATGTGGTCCGGATCGGTAAAGTACAGCACGCCGTCGACAACCAGCGGAGACGCTTTGATGACAGCCTTCTCGCCCGTTTGAAATACCCACGCGAGGCCCAGCCCGGCCACGTTTCCCGGCGTGATTTGCGTCAGACTGCTATGCCGCTTTCCGGAGTAATCGCCATGATAGGTCGGCCAACTATCGGCCGGCGGATGGAGCAGCATGTTGCGATCCACGCCTTGCGCAAACAGCGCGCTGCCGAGCCAAAGGCTAGCGCAGAGTTTGCAAATACGCCATGAGGTTATGTATGTCATCGTCTGTATATTTCGGAAGCAGCCGGACGTGCGCTTCGGCGGGATCGTCGACCGTGAATTTGACGGCGCTGACCGGCCAGGAGCGATAGCGTCCCGAAGCGTCTCGCAATGCGATCGTGAATTCGTCCTGGTAGGCCAATACGCCCGCAACCGTCTCGCCCGAGGAAAGCGTCACGCTGACCTTCGCCTTTGCGCCGTGCGGGTAGAGCAGGCGCTGCTCGAGCTTCAAGCCTTGAAACCGTTTAGCAACGCCGGCCAGATCGCCGGTGGGCGAATGACACGACGAACAACCGCCCGCGCCGTTGAAATATTGGATACCGGCCTGAACATTGCCCGTTTGCAGATCCGCCACATCCACGCCGCGCCGGCCGCCCTTATGCGTCTCGGCCTTTTTTTTCTGATCTTGCAGAAAAGCGACCAGCGCCGCCAGTTCCGTATCGGAGACAGTAAAGCGCGGCATGCCCTTCTCCGGGCGTCCATTGCGAACCACCGGGCCGATCTTGTCGCCTTTTGCATCGTCGGCCACTAGTTTGGAGCGCGTGAGATCCGGGCCGGTTTCTCCGCCGCCCGCATCGCGGCCGTGGCAGAACGCACAATCCTGCAAAAATCGTGTTTGCCCTTGTTCGACGGGAGTTGGAGTTTGGCCGGCACAACAATAGACCAACAGCATAACCGGGCCAAATCGAAAGAAGCGCATCACGCTTGCCACTTATAAAAGTAGAACAGCAGCGGCTTGGAGCCAGTGTTCTTCACGCCGTGCAGTTGATTGCCCTCGCAATACATCATGGAACCGGGGTTCACGTGGACTTTCTTGCCATCCACGAGCACTTCGCCGCTCCCTTCGGTGATCACCATAAACTCCTCCTCCGGATGCTGATGCGGCGGGTGCGGCTCCATTCCGGGTTTCAGAAGCAGGCTACCTGCAGTCATCATCTTGAGCTGGGCGGTCGGCCCTTGAAAGAATGTCTTAAGATCGCCGAACGATTCGTGGCTCACCTTTGCCTTGCTCGCATCGACGACCGCGTTAGGAATGGGTGATTCTCCCGCCGCGCCTGCGAGCGGCAGCCCGCCGGCGGCCAGCATCATTAATATATGTCTTCGATTCTCCATGGCGAACATCGTAGCGCAGCGCAGTCTAGCCAAGAAATGTTCGCTCGAAAAGTGCGCAATCGGCCGACTGCGCAAACCAGTCTGCTAAGCGGTCGTAGACCTGGGCTTCCGCTGGCGCCTGATATCCCAAATATTCTTCGATCACGGCGGGATCTTCGAACGCACCATGTAAATAAGTTCCGAGGCATCCATTCCACTCGATGCCCTCTGGCGCGCCATCGAGATAAGCAAAAGAAGGCACATCAGCCGAACACGTCGTTTCGCCCATATGAATTTCGTAGGCCTGAAACGGATGGCCGCCGCGCGTGCAAGCGTTGACGGTTCGCGTGACTTTGTGTTCGAGCAGAACGCTCGTTACCGGTAGCAGCCGCAAACCCTCCGCCGAATCGCACTCAGATTCCACGTGACCCGGGTCATCGATACGCTCGCCTAGCATTTGGTAGCCACCGCAGATGCCTATGATACGCGCACCTGCCGCGTGCTGCGCGAGCAGCCATCTATCTAAGCCCTGCGTTCGCATCCATGCGAGATCGGCAATCGTATTCTTGCTGCCCGGCAAAATCACGGTTTCAAATTTCCGATCAACCGGGCGATCGATCCACGCAATCGGAAGGAGACGAAGATCCGTAAAGTTCGAAATGCGCGGAAAGCGGATCGCAGCGATGTACGATTCGCTGGGTGGCCGCGCATCGAGCGAAACACTGTCTTCCTCGTCCAATCGAACATTTTCGAGAAACGGAAAAACACCCAGGCACGGCTTCCGCGCCTTCTCTTCGAGCAGCTTCGCGCCCGAAGCGAATAGCGAGGGATCGCCGCGAAAGCGATTGATCGCGAACGCGCGTACGAGTTCTCTCTCGGCGGGCGCGAGCAATTCGATCGTGCCGAAAACCGAAGCGAATACCCCGCCCCGATCGATATCGGCGACCAGCAGCACCGGGATATCGTGCCGCGCCGCAAAGCCCAAATTGACCAGGTCCGTTGCGCGCAGGTTCAATTCGGCGATACTGCCGGCGCCCTCGACTACCACAAAATCGTAGGCAGCCGCCAAGCGAGCGTACGATTCTTCGACCTTTTCGCGCAGATACTCATGCTGCTCGTAGTATTCGCGCGCGCTCAAGTTGCGCCACACCTTGCCTTGCACCACGACTTGGCTCCCCACAGCCGACGTGGGCTTTAGCAAGATCGGATTCATGTCGACGCTGGGCTCTAAGCCACAAGCTTCGGCTTGCGCCACTTGTGCGCGGCCGATTTCGCCGCCGCCTGCACAAGGATACGAATTGTTCGACATGTTCTGCGCCTTGAACGGCGCCACCAGCACGCCGCGCCGGCGCAGCCAACCGCAAATCGCGGTCGCCATCCAGCTCTTGCCAACGTGCGACGCCGTGCCGCCGACTAACAATGCGCGAGTCAGAATGCGTATTCTATCCCGGCGACGAATGTCGCTCGGGGCGCCAGCACGCCGGCAAAATAATACCGTTGATTGAAGAGATTTTCGACCTTCCCGTAAAACCGCGCGGACTTACGCTCGTCATCCCAAAAGCGGTAGCTGGAAATCAGGTTAGTCTTGGTGAAGCCCGGAAACGCGTACGCCTGCAGATACCCAACGTACGCGTCGTAGTACTTCGAGTAGTGAAACAGGTCGACGGTCGTATTGAACCGCTTGGTCCATTGCTTCGTCGCGACGAGGGAAATCATGTGTCGCGGCGTATCGAACACGCTGTAGAATCCTGGCACTTGGCTGTCCGTATCGGTGTCGGCGTTGGCGTATGTATAGGAGGCGGAGAGCGACAGGCTCCGCATGGGCCGCGCTTCCACGCTCAATTCAGTGCCCCTCGAAATTCCACCCGAGGTATTAATATAGCCCGAGCTACGTCCGAACGGATCGGTAGCGGGGTTGATTGCGCCGTTCGAATTGAACCCGATAATCTGCACAACTCGCGTGTAGAACATGGTCGCCGAAACGCGCACGCGATTCGAAAACAAGTACTGATCCACGCCGGCGTCCACGGAGTTATAGCGATCGGGAGCGAGGCGCGGATCGCCGTAAGGAGTAAATATCACTTTGCCCGTGAAAAAGTCGTTGTAGAAGCCCGCGCCGAATCGCTCGTAGATGGAAGGCGCGCGGTAGGAGTTCCCTACGTGCGCCCGCAACTTCGTATTCGAGCGCGGCAGCAAATAGGCGATGGACGCATCGCCGGTGAGCGCGCCAGGTACGCTTGCCGGGATATTCGTGTAAGGATTTACCGCGCCCGCATAGTCGAAATCGGGCTTCGAAAGTTGAAAGCTCTGCGCACGGCCCGAGAGCGAAATCTGCAATCGGCGATCGAAGAAGCTCAATTGCGCGGTAAAGAAGCCGGCATTCGAATTCTGATAGTCTCGCGTGCGCTCGCTGATGCGCTGGAACGACGGCAGGTTATTGTCCTGGTGGTCGAAATAGTTTTCTCGCTCAAACTCATAGCCGCCCGTCACGCCAATCCACGAGGCAAGCCGCGCGGTCGCACGCAAACCGGCAGTATGAATCGTGCCGTCGTATTCCCCAAAGTTGAGTGCGGTGGGTTGAAAGCCAATTCCTACCGGGCCGTTTTCATAGATGCGCCCGGTGTGCACGACTTGATAACTTGCTTGCCAGTTCAGGTTGGGCGTGAGCAGGTCGCGAAAAACAACCGCGGCGTTTTCAAAGCGCGATGAGCGGCGCGCGTCCGGATCGTTCGTTCCCGGAATATAGGTCGCGTTGCCGTAGTTCGGAATTCCTCCGGCAAGTAGCGTTTGCACACCGGCGGGCGAGAGCGGTACCGCGGGCACGATGGTCGAAAGCGGAATATTGCTGAAAGGTATGCCGCTGGACGTGGCGGAATTGTTTGTTTGCACGAAACCGTCGGAACCCCAGAAGCGCCCGGTCAGGCTGGTCTTCGGACTGAAATCGTAGCGCGCGAAGGCTTGCAATCCGGTACTCCGATAGGCATCCTGTCCATCCACGCCACTCATCACGTTCACGTGGCTCATGCCGGCGGTGAATTTCAGGCGATCGCCAAAAGCGCCGCCCGCAATCGTGCCGCGCGCGCGGAAGAGGCCCAAATTGCCGCCTTCGGTCTGCACCTGGCCATGCAAAGGCTTTCCGCCTTCGTCCGTCACCACATTCACCGCGCCGCCCACGGCATTCGTTCCATACAATGACGAACCGGAGCCGCGCAGAACTTCGATGTGATCGGCATCGACGAAATCGAGAACAGGCAGAAAAGAATTCGCATCGCCTTGCGTCGTCGAAGCGTCTCGAAAACGGAGCCCGTCGACCAGAATCGCTCCAGCCGAAGACGGCAGGCCGCGGATCGACATCGTGGTTGCCTGCCCCGGACCGCCTTGATTGCGAATCAGAATGCCGGGAACGGTGGTGAGAATATCGCTCACCGAGCGGCTATCCCGATTCACGATTTCTTCGTGTGAGACAACACTCGTGGCTTTCGAAACTTCATCGAGTGTTTGCGCTTCACCAGCCGCCGTCACTACCACCGTCTGGTTCACACCTTCTATCTGCAGCGTGACATCGGCCGTAGCGCTATCGCGGCGCACGTTCACGGACAACGTAGCGGTGCGAAAACCGTCCTTGCGCACTTCGAGCGCGAAGCTGCCGGGTTCCACACTTTCAAAGCTGTACTCCCCGGAGGCCGTACTCGCGGCGTTCCGGAACGCACTCGTATTCTGGCGAAACAGCCGGACCTCCGCGCCTTCAACGGAAGCGCCTTGCGCGTCTTTAATATGTCCGGAGAGCGTAGTCTGGGCCTGCAAGGCGGCGCTCAAAAGCGCCACAAAAAGCGTGAGTCGAATCATAATCTGTGAAAAACGTAAACCGGTTGGCCATCGCCGTCCGAGACGGTATCGGCCCGAACGTGAAACACTTGCTCGAGCGACTGCTGGCTGAGCACCACGTCGCGCGAACCGGTCGAGACGATCTGCCCTTCGTGAATCAGAACCACTTTCGTGGCGTAACGCACAACCGCATTCAAATCATGCGTGGCGAGCACGACCACTTGGCCGCTCGCCGCGAGAGCGCGGCATAGATCAAGCACTTCGAGCGAATGCTCGACGTCGAGATTCGCCGTAGGCTCGTCGAGCAAAATAAATTCAGGTTCGACGGCGAGACTGCGCGCGATCAACACGCGCTGGCGCTCGCCGCCCGAGAGCGTATTCGCATTTCTCTCGGCAAGATGAGCGATATCGCAGCGGGCAATAGCGAGCCGTACGGCTTCCCGGTCGGCGCCGCTTTCGCGAGTGAAGCGGCCGCGATGCGGGTAGCGCCCCATGCGCACAATCTCTTCCACGGTGTAAGCGAAGTTGATCGTCGAATCTTGTGAGACGAACGCGATGCGGCGCGCGATGTCGCGGCGCGGTAGATCGGCAAGCGGCCGGCCGTCGAGCAGCACCGACTCGCGCGGCGTCGCCGGCCACAAGCCGGCCAGCGCGCGTAAGAGCGTACTTTTTCCACTGCCGTTCGGACCCACCAGCGCCACCAGTTCGCCGCGAGCGAGCGACACCGATGCCTGCTTGAGAATAAGCCGCTGCCCGCGGGAAACCGAAGCTTCCCGCGCTTCGAGTACGCTCATCCGACGGTCACTTCCCGGTACCGCCGAATGAGCAGCGCAATAAAGACCGGTCCGCCAAGCAGCGCCGTCACGATGCCGAGCCGGATTTCCGTCGGCTGGTGAATAGTGCGCGCCACCAGATCGCAGAGAATCAGAAAGGCCGCACCCGTCACGGCGCTCGCCGGTAGCAGCGTTCGATTCTTTGGTCCCAATACCAGCCGAACGGCGTGCGGCACTATCAATCCGACAAATCCCACCAAGCCGGCAACCGCCACCGACGCGCCCGTTAGCACGGCCGTCGTAAGCGTCAACATCCGCTTGGCGGATTCCACGTCCACTCCAAACGAAGCGGCCGTCTCTTCGCCTTGTTGCAACAGGTCGAGGTCGCGCGCTTGTATCATCGCCGCCACCAGGCCGAGCAGCACGAATGGCGCGCACAGCCAGAAGTGCGTCCAGGTTCGGGCATCGAGCCCGCCCATCATCCAAAAAACGATGTCCTGCGCCATTTGCCAGTTGACGATGTTCAGGGACAGCAGCAGGCTTGAAACAGCGCTGAGCAGCGCGCCCGCCGCGACGCCCGAGAGCAGCAAGGTCGTGACCGGAGTTACACCGCCACGCGTCGCCATTGCATACACCAGAGCCAGCGCCAAGAGTGCGCCGGTCATGGCGGCAATCGGCAACGAGATCACCGACGTAACGCTCCAGCCGGCAACGAACGAAATCACACCGCCCAGCACCGCGCCTGCGCCCGCGCCTACCAGACTCGGCTCCGCCAGCGGATTGCGGAACAGCGCCTGCATGATCACGCCGGAAGAAGCGAGACCCGCGCCCACGCAAGCCGCCACCAACACGCGCGGAATACGAATGAGCCAAACGATCACACGGTCCGCTTGCGTCACACGCGTGACATCCACCCAACCACTCGGCAGGAACTTCCCGCCCAGTACGCGAAGGACTGTTTCCCAGCCCAGCGAAGTGCTGCCGACGGCCATGGCAACTACCGCGCTCACGAATAGAATCGGCAGCAGAAAGGCGTAGAACAAGGGAATGCGCGTCTTCATCCACCAGCTCCATACAGGGCGTTCGCGAGTGTCGTAACGCAGCGGGCGCTGAAAGGCGACATCGGCTGCATGATGTCGTTTTCCAGCACGAGGATGTGATGATCGCGCGCCGCCTTCGTCACTGCGACAGCGGGATCTTCGAGAAGCTGCTTCAAAACAAGCTTGGTTTGTCCGCGATCCGCGCCTGCCACGATCCAATCCGGGTTCCACTGCGCAATCTGCTCGAAACTGACCGGCGTATAACTGTCGAGCCCGTGTTCGGCTGCGACATTGATTGCACCCACTGTTCTGAGCACGTCGTCAAATAATGTCCGCGCACCATAACCGTGCCGGCCGGCAAGGCCGAGAATGTGCAGCGGGGCCATGCCACGCGCATGGGCCGCTTGCGCTTTCGCTCGTCCTTCGTCAATGCGTGCCTGGAATTGCGCCGCCACTATATGCGCCGCCGCATCCTGGCCCAGGAGGTAGCCGGTAAGTAGTATGGTTTTCTTCACTTGGTCGAGCGTGTGAAACGTCGACTGCATGCGATATACCGGAACACCCGTACTGCGCACCAGGCTCGTATAATCGCCGCGGCCGTCGCTCGAAACGAGAATCAGATCCGGATTGAGATCGAGCACGCGCTCCGGGTCGGTCGCGATCGCCGGACGAAACTTTTCGGCGAGCAGATAGACATTGCTGTAAGAGCGTGCGTACGCGCTTTGGCTGACGGCGACGATCGATTCGGGTGGAGCAACCGAATACACGTAGTCGTCGATCGACCAATATTGTGAAACGATACGGTGCGCCGGACGCGGGATGGGTATGCGCATGTTGTCGCTATCGATGGCTTCGCGCGGATAAGCGAGGCTGCCGGTGCGAATGGCGGCGCTGCCTTCGCTGGTCGCGGCGATAGGCAACTGCAGCCCACCGGGGGGCGAAGCGTAGCGGCCCACCGCCGCCGCCAGCATACCGACGACGATTACAAAAAGAATCGGACGCAAGAGCATTTGGAAGACGTTACCAGGCGCGCGACCAGCGCGGTCCGGCTTTCTCGTTCATGGCGCGCAGAGAACTGTTGACACCCGCTCCGGCTTCGAGTTTGCGGGCATACAACCATAGAAGATCGGAAAGGCGATTCAGATAGGCGAGCGCGTTCGCTTCCACCGCTTCGCCCGCTTCGCGCAGCCGCACCACGCCGCGTTCGGCACGGCGGCAAATCGTACGCGCTACATCAAAAGCCGCCGCCGCGGCGTCTTCGCCGGGCAGGGACCAGTCGGTCAAAATTCCTTCGATCGCCTCGATCTCATGCACCTGCGCCGTGAGCGCCTCCACCATTTCGGCGGTGACCGGCACCTGCGGCTTCTTGCTCTCGGGCGGCGTCGCCAGAGCCGAGCCAATCCGGAACAGTTCGCGCTGAATCAGCTTGGTGCGCGCACGCAGATCTTCGTCGGGACACAGCGCGCGCGCCAGTCCAAGCGAAGAATTCAGTTCGTCGACGGTGCCGTAGGTCTCGACGCGCAGCGATGCTTTCGAAACGCGGATGCCACCGGCGAGTCCGGTTTCTCCGCCGTCACCCCGTTTGGTTGCGATGCTCATGTGGTCTGTCCTCCTCGAATGGACGGCAGACACCTGATCGCAATTTATTGGGATGAGAGTGAGTGAAGAGTATATGCATTCTTCCTGTTCTCCGCAGGAAAGTCAGCCGTCGTCGTCCTCGGCAGGTCTTCTGGCTCGGAGGTGGCAGTCGGACTGCCAGCCGTTTCACCTTCCCCAACCTAAAAGGTTGAGTGGTTCACGAAACGGCATGCCTCTCTCACAGTGGCGGGACCGCACCGGCTTTACACCGGACTTCCCTATTAAGCCCATTTTGGGCACCTGAGAACATTGTGAAGGTACCACGGACGGAACGGGGCGTCAAGAACGGGCTATCGCTTGGCCACCGGGTTAGCAGCGATGGCATTCATGGATTTGGTGAAGAGGCGCAAACGCTCGGAATCTTTGATATCGCGGTTCAGATCGTGGAGTTGTTGGCCATCGATCTTGGCTTCGGCGAGGGCGATGTCCCATTTATGGCGCTCTTTTTTCATTTCGTGCCTTTCTTTCTCGCGCTCGGCGCGCTGCTGCGATTCGAAGCCAATTTCGGTTTTGCGCTTGGCGGCTCTTAGCTTTAGCAGGTCGTTCAGGGCCTTATGGAAGCCGCGCTCGTGGGTGGTCTGGTAGCGCAGGTAGAGGGCGAGTTGTTTTTGGTCGGTGATCTGGCCGGTGGCGGGATCGTAGCAAGAGGATTCGAGATGGAGCGAGCGCTGGCGGAGCCAGTGATGCTGGGCCATGGCTTCGACGAGCGTGGTTTCGGTGAAGGTGGCGGGCTGGTGCTCGTCACGGAGCGTGGCGAGGAGCGCATCGAATTCGGATTGCGATTCGGTGGGGAGGACGCGGAAGGCTCCCGCGAGACCGTGGCGCGTGCTTCGCTTTGGGGACCGGTCGATAGTCTTGCGTTCTCGCGGTTGGCTTCGATTTGGGATTCGGTTGACAAGTTGGGGAATGCTCCTTCGTACGCGAGTTTGGATTGCGGGCGTGCGGGACGAGGAGATGCGGCGGAGCAAAGTATTGAGCGGGCGGGCGATAGAAGATTTTCTGAAGTTGTGACCGGAGGGTGCCATTCGGACCAAGGAGGGGCGGCGTGGCGCCGTTCGATGATCTATAGGGTAGGTTAGACCGGTGAACGACTCGAACTCGACACCGGTGTCAGCCCGAGTGTCATTGATGATTAGTTCTATTTTGCTAGCATGGCGAGTCATGAAGCTTGTGGCCTGCCTCCTCGCTTGCATCTTCCTCCCGGTATTCGGGCAAACACCTGCCACGACCGCGCAAAGAGACCTTGACGCGAAGCTAACCGTTCTCCAACGGCGTGGCGCCGAGGTGTTGAGCCGGGAACGGGACCGCAGCAAGGCAAATCTCTGCGCCAAGGCCGGACCGAGCGACGAAGGCGTGGGCCAGTGCTACCTCGCCGAGGGCAAGGTGACGAACGCGGATTACACCGAGTACGTACGCGTCGTCGGCGCCCTGCTTCGTCTGCCGCGTTATGCCAAGGGGGCGTTCCCGGGCGCGGCCAGGCATCTCGACATCGACACCGCCGAGACGACTTGGCTTACTTACCGGGAGCAAAGTTGCAGGGCCATGATCTACCAATGGGAAGGCGGCACACTAGGCCGCGTCAATTACCCGAAATGCCTGCTCACGGTGACCTGGGATCATATGAATGAACTGGCAGATCTGTATTCGGGTCTTTGGCAATAACAAGCCGGCTGCCGCGAGCAGAATCGCGGCGCGACCGATCCTGTACCCGAACGTCTCTCTAGAGCGGCCGCTCGTAGAACAGCAGGTCGGTCCAACTATTGCCGCCGAAATCGCCGGTCACAATCTGATACCAGGTGTTCCGCCAGCCGTTCTGCACCTTCAGCTGCGT
>Ga0193753_10003245_pt1 | contig 12177 bp, 10 predicted proteins | sample H1c2metaG_FD_144925 | JGI IMG/M metagenome (GOLD analysis project Ga0193753, IMG submission 144925) | Soil microbial communities from a riparian zone of the East river system, Colorado, United States - H1c2 | ecosystem: Environmental > Terrestrial > Soil > Riparian zone | place: USA: East... | reverse complement strand
TTTTTTGCGCACGAAGATCAGTCCGCTGGTGTTGGAATTAAATGCCGATGCCGACCTGACAGACGCCCCTGCCATAAAAGAAAAACTTGAACCGGCCTTTGAGACTTACCGGAACATGTATGCGGATTATTATAATGACCACAAGCACTCAAACAGTCCAGCCATACGGGATGCCAATCCCGTCGTTATTCTATATCCGGGCGTTGGTATGTTCACGTTCGCGAAGGACAAGCAAACGGCGCGTGTAGCATCCGAATTTTACATAAACGCGATCAATGTGATGAAGGGCGCCGAGGCTATATCGGAATACACTTCATTGCCGCGGCAGGAAGCATTTGATATTGAATACTGGCTGTTGGAGGAGGCAAAGTTGCAGCGCATGCCAAAACCAAAATCTTTGTCCGGCCGTATTGCGTTGATAACAGGCAGCGCCGGAGGCATCGGTAAAGCCATTGCAAAAAAATTCGTGGATGAAGGCGCCGTAGTGGTCCTGAATGACATGAACGACGAACGTTTAAAAAATGCAGGTGATGAATTTAAAAAACAATTCGGCAAAGACGCTTACACGACAGCCGCATTAAATGTTACTAACAAAGCACAGATCGAAGATGCCATGGCTACGGCCATATTAGCTTTTGGCGGAGTAGATCTGGTAGTAAATAATGCGGGATTATCGATATCAAAAACCATCGGCGACCATACTGAAAAAGATTGGGACCTCTTGTATGATGTGTTGGTAAAAGGACAATTCCTGGTTACACAGGCAGCGGCCTCCATTATGAAAAAGCAGGATATGGGCGGCGATATTATCAACATAGTAAGTAAAAATGCTCTGGTAAGTGGTCCGAATAATGCCGGTTACGGAAGCGCAAAAGCGGCGCAATTACATTTGAGTCGTCTAACAGCTGCAGAATTGGGCGCAGATAAAATCCGTGTGAATGTTGTGAATCCGGATGCGGTCATCAGTGACAGTAATATCTGGGCAGGGGGCTGGGCCGAGGGACGTGCTAAAGCCTATGGTATTTCGGTAGAAGAACTGCCGGCCTATTATGCAAAAAGAACTTTATTGAATGAAGTGATACTGCCGGAGGATATTGCCAATGCCTGTCTTGTGTTTGCAGGAGGCTTATTAAATAAATCTACTGGCAATACATTGAATGTAGATGGCGGTTTGGCAACAGCTTTCGTCCGTTAAACATCCTGACAAATAAACTTTCTAATCATATATACACTATGCGGCTGGAAAAACATCAGATAGATGAACTCAATCAACAGCATTTGGCAAATCATAAGCACCTGTTTGAGTTTATGGCTGAAGGGGTATCGAATGTAAATGATGTTGTACAAAAACTGTCTGTATTTAATATTGCTATTCCCAGTTGGGCTTTGGGAACCGGGGGCACACGCTTCGGACGGTTTTCAGGTGGTGGTGAACCGCGTAGCCTGGAAGAGAAAATGGAAGATGTCGGAATCATCCATGCGCTGAACAAGTCAAGCGATTCTATTTCCCTGCATATCCCCTGGGATATTCCGGAGAATGCACCGGCTATTAAATCACTCGCCGCCCAATACGGATTACATTTCGATGCGGTGAACTCAAATACTTTTCAGGATCAGCCGGGTCAAAAACACAGTTATAAATTCGGTTCACTGCATCATGTGGATAAAGCCGTTAGGAAACAGGCCATCGCACACAACATCGAAGTAATAAAATATGGCGTTGAGCTTGGCTCGAAAGCGTTATCTGTCTGGCTATCGGATGGATCCAATTTCCCCGGCCAGCTGAATTTCAGAACAGCATTTCAAAACACACTTGAATCCCTTCGCGAAATTTATCAATCCTTGCCCGCGGATTGGAAAATATGGATAGAATATAAACCATACGAACCGAATTTTTATTCCACCAGCATTGCCGACTGGGGACAGTCTTACCTGCTGGTTTCGGAACTGGGTGATCAGGCAGGTACATTGGTTGATCTCGGACATCATTTGCAGGGAACCAATATTGAACAAATCGTTTCACTGCTTTTAATGAAGGGTAAACTGGCTGGTTTTCATTTTAATGATTCAAAATATGGAGATGATGACCTCACGGTTGGCAGCATCAATCCTTACCAGTTGTTTTTAATATTTGCTGAACTGGTGGAAGGTATGGATGCCCGCGGCATGAATCACGCAACGGATCTTGGATGGATGATTGATGCCTCCCATAATGTAAAGGATCCGATTGAGGATATCATCCAATCGGTGGAGGCGATAAAAATAGCGTACGCACAGGCATTACTTATTGACAGAAAAGCGTTGTCAAATGCCCAAAAGAATAATGATGTTGTGATGGCGCAGGAAATTTTACAACGGGCCTACCGGATGGATGTTCGTCCCCTGCTGGCGGAATCCAGAATGAGGGCAGGAGGCGCTATTCAACCCTTATCTGCATACCGGGATCTGGATATTCGTAAAAACCTGATTAAGGAAAGAGGTCTTGAATCAGTAGCTACCGGATTATGAACCCCCTCCCAGTCATAGCCATATTTGATATTGGGAAAACGAATAAAAAACTTTTTCTGTTTGATGAGTCGTACCGGATCGTATTCGAAAAGTCCGCACAATTTGCCGAAACCCTGGATGAGGACGGGTTTCCCTGTGAAAACCTGGAAAGCCTGGAGCTTTTTGTTTTTGATTCGTTGAAGGAAATATTCAGTCTGCAGAAATTTAAGATTGTGGCCATAAATTTTTCCGCCTATGGAGCCAGCTTCGTTTACGTGGATAAAAACAGGAAGCCCTTAACAGCTCTGTACAATTATCTAAAGCCATATACTCCTTATCTGACAGAGCGATTTTATTCTACTTATGGAAATCAGGAATCATTCAGTCTTCAAACGTCTTCCCCGGTTTTGGGTAGCCTGAATTCGGGTCTCCAGTTATACCGCATGAAATATGAAAAGCCAGAGGTCCTCAAAGATTTATCTTATTCCCTGCATCTTCCGCAGTACCTGAGTTTTTTGATCACGGGTAAATATTATTCGGAACTGACCAGCATCGGATGCCACACCGCATTATGGGATTTCGTCAAACATGACTATCATTCCTGGGTAATAAATGAAAATCTGAATAAGTTTTTGGCACCCATTGAAAACGGGAAGAAAACATTTCTCTCTGCGATTGCTCTTTATCCATCTACAGTGGGAACAGGTCTGCACGACAGTTCTGCGGCACTGATACCCTACCTGGTAAATTTTTCAATGCCCTTTGTGCTGATCTCCACCGGTACCTGGTGCATCAGCATGAACCCTTTTAATAAAACAGCACTGACCGCTGAAGAGCTTAGCAACGACTGTTTGTGCTATTTGCAATATTCCGGAGAACCGGTGAAGGCTTCCCGCTTGCATGCAGGTTTCGAACATGAGTTGCAGGTTAAAAGAATCGCAGAACACTTCAACCAGGATATCCTCCGGTACAGAGATATCGTTTTTGATCCCGAAGTCATGCGCAGTCTGCGTTCAAATTCAGCTGAAGCATTATCTCTCAGTGATGGGTGCGTTTTTCATAAAAGAAATCTCGCAGACTTCAAATCAGATACGGAAGCCTACCACCAACTCATCGCGGACCTGGTCAGTCTGCAGATTTTATCTGCCCGTCTTGTCATACAAGGTTCCGTCGTTAAAAGAATATTTGTAGATGGCGGTTTTAGCCATAACAACGTGTTCATGCATTTACTGGCCAATGGCTTTCCGGAGATGGATGTATATGCGGCCTCCATGGCGCAGGCAACCGCTTTGGGCGCCGCTCTTTCCATTCATTCCGAATGGAATTCTACACCCATACCGACTGATCTGATTGAGCTTCGGTATTTTTCTTCGGGCCAGATGTTTCGCAAATGACTGTTGCCTCCGGGAAAATACCATCGTACGTGTCCATTACTTCTTTTGCAGTAGCCAAAGATCTATTGACATAGCACCACTTCCTTCAATAATAATTATTAATAAAATGGAAAGAAGCATGACAAAATATTCAATGCCTTCTCCTTTTTTTTCACCAATCCAGTTCATAACCCAACCATCTGATGAATGATTTACCAGCGCTCCCGCAAATATTATAAAATTTGCGGCAGCAGCAATCCTTCCCGCGAAGCCTGTTATTAATGAAATGCTACCCAATGACTGTCCGATGATAACCATCCAGGCGATGAATCCCGGGATTTTTTTTATTTTGAATTGAGCCAAAGAGGCTTTAATGCCAACCCCTCCACCAAAATCATCAAACCATCCCAGGAGTTTTTGCATCCCATAAGGGAAGATAATGACCCCGGCCACCAACCGGAGAAAGAGGTAAACATAATTTGCATCTGTTTGCAATAGTTGCCGTACCATGTTTTTTTATACCTCTTAAGATACTGCATTTACAGTGCACTATCACCAGCACTATCAAGTTTCATACTTTTCCAAAACTTCTGAATTCTGCTTTTCCGGCCTTTGAAACGGACTCGCACAACGGAAAATTCCCCAGCGATAAAAATCCTGTGAATGGCTGTGTTTCATGGCCATTGAAAACGAATTCGTTTGATTCCGCCTGGTAGGAATAGTCCCTGGCCCATTTTTGAAAATGCCCTGCTGTCTCTTCAATCGAATCCATAATAAAATCTATTTCTGTTCCAGACATGGTTGGATGAATCGATAAGCGTATCCATCCCGGTTTGTGCGATAGATTTCCCGAACGTATTTTGTCTAAAATATCATAGGACCTTCCTTTGTCCACCTGGAGAAGCATGTGTCCATAAGTACCTGCGCAGGAACAACCGCCGCGGGTCTGGATTCCAAACCGGTCATTCAGCATTTTTACAATCAGGGTATAGTGGGCCCCGTCTATTATAAATGAGATCACCCCCAATCTCTTTTTTATATTTCCGGCAAGTACATGCACGTTTTTCATACTTGAAAACCGGCTGAAAATGGTATCCAGCATTTCTTCCTCCCGCATACGGATATTTTCAGTTCCCATTTGTTTTTTCAAACGGACGCACATTGCCGCCTTCATCGCCTGTAAAAAAGCCGGCGTTCCTCCGTCTTCGCGCTGTTCTGTATTGTGCGTGTATTCATGAACCTTCCATGGATTACTATATACGACCGTGCCGCCTCCGGGCTGATCAGGAATTTTGTTTTTGTAGAGCTTCCGGTTAAGGATGAGAATCCCTGGCGTGCCGGGACCTCCCAAAAATTTATGGGCCGAAAAATATATGGCGTCTAAATCTCCGTCATTTTTTTTCGGGTGCATGTTGATGTCTGCATAGGGAGCTGAACAGGCAAAATCAACAAAACACCATCCATTGTATTCGTGTATGAACCGGGCGATTTCATGATAAGGCGTCTGAACGCCGGTCACATTCGAGCAGGCCGTGACCGCCGCAATTTTGACTTTTCTGTTTTTATATTGATGCAGCAGCATTTTAAAATGATCCAGATCTACCTGACCATTTTCATCCGGCTGAATGATCTCAACTGTAGCGATCGTCTCGAGCCAACTAATCTGATTGCTGTGGTGCTCCATATGCGTCACGAACACGACAGGCTTCGATTCCTCTTCCAGCTGCAGGCAATCCTTTCCGAAATAATCGCACATGCGTTCCGGTATCCTTAATCCCAGTATCCGTTGCAGTTTATTTACGGCAGCCGTCATGCCGCTGCCGCATAACATCAATATATCGCTGCTATTTGCATGTACATGTTCTTTTATGATCTCCCGGGCCTCTTCATAAGCATGGGACATGAATTTCCCCGTTACCGTGGTTTCTGTATGTGTATTAGCCAGAAAGGGTAATATCCTTTCCTGTATATATGCCTCAATCGGTCCGTAGGCCCTTCCGGTTGCCGTCCAGTCCGCATAAAGAATTTTCTTATTTCCAAAAGCAGATTCAAACATCTGCTCCTGACCGATGATGTTCGACCGGAACCCGGAAAAATATTCTTCAAGCGAATTTTTCGAATGCATGGTTGAAATATCTGTTATGAATAAACCGGTGAAAATGATTTTCATTTAGTATTCGCAGAGCCATTTTGTCGAAATAAATAGTGTGGCTTTTTTTGGAACTGCGGACTGAACAGATAAACCAGCAGAAAAATGAAGGCGACCAATGCGAGGATAATTATCCATTGGGATCCCGAGGTTTTCTGGATCGGCTGCCTGGCTTTTGCATCACAAATTTCACCCGCGCAGTACTGTGCCTTGTCTTTATAAATCAGGGAATAAAATTTACAACCCAGACAAATACCAAAGGCAGATTCAAAGAAGAGGAATATCAGACAAAGCAAACAACCAATCCCTGTTATCAGGGAAAATGCATTGACGACAACTAAAAAAGTAAACATGGTGGCCGACAAAAACAATCCGATGATCCAGGCAAAGCGTTTTTGTCTGGCCCCCACGTATTCCGGTGTTTGATTTCGTACGATCAGTCGTCCGATAATGAGGGAGGGCGCATATTTGGGATTTATCAATACACGGATTATAAAATCTGCCAGAAAAACGGTTACCGTGTACTTAACCAGCAGAAAGTCTCCTTTAAAAAGGATAAGCATGAGACCGATGAAAATGATTAAAAATAAAATGCCTGCGGATGCCCTGATTTCTCTTTCATTTAATACGGCGATTGGATAACCCGGCACGGTTTCTCCAAATTGAATGATCTTATTCATGCAGCTTTTTTTGTGGGTTTTATCTTCTCTGCTACAAGAATATATCATTTACCGGATCATTCTAAGCGGCTGTCAACAAACAGCGGCTGCGTGTCAACCAAAAACACATTCAGGTCAATGAGGCAATCATCATCAAACGTGGTGACTGACAGGGTTCAAAAGGATTCATGTCATAGTCGCCAAATACCTCCTCCACCCGCATACCATATAAGGCAAACATATTCTTAAAGTCCTTCAATGAAAAACGCGCCACTTTCTCAATATGTTCCTGACCAGAACCAGGCAAATCGTGTTCAATCCTGATTTGTTTGTAAAAATATTTTTCATCCATCCATCTGTTGATGGTATAATAAACACCGTCGATTTCTTTTATCTCAGAGGGAACCAGGTTCTTTTCGGCATGATAGATATTCAGATAATCCAAAACCAGTTTACCGCCGGGTTTTAATGACGATACCATATTTCGTAAAACCAGTTCATGTTCCTTATCATCTTTGAAATAACCGAAACTGGTGAAAAGATTGAATACATAATCAAAATGGGCCTTCCCGAAATTTTTCCTCATATCATGCTGGACAAACAGCAGGGATGGAGATGTATATTTTTTTGCCTGCCGTATATTTTGCAGTGACAGATCGATACCGATTACATCGTGGCCCCTTTTTGCAAGCTCCCTGCTGTGGCGACCGGCTCCGCAACCTACATCGATCATTTTGGAATTGGCGGGTGGCTGCAGAATATCCAGCAAATGTTCAATAAAATCAGCGGCTTCCTGTTGATCCCGGTTTTTATAAAGCTGGTGATAATAGCTGGAATCAAACCATGATTTGTACCAGGGGCTGTCTTTCAGATTTATGGAGGCAATGCTTTTCATGGGAATGTTTTTGTTGTTCATATTTTTTATTTTTTGAGCAACAAAAGTATCCGGCAGGCAAAGCCCGGCCATTGACCTATGTCAAGAAAGAAAATCGCTTACTTTTTTGTTTGCCGCTTCCGGACGCGGCTAAGGGTTTCCGGTGTAACACCCAGATAGGAATGCCAGCATATGCTGGGAACCCTTTGTGCGATGGAGGGATAAGTCTTCAGGAAGTCCATATATTTCTCTTCTGCACTGGCGCTCAGAGAAGAAGCAATACGTTTATCTTTTTCTGCGGCGTGTTTTTGCAGGCCCTTTGTAAAAGCTTCCGTAAAACCCGGAATATGATCCATGATCTGCTGATTCGCTGCCATATCTGATAACAACAGGTCAGAGTCTTCAATGGCATCTACAAAATAATGGCAGGGTGTGCCATGCTGCTGGCTGTCTATATCTGAAATCCACCAGGTTTCCGGCAGAAATTGCAGAATATGTTCCTTTCCCTTTGCGTCGATAATATACTTGCGAAGACAACCACGGGGAACAAAGGCTCCCCATTTCGTTACCTCTCCTTCGCGAATGTAAAATTCCCCCTTCTTTAGTTTTTTGGGGATGTTCAGTTCCCTGATGAACTCAAACTGCTCATCCGTTAAGGGAAACCGTTTTTCGTAAAAGGTTCTTAGTACTTCGTGCATAGCAAACACAAAATAAAGAAATGAAAAAAGTCAACCCGGTTCCGACGAAAATTTTTTGGGCAGACCGAATCCAACTTTTTATGCGCTAAGATGCGAAAAATGAAGGTAAGGGGCAATCAAAAAATACAGGTTCTTTTTTTATAAAACAGGGATAAAAGACGCATAAAGTACGGATGAAAGACGGATAAAATAGAATAAAATAGCCTGTTTTATATGGTTTTTATTTGTATTTAATCCCATGTAATTTTATCTTTATTAACAAGACAACATCAAAATGGGAAAGCTTCTGGGTGGCGTTAATGGACAAATTCAGGGGAAAGTCGGAAATATGATTGGTTCCTCCCGTAACGGTGTCCCCTATATAAAGGGACCTTATAAAAAGCGAACGCTGACGGTCAGCGACAAGGAGTTGCTAAACCGAAAGAAATTCGCACTTGCGCAAGACTGGCTTGCCCCCATTTTGAATTTCGTGCGGGTAGGCTTCAAAGGATATAGCCAGCGTTCGCAGGGATTTGTCGCTGCCAAGTCCTGGCTCCTGAAAAACGCGTTTACGGGTGAAGGAGATGATTTTCGCATCAACCCTGCCCTGGTGAAAGTGAGTTCCGGAGACCTTCCGAACCCACCTGACATTGCTGTAACTCTTACTGAATCGGGAGATCTCAAGTTCACCTGGAATCCCATCAATGATGGATCGGCTATTTCCGATCAGATTATGATGCTCGCGTATGATGTAGAACGATCTCACGCTAAATCTAAAACGACCGGGCAATTGCGAAGTACCGGAACTGATATTCTCCATGTAGATCAGACCCAGTTTAAAAACTTTCATGTATATGCTGCGTTCAACGCAGCAGACCGCAGCCGGCAATCCGACAGCGTATATCTCGGCGAGTGGAAATTTTAATAGCTATTCGGTCCTTAGGCTTTTCACCGGGTTTGCCATGGCCGCTTTGATTGCCTGGAAGCTCACCGTGATCAATGTAATGGCCAGGGACAGTGCTACCACCAAAATATAAACACCCGGTCCGATACTGGTTTTATAGTCATAGCTTTTCAGCCATTCATTCATAAAATACCCGGCCACCGGCATCGCAATGACGCATGAAATCAAAACAAGGATCACAAAATCCTTTGAAAGCAGTTTCCATAGATTCAGCACACTTGCGCCAAGCACTTTTCTGACACCAATTTCTTTAACCCTTTGTTCTGCCGTGAAGGAAGCCAAACCAAAAAGCCCGAGGCATGATATAAAGATGGCCAATACTGCAGTGATCCCGGCAAGGTTCCCGACCAGTTCCTCATAATTGAATTTTTTTGCATATTCTTCATCAGCAAATTGATACGCAAAGGGAAAAGAAGGATTGTAACGGTCAAAAATGGGTTTTATCAATGCGATCGCTTTTGATGTCGACATATTTGGGTTGAAGCGTATATCAAGATAACCCACCCAGTCCTTATTATATATTATGGTGAGTGGAGAAATAGCACGATAGGGAGATCCCATTTGAATATCGGGTATCACTCCGACTACGGTCATGGGCTTATCATTCCACTTCAGATTTGCTCCCACTGGATTTTGAAGATTCATGCGTTTTACTGCAGTCTGGTTTAAAATCACTGCATTTGAATCTGCAAAGTCTCTGGAAAAATCCCTTCCGGCCAGGAGTTTGATACCGAGGGTATTTGTATAGTCGTAAGAAGTGGCAATCGTAGAGAACAACACTGATTTGTCAACCGGCTGACTGCCCTTCCATTCCCAGCCATTGTTATTGCTATATAGTTCCGATGGCGGAGAATTACTTTTGCATACTGAAACAACGGCGCCGGTATTCAACAACTCCTGGCGAATGGTCTCATAGTTCTTCGCAATATCATCTGACCAAAATACCGAAATCAATCCTTTATTATTAAATCCGATCGGTCTGTTTTTCCCAAACTGAATTTGCTGATTGATGATAATCGTTCCGATCATGAGTACGACTGAACTTGAAAATTGCAGCACAACCAAAATTTTTCTTGGCAATGAACTGCTCTGTCCGGCTTTCAGGTTTCCTTTCAAAACTCTCACCGGATTAAATGATGAAAGATAAAAGGCCGGATAACTGCCGGCGAGTAAACCAGTGATGATGGTAAACGAAATCATGATCAGCCAAAACAAGGGATTCGCAACCTGCAGACTCATGTCTTTATCCGTCAGTTTGTTGAAAAAGGGCAAAGCCAGAATTACGATTCCCAATGCCAAAACAAATGAGCAGGCCGCAATCAAGATCGATTCATTTAAAAACTGGCTAATGAGTTGCTTCCTTTCCGAACCGACAGCTTTCCGCACGCCCACTTCTTTCGCTCTTTTTTCTGAACGCGCTGTGCTCAGGTTCATAAAATTGATGCAGGCAATCAGCAACACAACAAGACCCAAAATGCCAAACATCCGCACATATTTTATAAATCCACCGGCATTTTTTCCATTTTCAAAATCGCCGTACAATCTCCATTTCGCCATCGGATGAATAAACACTTCTGGTTTGATATGTTTCAATGTGTTTTCATCCGTGAAATGAGAAATGACAACATTCTTTAACTTGTTGTTTACGGACGCGGGATTGGCGTTATCATTTAATTGCACATATGTCTGCCATGAGTTGTTGCCCCAGTTCGTCTTATGAAATGCCTTAATCCAACTGTACAAAATTTCCTGCACCTGAAAAGGCATTAAATAATCGAAAGCAAGTGAGCTGTTTTTTGGTTGCTTCTCAACCACAGCAGTTACCTTCATATTCGTCTGGTTATCCATCTTCACCATTTTGCCAATCGGATTCTCATTCCCAAAAAGTATTTGGGCCGTTTCACTTGTCAGCACAATGGAATATGGTTCATGCAAAGGATCTTTATCGCCTTCAATAATTTTTATCGAAAACATATTGATGGCGTCTGGACCTATAAAATGTCCAAACTTGCTTATTTTTTTTTCCCCATATATCAATGAATGCACTTGTCCCCAGTCACACATGGCCACACCTTTGAGATCAGGATATTTAATCTTCAGTTCTTCACCTATAGGAAAAGGCAGCGCCTGCTGTGTACCACGCACGCCGTCAAAAGTCTGGTTCATCATCACCTGATAAAGCGTTCCGTAATTTTTAAATTGTTTGTTGGCAGATGTTTCATCGTGTATCCACAAACCGATGATCATGGCAACGGCCATACCGGTCGCCAGGCCCGCAATATTGATGACGGAGTAGACTTTGTTCTTTATTAAATTTCTCCAGGCAATTTTGGAATAATACTTCATCATAAAAATATGATTTTTTATCAGCGCTGAAATCCATTACGCTATTCGCATGTTACGATTCGACCCCGTTTGGCAACTAAGAATATGCCAGACCCTTATCATATTGCTTTTCAATCTATTAACAGAATGTTATTGATGAAGATTGTGCGATCCTGATACAGTGGGTGTACCGGTTTTTCCAAACATGTCTCGTCCGGAAAAAACGAGAGGAAGAGTTGGAAGTGATATCCATTCCTTTGACATGGATTTCTGTAACGTGCGTTCCCCGCGGCACAAATTCTTATTTATCTTTATGACAGACTTGCAAATCATCAAAAACGATCGCGCATATGAAAAAGGGCAAAAAAATATTATTGATAACTGGTGATGCCGGTGAAAGCTTCGAAATCCTTTTTGCTTCTCATCGCCTGCGTGAGGCCGGATATCTTCCCGTGATAGCGGCCCCCGCTGTCAGAAGATTAAATCTGGTAATACACGATTTTGAGCCGGGATGGGATACATATGTTGAACGGAAGGGATATCTCGTTGAATCAGATATTGCATTCGCTGATGTGAATGTAGACGACTATGAAGCACTGTTGATGCCGGGTGGACGGGCACCGGAATACCTGCGAAATGATACCACGGTCATTAGCATAGTTCAAAAGT
>Ga0193753_10003244_pt1 | contig 12179 bp, 12 predicted proteins | sample H1c2metaG_FD_144925 | JGI IMG/M metagenome (GOLD analysis project Ga0193753, IMG submission 144925) | Soil microbial communities from a riparian zone of the East river system, Colorado, United States - H1c2 | ecosystem: Environmental > Terrestrial > Soil > Riparian zone | place: USA: East... | reverse complement strand
CGCGCCCGTGATCGATCATATCGATGTGGTGCGGACGGGCCGCGTCCGCCGGGCGAAGCTCTATTATTTGCGTGAGCTCAAAGGCAAAGCCGCACGTCTCCGCGAGCGCGTCTGATCCGTGCGTTGCCGGAGCACGTTCGAGCGCGAGGCTCGTGAGCGCGGGTTTTCGTGCATAGCCGGCGTCGATGAGGTGGGCCGCGGCTGCCTTTTCGGGCCGGTGTTCGCCGCCGCTGTCGTGCTCGATCCCGCTCGTCCCATCGGCGGGCTCAACGACAGCAAGATCATCGAGCGCGAGGAACGCGAGTCGCTTGCGGCACGCATTAAAGCGCGCTGCGTATGCTGGGCGATTGGCGGCGCCGATGTTTTCGAGATCGACCAGATCAACATTCTTCAGGCCTCCCGCCTGGCCATGCGCCGTGCGGTAGAAGCTCTTCCAGTGCGCCCCGATTTTCTGCTCATTGACGCGGTGACAATCGATCTGCCAATGGAACAACTGCCGCTCATCGATGGCGACGCGCGCTGCCGCGCCATTGCCGCCGCTTCGATCGTCGCCAAGGTCTATCGCGATGCCTGTCTCACGGAATGGGACCGTGTGTTCCCGCAGTACAACCTGGCATCGAACAAAGGCTATTCGACTCCCGATCACCGGCGTGCGTTGCAGGAACACGGCCCTACGCTGCTGCATCGTTTCAGTTTCGAGCCCGTGCGCGCCAACTCGCCGCGAGTGTACTGGAGCGGCTATCTACCATGAGCGCGCCTTCCGCTCCGCCCCCCGTACAATCGGGCCGATTTCTGAAGTGGCACCAGCGGGTTCTGGGTGTTTTCTTGATAGTCTTCGCATTTGAGCTTGGCTTGGTGCTGCTGATTTCGCCGTGGCTGGCTCGTTGGGAAACGAGTTGGATGCCGGATTATTCGCCCCGGCTCTCTGTTATCTGGCTGAGTTTCTACTTCCGCGGCGCGCTTAGCGGTCTGGGTTTACTGAATATTTATGTCTCGCTGAACGAAGCGGTTCGGCAAATAGCTGCGCTTTTCGCAAGGAAATAGAAAGGCTGAGACAATGAAACTGGAGGCGGACGTGATGACCGTTCATTTGCGGCCAGAGCAGGCCCAGGTAGTGGGCGAGGCCATCCAAGCCGGTCTTATCGAAACCGCCGACGAGGTAGTCGAGGCTGGAGTGGAAGCCATCCGGCAACGACTAGAGGCCCGCGGAAACAGACCGGCGCCTCCGGCAGCGAAGAACCTGGTAGAGCTATTTGCAACTTCGCCGTTCGCTGGTCTGGACATGGACTTCGAACGGGATCGGGACACCGGTCGCGAGATTGAGCTTTGAAAGGCTTCCTCGCCGACACAAACATTCCCTCCGAATTGACGCGGCCTAACCCCGATGTTCGCGTCGCATCCTTTTTGAAAGAAGCTGGAAAGGGGCAGCTTTACCTGAGCGTCCTGACCTTGGGTGAGATGCGAAAGGGCGTTTGTATGCTTCCGATCGGCAATCGACGACGCCTGTTGGAGGACTGGCTGGAGACGACCCTGCGACCTTGGTTTTCGACTCGAATCCTGCCCATTACGGAACCGGTCGCCGAACGTTGGGGCGTGCTAGCGGCCGAGGCAAGCTCCAGGGGGTTGGCTTGTCGGTGGTGGACGGACTGATCGCCGCGACAGCCTTGGAACACGATCTGACCGTGCTAACCCGCAACGTAAGAGATTTCGCCAATGTCGGCGTAGCAATCTTGAACCCGTGGGAGAGCTAGGGCTGTTACTCTCTGAAAGCCGCCGAGTGTCGCGCAGGACAGGGATGTCTCGCTGAACGAAGCGGTTCGGCAAATAGCTGCGCTTTTCGTCAGGAAGAAAGAGGAGCCTCGATAGCTACTTTTTGGGATTGGCATTTCGATGAAGTCATAGCTTCCCGGCTTCGCCGCCCTCACGCCCGCCTCTATTTCCGTCCTATGGCTCCGTACAATCGGCCAAATGTTGGATCCGAGCACGACCATCGCAAGTTTCCGCTTGCTTAGGTTCTGTTGATAGTGGATATTCTGATCAGCTGTAACAAGCGCGTCGAACCCCGACGCTTTGGCGGCTTTCAGCAATTCACCATTCTCTAGCTGCAGCGGCCATTGCAATTCGACGACCGTGCGAACGTCATGCTCGATCAAGAATTGCCTCACACCGACAGGGACGTTCTTATCGAACAGGATGCGCAGGCCGGTGACTCTTGGCGTAAGACAAAATAGCCTGAATACAGTCCTGCGAAATCTCGAACTGCTCGGAGATTTCTGCGATGGCTACACCGTAGTCGAAGTTGTCGACGATCGTATCCACTGGCATCCGAGTGCCGCGCAGCACAGGGACGCCGCTTTGCACTCGCGGATTAATTTCGACCAAAGGACATTGCGACCAGTCGATTTTTTCGCCCAAAGACATCGTGACCGCCTCGTGGTACCAGCCTACCGGACTACAGGCGCTGGCTCATCCACAATTGGATACTCGGCCGGGACCTGAAACAAGGCCGGGTCCGGCTCGGCCGTCACGATATTCGTCAGCTTCGTCGTACTGTCACCGTAGCGCGGGTCCGAAGATTTCGACAACACCATTGTCTTCAGATCGGGCGACATCCAGATTTCCGTTACCGTCGTAATCGGCCGGTCGTTTCCCATGGACCCCTCCGGGAAGGTTGTGGTCGTCCGTGTCCCTTCCGCAAGAACGCCTTCGATGGTTTGTGTTCCCAACGACTCGCGCGATCTGTCCGGGCGCGTGGCGGCCGTAGCAGCGGCGTTGGCAGGCAGCGCTGGTTTGGCTGCGGCTACCATGTTAGGCCGTTGCATCGCTGGTGCAAATGCCGAACGCCTTGCTGTTTGGGTGCGCGGATCGAGCATGTATCGATAACCGGCCACCGGGTCGGCGATCTGAATGAAATTAGGCCCTACCGCCATGACCGCCCCGGGCGGAGGCGTAAAGACATGCTCGGTCCTGGTTCTGCCCGCCGAATCGCGGTAGAACTTCGTTGTCTGCATCGTTTGGGTGATGCGCGTTCCATCCGCCAGCGTTTGCACGCGTTCGGTGACTTGATCCGCGGTATACGGGTGGCCGATAACGGATTGAAAAGAAATGCCCCCCGAGGATACCCAAGGCGTATTGACGATCTGGCCCACTGCAGGGGCAGCCGTCTGCGCAATAGCAGTGATCGCAACGGCGAAGAGACCTAAGACAGTTCTCATCGAAGGAATTCCTCCTTAGCTAAGACGGAAGTCTCGTCCGATCGGGTTACACGTACGGAAACCAGGCAGGCTCGATTTTCGGCGCGGGGTCGCCGGCTTCTTCAATCCGTTGGATAAGGCGGGACCGCAGTTGCTCGGAAACCTGCTTTGTCTGGGTGAACCCGGCCAGATTCGTGTGCTGGAATGGATCGGCCTTGTTGTCGTAAAGCATGTACTCGACGTAGGTCTCGCTTCGCTCCACCGCTTTCCAACCCGGCCCTTTCGGCGCCGCCACCGCATAGGTCCATTCCGGTGTTCGTAGTATCCGTCCGGTAACGAACTCGGTCATGCCGATGTATATCTCGTTCGGCCAGTCCGCCACCTTCCGTTCCAACAGGGGCAGAAAGCTCTTTCCCTGCATGCTCGCTGGAATCGGTGTCTTCGTTGCGTCGAGCAAGCTCGGCGCAAGATTCACCTGGCTGACAAACTCCGAAATCTCGAGCGAGCGGTCGAATCCAGGCCCTTGAACAATCAGCGGGATATGTATGGAGCTATCGTGTGGGCTCCGCTTGTATTCGGCATTGCGGGTTTTGAAGTGGCAGCCGTGATCGCTGACGAATACCACAATCGTGTCGTTCTCGATATTCTCTTCGCGCAGCGTCGCGAGCAACGTTCCCACCGCGTCGTCGATTCCTTTGACGCAGCCGTAGTAATCGGCCAACTGGCTCGGCCACGAACCGGGCAGGGGCCGCAGATCCTGGGGCACAAACGGATTGCGAAACTGATTGGCGTATTTCTTTGGCGGCTGGAATACGTCGAGGTCATTCTGATGATGCGTTTCGAGATACGACATCGTCAGAAAGAACGGCTTCTGGCGGTCGCGCGTTTTCAAGAAGCGCACTCCTCGATCCGTCATGAAATCGGCGCGGTACTCACCTGAAAAGTGCATCGGTTTGCCGTCGCCGTCGTACATGTCGCCTTCGAAGCCGTGCGAGGTCAGCTCGAGCGCATTGGCGCCCTCCCAGAGATCGCGAAAACCGCCGCGATACTCCATCGGGACCGGTCCCAACGATTGCCGCAGCGATAAATGCCATTTGCCGATGTAATTGGCCGAGTAGCCGGCGTCGCGAAGACTGGTAGCCAAGGTCGTGGCTTTTGTGTCCAGCGCGATTGCATTGCGCCACACGCCGTGCTTCTCCGGATACTGTCCCGTGAACATCGTCGCGCGCGCCGGTGCGCAGACGGGCTGGTTTACGAACGCGGAGCGGAACAGAGTTCCCCGCTTCGCCATCGCGTCCAGGTTCGGCGTCAGGTTCATCGGATTCAATCCCATGCACCCCAGGTTGTCGGCGCGGAACTGATCTGAAATAATCAGCAACACATTCGACCGCTTGGCCGATTGAGTTTGCGCCGCTCCGGCTGCGAGCAATGGCGCCGCCCCTAATAAGTTTCTTCGCGTGATTTCCGGCATTCCTGTCCTAAAACAGTAGCTTAACTCCGAACTGCAACTGCCGCATCGGAGTTGACAATGTCGTAATGGATGCCCCCTGCGCGATATCAACACGGTTATTCGGCACTCCGAACTGCGGATGATTGAAAAAATTGAAAAACTCCGCGCGCACCTGCAGCTCCGTCGCTTCGCGAAGCCGCGCCAATGAAAAACGCTTGAAGGTGCTGAAGTCCACGTTTGCCGCGCCCGGTGCAATCAGAATGTCCCGTCCCGCATTGCCATACAAATACTGCGCCGGAGAATAGAAGGCAGTCTTATCGAACCAGTTCTGGACGGTGCGCTTGTCGCTCGGCAGGTTTCCATCCCGCAGCACGCTCGGCCGTGCTGCGCCTGTGTTAGCGCTGCTCACGCCGAGCACGGGCGTGAATGGCTGCCCGCTGTGAACGGTAACAATGGTGTTCACCTGCCATCCACCGGCCACTGCGTTCAGAAGCGGGTTCGCGATATCGAATCGCCGCCCGCGGCCGAATGGCAGATCATAGAGCACGCTCGATACGAAGCGATGACGCATGTCGCCCGTGCTCAGTGAGTACTCCTGGTCCACATTGTTCACGTTGCGCAAGCTCAGGTCGCCGACCAGCACCTCGCCGCCATTATCGAGCGATTTGCTGTAGGTATAGGAGACCAGCAACGATAACCCATTCGAATACCTCCGCTCCGCTCGCGCTTCGAGCGCGTTGTAGCGCGAATAGCCCATCGATACCTGTTGGGCGATGTCATTAAATCCTTGGTAGGGGCGGCGTGAGGCTACTGAGCCCGCGCCCGCCAACGCTTGATTTACGTTGTAACCGAGTGGAAGTTTCACCGCCCGCGTTCCTACGTAATTCACGTCGAATACGTACTGGCCCACCTGCTTCTGTCCGCCCATGCTCCAGTGATAGACGGCGCCATTCTCGAGGTCTGGCGCGAAGGTAACCAAATTGGTTGAATTGAAGTTCACGGCGTTCACGGAATTCGCCGGGAAGCCGGTGCTCAATCCCAGAATGGGCGTGATATTGTCGGTCGCGTAGGTATTGGCGATGGCGTAAGGCGGATTCGCAACGAGCCGTCCCGACGCTCCGATAAACGGGCTGTCCGCATAGAAAATTCCCGCGCCTCCGCGGATCACGAGCGAGGGCGCCGCCTGGTAGGCGAATCCAAGCCGGGGCGCAAAATTCGTGTGCGACGTCTTCAGCAAAGAACGCGTGTCGACAGCGAGAGGCACGTTCTCTACCGCCGACGCCGGTATGCCCGCGGGAACGTTGTTGAAGGCGTAGGCAAGCTTGCGATCGGCGAGGAAGAAATTCGCTTGGCTGTTATGCCGCTCCACGGGCTGCGTCCACAATTCATACCGTAACCCGGCGTTTATCGTCAGTTTTGAAGTCACCTTCCAATCGTCTTGCACAAAGCCGCCCCAATATCTATAGCGGAGATCGCCTTGCGTGAAATTGCTGATGGTGCCGGTACTCGGGATTCCCAATATGAAATCCCCCAGTCCGGATCCGGTCGCACCACGGTTCTGCGGGTCCTGCGTGAACCCGCCGCTGAACGTATAGTTACCGCGCGCGTTCGACGAAATCGCAAAGTAGCTGCGCACGAAACGATAACTGCCGCCAAACTTCAAGGCGTGATTGCCGCTCTGGACACTCACGTTATCCTGCAGCGTTGTCGTCTCGGAGACCTTGCTGTTTGGCAGAAAGGTGGCTTCACCGATCGTCGTCGTTCCGGAGATGAGGATGCTCGGCAGCCCCGCCACGCCCGGTTGCCGTGGAATTCCTCCCAGTCCGTATTGATCGTCGATATAATCCTGGACGAAAGGCGTCAGCACGTCTTGGATGCGGTTGTAGCCCGCGCGGAATTCGTTCACCACGCGCGGGCTGAAGGAGTGCGTTTCGCCCAATCCCGCTGCATTTCCTGTCGTGGCTTTCACTGAATTCTGAAACGTCGTGCTCCCGATCAGCGGCGCATCGAACGGACCTGGATAGCGGTAGTCGTAAGTGAAGTAACTGTAACGGGCGAACAGATTGTCCTTGTCCGAAAGTTGTAAGTCGTGACGGAAATCGAATCGGTTCGTCTTTATATTCTGTACCGGGCTTACTGTGTAATTGTTAGCGGATCCCGCCGAAGTGGGCGCGGGAAACAGCGCCATTAGCTTGGCCGCCGCCGGATCGATTCGATTGAGAGGAATTTGGTTCCCGGTGAATTGCGTCCGCTTGTAAGCGCCGTTACCCAGGCTCACCGTCGTACTTGGATCGAAGATTGACGGCTGGCCCGCGAAATTTCCCGTCTTCATCGCCGCCGTCGGAACAGTGGTCACATAAGTAATGCCGTCGTTCTCCCGCGTCTGTTCAAAACTACCGAACAGAAATGCCTTGTTCTTGACAATTGGGCCGCCCAACGTTCCGCCATATTGATTTCTCTGTAACACTGGCTTGGGCTGCGTAGGGCTCGCGAAATAGTTACGCGCGTCGAACACGTTGTTACGAAGAAACTCGAATACATCGCCGTGTAACTGATTTCCTCCGCCCTTCAGACTCGCGTTCACCACCGCTCCGGCCGAATACCCATACTCCGCCGAATAGTTGTTCGTCTCCACTTTGAATTCCTGAACGGCGTCCACCGATGGCTGCACAGCCACCGGCGAGCTGTTCTGCTGGTCGAGCACTTTCGAATTGTTGTCCACTCCGTCGAGCAGGAAATTGTTGAGTTGCGCCCGGACGCCATTGGCGATGAACGACCCGCCATCCTTATTCCGGTCACCCTGTTTCGGCTCCAGGACTCCTGTCGATAACTTGGCCAATTGCAAAAAATTACGGCCATTCAACGGCAGGTCCGAGACTGCCCGCGTATCGATCACCTGGCCCAAAGATGCGGTCGCGTTATCGAGCAGCGGAAGGGCCGCCTTGACCTCCACCGTTTCTTGCGTGCTCCCGACCTTCAAGCTGAAGTCGATGCGCGCAGTCTGGCTCACCGCCAACTCGATGCCGGAGCGGTTGATCGATTCGAAGCCTGCTTTCCGCACTAACAGCCCATAATGGCCAGGAGAAAGCACGGGAAAGGTGTAGTCTCCCGACTCGTTCGTCACCGTCTTCAAAACAATTCCGGTTGCGGTATTCTCCGCCGCCACTTCCGCGCCGGTGATGTTCGCGCCGCTCGAATCTGTCACGATTCCGGTGATTTTCCCCGTAGGTAACTGCGCGATTGCCGTCAAAGCTAGTAACGTCAATATGTAAATAGCGCGACTGACTGGATGGGTCCCCATATTCCTTTATCTCTATCGAGAATACAATATTTGCGCTCTAAAAGCCTTGCCAGGCTTGCAGCTGCCGTTTTTATACTAGGTCTATATCTAGCCATACCTACCCAGAATTTTTACTGGGACGGTGTCTTGTTCGCTCAAACCATCGAGGATGCCGCTCACTGGCCCGTGCTGCTGCATGCCAACCATCTGCTCTACAACGTTCTGGGCTGGGCTTTCTATCATGCGCAAGGCGAGCGTGTCCGAGCCTTGTACGTTCTTCAGACGATCGATTCGGCGTTTGCGGCGGCAGCGTTTTACTTGCTATCCGGTCTGGTCGCGCGCTTCACCGGCTCTGTTCGAGTGGGGCTGCTGTTAGGGGCGCTATTTGCGTTTTCGGGAACCTGGTGGCGTTTCGCGATCGATGCGGATGCCTATATTCCGAGCGTCACGCTCCTGATCGCCAGCGCTTCCTTGCTGCTGACGGGTAGAAAATCTCGCATTGTTCCGGCTGCGCTGCTTCACTGTGGCGCCATGCTCCTCCACCAGCTCGCGATTTTCTTTTTTCCTGCCGCGCTCGTTCTCTTGTGGAGTCAGCGGTGGCGGCGATGCGCCCTCTACGTGGCCGTCGCCGGTGGCGCCACGCTTGCGGCTTACGTCGCCGCGTTCTCGATCCAAAGAGGCGGCTTCTCTTTCAACTCCTTTTGGCAGTGGATCACCAGCCACTCCGGGGAGGTTGCCTTCTCGTTCGCGCCCGGGCACAATTTGGCGGTCTCCCTGCGAAGTTGGATGCAGGTACTCTGGGCTGGCCGTCCCGGGCTGGTCCGCTATTCCGATCCGCTCACGATCGTCCTGCTGGTCTTGTGCGTGTGTGCGTTGGTCTTACTGGCAATCGCGGTGTGGCGCGGATCTCGCCCGCGCATTGCGATTTATCATCGAACGCTTTTTGTGTTCTCGGTTTCCTGGATCGCGGTCTACGCCGTGTTCCTGTTTTTCTGGCTTCCGCACAACACGTTTTACAAACTTTTCGCGCTGCCCGGTATCGTGCTCGTCATCGCGAGCTGCTGGAAGCCGGGAATGAACACAATAGCGCTACCTTTCGTGGCGCTCATGGCGCTCTTCAACCTGACGTTCGCGATTATTCCCTACTCCCGCGTGGACGCCAACGAAGCCGTGGCCTTCGCGTTCAGTCTCAAACCGCATCTCGAGAGTGGAACGACAGTATATTTTTCTGACCTCAATACGGACGATTGGCTGGTCCGTTACTTCAACCCACAGAGCTCCTGGCGGCAAGTGGCTTCACCGGCCGATGTTGGCGCCGGCTGGCTCGAGACCACCGCCATCGATCGATTCTCGCGCAGCGATCCGGCGTGGTTTGAGAAACGCACGCGCCACTCCGAGTGGCGCGAACTGGTGAACGCCAAGCATCGCATCCGTTTTGTGCGGCTACTCGCGATCACCACTGAATCGGATGCGGAACATACGGCTCCTCGAGCGCGGTAATTTCATCGGCGGTCAACTGTAAGGACAGGGCCGCCACGGCGTCGTCGAGATGATGAGGTTTCGATGCGCCTACGATCGGCGCGGTGACAACGGGCTTTTGTAACAGCCAAGCCAGCGCCACCTGAGCCCGCGGCACTCCACGCTTCCGCGCAACCTCCGCCACCCGCTCGGCCACGCTGCGATCGGCGTCCGCTGTCTTCGTATAGAGCCGCTTGGTCACTTGGTCCGTCTCGCTGCGGCTGCTACTCTCTTCCCAATCCCGCGTGAGGCGGCCGCGCGCCAGCGGACTCCACGGAATCACACCGATTCCTTCCGCCGCGCACAGCGGCAACATTTCGCGCTCCTCTTCGCGCACGATCAGGTTGTAGTGATTTTGCATGCTGGCGAAGCGCGTCCAGCCATGCCGGTCGGCCAGATAGAGCGCTTTCGTGAATTGCCATGCGTACATCGACGACGCGCCGATATAGCGTACCTTGCCCGCTTTCACCAGATCGTGGAGCGCTTCCAATGTCTCCTCGACCGGCGTTTTCTCGTCGAGGCGGTGGATCTGATAGAGATCGATGTAATCCATCCCCAGGCGCTTCAGACTGGCATCGATGGCCGTCATAATCGCCTTTCGCGAAAGACCGCCGCCATTTGGCCCCTTGCGCCAGGGAAAGAAAACCTTAGTCGCCAGAACGACCTCGTCGCGCTTCGCGAAATCGCGCAATGCGCGTCCTACTATTTCTTCGCTGGTGCCGTCGGAGTACGAATTCGCCGTATCGAAGAAGTTGATTCCGAGATCGAGCGCCCGCCGCAGAAACGGCCGGCTCGTTTCCTCATCGAGCGTCCAGGGATGCGTTCCGCGGTCCGGCAGTCCATACGTCATGCAGCCCAGGCACAGCCGCGAGACATCTAAGCCGGTCTTGCCCAATTTCGTGTATTGCATTGAATGAGTTCTCACTCTTACACTAACTGGAGTGCCACTGTTGGTGAATGATGAGATCGTTGACGACTCGGTATTGCGCGAGGAGCGCCGCTCCTTGCAAGCGACGCATGGCGGGGAACTGAGTCATGAGGAAATCGGGCGACTGGCGCGCCGTACGCTCGCGCTAAGGGTCTTGCTGCGGCAGAAGGCGGCGCGCGAAAACAGCCAGGAGTCTGACCTTCTTTCAGGCGCTTCCGCTCATGTCCAGCGCCCGAATCGCAAAGAAATCGACGCTTTCTACAAATTGAATCGCTCGCGCTTTGTCATGCCGGAGACCATTCGGGTTGCGCACATTGTGAAGAATGTTACCGAGACGTTTTCGCGCGAAGAAGCGCTGGTCCAAATCAATCTGGCCAAAGAAGCGCTCGAGGGCGGCGCTGAATTTTCGAAGGCCGCCGAAGAGTTTTCCGACTGTCCCGCCAATGCGGGCGACCTTGGCTGGTTCGCGCGCGGCTCGATGGTCGAGGAGTTCGACGAGCATGTCTTTCCACTCGCCGAAGGCGAAACCAGCGGCGTCTTCGAGACTCGCTTCGGGTTCCATATTGCTCTTCTGATCGGGCGCCGTGCAGCCGGCATCCAGCCACTCAGCCTGCTGCGGGAGACCATCGCGGGCGAGCTCTTCGAGCGGCGAAAGCGCCGGGCCCTCGACAAGTATTTCGATGCGCTTCTTTCCGAGTCCCGCGTCGAATGGCGGGCGGCTGCTCGATGAATCCTTGCTGCGTGCCCAGCCGATCGCGCGCCGCCGTGCTTGAAGCCTCTCGCCAGGCTTCCGTCGAACGGCAGCGGGTGAATTCAGGCTCGACCGATGCAATGATTCGCCTCGATGGCACACTCTTCCTTATGGGGACAGACTTCGCCGACGGTTTTCCTGCTGACGGCGAAGGCCCCGTCCGCAAAGTCGCCCTCGACCCTTTTTTCATCGACGCCTCTCCGGTGACTAACGAAGCTTTTGAGGAATTCGTCAAGGCGGCTTCGTATACGACGGAAGCCGAGCGCTTCGGCTGGTCCTTTGTGTTTCGCGGCCACATTCCGCCGGATCAACAGCCGCGGCTCGTCGAAGCGGCGGTGCCGGGTGTGGATTGGTGGTGCAAAGTCACGGGCGCCGATTGGCGCCATCCCGAAGGTCCCGATTCGAGTTCCGCCGGCCGCGCGCATCATCCGGTCACACACGTTTCCTGGAACGACGCGCAGCGCTACGCCGCCTGGGCAGGGAAGCGCCTTCCCAGCGAAGCTGAATGGGAATTTTCGGCGCGCGGAGGTTTTGAACAGAAACTCTATCCGTGGGGGGACGAGCTCACGCCCGCCGGCCGCCACTTGTGTAATATTTGGCAAGGTGAATTTCCAGTGAACGATACGGCGGAAGACGGCTTTGCAGGCGTGGCGCCCGTCGATGCGTTCCCACCCAATGAATTCGGTATCTATTCCATCACCGGCAATACTTGGGAATGGTGCGCCGATTGGTTCCATCCCACTTATCACGCAGTTGCGACTCGGCTGAACCCCACCGGACCCGGCTCCGGCCAAGCTAAGGTGATGCGCGGCGGATCTTATCTTTGCCACGCTTCGTATTGCAACCGTTACCGCGTGGCAGCCCGAAACTCCAACACGCCGGATAGCTCCACCACTAACATCGGCTTTCGCTGCGTCCGGGACGTTTAGAATTGAGGTGTATGGAAGAACCTGTGATTGTCAGCGATCCCGAAATCATGAGCGGAATCGCCTGCTTTCGCGGCACCCGCGTTCCGTTCAAAAATCTCATTGACTACTTGGAAGGCGGCCACTCTCTGG
>Ga0193753_10003243_pt1 | contig 12180 bp, 10 predicted proteins | sample H1c2metaG_FD_144925 | JGI IMG/M metagenome (GOLD analysis project Ga0193753, IMG submission 144925) | Soil microbial communities from a riparian zone of the East river system, Colorado, United States - H1c2 | ecosystem: Environmental > Terrestrial > Soil > Riparian zone | place: USA: East... | reverse complement strand
TTCACCTGCGGCAGCGCGCCGCCATGACCATCCTCACCGCCGTCCCCGCCGACCCCACCGGATACGGCCGCGTCCTCCGCGCCACCCCCGAAGGCCCCGAGGTCACCGCCATCGTCGAGCAGAAGTCCCTCCAGCCCCACCAGCTCGCCACCCCCGAGATCAGCTCCGGCATCTACTGCTTCGAGACCGAAGCCCTCTTCAGCAAGCTCGATTCCCTCTCGACCAACAACGCCGACGGCGAGTTCTACCTCACCGACGTCGCCGCCATGCTCGTCGCCGACGGCCAGCGTGTCGTCGCCGTCCAGGCCGACAGCGTCGACGAGGTCCTCGGCGCCAACACCATCGCCGAGATGATGCACCTCGACGCCGCCATGCGCCTCGCCACCGCCCACCGCCTCATGGCCCAGGGCGTCACCATCTTCCGCCCCGAAACCTGCGTCATCGACTCCCAGGTCGCCGTCGGCCCCGACACCGTCATCGAGCCCTACGTTCAGCTTCTCGGCGCCACCCGCATCGGCTCCGACTCCCGCGTCCGCTCCTACTCCGTCATCCAGAACTCCACCCTCGGCGACGCCGTCACCGTCCGCAACGGCTGCATCCTCGACCACGCCGAAGTCGCCGACGGAGCCATCCTCGGCCCCTACGCCCACCTCCGCCCCGAGAGCCGCATCGGCGAAGGAGCCCACGTCGGCAACTTCGTCGAAACCAAGAAGCTCACCCTCGGCAAGGGCTCCAAGGCCAACCACCTCAACTACCTCGGCGATGCCGTCATCGGTGCCGGGGTCAACATCGGCGCCGGGGCCATCACCTGCAACTACGATGGCGTCCACAAGCACCTCACCACCATCGGCGACGGCGTCTTCATCGGCTCGGACTCCACCCTCGTCGCCCCCGTAACCGTCGCCGCCGGGGCCTACGTCGCCGCCGGCAGCTGCATCACCGACAACGTTCCCGAAGGCGCCCTCGCACTCGGTCGCAGCCGTCAGGTCACCAAGCCTGGCTGGGTCGCAGCCCGAAAAGCCTCCCCAAAACCCAAAAAGACCTGCTAACCAACCAAACCTCCTCCACCAAAACCGGGTGCCCCATCTTCGCGACAGTCTCATCGTCGCTAGGGTGGGATATTCGCGCCCGGCGCGAACCGCTCTCCCTCCAATCCGCCCCAAAACACCCCGAAAAATAGCCCCAAAAAAGTTGGCGCACGTTCACCCTCTAAAAAGTGTCCTCCCACCATCCACGTTCACCACACAATTCACCACAATCTGTCCACCAAAAGCCACGTCAACCGCACGATTTCCCCGCAAAACACCCATTAAATCCACCCGCACCCCCGGCAAAAAAAATGGTGCAAATCGCGCGTATCGAACCCCGGAAAACTGCCGATAAAGCTCCCAGCGCCACTTGCGCGGGAGTTATCCACCATGCCACAGGAACGTATCCTGGTGGTCGACGACGACGAGGCCGTGCGCGGCATCATGGCTGCCCTGCTCGAACGCAGCGGATACGCCATCACCATGTCCCAGACAGCCGACAACGCCCTCGCCCGCCTCCAGCAGGACCCCGACTACGACCTCGTCCTCGCCGACATCATGATGCCCGGCACCGACGGCCTCAGCCTCCTGGACCACATCGGCACCGACCACCCCGGCCTGCCCGTCGTCATCTGCTCCGCGCTCAGCGACATCCACGTCGCCACCAACGCCTTCCGCCGCGGCGCCATCGACTACATCCTCAAGCCCTTCGAGCGCGCCGACTTCGACAGCACCATCCTCCGCGCCATCGAGCACGGCCGCCTGCGCCGACAGAACGCCATCTACCGCCACAACCTCGAGTCCATCGTCTCCACCCGCACCGGCCGTCTCCGCTCCACCATGCAGGATCTGGAGCGCAGCTACGACATCACCCTCGAGGCCATGGGCGATGCGCTCGACCTCCGCGACGAAGAGACCGAGGGCCACTCCAAGCGCGTCACCGCCTACACCATCGCCCTCGCCCAGGCCATGGGGCTCGACTCGGATGAGCTCCGCGTCCTCGCCCGTGGCGCGTTCCTCCACGACATCGGCAAGATCGCAACCCCCGACAGCATCCTCCTCAAACCCGGCAGGCTCGACGACCACGAAAAAACCATCATGCGCGAACACTGCGAGCGCGGCTACGAGATGGTTCGCAAAATTCCTTTTCTCCGCGAGGCAGCCGAGATTGTCTACACCCATCAGGAGCGCTTCGACGGCAAGGGCTACCCCCGCGGCCTCAAGGGCGAAAAAATTCCACTCGGCGCGCGCATCTTCGCCATCGCTGACGCCCTCGACGCCATGACCTCCGATCGCCCCTACCGCAAAGGCACTAGCTTCGCCATAGCCCGCGACGAGATCGCCGGCTGTGCTGGCGGCCAGTTCGACCCTCAGATCGTAGACGTCTTCCTCTCCCTTCCGATCGAATCCTGGGCCGACCTGCGAGCCGAGGTCGGCAAGCCTTCGCCCGCCGCGCTCTCATCCACCCTCCGCCCCCTGGTTGCGCTCGTCAGTCAGGCCGTCTAGCATCGCAGACGCGAGGTAATGTCATGAAGAAGGCGCTGACCGAAACCGAAGTTGCGGAGATCCTCCAGTCCAACCCAGACTGGAAGCTCCAGGATGGCAAACTCGTACACGAATGGAAGTTCAAAGACTTCATTGAGGCCATGACCTTCGTCAACCGCGTAGCCGCCCTCGCCGAGACCGCAGGCCACCACCCCGACATCGATATCCGTTACAACCGCGTCCTCCTCGGCCTCGTCTCCCACGATGCCGGAGGCATCACCGCGCGCGACGCCTCCATGGCAAGCCGAATCACCAAAGAATTCAGAGCCGACCAGGAATAGAAGAGCCCGGCCAGGAATGAATGGAAACAGGAGCACCCACCCCTAAAACATCCATTTTCAGCAAAAAAAACGGAAATTCATAGACATAGATCTTGATGAGCTAGTTCCGCCATAAAAATAACGTAATGCTGAAATATAAAGACTTATCTGATTCGAACTCGAAATTTCCTGTTGAAATCCTGGGGAAAATCGTCAAATTCCTATGACAGAACATATTTTCCTGTTTGCATCTCCATAATGTGGTATCTTTATTTCAACGGCGAGCGAGTTACCTCCCGTAAAGTTTTTCAGCCCGAACCATCACCGGCTGACACAAGTTGCGTCACTGGCCTCCCGGCACGAGCAAATCACCGTTCGTGCCGCCTTTTTTTTGCCTTATTCCCGACGCTCTCTTCCCCACCTTCAAACTCCAATCCCCAAAAGGCATCGCCTTTCGCAGCCCGTCCGATTTATGATACGGAGCATGAAGCGAATACTTGGGTGTGTAGCGTTAGGCCTCATCACAATGGCAGCCTCGGCACAGTGGACGAATCCGTCCGAAGACGTACCAGCCTACAACGCGACTGCGCCAAAGAAGGCTCTCCCCCCGGTGCTCAGCGGCAACCAGCTGACCGGAGTCTATTTCACTCATCCGTATCAGGTAGTTGCCTATCAGATGGCGGCGAAGATCCCAGGCGTACTGCATCAGCAGCCGTGCTACTGCCATTGCGACCGCGCGATGGGCCACAACAGCCTGCATAGCTGCTTCGAAGGCACCCACGGAGCGGCTTGCTCGACCTGCATGAGCGAGGCAGTCTACGCCTACCAGCAGACGAAGAAGGGCCAGACACCCGCCCAGATTCGTGCCGGCATCGAGCGCGGCGAGTGGCAGAACGTCGACCTCCAGAAGGCCGCCCTCTAGGGTGTATCGATTTTGTTCTGCGACCAACGGGAGCACCATCCGAAGGGGATATACAAGTCACGAAGTGACCGCCCCACGCACAGTGGGACCGGCCGACAGGCCAAGAAGCTCAACCTACCTAAACCAAACGGGCATCCTCTCCACACCCTGTCAAGCCAAAATCCCAGCATCTCCTTACGTACCAACAAATTAGAGTTGCCGATTCACCCCTCACCCCCCGGTATAATAGGTACAGAAACAGAAAACCCCGAGCATCTCGGGGCTTTCTGTTCTTAACAGTCACCACGCAAAACACAAAGTATCTAAAATGAATACTTTGCGAGAGAGGTCCAAAGATAACCATAAAAGAATCAAGACTTTATCGGTAACATGGTGGAGAGGGGGGTACCCTCGGCCGAGCAGAAGAGGTTTACGCACGGCACAGGTATAATCAATTCAGTTCTTTGTAGCGCCCAATGCAATGTTGGTGCCAGCTCCAGATGGGGGCGTCACGGCTTCGACGGGATTGCTTGCGGCAGAGAGGCATGCCGGGGTGTGGACACCCGTAATCGCTCACAAAACTATAAGTGCCGAACCTCAATTCGCGCTTGCTGCTTAATTAATTAAGTAGCCGATTGCTTCCGCTTCGCCTACGGGCGGATACCAATCGTCGCACAGTAGGCTGGTCTTCCCTGCTCCGTCTGAGCGGGTCGGACGAGATCGATCAGACTGGTCGTCGCCGCGTCTTCGTCCGTTCTAAGCGTCGATGACGAGACAAAGATGAACGTGAAAAAGCATGAATGCTCTCTGTTGACGGTAGTTTCGGACGCGGGTTCGACTCCCGCCGCCTCCACCATATCTAACTTGTTTACCGTGAATAAGTTACAAGATTCTGGCAAAACTAGAGTGATTTTTGTACAGCATTTTGTACAGTAGCCACCCTGGTTTTGACCGAATCGCCAAGTAGACGGAAAATCCCGCTGAAGTGGGAGCTCCGATGTTGTCCGTCTACACCCGTCACGCCGAAGACTGCAAACACTACCGCGACAAGCTTTGGCGCCGCTGCAACTGCCCCAAATGGATCTGGGGGTCGCACAATGGCGAGTTCGTCCGCAGGAGCGCCAAAACCCGCTTCTGGGATGATGCCGAGAGGCTCCGTCACCAGATGGAGTTCCCGGAAACCGTCAAGCCTGAACCTGAGATCCTGCCGCCAACCACACCGCTTCCCTCGGCCGCATTGATTCAAGCGCCGGTAACGTCGATTACGGTCATTCAAGCGTCCCCTGCGGCCATGGTTCCCGCCAAACGGGTGACCATCCACGATGCCGTCAAAGCATACCTTGCGGACGCCGTAAGTCGAGAACTGGCCGAAGACACCCTCTCGAAACTCGAGCGCATCTTTCGCAAGCAATTCCTCACCTGGTGCCAGATCGCCGGCCTCGAATACCTCGATCAGGTCAACCTCGATGCCCTGATCAACTTCCGCAACACATGGAAGGATGGCCGGCTGGCCAAGCAGAAAAAACAGAGCCGCGTCATCGGCTTCTTCTGGGAGTGTGTTCGCCGCGACTACATCATCAAGAACCCGGCGCTGGCGCTCAGCCGGATCAAGGTCGTCCACGTCCCGACCGACTACTTCCCGCGCGACGAGTTCGACAGGATCATCGACGCGACCTACGCCTACGGGGACCCGCGCGGTGGATACATTCCCGTCGAGGACACCCGGACCCGGCTTCGCACGCTCACCTTGTTGATGCGCTGGAGCGGGCTCCGCATCCGGGACGCGGTTACCCTCGAGCGCCACCGCCTGCACGGCGAAAGTCTTCTGCTCTATCAGGCCAAGACGGGAACGCCGGTCTATGTTCCCTTGCCGCCGTTTGTGATCGAGGCCCTCCAGGCTCTCCCACCCGGGCCTAAGCCAAACGCGACCTACTTCTTCTGGAGCGGCAACGGGAACCCCAAAAGCGCCGTCGCCGATTGGCAGCGCAGCTATCGACGCCTCTTCGAACTTGCCAACATCACGCGGCCCGATGGCTCCCTAAAGCGCAGCCACCCGCACATGTTCCGGGATACATTCGCGGTTGAGATGCTGCTTGCCGGCGTTCCCATCGACCAGGTCTCCTTGCTGCTCGGTCACGCCTCGGTCAAGGTCACCGAGAAGAGCTACTCGCCGTTTGTGAAGGCCAGGCAGATCCAACTTCAGGACAGCGTTCGCAACGCCTGGAGCATTGGTACGGAACCTTCGCCCGAACCGCCAAAGGTCCCATCCCTCGCATCGCCCCAATCTTCATCAGAAGCTCAGGTCTCCGTTCACCGGTCATCGGGTTGGGAGGTGATTCGTTCGGCTAAGCCGCTCCTGGAACCGTCGGCTCGAAGTCGGATAAAGAGATAGGACAGAGCTTCTTCTCGCGCTTCTCGATCTGTATTCGATGGTGGTCGCGTCGCGGCTGGTACCGTCTGGTGCGTTTTTCTTCAAGATTGCTCAACTGCGGGTTGGGGCTTCCGCACCGATGTTGACTCATTGGCGACACGATCATCGCGATTTGGCGGCACAATGTATTCTGCCTTGGCCAAACAATCCATCGCGAGTAAAGCACAGGAGGACTTAATCCCCATATGGCGAAAACTAGGAAGATGCGCGAGCCAATGGATTTCACTCGAAGGATCGTAAAGGCCTCTTTCCGTAGGAACAGAGAACGGGATGAGGCCTTTCGCCAGGTCATTCGTTCCATTCCCAAAGGAAAGGTGTCGACATACGGCAAGGTTGCAGCAGCGTCAGGTTATCCCTTTTATCACCGGGCGGTGGCGAGTCTATTGAGCAAGGAAGCAGTTCTTCTGCCATGGCAGAGAGTCGTCGGGGCCGGCGGCGAGATCAAGGTGCGGGGAGACGGAGCTGCGGAGCAACGACTCCGCCTGAAGATGGAGGGGGTGAAGTTTCGGGGCAAGCTTGTCGATATGAATCAGTTTGAATACATCTTGCGGAGTTGGGAAGCGTTCGATTGAACTCCATGAACAACCCATCGAAAAAGGACATTGTTGCTTCGTCTCTAAAGAGACGCGTAGCTAGAACCGGCTCGTACAATCAATCCGCAGTCAGCCATTTCGGGCACGCTTTATGAAGTTCCCCAGACAAGCGGGATTGGGGATTTCGAGTTTTGGCCTGGCGTGAGGGCTTTGAGAAAGTCTGCGAAATCCGGAAATGCTTGCGAGTGTATCTTGGATACCCGGGAACTCTCGGTGGAACTGCCCCAAGGCTTTCATGAAAGGCTCGTCGCGAAATTGGCGAATGCCGAGCACCTCAAGATCAAATAGAAATCGCCGAGTTCCAATTCTTTCCCTGATTTTTTTCAGGCCTGCACCTGTAGAAAGGAACAGGGCTACGGTGGTGGCTCTATGCGAAGCTTTGCAATAGGCGAGCTCCGTCGCGCATACCGGTAATTTAGCCAACGCGACACTGCAAAACCTCGGGTATACGGTACTTCATAGGTCGGCATACCAAAGGCGATAAGGCGAGGTCCACATAAGGAGAACTTGTCGGTGGAGATCGTGAAAAACAGAAAAACGATACAGGCCTTGGCCGAACTTCTCGCTGTCGTCTTTATGGGCGCGGTCGCTCTAGCTGCCCAGACAAGCGGATTCATGCTTTTGTTATTTCCTGAACTAGCGGCTCTTTCGCATGACATTATGACCCGCCCCCGTGGCAAATGGGGCAGTCAACCTTTGCGGCTTGTCCTTACGCCGACCCTCACTGCAGTCGTTGGTATCTTTTTTACACGTCACTTGGCCTTCGGCGCACTCGGCATAACACTCATTGTTGCGTTTAGTGTCGTCATCATCAAAATCATGAAGTCCACGATAGTAGCTGCGATCTCTGCTGGCGTCCTCCCTATGGCGTTGAGCGAACGAAGCTGGCGATACCCTCTTGCAATCTTTGTAGATTGCACGATATTGGTCCTGCTCTTTCTCTTATGGAAGCATTACGCCGCACCTGCCGACTCGTCCCGCCAGAGCGAAACCAATGACTCCAGGGTTATAGATTCCCTTGAAGCTATCTCTCACGATCGTCTTTGGGGTCTTGGTCTGATGGCCTTTGTTCTTGTGCTGGGGATAGCTGCCCAGGTTACGGATCTCCGCTTCCTTCTCTTCCCTCCCCTCATCGTAATGGCGTATGAGTTGTTCGGGCATCCTGAAGTTCCAGAATGGATGAGACGACCTATTCTCTTCCCTCTGGTCTGTCTGCTCACAGCATCTGTCGGGCTTCTGGCACATCATTTCATTCATGCCAATTTCGTGGCAGTCATGCTCACATTCTTATGCTCCATCGGCATCCTGCGTCTCTTCGATTTGCACATGCCTCCGGCCCTCGCGGTCGGGCTACTCCCATTTGTTATAAGAGTGCCGGATTATCGATTCCCTCTTTCAGTTCTGCTCGGAACTGTATCCCTGGGTTTGTATTTCTATGGATACAAGCGTTTGCGGAGCATCGCGTTTGCTTCTCCTTCAGCGAAAGCTGAAACCGGTCACCTCGACACCCGTTAGATTCAGCGGCTTAATCATCTATGCACGAACAGCGAGTGAGTTGAACGCGATTACCCTGAGTGACAGGACACCAAATCACTTGCAGACGAGAACCTGCTTTGGCCGCCGATCGAGACGCTCATCTCAAAAGCCTTCATTCTCAGAAGAATGTAGATGGTCAACGGCGGGAACTGCTCTACTCAAAATCCCGACGTCTTCACCTTCACTCTCACCCGGTGAAGGAAAAGGCCTGTACTCCCGGCTCCTGAAATTCGATCACAAAGGTGTGGTCGGCGATGGTTCCCTTCTGCCTCACCAGTTGATATAAACGATGTTCTGTCACGACACCGTTGCCTTGCGCGTCCGTATCGACCCCATGGTTCGCTCCCGGAGCCTGCCCGTCGATCGTCACTCGAAAGTGAACGGGCTTCTTGTCGATTCTCGGGCCGAGGACAAGGTGAAGATCGCGGGCCAGGAAACGAAAGATAATCTTTCCTCCTGCCGACCCGAGCACAGCAACCTGCTGATGATCGAGCCATTTGCCTGCAAGGCCCCAATCGTTCAATCGAAGATGAGCTGGCTCAGTGTAGAGTTGCTCCACGTCTCGCTTGATCCCACCTGAAGATACGAAGTGTTCAGCGCGTGCATAGCCAATATATGTTTTGGGTGAGCGGATATCGTTCATGTCGGCTGCAGCTTGGACTCCCTGTCCTTGAACACCGACCGTGCCGGCTGGCATCGACTTGGTATTGGATCCCTTCAATAATTCCTGTATCCACCGCTCAGATTGGTCATATTCGCCCTCGCCGAAGTGCTCGTAACGAACCTTCCCTTTGGAGTCGATGAAGTAGTGGGCTGGCCACGCCTGATTATGGAATGCGTTCCAGATCGCATAATTGTTATCCAGGGCAACTGGATACGTGATGCCAAACTTGTTGACTGCCTTTTGAACATTCGGCAACTGTTTCTCGATGTCGAACTCCGGCGTGTGGACGCCGATCACCACGAAGCCACTGTCTTTGTACTTTTCTGCCCACGCACGAACATACGGGATAGCGCGGATGCAGTTGATGCAGGAGTAATCCCAAAAATCGACGAGAATAACCTTCCCTTTTAGCTGCTTTGCCGTTAACGGAGCGGAATTAATCCAACCAGTTGCCCCAGTCAGTCCGGATAATGGAAAACTTCCGACGATGCTCGGTGGCCTGTGCGTCGATTGAAGTTGATCCGATCACTGTCCCACCAAGTACGACCACAATGGCAGCTACAATCGACAATCTCGTCTTTTTCCAGCAGCTAATAGTGGCCATTTAGTCTCGACCTTCTCGTTGCGCATTATTGGCATGGCAGACACAATCGCCGCCTGGTACGCAATCGATGGATTGGACACACCGGGGGACAGCAAGGTTACAAATTAAGCGCCCATAGATCAAGAATGGTTCTTAGGGCAGATTGCCGTCGTCTGCATCATTTGAGTGTTTGGACAGGCACTCCCAAAGTCGACGACGGTCACGCAAAATCAAAAATCCCGGTTTGGCGAAAAGAGAGATTACAGATACTTCGTCAGCTTATAGACCACTGCTTCGAAGACTTCCTGCCATTTGCCGGTGATGGCACCATCAACCTTTAGTCGGCTCACGCCTGTTCCCTTCCAGGCCTCGTCGATCGTCGGGGAGTACACGCTGATCTCAAACACGGTTAGGGTCTTTTGAATGCGTTCCGGAAGCATTCGTTCATACTCTCCACGAAGTTCGTCTTGAACTGCCTGAGCCAGCAAACGCAGTGCAGCTTCGTTCTCCTCGCTTAAGGGCCTTCTATCAAGGCGACTAAGCAGCTCCGTGCCACAATTGCTAATCTCCCGGAGCTTGTGCAGCACTTCTTCACGTGTCATAACCGTCTTCTGGGAATCGATTTCAGAGCAGCACTAGGAACACGACATTCGTCAAAACGGAGTTCCTGTGACCTTTCTTCGAGGGTACATCACAAAGTGCAGATTCTCTTTGTCATCCCGTCCAGCGACCAGTCTCCGGTCTGCAGGTTGAAACAGACTAGCTCAAAATTTCTTGTCCGATTTTGCGCTTTATAGAGATTTCAGCACAATGTTCGCGAAGCATCGTCCTTAGTGAAGCCTACGTAATCGGACGCACATCAATTCGCATGTTGTGCCTTCCGACTCCTCGGATTGAGTGTTTTACAGTCCGCAGCATCGAAATAGGGCTCTGTTGCAAGATTGTCTGCCGTCGTGTGGAATTATGCCAACGTAGTTTGGAGAGCAAGAGCGTGTTGGATTTCAGATGGCGTCATTTCCGAAGTGAGGTGAAGCCCACGGTGTTGAGATACATGGACCGTGCGTCACTTTCTTAGCGAACGATTGCTGTCGCCTATCGTTTTAGATCCACAACTAACAGCAGATGACCAGCCAGGCGCTGTAGGAGCGTATGACAATACAGCGAACGAGCATCCTGGAACGCTACTTTTATCTCTTCATGTCGTTGTTGATTACGGTTGTTGTCGCCTACGGCTTTAGCTTTACCATCAACCAAAATCTGCTCCATCCTCGTATCCAGCCTCCACAGATCGTTTACCTGCACTCCTTTGTCTTCTCTGCGTGGTTGCTCTTTTTCACCTTGCAATCCGCCCTTGTACGCTCCCACAATGTGCGCCTGCACCGCACCTTGGGCTGGGTAGGCGTCGGCCTCGCAGTCTTCATCATCGTCCTCGGATATACGACGTCGACCGCCGTGTTGAGATTGGCTATTCAGCGCCAACTTCCATTCCCGACCGTATCTTTCCTCATTGTTGAAGTGATGGAACTAATCTGCTTCGCGATACCATTTGCTTTGGCGATCTATTGGCGCAAGCGTCCGGATTTTCATCGCCGCCTTATGCTGATCGCCACATGCGCACTCACGGAAGCAGCTTTTGGACGCATCCCAAATCTGCCCAACCTCTTCGCACCTGCCGGGGTGGACGCTTTGATTTTCGTAGGCGTGGTTCGAGACATGATCGTGGAACACCGTATCCACAAAGTCTATCTTTATGCTCTCCCCACAATGATCTTCCTACAGATCATCGCAGAGTATACGTCCGCTCACCAATCACCCTGGTGGATTGGAATCGGCAACTACCTCGTACGATGATGCAGTGGACTATTCGGTTTGACGAGATTTCGCCCGGCCACAGCGGCGGGTGGAAGGGGATGCTAGCCAAGACGAGTGGTAAGGGGAGGCCGATGGATCGAGCACCGACAATCTCATCTTGCTCCAGTATTTAATGCTAGTCATTTCAACACCTCAATCCCCCGGAACCGATCTGGAATATGCGGATTGTCTTGAATCTGATGAAGCTCTTGTTCTGATCGAATGGTTTCGAAAACTACGCGGCGATTGGGATTCGTAGTAGGCCACGAGATCACTCACGCTTTGCTCATTAATGTGAAATTCGTCGAGACAGGCGACTTGTTAAGCCACTTCGTAACAAACATGAGCAGCTGCTCAGACCGCACGATCATTCCAAAACGGCGAATTCGACAAGACCCTCTTTCCCCATGAAGCATATCCTCTCTAGTAGAGAGCCTAGTGTTGAGTCTCGTTCTGTCGAACCATATTGTGGGGGCATGCGAGGACACTACAGGCTTGACGGTCCATTGCGGACGGAGAGATGCATGGGACGGCGCTTCGCACAGATTGCTTTCACTCCTCAAGTGAAGCGCAACCAAGAGATGCATGGGAGTCGGCGACAATACCAGCGTGTCGAGGACTTCGCAGAGGACGGGAACATCCTGAGTTCCTATGAAAAGGAGTTCATCATTGAGCGTGATGGGTTTTACATGGCATCCGTCAGCGAGTCCGGATGGCCTTACATTCAGTATCGAGGGGGCCCCAAAGGCTTTCTGCGCATCCTCAGCGACAACACCATTGGATTTGTC
>Ga0193753_10003242_pt1 | contig 12184 bp, 11 predicted proteins | sample H1c2metaG_FD_144925 | JGI IMG/M metagenome (GOLD analysis project Ga0193753, IMG submission 144925) | Soil microbial communities from a riparian zone of the East river system, Colorado, United States - H1c2 | ecosystem: Environmental > Terrestrial > Soil > Riparian zone | place: USA: East... | reverse complement strand
TATGATCTTTATATTCTAACTATACATAATTTAACTCATCCTAATGGTGATAATGGATCAGTATTTAGAGTTATAAATTATCTTACACTAGCATTTGTATCTGGTATTGGTGATACTACTAACTTAGCACAATCTGATTTTGAAGATGTAATGGCTACGTTGTTTGGTGCAACAGTATTCCCTGCTATTTCTTAATCTACAAGGGGTAGATTAAAGATAGTTTGGATTTTAGATGGTTGATTTAAGGGGAGGTGGTTACTCCCCTTATTCTACTTCTTGTACCTTAAATGACATATCATGGCATTAGTAAAAGATTTCTGTCTTATACTCACTAGTGAGTGTACAGTATTTCAATTTCAAGACAAAATTAACTGGGGCACTCCTGAACAGGATAGAGCACAGGGAGCTAACATTCTATTAGCTGCACATATTACAGAAGATAATGAAGAAGAATTTGCTACAGTTGACAGTACTCCTGTTCAATCTAAAATTCTTTATGACGTAACCAATTCAGTAGATGGAGATTATATCTTTGAACTTCTACGTTTTCCTATTCATAATATTAATGAAAATTATATTAAAGAAGTAAAGGATAGTAATGGTATTATTACTACTTATGCTAGTCTAATATATTATCCAGGAAATTTCAAATTTTATAAAGCTATTGAACCATCACTTAATGTACTGCCAGATGCAGTAGATGGTACAACTTATTGGACTGAAATAACAGACTTTACTGCTGATGAAATTAGAAGCAGTAATGCTATTACAATATATGATTATAGAGATGTATATGCTTGTAGAAGTAAGAAATGTGTAAAAGATGCTCTTATATCTCTTGGTTGTGGTTGTGATGATTTAAAGAAAATGCTTCCAGTATATAAAAGAAAAGCATTACTTAATGGAGCACAAGCATTAGCTGATAATCAACAGCATCATAAAGCAGAAACTAATATTAGAGTACTTGAAAACTTGTGCCCTAAATGTTAAATAGAAATAAGGAGAGTATAATTTCACAGAGTTACGCCAAGCTAGGGGAATTATCTTATGAAATAGCCAAAGATTCTAGAGAAGGTTTAGATGGAAATAAAGCTCAAGATTGTAAATGGCTACAACTTCTTAAGATTGATCTCTACCTTGATACTATACTAGATTTTGTAGAAGTTCAAGGAAATAGTATTTATAGAGTAATTGGAATTAGTGATGATGATTTTAATAAACTTTTAACTTGTCTTGAAGATGTAGCAGGAATACATGATTATCCTATTGCATCTTTCTTAGTTAGCAGAAGTGTTAGTCAAATATTAGGTGGTATAGCACCACAAGGAGCACCAGGTACTAATGGTGTTAGCTCCTATTCTGCTATTGCATTTGCTTCTGATGCTAGTGGTACAGACTTTTCAACTAATCCCTCCCCTACAAGAAAGTATGTTGCATTTGTTTCATCAAATGCTAACATACCTCTTGTACCAAGTTCATTTGCTGGTAGATTTACTAAATATATAGCAGATGATCCTATTCCAGGTATACCAGGAATTCCAGGTACTAATTATTTTGAGTATATAAGATATGCTACCGATGCTAATGGTACTAATTTTAGTGCTACACCTTCTCAAGCAAGGAAGTTTATTGCACATTTACTTAGTCCTGTCGATCTACTCGGTAGTCCTGGTTCTTCACTATTTAATGGACTTTGGGTTAAATATATCGGAGAAGATGGTACAGCAGGAACTCCTGGAACTAATGGTAGAGGTATTATTCTTACTAGTGGTGTACCTAATAACCTTATTGGTAGTGATGGTGATGTAGCAATAGATACACTTAACTGGAAAATACACACTAAAGCTGGTGGTGTATGGTCTGCTGGTGTATCTCTTATTGGTCCTGTAGGTGCTCCTGGTACTCCTGGTAGTAATGGAGCAAATGGTATTAATGGAACAAACGCTTATATTTATATAGCATGGGCAGATGATCCTTCCGGATTAGGTTATACAACTGTATTTGATCCTAACAAAGATTGGATAGGTGTTATATGGAGTGCTACTGCTCTTACTCCTGTAGTTGGTGATTTTACAGGTAAATGGGCTAAATATAGAGGTGATGGAGATACGTGGAAGACTACTTCTATAACTACACTTACTATTTCTACAGGAAATAAAGCTTTACTTGTAGATAAAGGACTAGCTTATTCTACTGGACAACGTATTGTAATAGCTTTAGATAATGATCCTAATAATAGGATGGAAGGTCTTGTTATTGGTTATGATCAAGTAACAGGACAATTAACTGCTGCTATTGATGCAATATTTGGTAGTGGTTCTTATGCATCATGGGATGTAAATCTATCAGCAGCAGTTTCTGCTGTCCTTACTAGTGATTCTTATTATGCTGAAATATATGTAGATGCTGGTGCTACACCACAGGCTACCTCTACTTCTTTTGCTAAAATAACACAATTTGCTACACTAGGTAATATTAGTGCAGGGATGGCAGCATCTTTCACTAATGATAATATAACTCCTGGAATAGGTGGAGAATTCTTTATTTATGCTTTCTTAAGTGTTACAGGAACAGCATCTAATAGATTTGATGTACAACTATTTAAGAATACTGTTGCAGTTCCAGGTACACAAATGTCAGTTCTTTTAGATGCAACTCCCAATGCTCATGCTGTTTCTCTAGGAGTTCTCCAAGCTGTCACCGCAGGAGATGTATATGAATTAAGAGTTAAAGCTGCTGTTGGTACACCTAATTTTACTGTACAATATGGAAGATTTGGAATGTATACTACAGGTACTCCTGCTACTCCAGAATACACTAAATTTGGTGGCCTTGATTTTGATACTGGGACAGGAGTAATAATAGACTCATTTAGTACGTCTACTGGATGGGCTTTCATATTTGACTATAAGATAAGAAAAGGAAATAATGTTAAACAAGGTACTATATCAGGAGTTTGGGATGCATTAGGTAATGTTAAAAGAGATCATGGTTTTCCTCAAACTTTAGGTACAATAGATGTAACATTAGATGTAGATATAAGTGGTGGTAATGTAAGACTAAAAGCTGATATTACTAGTGATGATTGGGAAATTACCGGAAATCGCTATATATTATAAGAAATGGCTGTATTTGATAAAAGAACATTTGACCATGCTATAGAAGTAGTAGGAAAAGCTACGATTCAAGGTGATCTTGAATTAGGATTTGCTACTACTCCTACAACTACTGTTAGAAATATTCAAGCATTAGGCACAGTTGCTAATATAGGATTTAATTTTATACCTAAAGGAACAGGTACTCTTCAAGTTCCAGTTTCTTATGAAGCTCTTGTTACTTCTGATAGAGATATACCAAATAAAAAGTATGTAGATGATCATCTTGTAGGATTTCCTATATCTACTATTCTTGATGCTCCAACAATTACACAAAATGGTTTTGCAGTTACTTGGGATAATACAGCAGCTAAATTTACACTTACTACTGTAGCAGGTGGTGCTACCTATACTTTTCAAAGTGGTATAGAAAATGTAGGAGCTAATGTAGTAAAGCTTGGTGGTACTGCATTAGATAGACATACTAATATAACTGGTGCTTTTGATCTTAGTTTAGGTATTACAGGTAGCAGATTAGCTAATATAATTGGATTTTCTACTAATAAGACTGAATTTGTAGCTGGTAGTGGTAGAATAACATTAAATGGTGGTTCTAGTTCTTTAGATTTAGTAGGAAGTGCGGGATCAAGTATTATTTTTAGTACTGCTGGTGCATTAACTCTTACCGATGGACAAGCTGCTGGTGCAAATCAAAGAGGTCTAAGAGGTGCATCTAATTATTCAGCAAATGTTCTTGCTAATGATTATATACAAAGAATTTATGCTGATAATAAAATAGCAGGTAAAGATCTTACATCTTTAGTTACTTCTCCTACTGCTACTCAAAATCAATACTCTATTATATGGGATAATACAATATTGAAATATACACTTGCTCTTATTACAGGTGGTGGTGGAGGTACTTCTAATTCTAAAGAGCAACAATTTACTGGTAATGGAATTCTTTCTTCATTTACTGTAAGTAATGGAACTATTACTTTACTTAGCTTTGTAGACGTAAATGGTAATGTACAATTACAGAATATCAATTATACACGTACAGGACAATTAATAGATTTTGGTGCTCCTATTCCTAATGGTTCTATTGTTACTGTTCATTACTTTGAAGATTTAAGTGTAGGTATTGGTGGTGGTGGTCATACTATTCTTAATAATGGTAGTCCATTAACACAGAGAACAAATCTTGATTTTACTAATGGTCTTACTGCTGTTGATACAGGTGGTAACACTGTAGTAAGATTGGGAGGAATTTTAAGTCAAAGTACTCTCATTTGTGTTGCAGGATTTAATCTTGTTGCAAATGGTTTTGGTCTAATTGATCTAACTGCAATAAATTTAGTAGCAATTAGTAGTTCTGGATCAGGATTCTTCTTTACTACAGAAACTGTTACACATACATTACAATTAGGTCAAGATGCAGGTGTAATATTTAATATTGGTACAGATGCTGACGGTGACATGTACCAAAGAGTAGCAGGAAAATTTACTAGGATACCAAAAGGTACTAATACTCAAGTACTAACAAGTAATGGTACAATAGCAAGTTGGCAAAATAGTGCTGGTGGAACTCCTGGTCATGCTATATATAATGGTGCATCTTTATTAACAACAAGAGCAAATTTAGTATTTAGTAATGGTCTTACTGCTGCTGACGCTAATCCTAATACTACAGTTAAATGGGGAGGTGCTTTAACAGCAGATACTGCTATTACAGGAGCATTTAGACTTGATTTAGGTACTACTGGAAGTAAACTAACCGCTCTATTAGGAGAAGTTGGTGTAGCTAGTAGTACAATAATGTTTACTCAAAGTAATAGTGGTATTACTAGAAGATTTGGATTAGCTGATGGGATAGGAGTAATACTTGATTTAGGTTCTGATGCTATAGGAGATATATATCAAAGGAATTCTGGTGGAGTATTACAAAGATTACCAGCAGTAGCTGTTAATAATGTACTAATATCTGGTGGTGTTTTAACAGTTAACAGTTGGGGAAAGGTTACACCTAGCCATCTTAGTATTAGCACTGGTATCCTATTGGGTAGAACTACAGCAGCTACAGGTGCAGCAGAAAATATTACAGTTGGTAGTGGTCTTACTTTAGCAGCTTTAAATCTTACTTTAGGGGGAGTATTAACTAGTCCAGGTGGTATAACTACACTTTCTGGTAATGCTCAAATGATTGTATTTACTAATACTGAAGGTATAACTATTGGAACACAATCAGGTTTAAGAGGTCAAAGTACATTCAGAGTAGGACAAAATGTTAGTACTACAGGAAATTACGCTGTAGCATTTGGTGGAGGAACTTCTGCTTCTGCTACATATTCATTTGCAATAGGTAATACTGCTTTAGCATCAGGAGCACAATCTTTTGCGGGAGGTTTAGGTTTCACAACTGGAAAAGAAGTAGTAGCAAGTGGAGTAACTACATTTAATTTTTCTGAAAATACAACAGCTCAAATAGCAGGACATGGAGCTATTGCACCTGGTTCTGTAATTTTAGGTGGTAGAGATCATAATATTGCTAATTCAACTAATAATAGAGCAGTAATTATAGGTGGTGATGCTATCAAATTAGCATCTGGTTATGCAGATTTTACAGTAGTAGCAAATTTTGCAATAATGACTGCTCCTGGAGTAGGAACAGGTGATGATGTTCTTACTAGAGATGCTGCTACAGGAAAAATAAGAAAAGTTACTGCTGCTTCTTTGAGTGGTGGTGGAGGTGGTATTACAAATGCTGCTGCATTAAATGAATTACCTAAAACTGTTGTAGCATTAGGTAATATAGGAGCATCTGGAATATTTATTCCTTCTAATGGTAACATTAACTTTGGTGATTCTTCACTAGCAGGAGCAGATAGAACATTAACAGCTACAGGTTCTGCTGGTGTTGTTAATATGAAATTTGATACTAAAGGAACTACAGCATTTTACTCCTTTAATTTCAATACAGCGTTCCCTATGATGCTACAATTTGAACCACTTGGTGCAAATAATATAGGAATAAGAGATACTTCAGCAAATACATATATAAGATTACAGAATACTTTACAAGCTGCTGATGGAGATTTATTAATAGGAGAATTAACAGGATCAAATAATAGATTAATATTTTTTGGTTACGATAATGTTAATAGTATTTTAAGATTACAAGCTGGTAATGGTTTAGCAGGAGCATTTAATAATGGTAATAGTTTATATATTAAAGGTGGTGCAGCATTTACAGGTGCTGGTAATGGTGATGGAGGAAGCCTTGAATTTATATCAGGATTACATTTTGGTGCTGGATTTGATGGTAATATAACCTTAGATAGTAGAAAGAGTACTATGAGGTTTAAGGCGGATAGTATATCATTTGATGTTGGTTCAGGAGGTACAAATGGAGCACCATATTTATTAATTGGTCAAAGAACTAATACATTTCCTAATGTTGGTGGTGTAGCTAATGCAATTGCAATATATGGTGAAGATAGTGCTCTTTCACAAGTAGGTTTATCCTTCATAGCTGAACAAGCTGTAGAAGCTTTAGGAACATTTACACCTTCACATAAAGTAAGGATACAATATAATGGTGTCTGGTATTGGCTACAACTTGATTTAGTATAAATATTAATAATATGGGACTAAGAGGAGATTTAATTCCTATACAACTTGAGAATAATACTCCAAATACTGTAATAGGTTTTGATGGAGCAGGTATTCCTAAACTATATGGAACATTTGGATTTGCTACAGCACTTTTAGCTGGTACTATAGGTCTTGTACCTGCTCCTGGTATAGGACAACAAGATTATATACTTAGTGGAAATGGATGGATAGTAGCACCTGTTGGTGGAGGTGGTGGAGGTGGAACTGTAACTGGAACTGGTACAGCAGGAAGAATACCATATTGGGATAGTCCAACAAACATTAATAATAATGCTAATCTAAGTTTTGATATTGTTAATTCTAAATTAATAGTACCTACTATTAATTTATCAAGAGCTGCTCTACCTCCTGGTGGTATAGTAGATGGAGATTTTCTATATGATTCTACAAATCTTGAATTAAGAGCGAGAATTAATAGTGTTTGGACTAATGTTACTAAACAAGATGAAATAACTCTACCTGTTGGTACTACTGCTTATCTCCTTACAGAAGATGATAGAAATAAGATAATTGTAACTAGTGCTATTACTACAGTTACTATTACACTTCCTACTTTATCTGCAAAATTTAGTTGTTCTATCATTAAAGGTGGTACTGGTGATGTAGTATTAGCTACTGCTGGTACATTTACCAGTATGAATAATGTAAATACTATTACTTCTGTTAATGGTCTTGCAATGGTTTACCATTCAGGTGGTAATAATTGGAGAGGATTTGGAGCAATAGGTAGTGTAGGATTAGGAACAGTTACGAATGTTACATTATCTACAGCTTTAGTACCATTTTTAACAGTAAGTAATCCCTCTATTAGTATAAGTGGTACAATAGCACTTGATCTAAATACTCAATCTGCGGAAGCTGTATTAATAGGACCAGTAAGAAATAGTGCTGCTGCTAAACCTACATTTAGAGTACTAACTCCTGATAGTATACCTTTCTTTCAATTTGATGCAAGAAGTGAAGCAGCATATACTGTAAGAGAGGTAGAAGATAGAAACAGAATTATAGATGTATCTGGTGCTGTTGCACACGTTATAACATTACCTAATGGTTTTCCTCCAGGATGGCCTTGTTCAGTATGGAGAGCAGCAGGAGCAGGAACTGTAACATTTACTAATGGTGTTGGTGCTGTAATAGAAGCTGAAGCAAATGTTCTTAATACAGCAAAAACAATGGCTACATGTATACATGTTAGTGGTGGAAGATGGTTAGTAGTAGGTAAACTCTCTTAATATGCCAAGATTAGTATTTGGTCGTGAACATTATAATCAACCAACTCCGAAAGTAATATCTTTTTGGACGGATCTTGGTCAAGAAGTACTTCTTACTATAGCTGGTATAAGTTACTTTACAAAGTTTGAAATACTTAGTGCAATTATACCTGTTACAGTTATAGTATTAAAGAGAGTTTCAAAGTTTTATGGTGAAGTTCCTGGTCCAGGAGAATATAAAGAATATACAGCTAAAGTTCCTAGTGAATTAGCGAAAGAGATGGACAAAGAAATACAGTTAACAGAAGAGATTAAGAAGGATGGAGAGTAATTTTGAAATTTTCAACAAAAACTATATATTAAATTCAATTAAACAAATCAACCATTATGAAAACACCAGAACAAGAAGCTAAAGAAGCAGAAGAAAGAAACAAAGATCTTATTGCTAGAACTTCTAAGATTAAAATAGGTCCAAAAACATTTGCTAATATCAGAGATATTAAGCAAGAACAAGCTATTATTCAAAAAGATTTTGCTATTAATCAAAGACGTGAAGCTGATCTTATTGATTTTGTTCTTGAACAAGCAGGTATAGAAAGAAAAGATCTTGAATCAATTAATATAACTGATGATTCTGAAGTTGTAGCTGTTAAAAGAGCTATACCAGTTAAAGAACCAGTTGTTGATCCTGAAAAAGAAGCAAAATCAATAATTAATATTGAAAAAATTAAAGAAGAAATTGCAGCTAATAACAGAGTAGCAGTACTATAATATGGCTAATTGTCCACAAATTATTAAGAAAATTGGAGTAATACTTAATCTTGATGGTATATCTATCAATAATGCTCTAACTCTTAATAATAGTATACTTCAATTTGGTGGACCTTTAGTCCAACCTACGGAAGTTACTGACAATTTTCCATTATCATTTGGTACTCCTGCTTCTAGACTTAATCAATTTAATGTTAGAACACAAAGCGGTATAACATTAGAAAATAATAATGGCTCCTCTGTTATCAATTTGACATTTGATAGTGGGGGAGCTATATTAAATGATAGTTCTCTTGTTCCTATAGGTTTAAAAGGTGCTGCAGATTATTCAGCTAACTATACCTCATTAACTTATGTTCAAAAGGCTTATGCAGATGCTAGAATAGCTGGTAAACAAATAACTGCTCTATTAGCTGCACCTACTATTACAGAAGCAGGTTTTAATATTGTTTGGAATCAGGTAGCTGGTAAATTTGATCTTGCACCTCCTGGTAATATAGTAGCAGGTTCAGATACTCAAGTAATATTTAATTCTGTTGGTGCTTTAGTAGGAAGTCCTTCATTATTATTTGCAAGTAATATATTATCTGTACCTCAAATTAATATTGGATCTTTAAATCCACTAGCAGGTACAGAAAGAATAATACAAGTAATTTCAGATTCACTTAATACAGGTTTACTAATATCTACGAAAGGTACAGGAAATCTTACATTAGGTATTTTACAAGGTTCTATTCTTATTGGTAATTCAACTAGTACTAATACTCTACATGCTTTAACAGCAAATGGTGCTAATGCTCAAATAGATATAGCATTAGAACCAAAAGGAACTGATGGAAAAGTTTATATAGGTAATATTTTAGAAGCAGGTGGATATAGATATATACAACCTAGAGGATCAGTATCTAACATTGGTATAAATATATCTGGTAAAGGAACAGGTAGCGTAATATTAGATAGTGGACTTTTATATCCTACTTATTTAGGTTCAATAACTGATCCAAATACTTATAGAATTTTAAAAGCTGGTTCTACTACTGTATCTGATATAGCTATAGCAGGTACTGGTATAAATAGTAAAGTAATTATAGGTGATAATATAGAATTAGCATCAACAAGATATATGATCCCTGGTAGTGGATCAACAGATGTTAATTTTAAAATAAATGGAAAAGGTACAGGACAAGTTGCTATAAATGATATAGTACTTTATAAAGAATGTGCTATTGGTGATTGGAATATGCAATCAACTAATATAGTCACTGTACCACATGGAATAGATTATACTAAAATAATTGGAGTACACGTTGTTATTAGAGATGATGCAAACAATGTATTTCAACCATTAAATAAAATAACTGCTGCTGATTTTGTACCAGCAGGTGGTGTATCAGGTTATCTAGTAGGTGGAGTAACATTATATAGAAAAGCAACAGGATTCTTTGATGATGCTAATTATAATGCTACAGGTTTTAATAGAGGTTGGGTATATGTTTCATATAAGATATAATGGAATTAACATTACAAAGAGTTTCTGGTACTAAACAAGATACAATAGGTGATTTCTATGATGAAACACATAAATTCTTATTTAATACATTAGAAGATGAGTATAGAGATAAGAAGGTGTCTAAAGAAACAAGAATTTGGGCTGGAAGATATAAACTTGGAATACAAGAAACTATAACTCCAAAAACTCAAAAGTATTTAGATGATATAAGATTAAAACCTTGGTTTGAAAGACATATTGAAATACTTAATGTTCCACAATTTAGAGGTGTTTATATACATTTAGGTAATGATGAAGATGATACTGATGCATGTGTATTAACAGGAGATTGGGCTAATAAACAAGAAAGAAAAGTTATACATTCAGTAGTAAGATATAAACAATTTTATACAAGATATTATCCGTTGCTTAAATCAGGTGTAGATATTTATTTAAATATCTTTGATGAAGTTGGAGGACATATATAATGGTGTCTATTGAACTCTTTGTTACTGTTAGTATTTCATTAATTGGTCTTGTTCTTGTTGTTGGATTAATGGCAGTTACGACTAAAACAGTTTTGCAAACTAGTGTTCAATTTATAAATATTAATTTACATGATCTTAAAGAAGAAATTGAAAGAGTAAGAGATAGACAAGTAGTTGAAGTTGAAAAATTAAAAATTGAATATAAAGTAGAAACAGATAGACTAAGAGAAGATTTAAAACAAGATATAACTGAGATGAAAGAAGGTAATTCGGATAGTGTTATTCGTTTTACAGATGCGTTAGCAAAACTTAATAATACATTAACACAACTTAATATGACTAATATTGAAGTTAAAGGTACTTTAGAAAGAGTAAAGGAGCAGTTGAAAGAACATAATGATCAGCTTGAAAAACTAAAGGATGGAAAATACAGTAAAGCTCATTAGTAAGAAGGGACTAGCAATTGTGATACTAATCGCAGTTATAGTAGCTTTGGTTACAGTGCTAATAATGCGCATTACAATTAGTGAACAAAAAGATACTATTAAAGATTTAGAAAAATATAAGAAGGAACAAAAAAAAGACCTAGCAAGATTCAGAGAGCATTTTTATGATAGTACAGCTATTGTAAGAAAGAATGAAACTCAAATAATAAAGAATCTTGAAGCAGAACTTGCTAAAGGAGCTTATAGAGAAAAGATATATCAAGCTGAAATAAGAAAAGTAAAAGGTATGTATAAAGGTCTTAGTAATGATAGTTTATATAAAAAATTGATAGATGAATATGAGAAGTCTACTGGTGATATTGTTGATTAATGTCACTAGCTTCTGTTATAGTCAAGATAGAATTGTACCAAGACCTGTTATGGAATGGTGTCTTGAATGTCAATCTACTATTAAAATATATTTTAAATTATTAGCTGAAAAAGATACTACTATTAACAATCAAAGACGTGAAATATCTTCTTATAAGATTAAGGTTGCTACATATGAAATTGATTCTGCAAAGTTTGCTATTCAAAATCAGAAAACTGATTCACTCTTTCTTGTAGATGATAGAATAATAGATGCTAAAACTGATAGAATAAAAGAACTAAACGTGAATAAATGGTTAGAAAGAATTGCATGGGGTGCTTTAACTGCACTACTCGTTGTCCTTCTTTCTCTATAAGTTCCTACAAAAACTATGGATGCTAATACAAAAGATGTTATTCTTGCAATTATTGCTCTAATTTCTACTATAGTAACTCCACTTGTTTTACTATACGTGACTAAGAATCAGAATAAGAAGATTGCCGATAATCATGTTGATACTAAAAAAGATATAGAGCATGTTGTTGAGAAGGTAGAGGTTTACCATAAGGAAGTTAATGGAAATATGAGTAAACTTTTGGAGACTACTAAAGATCTAGCTACAGCAACAGAGAAGGCGAAAAATATAGCAGAAGATAAAAG
>Ga0193753_10003241_pt1 | contig 12189 bp, 9 predicted proteins | sample H1c2metaG_FD_144925 | JGI IMG/M metagenome (GOLD analysis project Ga0193753, IMG submission 144925) | Soil microbial communities from a riparian zone of the East river system, Colorado, United States - H1c2 | ecosystem: Environmental > Terrestrial > Soil > Riparian zone | place: USA: East River... | reverse complement strand
AAAGGCCACCGTGCCGGTGCCGCCACTGAGGCCCGTGGTCTCGGTATCGAGGTAGAGCGCGCGCCCGAGATCGCACGCTTGAAGGGACGGATCGAGCGCGAGAAGGGCCAAGAGTTCGGCGCTCGCGTCGCGCGCCGGGAGGAGCGGTGCGCGCCCCGTCCGATGCGCCGCCGAAAAACGAACCGTGCGAAGATGAAGCGGGCCGCACTCCGTATCGAGCGTTGCAAAGGGCAACTCGTCGGTATCCACGCGTCGCGGGGCGGCGGGCGGCGCCTCCACCGCACTTCGCGCGAGAATCGCGGTCATCTTTGCCCGAAGCTCCTCGAGCACATTCGGGTCCCGGTTTACACGGGCCTCTCGGCCCCCACCGGGCGCGGCGGCCGCCTCGGAAAGTGAGCTCTTGGCCCGGGCAAGCCGCGACGTGAACGACACAGCGTCACGTTACATCCGTACAGTGACGTCCGTCCAGTTCTCCGAGCACTTCTAGTCAGTGCTTTGGCCGGACCACATGAATCGATCGATCAGGGCCGGGCTTTCGTCCGAGAGCGGGTCGACCAGGCCCAAGGCGAACGCCTCGACGTTTCCTGCCGGGTCGATCCGGAGCCGGACGAAGTGGCGGTATCCAGGGCTGCCGAGGGCGGCAAAGGGCTGCGAGTGGTTGAGTCCGAGCCGGTGGATCATCACCAGCATCACCCCGAACGCGAAGCCGCTGGCGCACGTCGCAACGATCCACCCGACGAACATCCAGAACGCGCGCGGCAGCGCGGAGGCGCCGGTGAGCAGCACCCCGAGATGGTCGATGATGAGCGCCACGTCGACCGGGAGCAGCCCCGTGAGCGCGCCGAACGCGATGGCAAAGGGGACGGAGCGCCATGCGCGGTGGCGCCGCCAGCCGATGAGAAGCGCCGTCCCGACGGCGACGCACGCGCTCATGATGAAGGCGACGCTGAGCGCGGCCTTCGGGCCCGAATCGAAATACGCCGAAAGCGCGAGGGCATGGCCGATGGCAAAGACCGCCGTGATGAGCCATCCCGCACCACCGGACGCCACGTGCCACGGGAGACTGCGGAGCATTCCCTTGGAGGCGCGAGGGCCTGGAAATTCCGCGTCGATGCGGTAGGCGCCGCGGCGGGCGGTGCGTGCACCATGCAAGAATGCGCCGCCCCCGCCGGCCACCACGTGCAGGCTCGGTCCCTCGCTCGATCGCTCGTAGTGGTGGATATCGCCGGCAATGAAGAGCGTCGGATCGAGCGACGCATCGATGCCAATCGTCTTCAGCATCAGCGCCCCCGGCGCGCGCACTTCGCCCGTGGCCCGGACGGGATCGGGCATCATGACGATGCGGGCGGGAGCACCGGGCACGCGAAAGTAGGATTGCTGGCGCGGGTCGATCCGCCGCAGTTGGCGGTCGACCGCAAAGAGCTCCAAGGATGGAGCGAGCGGGAGGCGAAAATAACTGGCGCGCTGGATCGACGTGTATCCGTAAAGAGCCATCGAGTCGGGCTTTTCCACGGCGACGCCGCGGCGAAACGCTTCCGCCCAGGCGAGCACGGGAAAAGCGTGCGTGACGGGATGGAGCGCCTGGTGGCTCAGATCTTCGTCGGTCTGCTCGAAGGCGCACGGAGCCTGGCAAAGGCGCGCGAAACCATCGAGGCCGTCGTACCAATCGTGGTTGCCGGGAATCGCCAAGAGCACGCGCGGGACGTCGTCGCGCAGTTCTTCGAGCACGCGGTTCCAAGGCTCGACCAACCGCCGCGAGACCTCGCGCACGGTCGCGACCGGGTAGGCCAAATCGCCCCCGAGAATCAACAGGTCGCCGCGCGGAAGCTTGGTCCCGTCTTCGAGCTCGTACGTACCGAAAACGAGGCGCGCCACCGCTTCGCTCACCGAGACGTCGTCGCCGGTGTCTGCGACGAAGTCGATCCAGACGTCGCGCCCCAGCGCCTCGACCAAGGTGGGCGCGTTCCTGGCGCCGCGTTCTGCGAGGACGCCCACCGCGCGCTCGAGGAGCCGTGGCGGCGCGTCTGGGATCATCCACTGGCGCGAATCGATGTTCTCCGTCGCGATGGCCGACGCGATCAAATGACGCAGGTGCCCCCAGAACGCCGTGAATCCGAACCAGGCAATCGCGCGCGGTCTCCTTTGGCCTCGCGTGTAGTGGGCGCAGGGTTCGTCGCGCGGTGCGGGAGCTAGGCGCTGAGGCGGAGCTCGGACGACGGGCGTGGAAGGCGCGGCACCGGACGTGGGGGGCACGCGCCGAGGATACGTTCTTTCACTCGAGAATGGCGTCGCGCGCTCGGGCCTTGCTCGTTTTGCTCGCCTCGCCCATGTCGTCTGCTGCGCTCTGCCGGGCCAAGTCGAAAAGCTCGTCGAGGCCCATCGCGAGCGGCCGCGGCACCTCGTCTTCTCGAAAAAGCCGGACGTCGCGAATCTCGAGCGGATTTACCCCCGCGCCGGACGACGGCGGCTCCACTTCGCAAAGCGCCAGCACATTCACCGCGTGAAAGCGGATGTCACGATCCGGGCGCGAAAAGACGCCCACGAGCCTCTCGAAAACGGGATTCGCGACGCCCGTCTCTTCGAGCAGCTCGCGCACCATCGTGCTGCGGAGCGTCTCGCCCCATTCGAGGGTTCCGCCCGGAAGCGCCCACGTCCCCGTGTCGGCACGACGAATGAGAAGCCATCGTCCGTCGCGCGTGTGCGCCGCGATGACGATCCCGACCACCGGACGGCGCAGCAGATGCCGCGCCACCTCGTAGAGCACTTTCAGTGCACCCTTGGGGAGTGCCGCCAGCGGCGCGAAATTCATTGCGGCTTCCGAATGCAGGTGCGCGCCGCCTCGGCCGGGATGGCGCAATCGGGCGATGGATCGTTCGGGGCGCACGCGACCAGCCCCGCGTCGCTCCAGCGCTGAACGCCGCCCCGGTACTCGACGAGCACTTCGAAGACGGCCGCGGCGCGCGGCAACCCGGGCGGGAGCTCGCCCCTCACCGCGTGCGCTTCGATTCGCGAGCTCGGCACACCGCGCGTGAGTAGCTCGCCCAAAACGGCATTCGCGCGCCCCAGGCTGAGAATCTTGTCCTCCCCCGGGCCTGCGTACCCGAGAACCGCCAAGCGGACGACCTTCGGATTCGGCTCGTTGAGCGACGCCGCAATCCTGTCGAGCACGGGCTTGGCGTCGGACGGCACCGCCGCGCTCCCGAAGTCGAACGGGATGTGATCGGTAATGCGATGCGGCGCTTCGTCGGTAAAGACGTATCCGTATTGGGCGCACCCGGCATCGTCCGCAGCGCTGCGGCGCACGTAGGCCTCGTCCGAAGAGATGTTCCACGTCGGATGCGCACTCGCGTTCGCGGACGTTGGCCGCACGTCTTTGGGCGGCGCCTTCGACGCGCACGAAAAAATCGCCGCGGCGAGCAGCGTCCCCGTTGCAAAGAAAATCAGCCGCAGCGGCGACCAACGCGACCGCACCCGAGAAGACGCCACCGAATGCGCCAAAGAATGCGCCAAAGTAGACGAAGCGGCCTTTCGCCGACGCGGGCCCGTTTTGTTCTCGATGGAGGAATTTTCTTCTATCGCCGGCGTGACCACAGACTGAAGCTCGCTTTGTGAGCTAAATTCCGCAAGCATTTCTGCCGAACGTGAACGCGGCTCCGAGGTGCGCACGACGTGCACCCCGGGCGGCCGACGATCGCGGGTTTTCGCGTTTTCGTGCGAAGGGCGACGTGCTTTTATCGCGCGCATGCCGACGCTTCGTCGATACACCGTCCTTCCGCGCCTTCCCGCACCTCTCGAGCGATTGCGCGACATCGCGCACAATCTGTGGTGGTCGTGGTCACCCATCGCACGTTCACTTTTCGTCCGAGTCGACCCGGACCTTTACGACGAAGTCCACGGAAACCCCATCGAGCTGCTGTCGCGTGCCTCGCAACAGAGGCTCGACGAGCTCGCTACCGACGATGCGTTCCTGAGCCACCTGGAGACGGCGTGGACCACGTTCGATGCGTACATGTCGCGCGAAGGTTGGTTCAAAAAGACCTACCCCAACGCCAAAGACGCCCGCATCGCGTACTTTTCGATGGAGTACGGCCTGCACCAGTGTCTTCCGATCTACTCGGGGGGCCTCGGCGTGCTCGCGGGCGATCACCTCAAGACCGCGAGCGATCTCGGGTTGCCCCTCGTGGGCGTCGGCCTCGCCTACGCCGAAGGATACTTTCGCCAGGTTCTGAACGACGACGGATGGCAAGGCGAGCGTTACCCCATCAACGATTGGACCCGGCTCCCGGTCCTGCCCGTGCATGCGGCCGACGGCAAGCGTCTGATCATCCGCGTGGCCTACCCGGACCGCACGATCTTGGCGCAACTCTGGCGCGTGCAAGTGGGCCGCATCCCGTTGTTTCTACTCGACGCCAACCTCGAGGAAAATCAGAAGGTCGACCGCGCCATCACCGGCCCGCTCTATGGAGGCGACCAGGAATTTCGCGTGCGCCAAGAGATCATGCTCGGCATTGGCGGCGTGCACGCGCTCGAGGCCATGGGCATGACGCCGACGGCGTGCCACATGAACGAAGGGCACTCCGCGTTTCTCGCCCTCGAACGCATTTCGCGCTTGATGCGTGAACGCGGCGCGAGCTTCGCGGTCGCGTGCGAGGCGAATTCGGCGGCGAGCATCTTCACCACGCACACCCCCGTCCCCGCGGGCAACGACGTGTTCCAGGCCGACCTCGTGCGGCGCTACTTGGAACCGTACCGCGCGGCGCTCGGAATCAGCGAAGAGCAGCTTCTCGGCCTCGGGCGCGTCGATCCGCGCGACGCCAAGAGCGCGTTTTCGATGCCGGTGCTCGCGATTCGTTCGGCCGACCACTACAACGGGGTGAGCGCCCTGCACGGCGAAGTGTCGCGCAAGATGTACAAGACGCTCTGGCCGGAACTCCCCGAGCACGAGGTGCCCATCGGCTCGGTCACCAACGGCGTGCACATTGCCTCGTGGATCAGTTCCGAACACGGTGCACTCTACACGCGTTACCTCGGCCCGCGCTGGGCGGAAGACGTCGACGATCCTCACCTCTGGGCGCGCGCACAGAACATTCCCGATGCGGAGCTCTGGCAAACCCACGAACACCGCCGCCACCGTCTGGTGCAACTCTGTCGGCACTGGCAAAGGCTCGGCGCCGAACGCCGGCAACTCAGCCCCGAGGATATCGAGCGCGCCGAGCAGGTGCTCGATCCACGCGCGCTGACCATCGGTTTTGCGCGCCGCTTCGCGACGTACAAGCGCGCGACGTTGCTCTTCAGCGACATGGCGCGGGTGAAGCGCCTGCTGGGGGATCCGGAAAGGCCGGTGCAATTGGTTTTCGCGGGGAAGGCTCACCCGCAGGATAAGGGCGGAAAAGAGCTCATTCGATCCATCGTGCACGCCAGCCGCGATCCGGAGCTCGCGCGACGCGTCGTTTTCATCGAGGGCTACGACATGCGCATCGCGCGCGCCTTGGTCTCGGGCGTCGACGTGTGGCTCAACACGCCGCGGCGCCCGCACGAGGCAAGCGGAACGAGCGGCATGAAGGCCGCCGCCAACGGCGCCCTCAATTGCAGCGTTCTCGACGGGTGGTGGGCCGAGGCGTGGGCGAGGCACGGGTCGGAAGTCGGGTGGGCGATCGGCCACGGCGAGGAGTACGAAGACGGCTTGGGCGATGCCCTCGAGGCGGAGGTCCTTTACGATTTACTCGAGCGCGAAGTCGTTCCGCTCTTTTTCGACCGCACGCCACACGATCAACTTCCTCGCGGGTGGATCAAGCGGATGAAAAACTCCATCTCCAAGTTGGTCCCGGAATTCAACACGGCGCGGATGGTGCGCGAGTACACGGAGGCCTTCTATGTGCCGGCCATCACATTGTCGGAAAAGCTCCGCGAGGGAAACCTGGCCGAGGCCGAGCGCCTCACCAAGTGGAAAGAGAAGGTGCAGCTCGCCTGGCCACAAGTCGCCATCCAGTCCGTGAACGTGCGCACCAAAGAGCAGCTCTATGTCGGCGAGCCCCTCGACGTCGAAGCGGTGGTGGATCTCGGACCGCTCTCTCCCGATGACGTCGTCGTCGAGCTTTACCACGGCCCTGCTGCCGCCGGCCAAGAGCTGCCGCGCGGCGAAGTGGTGCCGATGGCGCGCATCTCGAGCATCGACAACGGCCTTCACCTGTACCGCGGAGCAATCCCAACCCGAGACAGCGGCTCGCACGCTTTTGCCGCCCGCGTGATGCCGCACAACCCGAGCCTCACGCATCCTTACGAAACGAACCTCGTACGCTGGGGGTAGGTCGAGCCCTGAAGAGACGCTATCGTCTGGCGCGGAGGTAGATCCATGGGCGTTGTCGCATTCCAGGGGGGGGCCGCGGTCGGACGAAACGGTGCGCGCGCAGGTGGAGACGCCATCCAGAGCTATGCGCCCGCCAGCGGCGACTTGCTCGGCGAAGTGCCCGTCATGTCGTCGGAGGAGATTTTCGCCGTCGTCGAGCGCGCGCGAAAAGCGCAGGCTGCGTGGGGTGTTTTGCCGGTGGCCGAGAGATGCGAGCGGCTCCTCCGACTGCGCGACGCCATCGTCGATCACGCCGAGGACATCGTCGAAACGATCACACGCGAATGCGGCAAGCCGCGACACGAAGCGCTCGCGCACGAGGTGACGATCATCGCCGATCTGTTGACCTACTACTGCCGGCACGCGCCGACGCTTCTCGCGCCGCGCCCGATCGACCTGCATTTGCTCAAGCATCGAAAGAGTTACGTGCACTATGCACCGCGCGGAGTCGTCGGCGTCATTTCACCGTGGAATTATCCCTTCTCCATCCCAATGGGCGACGTGGTCGCCGCGCTCGTAACGGGAAGCGCGGCGGTGCTCAAGCCGAGCGAAGTGACGCCGCTCACGGCCCTCAAGGCCAAATCGATCTACAACGCCACGGGGCTCCCGGAGGACCTCTTCGGCGTCGTCACCGGCTTGGGTCCGGCGGGCCAAGCGCTCATCGACTCGGGCGTGCAAAAGATCGTTTTCACGGGCGGCGTGGCGACGGGACGCCGCGTCGCCGCCGCGTGCGGCGAGCGTCTCATTCCGTGCGTCATGGAGCTCGGTGGCAAAGCCCCGCTCATCGCCTGCGCGGACGCGGATCTCGAGCGCACGGCCCGCGCCATCGTATACGGAGGTTTCTCCAACGCCGGGCAAGCGTGCATTTCGGTGGAGCGCGTCTACGCCCACAAGGACATCTACGACAAGCTCCTCGCGCGCACCAAGGAGCTTACGGGCGGGCTCCACATCGGGGATCCGTCCAAGGATTACGTCGATGTGGGGGCGATCATTTTTTCCAAGCAGATCGAGATCGCCGAACAGCACATCGAAGATGCTCTGCGCAAAGGCGCGGAGCTGGTCATTGGCGGAGGGAGGCGCCCCGGGCCAGGCCAGTTTTTCGACCCCACAATCCTTGCAAACTGCACGCACGAGATGACGGTGATGACCGAGGAAATCTTCGGCCCCATCGTCCCATTTGCGCGCGTGGAGTCGGAGGAGGAAGCCCTTTCACTCGCCAACGCCTCACACCTCGGCCTCAACGCGTACGTCTTCACCAAAGATCGCGAACGGGGCCGCGCCATCGCGGAGCAAATCGAGGCGGGGAGCGTCGTCGTCAACGATGTTCTCGTCAACTATGGCGCCATCGACACGCCGTTCGGCGGCACCAAGCAATCGGGCTTCGGCCGCGTTCACGGCGACGATGCCCTTCGCGACATGGCCGAGGCGCGTCACGTGAACTACGACCGATTCACCCCACCGGAGCGTGATCCACTCTGGTTCCCATACACCGCCAAGAGCCTCGGCTGGATGATGCGCGGCGTCCGTTTCCTCTTCTCCGGAAACGGAATCGTCCAACGCATCGGACAAATTTTCTAGCCCGACCTGCTCACGTGAGGGTCGCCGACAGCCCGAGGGCGTTGCGACGCGCTTCGACGACGAAGGAATAGCACTCGAGCGCCTCGCGAAAGGCCACGTCGTCACTCTGGCGCGCGGCGCGGACGAGCGCGCGAAACTTGACGTAGCGCCGCCCTTCCAAGCCGAGAAGCAGGCACACGAGCCCTGGATCGCGCGGCGCATCGACCGAACCGCAAAGCCCGGCGGCCGATGCCAGAACGCGCGTGAGCAGCACGTCGCACGCCATGATCGCGCCCAAGGTGTCGTGTGCGGCCAGGAGGTGTTCGCACTTGCGGACGGCCTCGCGGTCCGTCTCGGGCCAGAGTTCGGCCATGCTGAACGACGTCCCCGCCTCCGACGAAGGCGAAACGGTCGGCACCAGGTACGAGCCGCTCTGCGCGCCGTCCGTGCGCGGCTTCACGACCCGCGCCGGCGACGCCTCCGGCGCGGCGCGGGCGAGCGCGTGCGCCGCTTGTCCTGCCGATGCCGCCACCTGCCCGGCCGCGGCCTCCATCGCGGCAACCAGCGGCGATTTCTCGCGGCGCTCGCGGCTCGCCGCGGCACCCGCATCGGCCGAGCCAGCAGCCTCCCGATGCGCCGCCACATTGGGCGCTTGCCCGCGCGGCCCTTCGAGCCCCTTCGGCCCCTTGGGGCGCGGCGACTCCGCGAGGCCGCGAATCGCATCGGCGATGCCCGACGTCTCCTCGTCGAGCAACATGATGATCTCGCGACGGTTCGGCAACTCCGCGCGGTACGTCTCCATCGTCAGCTTGGTGATCTGTTCGAGCCCGGCGAAGACGCCCTCGCCGCGCGTAGCCACCGTTCCGATGCAGGGAGCGCTGAACAAATTGAAGCGACGATCGAGTTCGTCCTCCGAAACCGTCTCGGTCAGATCGCGCTTGTTCCACTGAAACGCGTGCGGCATCTGCGACAGTGCGCGCCCGTGGTCGGCGAGGTTCGCATTCAGATCCTCGAGCGACTCCTGATTCGCATCGAGCCGCGCGCTCTGCGAGTCGGCCACGAAGACGATGCCGTCGGCCCCCGTGAGCACCAACTTGCGCGTGGCGCTGTAGTAGACCTGCCCTGGCACGGTAAAGAGCTGAAGCCGCACCGTCATGTTGCGGATCTTCTGCAGACGCACGGGGAGAAAATCGAAGTAGAGAGTCCGGTCCGTCGGCGTTGCCAACGACACGAGCTTGCCGCGCTTGTCGGGCGCAGAGGCCGCGTGAATATGCTGGAGCGTCGTCGTCTTCCCGCCGAGCCCGGGGCCGTAGAAGACGATCTTGAAGACGAGCTCCTGAGTTAGCGGGTTGAGCGATGCCATTCGCGCAGCGGATCGGGATGCGAACCGTACATCGTAGTAGCAATCTCGGCCCGATCAGGTCCAATTCCATCAAGAGAATGCGCGATTTTATAGATCTCCATAGCCACTGGATTGCACACATCGACGACGGCGTCCGAACCCCGGCCGCCGGCGTCGCACTCCTTTCGCGCTTGTTCCAGGCAGGGTTTTCCAAGGTCATCGCCACACCGCACATGCGCCCAGGTATGTTCGACAACGACCGCGGCGCACTCGAACGCGCGTACGAGGCGATGACGCCGCACTTGCGCGAAGCGGCCGGCCCGCTGCCCGAGGTGGGGCTCGCCAGCGAACATTTTTTCGACGATGTTGTCTTTCGACGCCTGATCGAAGGGCAGGCTCTGCCCTACCCCAATAGCCGCGCGGTGCTCATCGAGCTCCCGCCGAACGGCTTTCCCGCGTTCCTGCAGGCGCGCTTTTTCGACCTTCGTGTCGCGGGGCTGGTTCCGGTCCTGGCGCACCCCGAACGCTATCAGCCGGTCTGGAAGGACGTGGCCGTCCTCGGACCGCTGCTCGATGCTGGGACCCATCTGCAGCTGGATCTCTGCTCGCTGGTTGGAAAGTACGGCCGCTCCGCCCAGCGCGCTGCCGAAGAGCTGCTCGAGGAGGACGCTTACGAGATTGCCTGCTCCGATGCGCACAAGCCGGAAGACGTCGACGCAGTCGTTTCGAGCATCGAACGACTCGAAGCGCTCGTCGGTCGCGCCGAGTGCTTGCGGCTCCTTATCGAAGGACCCCGCACTCTCCTCCACGTTGGATCCAGCCCGGAGCGGACGCCACATGAGTAACTTTACGCACTCGACGAACCCTACGAACCCCGCGAGACCGACCCGAGACGAGCGGATCGCCATCATCGGTCTCGGATACGTCGGCCTGCCGGTCGCGCTCGCCTTTGCGCGCCATTTCCCCGGCACCGTCGGATTCGATATCGACAAGGAAAAAGTCGAAGAACTTCAAAGGGGTTATGATCGAAATCATGAAGTAAAAAAGGAAGAACTTTCTTCCTCGTCACTTCGGATGACAAGCAATCCGGAACAGCTCAAAGACACAACGTTTTTCGTGGTGGCCGTGCCGACCCCCGTCGATGAGCACAACGTCCCCAACTTGACCGCCGTCATGCGCGCTTCCGAGACGGTCGGCAAGGCGCTCTCGAAGGGCGGCGTCGTCGTCTACGAGTCCACCGTCTACCCGGGCGTGACCGAGGACATCTGCGGCCCCATCTTGGCGCGTGCATCCGGGCTCGAGCGCAAAGACTTTCGCTTGGGCTATTCGCCCGAACGGATCAACCCGGGCGACACCGAGCACACGCTCGAGCGCATCGTCAAAGTCGTTTCGGGCGAGGACAGCGCGACGTTGGAGCGGGTCGCCGAGGTCTACGGCACTGTGGTTCAGGCGGGGGTGCACCGCGCGCCGTCGATCAAAGTCGCCGAGGCGGCCAAGGTCATCGAAAACACGCAGCGCGATCTGAACATCGCCCTCATGAACGAGCTGGCCATCATCTTCGACCGGATGAACATCCGCACCAGCGACGTGCTCGCCGCGGCGGCGACCAAGTGGAACTTTCTCAAATTTAAACCGGGGTTGGTCGGCGGTCACTGCATCGGGGTCGACCCCTATTACTTGACGACCAAAGCCGAGCAGCTCGGCTACCAGCCCCAAGTGATCCTGGCAGGCCGGCGCATCAACAACAACGTGGGCCCTTTCGTCGCCCAACGCACCGTCAAGCTCCTCATCGACGCCGACATCCCGGTCAAGGCGGCCAAGGTGGGCGTGCTCGGTCTCACGTTCAAGGAGAACGTGAGCGACCTTCGAAACAGCAAAGTCTGCGACATTCTCACCGAGCTTCATCAGTTCGGCATCACGGCGCTCCTTCACGATCCGCTCGCCAGCGCACCCGAGGCGGTCCACGAATACGGCGTGCACCTCACGGACCTCGACCAATTTCACGATCTGGACGCCCTGGTCTTCGCCGTCGCGCACGACGCGTACATGAAACTCGGGCAGGCCAAGATTCAGTCGTTCCTGCGCCCTGGCGGGGTTTTCGTCGACGTGAAGAGCGCGTTCGACCCGAAGAAGATCGATCGCGGCATCCGCTATTGGAGTCTCTAGCGGTCGAAAGGATCGCTCGATAGCGAAACGCACAGACAAGCCCGGTCCGAGCTCGAAGGGTGGTACGCCGCAACACTCCGCGCTATACGTGCCAGCCGAAGTGACCGCCGAATACCGCTCATCCATCCCGTCCTCCCCGTCCGATCCTGCGGAATCGGCGGAGTCTCCCCCGCGAACCGAGCCGGGCGCTCACCACGGTTTCGTCCGCCGTCACGCGGCCAAATTGATCGCCTCGGCGGTCATCACGGCCAGCGTGATCTTCACCTTGGAAAAAGGTGGACTCAAGCTGTGGCCAGACAGCGGCAATTTCGCGCACGTGCGTTGGTGGACCCTCGGTGCCTATTTTTTGACGTTGATCGTGACGACGTACTTCCGCGCGATGCGCTGGCGCTTTTTGCTTCGTTCGATCGCCGAAGTCCCTCGCAAACGGGTGCTCGCCGTCTCGTGGATCGGCTTCGCGGCCATCTTGATCATGCCCTTCCGGCTCGGGGAATTCGTTCGCCCGTTCATGATCCGCGAGAAGGGCAAGATCTCGATGCCCGCGGCCACCGGGACGGTCGTCGCCGAACGCGTGGTCGATGGGCTCTATTTGAGCATCGTGCTCGCGCTCGCCCTCGTCTTCGTTCCTCATCTCGAGCCCTTGCCCACGACGGTCGTCGGCCTTCCGGTGTCGGTGGAGGCCGTACGAAAATCGGGCTTCGTGATGCTCGGCGTCTTCACCACCGCCTTCATCGTCATCGGCGTCTATTACTTCGCGCGCGATTGGGCCCGAAGGATC
>Ga0193753_10003240_pt1 | contig 12189 bp, 10 predicted proteins | sample H1c2metaG_FD_144925 | JGI IMG/M metagenome (GOLD analysis project Ga0193753, IMG submission 144925) | Soil microbial communities from a riparian zone of the East river system, Colorado, United States - H1c2 | ecosystem: Environmental > Terrestrial > Soil > Riparian zone | place: USA: East... | reverse complement strand
ATCTGGGGAAGTTGGTGCTGACGTACTATGGCGCGCTGGTGGTGCTGGCGGTGGGCGTGATGGTTCCGGTGATGCTGCTGTTTCGGATACCGGTGTTTGGATTTGCAAAGGCGGTGGCGGAGCCTGCGTCGATTGCGTTTGCGACGAGCGCGAGTGAAGCGGCGCTGCCGCGGGCGATGGAGGCGATGGAGGCGTTTGGAGTTCCGCGGAAGGTGGTGGCGTTTGTGCTGCCTGCGGGATACAGCTTCAACATGGATGGAGCGGCGGTGTACCTGACGCTGGCGGCGATCTTTGTGGCGCAGGCGGCGGGAATGCATCTTGGGGTGGGGGAGCAGGTCACGATTGTGCTGATGCTGATGCTGGCGAGCAAGGGTGTGAGCGGAGTTCCGCGGGCGACGCTGATGGTGTTGATGGCTACGGCTACTTCGTTGCGACTGCCGCCGGAGCCGATCTTTGTGATTCTGGGGATCGATGCTGTGATGGACATGGGGCGGACGACGGCGAATGTGGTGGGGAACTGCCTGGCGAGCGTTGTGGTTGCGAAGTGGGAGGGGCAGTTTGGCGCTGAACCGGTAAGTGATGTTGTACTTGAAGGGATGGCGGAGTGAGATTGCTCTGCTGACAGGAGACGAGAGATTGATGTTGATTAGTCGACGGTTGTTTTGTGTTGGGGGCGCTGCCGCACTGGGGCATGTTGCTTTGGCCGCGCCGAAGCAGAGTGGGACAGATGGATATGCGCTGGTGGCTGCGGTGGATCGCGAGCGGGTGCTGCGCGCCGCAAAGCTGTATGTGAAGGAGAAGCCACAGACGATTACGAGTTTTCCTTCGGAGAAAAGTCCGGGTGGGGTGCATGACTTCTTTTCGCAGGCGGATTATTTCTGGCCCGATCCGAAGAATCCCGATGGGCCTTACCGGGAGCGGGATGGGCAGAGCAATCCGGATAACTTTGTGGGGCACAGGAAGGCGATGATTGCGCTCAGCATACAGATGCCTGCTTTGACGGCGGCATGGTTGCTGACCAAGGACCGACGCTATGGGGAGCGAGCAGCGGAACATCTGCGGGCATGGTTTGTTGATCCGGCTACGAGGATGAATACGAACCTTGAATATGCGCAGGGCGTAATGCGTGGAGTGACCGGGAGGTCGTATGGAATTATCGATACGCTGCACCTGGTGGAGGTGGCGCGGGCGGCGACTGTTCTTCAAGGAAAGTTTCTGAGTGAGGATGAGTATACGGGTGTGAAGGAGTGGTTCCGAAGCTACCTCGAGTGGATGAATACGAGCAAGAAAGGTATGACCGAGCGCGATTCTGCGAACAATCATTCGACATGCTGGGCGTTGCAGGCGGCGGAGTTTGCGCGTGTGGCCGGCGAAGAAGATATGCGGGATGAGCTGCGTGAGCGATACAAGAATGTGATTCTGCCGAAGCAGATGGGAGCGGATGGGAGTTTTCCGCTGGAGCTGAAGAGGACGAAGCCTTATAGCTATTCGATCTTCAATCTGGATGTGATGGCGGGGCTTTGCCAGTCGCTGAGCAGGAAGGGAGACGATTTGTTTGCTTTTACGCTGAGCGATGGGCGGGGCGTATGCAAAGGAGCTGCGTTTTTGTTTCCGTTTCTTGAAGATAAGACGCGGTGGCCGTTTGCGAAGGATGTCGAACACTTCGATGCGCTACCGGTGCGGTCTCCGAGCTTGTTATTTTGTGGGTTGGGGTGTGGACGAGGGGAGTACATTGCGCTGTGGAAGCGGTTGAATCCTGATCCGAGCGATGCGGAGATTATCCGGAACTTTCCGATTCGGCAGCCATTGCTTTGGGTTTGATGGTTGAACGGGCGAGAGCAATTCGGGTAGATGAGGTGCTCGGGTCGCTCCGCTCCTCTCAAAATGCGGGGGTTCTTCGCTGCGCTCAGAATGACAGGCGAAGGCAAGAGCAGCTGCAAAAGCAAATACAGGGATCTCTCCACTGCGGCGGCTGCGCCGCCTTCGGTCGAGATGACGTTTTTGTAGGGTGGGAAAAAGCAAAGACAAAAGCAGATCCCTACGGGATGACAACAAGAAAGGCAGCGACAACGGCAAAGACACGGCAACGACAAAGGCAACGACAACAGCAACAGTAGAGCAGCGGCAATGAGAGATAAAAGCTTGCGACAACGTTAGGATTGAGCGTGCTTAGTGGCAGGCGGGGCCTTTGGAGGCGTTGAGTCTGTATCGGGTGCGGGCGCGGTGGAGTTTTTCGATGTCGTGGTCGCGGAGGGGCATGGCTCCGCCTAGCTGATGCGCGGAGAGGCAGACCTGGGCAAAGTGCTCGACTGTTTCGGTCTTCATGAAGGCGTCGGTGAGCGAGGAGCCGTAGGTGAGGAGGCCGTGGTTGGCCAGGAGAATGGCGTCGTGGTCGGGGATGAAGGGCTCAAGGCTGGCGCTTACTTCTTCGGTACCGGTGGTGGCATAGGGCGCGAGAGGAACGAGGCCGGTGGTCATGAGAATTTCAGAGCAGATGGGCTGATCGAGGGCTTTGCCGCAGGCTGCGAACGCGGTGGCGATGGGTGGATGGGTGTGGACGATGGCCTGAACGTCGGGCCGCATGCGGTAGACGGCGACGTGCATGCCGATCTCGCTGGTGACGTTTCGGGCTCCGCTGAGCTTGTGGCCGTCGTTGTCGATGACGACCATATCGATGGGGCGCAGGAGGCCTTTGCTACAGCCTGTGGGTGTGGCGAGGATGAGATGTTCGTCGAGACGAATGGAGAGGTTACCGGCGGTACCCGGAGTGTAGCCGAGACGATGGACCCAGCGGCTGAAACGAGCGAGTTGCCGGCGGAGGTCGGTTTCGGCGGAGTGGAACGTCGATTCGAGATCGGCTGTTTCGAGGTGAATCGTCTGCTGCGTCATGTATTGAGTCATTGGATCGCTGCCCTCTTTTGGGGATTTGATAGCTTTCTGACGTTTTGTCCAACTACCTCTGAAATTTTGAACAGACGACCTGCAGTGAGACCGCCGACTACTTTGTGATGTCCCACCGCGGCAAGACCCATGGAGGCGACGCAGCCGCATTGAGAGCAGTCTGGTTCGCCTCCGAACTGACATGGGGTAATAATCGTTTTGAGGTCAGCGGAGACGGTGTGGGTGGTGCGGGCGAAGATGCAGTCCGCAGGGGACTGAGGTGGGTTCAGGAACTCACGCAAGGCAGATTCGTGCATATCGAGAATGGGGTAGAGAGGGCGAAGGCGAAGGAGTTCCGCGATAACGGCAGCCCGCACGGCGGGTGTGAGTATCTCTGGACCAGTGGCTCCGATCTGCGGTGTGAAGATGCTCATCCAGACCTTCTTTGCTTCGGGGCGTTCGGTCCAAAACTGAAGAAACCGCTCGAGATATCCGGGCTGTTCTGCGATCTGGCCGGTGATGGTGCAGTGGATCGTAACGCGCGCCTCCGCGAGGTTCTTCAATATACGCTCGTAAGTCGCAGGTGCGCGACGTATATCGTGTTCGGGCTGCAAACCGTCGATGGAGACGACGACGTTGAGCCGCTTAAAGTTCGCCCAATGAGCGGGGATGGGGCGAAAGGCGCTGGTAACGATCTGGATGTGAATGCCGCGGCGGTCGAGTTCTGGGAGGATGGCTTCGAGCTCGCGGTAGCGCACGAGGGGATCGCCACCGACGAGAGAGACGTGGAGAGGCTGGTGCTCGTCGATGACGCGGAGAACATTTTTTACAAGAGCGTCTTCTTTGTAGTCGGATAACTGACGCAGGGTAACTGTGCCGTCGCCACCAAGATGGGCAGGGTCATAGGCGTAACATCCGGGGCAGCGCAGAGGACATTCGCGGGTGAGTTCAATGGACAACGAGGGGCGTCGACCTAAAAGAATGGTCTTCCATGCCTGCATTACTTCTGAAGACTTCACCTGACCTCCATGAGCAACTTATGCGCCAAATCCGCGGATCCAAATGATGCGTGGATCGAATCGAATGCGAAGAGAGCCTTGAGGAATTAGTGCCGCAGAATGGAGTTGAAATCGAGAGGGGAGCGCGAGTGGCGTTTTTTTCGCGCGGAAGAGGGTAGCCAGATCATGGATTGATTGGCATGATGGAAGGCCTTAATAATGGAGGTAGTTGCGACTGCCATGAAGGAACACAGCAGGAGAACTACGAAATTGTCAGGGTTGAGCTTCGTGGCTGGCAGATCGACAAGCGGCGCGATGCAGATGGCGAGCACGCAGAGTACGCAAAAGGCAGCGGCAGCGACTCGTATGAACCTCACCATAGGGGCTTAGACGTAGGAAAGCTTCGCGAAGTTGTTTTTTGTTGCAGAAGAACTTCAAGCTTGTGTCAGGGACCTGGATTGCCGGGTTGGTATACTTAAGGGCTGTGGTATGGGCTGGTCCGGATTGACCAAGGTAGATATGGTCGAGGATTGACCGCAGTAGCGCGCTGGAGTTCTCCTGTTCGTTCGGGGCGCTGGCTGCAGAACAGGGTTTTGATGAGTGCGATTCTTGAGAAGATTAACTCCCCGGCCGATGTAAAGAAACTGTCGATGGTGGAGTTGGAGCAGCTTGCCGAAGAGATTCGCGAGCGATTGATCGTTGGCGTTTCAAAGACTGGCGGACATATTGGGCCGAACCTGGGTGTCGTTGAATTGACGCTGGCGATGCACTATGTCTTCGATACGCCGACGGACAGTTTCGTGTTCGATGTGAGTCACCAGGCCTATGTGCATAAGCTGCTGACGGGGCGGGAGAAGCTGTTTCATACGATTCGTCAGCCGAATGGGCTGAACGGCTTTATGTTGCGCACGGAGAGCGAGCATGACAGCTACGGCGCGGGCCATGCCGGGACGGCACTGAGTGCGGCGCTGGGGATGGCGGTAGCGCGGGATATGTCGGGCGGGAGCGAACACATCGTCGCGCTGGCGGGCGATGCTGCGTTTACGAATGGCATCTCGTATGAGGCGCTGAATAATATTGCGGCGCAGACTAAGCGGCTGATTGTTGTGTTGAATGACAATGCCTGGTCGATCGATAAGAATGTTGGGGCTATTGCGGAGTACTTCCACAAGATTGTGATGAATCCCACAATTTCGAGCTGGCATGACAAGGCTGCGGAGTTACTGGAGCGGTTTGGTGGAAAGACGGTAAGGCACGTTGCGCGCAAGGCGGAAGAGGCTGCGAAGGGGTTGATCGGGCCGGGCACTCTGTTTGAAGAGTTTGGGCTGAGCTATTTTGGGCCGATTGATGGGCATAATTTGCCGTTGTTGATTGAGACGTTCAAGTTTCTGAAGCAGCAGAATAAGCCCGTCGTGCTACATGCGATTACGCAGAAGGGCAAAGGATTTCAGCCGGCGCTGGAGAAACAGAAGAAGTTTCATGGGCTGGGGCCGTACGACGCGGAGACGGGTGAGACGAAGTCCGCGGGGCAGAAGACTTATTCGGAGATATTTGCCGAGACGCTGACGAAGCTTGCTGATGGGAATGAGAAAGTCGTCGCGATTACGGCTGCTATGCCGAATGGGACAGCGCTCGATCTGTTTCGCCCGCATCATCCGAAACGGTACTTTGATGTGGGGATCGCCGAGGAACACGCAGTGATCTTTGCGGCGGGTATGGCGACGAAGGGGTATAAGCCTTTCTGCGCGATTTACTCGACGTTTCTGCAGCGGGCGTTCGATCCGATTGTGCATGATGTGTGTCTGCAGAATTTGCCAGTAGTGTTTTGCATGGATCGCGGCGGGCTGAGCGGCGACGATGGGCCGACGCATCATGGCTTATTCGATATTAGTTATCTGCGGAGTGTGCCGAACCTGATCCACATGGTGCCGAAGGACGAGGATGAACTCGCTGACATGATGTATACGGCGATGCTGCATGAAGGGCCGAGCGCGGTGCGGTATCCGCGAGGAACGGGGCCGGGTGTGGCGGTGAAGGACAAGCCGGTTGCGATTGAGATTGGCAAGGCTGAGGTGATCAAGGACTCGGGCCGGTCGGATGTGGCGATCTTTGGGCTGGGTGCGATGCTGCCGGAGGCTGTGCGGCTGGCAGAGATGCTGGAAAGGGAAGGGTTTTCGGCGGCGGTGATCAATCCGCGATTTGCCAAGCCTGTGGATCGGGATTGCGTTGCCCAGTATGGCGGACGCAGCCGGCTGGTAATTACGCTGGAGGATCATGTGCTTGCGGGTGGGTTCGGGTCTGCCGTAATGGAGACGCTGAGCGAACTCGATGTGCAGGTTCCGGTGGTGCGGGTGGGATGGCCGGATGAGTTTATCGAACATGGCAAGGTGGATGATCTGCGTACGAAATATGGTCTAACGGCAGAAGCTGCGCTTGTGAAGGCGAGACCCTATTTGAGCAAGATGATGGAGCGGATTCTGGCGAAGCACGCTTAGCTTTTGGAAAGTAAATAAACGGGCCGCTGATGCGGCCCGTTTATTTTTGGAGAGGTGATGGGAACATCTTGTACAGGAGGACGTTTGTGCGGAGCTTGCGGTAGGCGAAGGTGCTGCGGAGTTGGCGGGAGATAAAGAGGGCGTTGGCTACTTCGCCTAAGGAGCCTAAAGGCGGTTCGTATTCCACTTCGTCTCGGAGAAGTGTGCCGGGGGTATTGGCGCGGCTTTCCTGCTGAACAATGTGGCGGTGGTGCCAATAGGCAAAGGGGCCTCGGAGCTGGCGATCGGCGAAGTGGCTGTTCCAGACGAACTCGTCGATTTCGGCCTCCCAGGGAATGCGAAGCGGAAGATAAGGGATGGGGCGGAAGCTAAGTGTGATGTGGGTGCCGGGGCCAGCTGCGATACTGCGGCCAGGCTGGGACGATGTAGGGCGTGGTGGTGGCGGGGAGAAAATGGCTTCCTCGATGCGGGCTTTTTGCCACGACGGCATCAGACGCGGGAGGTTTTCGGGATTGGCGAAGAAGGCGAAGACCAGATCGACCGGATAGGGAAGCCATTGCTCGGTGTGATAGGTGTGACGCATGGACTGGGTTGGTTATAACTTGTTGTGGGTGGAAGTGCGAGCTGATCTTTAATTTGTAACTTAGTAAGTTGCAAATAAAAAATGGGGCGCCAGTGCGGGCCGCCCCGTTCGGTTGGAAAACTATTCAGGCATAAGAACGGTGTCGATGACGTGGATAACGCCATTGGACTGGAAGACATCGGCTGTGGTGACGGTAGCCATGCTGCCCTTCGCGTCGGTGATGATGATGTTCATGCCAGACATGGTGGCGATGAGGGATTCGCCCTGGACGGTTTTGAGTTCGGCTTTGCCGTCGCCTTTCTTGATCATGGCGGCAAGCTGCTTGGAGCTGACGTTGCCGGGAACTACGTGGTAGGTGAGGATCTTGACGAGGGTGTCCTTGTTCTCGGGCTTGACGAGGGTATCGACAGTACCGGCGGGGAGCTTGGCGAAGGCATCGTCAGTTGGGGCAAAGACGGTAAAGGGGCCGGTACTGTTGAGAGTGTCGACGAGGCCGGCTGCTTTGATGGCAGCGACAAGGGTCTTGTGGATCGGGGAATTGGCCGCGTTTTCGACGATGGTTTTGGTGGGGTACATCTCGGCGCCGCCAACCTTGGGATCTTTCATCTGAGCGGAGAGGCTGACGGAAGTGATGGCCAAAGCGGTTGCAGCCATTGTTGCGAGGAATGTCTTCTTCATGGGTCTTCCTTTTCACTTTGTTGTGATCTTCTGAAGTGCGTCCCGATTTCGTGGCGTTTACTCACATCTACGTCGCTGCCAGAAGACCGGATTGGTATATCTCGATGGATGCCAGGAAAATCTGTCGTGAGAGTGCCTGTATGCAAGGCGATTGGATGGAGGAAAAGGATTCGACGGGATTGTTGATGCAGTAAAGATGGCGTGTTACGGATGGGGCGTTGACAATTGTCGTGGGTACCCGTCAACTGAAAGACAGGCCATGCAGAATGAGTCGACAGACGACCGCGGATGGATACAGATGCGAACAAAGGATGAACGTGTGGGTGGAGAGCATTTGCGTCGCGATCGCGGATTGCTTCTGATCGGATTGTTTAAATTGGGAAAGGCTGTTCTGTTCTTTGCGCTTGGGATGGGTGCGATCCATTTGCTGCATAAGGACATTGGCGACGAGGTGATGCGTCTTGCCACGGCATTGAAGTTCGATCCGGAGAGTAAATTCGTCACACTATTGCTGGATAAGGCAGACCTGATCGACGAACATCGCTTGAAACAGATTGGCCTGGCGACGTTTGCGTATTCGGCACTGGCGCTGACAGAGGGTGTGGGGCTGATGCTGGAGAAGGTGTGGGCGGAGTATCTGACCCTGTGCCTGACAGTCTCGTTTCTTCCGTGGGAGCTGTATGAGTTGGTCAGGCAGCCGAATTTGTTTCGGCTGAGCTTGTTACTGATCAATCTTGCGGTGCTTGCCTACTTGGTCTGGCTGCTGCGACGGAAGAGGATTGCGGCTGAAGTTCGGGTCTCCGGCTAGGTTGAAGGCTTAACACCGATTTTCACCGATGGCACCGATTTAGTTGTAATTGGTTCGCAGGTCTTCGCGGATAAGGGTGATTTAGGGACGAAGGGCGACGCTTTCGCTTTTATTTCGCTTATCAGATGAGATTTGGCTTCGCAAGTGCTGAGCCAGATATGAACCATGGAAGCCAACACTACCTGTGGGGGTATATGGCTTGATTCTCACAATTTGGTGAGTTTTCCACATTCCGTTATGGGAAACGCAGAGATTTGCGCAATTTAGGCCTTTACAGCGACCTATAGCTGGGAGACGATGTGGACGGAAGTGGTAAAAAGTGGAGTCAAAGGGACTGAGTTGAGGCAATTTCTAAACAAAGTCTACTCCGCGAAGTCTCTTTCGGACGGAACTGAAGCTGGACGGGTATCGAGGTTGTTATGTTTCGCGGAAATCACCCAACACGCGTGGACGAGAAGGGCAGGCTGAAGCTGCCTGCCGACTACAAGCGTCGCGTGGATGAGGTGTACGGGCCGCAGTTTTACATAACGAGCCTGGACGGAAAGCGGGCGCAGATTCACCCGCTGAAGGAGTGGGAGAAGATCGAGGCGCAGATGGCCAGGCTCTCTTCGATGGACCCAGTAAGGAAGAAGTTTCTGGACGTGACGAACTACTACGGCCAGATGGCAGAGATGGACGCACAGGGCCGGTTGCTGATTCCTCAGTTGCTGCGGGATACGGCGAAGGTGATGGGCGAGGTGAATGTTCTGGGGTCGCAGACGTTTCTGGAGGTAGTGAACGCAGAGTTGTTCAAGGCCGAGATGCAGAGTGCGAGCGGAACAGTGGAATTGACGGCGAGCGATCTGGCTGCGTTTGCCGAGAAGACGAATAGCTAGGGATTTGGGATGTTGGCCCCCAGGGGCAGCACAGAAGGCGGGAAGAGATGAATAGACCGCAGCATGTGCCGGTTCTTTTAGAAGAAGCTTTGGAGTATTTGAATGTGCGTCCGGGCGGCGTGTATGTAGACGCGACGCTGGGGCTGGCGGGACACTCTTCGGCGATTGCGAGGAGGCTGGGCGGTAAAGGCAGATTAATTTGCTTTGATCGCGACCCGCAGGCGATGGAGACGGCGAAGGCTCGGCTGAATGAAGTAAAGGCTGAGCTGGGCGATGAGATGCCGGAGGTGGTGTTTGTGCCAAAGGCGTTTTCTGAGGCTAAGGCCGAGATAGAGCCGGGAAGCCTGGATGGTCTGCTTGCCGATTTTGGAGTGAGCAGCCTGCAACTGGACGAGGCGCACAGAGGATTCAGTTTTCGGTCGGATGGCCCGCTTGATATGCGGATGGATACGCGCAGTGGAGAGACGGCCGAGCAAGTGGTAAATCAGGAAGACGAAAACGAACTCGCCGACCTGATTTACGAATTCGGAGAGGAAAGGAGGTCGCGGAGAATCGCCAGAGCCATTGTTAGGGCCCGGCCGATTACGACTACGGCGGAGTTAGCCAGAGTGGTATCGGCCGCGGCCCCATCAATGAAAGGCGACAAGATTCATCCAGCGACACGGACCTTTCAGGCACTTCGGATTCGAGTGAATGATGAGCTGGGAGAGATCAGGACGCTGCTGGAGAGCGCGCCGTCTCTACTGAAACCGGGAGGAAGGCTGGTGTTGATCAGCTTCCACTCGCTGGAGGACAGGCTGGTGAAGGATGCGTTTCGTGAGGCTGGCCGGAACAAGGTATTTGAGGTTTTGACGAAGAAGCCGGTGGTTGCCGGCGAACAAGAAGAGATGCGGAACCCGCGATCGCGAAGTGCAAAGATGCGGGCGGCGCAGAAAGTTTAGGTACAGGTTTCTCTTTGTGAAAAGAGAAGACAAGTGATCGGGCCGGGGTTGTCCCACCTTCTTTCAGGCGAAAGACAACTCAGTACCAAAAAGTCCCTTCCTCCAATAGCGATCCCGGCCCGGTTCGTACGTTGAGGAGAGTGGCAAAAGTTTAGAAGCAGGCGAGGTGCGCGATGGCAGCGACGGCGATGGCAGGACAGCAGATCGAGATGATGGGAGCGCGGCGGCAGACGGCTGGCCGTGTGGAGTCTCTTGCGGAGCGGAATCGCGAGTTGTTTGAGACACAGCGGAAGGCGCGACGTGGGCCGACGCCTGAGGTTTTCTTTGCAAAGCACATCGACAATACTCGGCTGGTGAAGGCGGACGATCCCGAGCGGCGGCGTGAGATGCGCACGTTTTCGGCGGTAATGAGCGTTCTGTTTGTGTTGGTGATGGTGTATGTGTGGCAGCACTTTTCGGCGATTGAGATTGGTTATCACGTTGAGGTGCAGAAGCAGCAGGTAGAGCAGTTGCGAGAGGAGAACAGGCAGCTACGGCTGTCGGAGGCGCAGTTGACGGACCCGGAACGGATCGACAAGATTGCGAAGCAGCTTGGGCTGGATGCTCCTCAGCCGGGCCAGGTGATTCGGCCGGATGGAAGCGATGTGAATGCGCCGGTGCTGGCGCAGGCTAATGCGCCGGTAGTGGTTGCGCAGTAGTTGGTGTAGAAGCAGAAATTTACAAATCGAAATAGCAGGGTTGAAATGAATAAAGCGCCACGGCAGACGTTGACCGCTCCTATACGGAGGATCCGTTTTGCGTACGTGGCGCTGTTTTTCTGCTTCTGGACCGGTGTGATTGGCCTGCGGCTGGCGTGGCTGCAGGTGGTTCGGCATGGGGATTTTGTCGAACGGGCGGCGAAGCAGCAGCAGCGCACATTTGAGGTGGCTCCACGGCGTGGGGTGTTGTATGACCGCAATCTGCGTGAACTGGCGATGACGGTTTCTGTGGACAGCGTGTATGCCGTTCCCAGTGAACTGGGGGAGAATAGGGAGAACGCGGCGGAACTGTTGGCAAGGATTGTGCATGCTGATCCGCGGGATAACTTTACGTCGCAGCAGCAGATGCTGGCGCGGTTCAATGCTTCGAGGAACTTTGCCTGGGTGGCGCGGAGGCTTGATGCGGACACGGCGACTCGTGTACGCGAGCTGAATCTGAAGGGTGTTTATTTTCAGAAAGAGTTTAAGCGGTTCTATCCGAATAACGATCTGGCCGCGCAGGTGCTGGGTTATGTCGGCACGGATGATACCGGGTTGGGTGGGCTGGAGCGGCAATTCGATGACGATATGCATGGGACGCCAGGACATGTGTTGACGGCACTGGATGCGAAGCGTCATGTGCTGGGAAGCGAAGAGAGCCAGCCGATGCCGGGCGAGAACCTGGTGCTGTCGATTGATGCAAATATTCAATACATCGCCGAGCGTGCGCTGGATGCGCAGATGGAAAAGATGAAGGCGGCGCACGGCACTGTCGTAGTCCAGGATCCGCACACCGGGCAGATTCTTGCACTAGCCATTGCGCCGAGGTTCAACCCAAACGATCAACGCCATATGGATGCGAGCGTGCTGCAGAACCTGGCAGTGAGCGATGTGTATGAGCCGGGGTCGACGTTCAAGCTGGTAACGTACTCGGCGGCGATCGATGGCGCCGGAGTGCAGCCGACGGATATGGTGGACTGCCAGGGCGGCGCGATGACGATGTATGGCCGGACGCTGCATGACGATAAGGCTGATCATTTCGGCGTGGTAACGGTGCAGTATGCACTGGAGCACTCGAGCGACGTGGGCGCGGCGAAGATGGCGCTGAAGGTAGGTCCGAACAAGTTCTACGATTACATGCGGGGTTTCGGCTTTGGAGACCGTTCGGGGATCGAGCTACCGAGTGAGACGCGT
>Ga0193753_10003239_pt1 | contig 12190 bp, 12 predicted proteins | sample H1c2metaG_FD_144925 | JGI IMG/M metagenome (GOLD analysis project Ga0193753, IMG submission 144925) | Soil microbial communities from a riparian zone of the East river system, Colorado, United States - H1c2 | ecosystem: Environmental > Terrestrial > Soil > Riparian zone | place: USA: East... | reverse complement strand
GACGGGTGGCGGGGCCGCCGCGGATTCGGGCGCGGGCGCGCCTGCGGATGTGTGGTCCCGCTACAAGGGGACCACGATCAACTTCATCTCGGAGAACACGCCGCCGTCTGCCGCTATCGCGGCGAACCTCAAGCCCTTCGAGGACTTGACGGGCGTGAAGGTCAACATCTCGCAGATGGAATTGACCAAACTCGTCGAGAAGGTTTCGCTCGATTTCTCCAGCGGCCAGGCCGGGTTTCACGTCATCTACGCCGACCCTTACCAAGTGCTCGCCCCCTTCTCGGAGGGGTTGCTCGATCTCAACGCGTTCCTCGGCAAGGGCGACTATCCCCCGCTCGCCAACGGACTTTCGGACTTCATCCCGGCGCAGCTCGATGCCGGCGGGCGGTTTCTCGATCGTCAGAAGCTCTTCGCGCTCCCCTACGACACGCCCACCATGATCTGGCACTACCGGGCCGACCTGTTCGCGAAGCACAAGGACCGGATGTCGCAGGACCTCGGGTTCGATCCGACGCCCTCGATCCAACTCACGTGGGAGCAGTACTACGCCATTGCCAATTGGTTCGACAAGAAGGCAAAGGCGGATATCCCCTATGGCACCGGTCATCAGGCCAAGCAGCACGATGCGCTCATGTGCGATTTCTCCAATGTGCTGTGGGCCTACGGCGGCGACTACTTCCAGGCAGGTCCCGAGCTCGGTCTGATCGGGGCGAAGACACCCGGCAAGTCGACCCTCTCGAGCGATGCGGCCATCGCCGCCGCGGAGTTCTACGGAAAGCTCCTGAAGCTCGGGCACCCGGGTTCGCGCACGTGGGATTGGGACGGCGTGGCCAGCGCATTTCAGGCGGGTCAGATTGCCATGTGCCCCAATTGGCACGAGTTTGCGGCGTCGAACGAGAAAGCGCTGCCGGGCAAGGTGGCGTACGCGCCTTTGCCGAAAGGGCCGAAGCGCTCGGCCAACATGTGGGGTGGCACCGGCGTGGGCATCAACGCCAACGCATCGGAGAAGGAGCAGGGCGCAGCATGGTTGTTCATCAACTGGGCCACCTCCCCCGAAACGCAGTTCATGACGTTGGCCAGCGAGAAGGGCGGCGGCACGCCGACGCGTAGTTCGGTCTACGGGCGGCCCGAGGTCGAGGCCGCGAAAAAGCGGCCTTCGAAGCTTCCCAACATCCTTGCGGCGGAAGCCGTCAGCGAAGCATGGAAACCCGAAAACATCGGCCTACGGCCAAAAGTTGCCACGTGGAACCAGCTCGACACGATCCTCTTCACGCAAGTGTCCCGAATGCTCGCGGGCGAGCTCAAACCCCATGAGGCGATGCGGACCTCTGCCGAGAAGTTCGATGTCGTAAACAAGCTATGACCGCGATCCCAACGCCGGTCGCAGCTTCGGTTCGGCGCCGTGGGCGTCTGCTACCGAGCTTCGAGCTTCGCATGATGCTCCCGGCGTTGATCCTTCTCGCGGCACTATCGCTGGTTCCGTTCATCACGCTGATCGTCATGAGCTTCAGCGAAGTCAAACTCATGGGGGGCATTCGGTTCGACAACGTCGGTGCGGAGAACTGGCGGCGGCTCTTGACCGACGCAGACGTCCGGGCCTCGTGGGAAATCAGCCTGGTGTATTTTGCATTGACCTTGGGCATCGAAATGGCCCTCGGCATTGCGATTGCGTTGGTCGTGCACCGGGTCACCTGGGGCCGCAATCTGCTTTTGGCATTGGTCATCGTGCCGATGTTCATGGCGCCCATCGTCGTCGGCTTGCTGGGCCGGTTCTTGACCGACTCCACGCTCGGCCTCTACGCGTGGGTCCTGCGTTGCGCGGGCTTCGAGGGGGACCTGCTGGCAGGTAAAACATCCGCGCTCCTGACGGTGGTCGGCCTGGACGTTTGGGAGTGGACGCCGCTCATCGCCCTGGTGACCTTCGCCGGCGTTTCGGCCGTGCCGGCGCCGCTTTTGGAAGCCGCCGCGGTGGATGGTGCAGGCTATTTTCAAACCCTGCGCTACATCGTATTTCCTTCGATTCGCCGGGTGCTGCTGGTCGCCCTCCTGGTGCGGGCGATGGACGCCATTCGCTTTTTCGACATCATCACCATCACCACCAATGGTGGCCCAGCCGACGCCACCAAGATCATTCCCGTGCGTCTTTACGAGACGGCGTTTCGCTTTCGTCAGCTCGGCTACGCCTCGTGCATTGGCCTTGTGATGCTCGCGTTTTCCATTCTCATGGCCAACGCATTCGTGCGCGTGCTCGGAGACAAGGGGCTGACCCGATGAGCGCCGTTCCGCTCCGCCGCCGTCTCGATCGCCTCTCAGCGAGCTTGCTCGCTGCCGCGCTGGCGATCGTCGTATTGGTGTGGACCCTCGCACCGATCGCCTGGATGGTCGTCTCCTCCGTCAAGCCGACGGCCGCCATCAAGACGGCGTCCCCAACGTGGTTTTTCGAGCCGACCTTGGAGCATTACCAGGACTTGATCGGCGCCGGCAACGACGTGCGCCCGTTCGCAAAGAACAGCCTCGTTGCGGCGGGGCTTTCGACCGCCCTCGCGGTGACTCTGGGCGCCCTTGGCGGATACGGCCTCGCCCACTGGCATCACCGGAGCAAGCGGCACCTGGCGTTCTGGATCATCTCGACACGCATGGCGCCGATCGCCGCAGTGATCCTGCCGTTGTTCATTCTCTTTCGTCAGCTCGGCCTGATCGATTCGCTCTTGGGGCTGACCCTCGCGTACTTGTCCTTCAATTTGCCATTTGCCATTTGGCTCATGAGTGCGTTCTTCGCCGACGTGCCGCCATCGCTCGAGGAGGCCGCCCGCGTCGATGGGTGCACGCGCTGGCAGGCATTTTGGCATGTCGTGTTGCCGACGACCACGCCGGGTCTGGTGACCACGGCCGTTCTGTGCCTGGTCTTTTCCTGGAACGACTACGCATTTGCGTCGAGCTTCTCGGGCCCGGGATCGCAGACGTTGCCGATGGCTGCCGGTCGCCTGATCACCCAGGGCGGCGTCGACTGGGGGCAGCTCACCGCGCTGGGCACCCTCATCGTACTTCCTATGGTTTTTGCCGGTCTCGCCGTTCGCCGGTGGCTCGTCACCGGCCTCACATTGGGAGCTGTGACAGGAGAATGAACTCGAACCAACGCGTCGCCGTATTGCACGGAATCCGAGACATCCGCCTCCAAGAGCGCGGGATACCGTTGCCGAGTCCGCGGCAAGTGCTGGTCAAAATAGCGGCTGTCGGGGTCTGCGGCTCCGACGTGCACTATTACGAGCACGGGCGGATCGCCGACTTCATCGTCAAGCAGCCGCTGATTCTGGGGCACGAAGCCGCGGGCGTCGTCGTCGCAGCGGGAGACCAGGTCAAGTCGATTGCCATCGGGCAGCGTGTGGCCTTGGAGCCGGGTGTACCTTGCGGCGTTTGCCGCGAATGCCGGCACGGGCGATACAACCTTTGCCCCGACGTCCAATTCTTCGCGACGCCGCCGGTCGATGGCGCGTTCGCCGAGTACGTCGTCGTCGACGAGGCCTTCGCTCATCCGGTGCCGACGACGCTTTCCGACGAAGCGGCGGCGTTGGTCGAACCGCTGTCGGTTGCGGTTTGGGCTTGCGGGAAAGCGCGCATCGAGCCGGGCGTTTCCGTGCTGGTGACCGGCGCCGGCCCGATCGGGCTACTGTGCCTGCAGGTTGCGCGGGCCCGTGCGGCGTCGCGCATCGTGGTCACCGACGTGAGCGATCATCGGCTGGAGGCCGCGAAGCGAATGGGCGCAGACGCGGTGGTCAATGTTCGCGAGCGCGCCCTGTCGACGCGAGACATCGAGGCCAATGTGCTCTTGGAGTGCTCGGGAAATCAGGCCGCGGTCGAAGCCGCCATCCGGTGCATGACCCCGGGCGGCACCGTCGTCCTGGTGGGGATGGGGGACGTGGCGCTGAACATCGACGCCTTCCAGTCGAAGGAGCTGTGGGTCACGGGAACGTTTCGCTACGCGCACGCGTATCCGGCGTCCATTGCGCTGGCGGGCTCCGGGGCGGTGCAGCTCGATGGGCTGGTGACGGGGCACTTTGCCCTCGACGAAGTCACCGGGGCGCTCGAAGCCTTTCGCAACGACCCCACGTCGCTCAAGGCGATCGTTCACCCGAACGGCCGTGTATAGCAGTACCTCGATGGCATCTCCGAACCGGCGACTCTCGACCCCCGCGCAAATCGAGCGGCATGCGCGCGTTCTCGAACTCCTCGAGCAGCGCGGGGAAGTGACGATCGACGAGCTGGCGCAATCGTTCGACGTCAGCGCCATGACCATCCACCGCGACCTCGACCTCCTGGAAGAGCACGGGCGGCTGCGCAAGGTGCGTGGAGGCGCGGTGAAGGCCGCAGAGGATCGGGGCCCCCTGGCGCTGGAGCGCGAGCTCGCCTGGCAGACGCGTCTTTCCACCGAGCAGCCGGTGAAAATGCTCATCGCCAGGGCCGCCGCCGAGGAGCTCCGAAGCGGGATGACGGTCTTCATGGACGACAGCACGTCATGCGCCCCTCTGGTGCCGCATCTTTCGAAACGGACCGGGATCACCGTGGTCACCAACTCTTTGTCGCTGGTGACGCCGCTCGCACGCGCGGGCCTCGCCATCGTCATGATCGGAGGCACCCACCGGCCCGAGTTCGATGCGAACGTCGGGTTGCTCGCGCACGACGCCATCAGCCGGATGCGGTTCGATATCTGTTTCATGTCGACCCCCGCGGTGCACGACGGAGCGTGCTACCACCCGGACCAGGACTCGGTCCTCGTCAAGCGCGCGGCGATGGCGGTGACGCGCGTCCGCGTCTTGCTCGCCGACCACACCAAGTTTGCCCGCATCGCCCCGTATCAGTTCGCAAAACTCGCCGACTTCACCCGGGTCGTCGTCGACGACCGAACCCCGACGGAAGCCTACGCGCCGTACCTCACCGCCGAGCAATCGATGGTCGTGGAAACGCGCGGGCCCGCAGCGTAGTGAGGTGAGTACCGTGCGGTCATTTCGCTCGCGCACCATGCTGGAAAAAAAACGGCGTAGAGTCACGCGTTCATGAATCACTATCTCGTTACCCCTGCGGGGCGCAGTGTTGGAAGCCGGCTCTTGCCGGGGCTCGTTCTCGCGGCCGTGTTCGGCGTCCCGTTCGTGATCGGTGGCGGCGTCGTGGCGATCGGCGTGGCCCTCACGTCGCCGGCTATCACCATCGCGGGCGTAGGTCTTCTGCTGCTCCTCCTTCTCGTGGGGCCCGGACTCGTCTTTTGGAGCCTCCTGCGAGCGAAGCGGTGTCTCGTGGAGGGCGGTGCGGCGTGGTTTCGAGGCGACTCCGCGCGCGCCATCCAATGTGCCCACTTCGTATTGGCGTGGGTCTTTCGCAGCGATCTCCGAACGGGAGCGTTTCACTTGCTCGGGCTGACAGCTGAAGCCGACAGAGAGTTTGGGCTGGCCTACGAGCTGTTTTCCGCGGCCAAGGACATGACGCCGATGGCGCTCACGTCGCGCCTCCGCGGCAAGTTGCACTCCGTCCTAGAGGCCCATTTGGCGTTGACGGCGGCGGCAGGAGGCCGCACCGATCTCGCGCAAGCCGCCCTCGCACGAGGGTGGCAACAGGTGCAGCTTGCGCAGTTGCCGGCGGCGGCGCTGGATTTTCTCTTCGACGACTCCGCCATGCCACTTCCCCGATTCATATCGGTGGCCTCCAACGTCGACGCCGTGGAAACGCGGCGCGATCCACGAGGCCTCCTTTTGCTGGCCGGAACGCTCGCCGCGTTTCGCGGTGGCAGCGCCAAATTGGCGGCCGACGCGGGCGCGCACATGCAAGGTTGGATAGGTACGCTGCTGCCGCGCGAGGCCCTGCTCTTTCAAACGGTGATGGTCCGCGCGCTTGGCGAAACCGGCGGCCCCCACCGCTCTCCGCCGGTGGCTACGCCGCCGCACGGAGACCCCATGCAACAAGCATGGGTCGATGGTGCACTGGGCCTCTGATCCCCGAACCGGCGGGTCTCGACAGCGTCATTTAGCTTTCGCGCTCGGCCATGCGCTCGAGCATGCGCATCAATTCCGCGCGTTGCGCTTGCGTTAGCCGCGCCAGGCGCCGCCCGAACGCCTCGTCGAGGATCTCTCGCGCCGCCTCCATGGCTTTTCGCCCCGACGGCATGAGGGTCAGCCGAAAGCGGCGCAGGTCGTCCGGCTGCATCTCGCGCCGAACGTAGCCTGCCGCCTCCATGCGCTTGAGCATGAACGTCACCGACGGCTTCGGTGTTAGGAGTGCGCGCGCCAGATCGGCCGGGTTAGGGTGCGCGTCGAGCTTGCCGAGCAGAAAGAACTCCTTCATCTCGAGTCCGTGCGCCCGCACGTGTGGCTCGACATCGGCCAGGACGGACATGGTGAGCTCGAAGTTGAGCGTCCACAGCTGCCACGGCGAGGTCTTGCGCATCTCTTCGTCTTCCGGTCTTGACGGCGAATCGCTCGGGACTAAAATAGTTCAAAGTTGAACTGTTCTAAATTGAACTAACACATTCTGGAACCAACCTAGCACGAACCGCGGGCGCCGACGACGTCCGGTGTAGGAGGAAGCGATGCCTCTCGATCATTACGTCACGCTCGGCCGCTCGGGGTTGCGCGTGAGCCCGTTCTGCCTCGGCGCCATGACCTTTGGAGAAGACCTCGGCTGGGGAAGCAGCGTCAAGGAGTCCGAAGCCATTCTCGATCGCTACATCGAGCTCGGTGGCAACTTCATCGACACGGCCAATCTGTACACCAAAGGTCACTCCGAGAAGATCATCGGCGATCATATCGGCCACGATCGCAACAAGCGTGACCGGCTGGTGATCGCCACCAAATTCAGCGGCAACCTGTACGTTGGTGACCCCAACGGCGGCGGGTCCAACCGCAAATCCGTAATTGCCGCGTGCGAGCAGTCGCTCCGGCGGCTGCGCACCGATTACATCGATCTGTACTGGCTGCACAACTGGGACAAGCTCACGCCGATCGAGGAGACGATGGCGGCGCTCCACGATCTCGTGCAGTCGGGCAAGGTGCGCTACGTGGGCGTCTCCGACACGCCCGCGTGGAAGGTGACACAGGCGCAGTTGATTGCGCAGTTCCGCGGATGGGCACCGTTCATCGGCTTGCAGATCGAGTATTCGCTGCTCGAGCGCACCGTCGAAGGCGAGCTAATTCCGATGGCGCAGGAGCTCGGCCTCGGTGTGACGCCGTGGTCGCCGCTCAAGAGCGGCGTTCTGAGCGGCAAGTACACGCGAGCGAATGCGGGCACCGTGCAGCCCGATCGAGGGCCGTGGGCGGCGCGATACCTCGACGACAAGAGCTACGTCATCATCGACGAGCTCGCGCGCATCGCCAAGGAGCGGGGTACGACCGTTGCGCGCGTGGCGCTGGCCTGGGTGCAGGCGCGGCCTGGCGTGTCGTCGACGATCATCGGCGCGCGCACGTTGGCCCAGCTCGACGACAACCTGAAGGCGCTCGAGATAAAGCTCAGCACCGAGCACTCGTCCGCGCTCGACGCGCTGACCACGCCGACGCTCGACTTCCCCGCTGCGTTCGCGGGGCTCGCGCGCCTGATTCACAACGGCGGTACCACGGTGAACGGTGAGCCGTCGGAGCTCCTTCCGTTTAGTACGACCAAAAAGGGCGATCACTACTAATCTAGTCGGCATACCCCGGGTTCGCGCGGTCCAATTTGCGGAGCAACCCTGGCCAGGCCAACCCGCCGCCGAGGCCGCGCGTGACCTGCTGTGCCGCTTTCTGGATGCCATCGAGAATGGGCTTGGCAATGGATACCAATTCGCGATTGCCAGCCAGAGCACGTACCTGAATCATGCAGGTGGCTTCGAACAGGTACATGAAGAGAAACGCGTCGGCGACCGTTGCTCCAACCGTCAGAAGGCCGTGATTGCGGAGCATGAAGAAATTCTTGTCACCGAGGTCGTTCACCAGTCGCGGCTTTTCGTCTTCGCGCAGCGCGACGCCTTCGTAATCATGGTAGGCGAGGGACGAGAGGACGAATAGCGACTGCTGGGAAATAGGAAGTACGCCCGCCTCCTGCGCCGATACGGCCACGCCATTGAGCGAATGGGTGTGCATGACGCATTGGGCGTTCTCTCGTGCGGCGTGGATACAGCTATGGATGGTAAATCCCGCAGGGTTGATCTGGTGTGGCGAGTCCAACACCTTGGTGCCATCTAGCGCCACCTTGACCAACGAGGACGCGGTGATCTCTTCGAACATCATTCCGTACGGGTTGATCAAAAAATGATGCTCGGGTCCGTGCACGCGTGCCGTGAGATGCGTAAACACCAGATCGTCCCACCCATAGAGCGCCACCAACCGGTACGCGGCCGCGAGATCGACGCGCTGCTGCCACTCCTCCGAGGAAACCTGGCCTTTGACGGATTCTTGCTGGGTCATCGATGAGCCCTCCATTGGCTGCCGTGAGTTCAGCACAATCGATGCGGTCGGTGGGTCGTCTTGCGCGCGACGTCGTCTGGAGCGGCCGGCAACGTCAGAGGAGGTCGGGATTGCGGCGCTTGTTCCCGCGCGGCGGGTACGGCCTTCGTTCGACTTCGTTGCAGTTGAGTGCGCGTAGCGCCGTGCGCGTTTGGCTGGAGGCGTGGGTTGTTTGCAGTACGGATGGCGGCGCGGTAAACACGTAGTCGAACGACCTGGGGAGCGCAATGAGATCGCTCGTTGCGTTGAGAACGGCGTCATCGTTGTCGCTGGGCTCCTTACCGTAGTACGAAGTCTGCGTCGCAATGCAGACGCCGCGCTCGTAGGCATAGGGTGCAACGACCCAGCCCGACCGCGTTTTCTTCGGGTCGACCTCGAAGGTGCGATCAAGGCCCGCCGCATCCGTGACGACAATGCGGTGCGACGCATTGGTTCGTACCTCGAACTGCTGGTACACCACGTCGGCCAACGCGGGTTTCGTTTTCACGCGTCCGACTTCGGCGCCATCGATTCGGACCACGAGCGCTCCTCTCGCACCCTCGGCGTTCACCACATAGACCTTGGCGTACGTTTGCGACCAAGCGATGAGCGCTCCTATCGCAACGGTACCCGCCACGAGCGTTCCAACGAGGCTTAGCACGCGCGCCCGCGGCGTGGCTTGAGGCACGGTGGGTGCAGGCCCAGGCTGCGCCGCAAACCACGACGCCGGACCTTGCGATGGGTCGTGCGAGAACCAAACGCCCCACGGCATGGCGGACGGCGTGGTGATGCGCACGGAGAGGAGCGTGGACAGGAGCAGGCCCACGGAGGCCGCACCGGCGAGCGCGACGATCGCCAGTGCAGCCGAGTAGCGAAGATCCGAACTGGCTGGGATCGCGAGCAATGCGATCGTGACCAGCGCCGCAAGCCCCGCCACGGGAAGTCTCCACTTGGCGTGCCGCGTGCTCTTCTGCGCCGCACGATGAAACTGCTCCAAGGTGGCCGGCTGAAGCTGCCCGCAACACGGGCACCCCGCAGCGCTCACCACGCGACGGCCATTTGCCTCATAGGCGCGCTGAGCGCTGAGCTGCGCATTGACTTGCCATTTCCGCACACGCGAACCATGGCCGCCGTCGTCTTGCCGCAATGGCCGCATAGAAAGTCGAAGTACTGGTCCAGCCACCCAGTGGACCATTTGCTGGAATTTCTAAAATAGAGCCAAATCCAGAACATGACGGCCAGGACTCTCTTGCGGCCCGATTCAGCGCGGGGCGCGGGATCGGATCGAAATCACGTCAGCGACGAGGGGTATCGACAAACGATAGTGACATATGGTCCAGGCAAAAGTCATAAGCGCGGCAGGCCGGCCAGGCACATTCGTTCGATCGCGCGAGGATGCACACCGAGTATCCACATGCTCGTCTTGTCGATTTTCTTTACCCGCAGAGCTGCAGGCCAATAGAGCGTGAGGGTCACGACGAGTAGGGCAATGATCGCGGTGGTCTCCACGATGAATGCCGCGGCGAGGGCATCCATCGTGCGGAGGGCGAGCGCGAAGACGAGCGCACTGGCGGCCACTCCGAAGGCGCTCCATAGAGCGACGGTCGCATTCTTCCATCGTCGATCGCACGACGAGCACACGCAAAAGGTCGCGCGGCCTGTCTTGCGCACGACGAAAAACAAGATCACGCCAACGAACGTGACCAAAATGGGCACCAACCACGGCGGGGTGAAGGCGAACCGTTTCGTTCGGAGCTGCAAGACCTCTCGAGTTCCGCACTTAACGCACACGTGGAGAAGCTCCGCCTCCCTTGGAATGACGAGTGCATTCCCGCTTACATAGGCGTAGGAGATGCGAGGCCCCGGTAGCCCGCCACGCATCGTGTGCCGAGCGTAAGGATTCGGAACGGGCAGAGGACTCGGGTGAAGATGGCCCATGGCGGTAGACCGCCAACGGCAATTTCCTGGCCAGTCGCGAAGTCGCGACGAAAGGCGTACGCGCGCCTCCGCTCTGAGGAAGTGGTTGTTCCGCCATGGAACCGCGAATTCCGCGCGGCGTGATGGTGGAGAGGTGTCAGCGGGTCGCGATGGGGGTACGAAGTCCGGTCCAGGCCGCCGCACCAAGAACCAGGACGTTCGCGGCGATGACAGGGACAGCGTGGATGACGACGCCGTAGGCCACCCACATGACGGCACCCAACATCTGCACGCGCCGGAGCGTGGCCGGCTGCGCGCAGAAGTACGAGCCCACGAAGACCAAGGTCGCTGCCCAGCCCAGCGCTTCGACCATTACCGTCACGCGACGGCCCGTGCGGAGACGGGGCCGCCACCCTCGTGGCCGTGCGATACCGTGACCCGATCGGTGCGCGCCTTCTCCCATTCATGGAGCCGTAGCCCGTTCGATTCGAAGAGCGCGTGGATCTCGCCCGAGCGCCAGCCGAGCACCTGCTCGAGGATCGGGACCATGACCGAAAAGGCGTCCTCGCTGAGGACGGTGCTTTTGGCAATTCGTGCGAGCTGCTGGTTCTCGGAGACGGCGATGGTGTGCCCTTCCCGGTTGTTCACGTGAAGCATCACGTGAACGTCCGAGCTTCCGTCGCCCACGTAGATGGTGCGGTTCGGCGCGGTGCCGAGGCGGGTTTCGAGCTCCTCGATGACCGCGACTTTTCCGTAGCCCGCCGGAACTCGGGCAATCGAGCGCGCTTCGCCGGACGAAGGATCGTAATCGAGCTCGGTACCGAAGATTCGATCGGGCGACACGAGGCCCTCGAGGGCCGACTCGATCACCTCGCGCGGCGCGGCCGAGATGACGAAGAATGAGAAGCGATGGCCTTCGATGCCTCGATCGAGCAGCTCGACGAGCGCGCGGATGTTGCTGCGCAGGCGCACGCGTCGGCCGGCCTCCTGCAGGTGCTCGCGCCGCACGCCGCGGAACTCCGGATCGTGACGAATCAAGTACGCGAGCTCGCCGCCTTGCTGGACGATGTTGGTTCGCGAGAGGCCCTCGACCTTCTCCCGGAACCGCGTGGCGCCGAGGATCTCACTGAGAACGAGGCCGGAGTCGTTGAAGCTGAGGGTCTGGTCGAAGTCCGACGCCACCAGATAATGCGTGGGAAGCGTGGTGTGGGTCGACATGGTGGGTCCTTCCTCTGCGGTCAGGTTGATATGACTGCATTTCTGTCCTTAGTATGAATTTTTGTCGCGATGCGTCAAGGATACAACCAGCGCGTGTACGCAAATATTCGCATGTTGCGCGAGTGTTTCGGTGAGGCGCGTGCGGTGCGTCAATTAGCTGATATAACAGCTTGATGAGTGCTGGCGCTCCCATCCCCAAGCACGCGCAGGTGTACGCGACGCTCCAGCGCGAGATCCAAGCGGGGCGTTGGGCACGTGGGGAGCGCTTGCCGAGCGAGGCCGAGCTCGTTCGCCGATTCGGCGCATCCCGGATCACGGTCGGGCGTGCGATGCGCGATCTGCAGGAGGGCGGTCTCATCGAGCGCCGCGCGGGGTCCGGCTCGTACGTGAAGACGAGCGGGGCGCCGGGAGGACACTCGTTCGGGTTGCTCATCCCGGATCTGGGTGAGACCGAGCTCTTCGAAGCGATCTGTCAGGGCATGATGACGTCGCCGCTTGCGCGCGCGCATGCGCTGCTCTGGGGAAGCGTGCACGCCGCGAGCGACTCGAAAGAGGAACGCGCGTGGCAACTCTGCCGGCAGTACATCGAGCGGCGGGTGTCAGGCGTCTTTTTT
>Ga0193753_10003238_pt1 | contig 12191 bp, 10 predicted proteins | sample H1c2metaG_FD_144925 | JGI IMG/M metagenome (GOLD analysis project Ga0193753, IMG submission 144925) | Soil microbial communities from a riparian zone of the East river system, Colorado, United States - H1c2 | ecosystem: Environmental > Terrestrial > Soil > Riparian zone | place: USA: East... | reverse complement strand
GCTGGCGGCGATGAGAACTGGTACCTGGACATGAAGAAGTATGCGCCTGACCTATCATTATTCATCCCCGGTCATCACCTGGCGACAGGCATCTTACTGGGTGCAAATGGCGCCTATTCGAACGTGGCATGCCTGCATCCCGGCGCGGCGCAACAATGGTATGATATGATGGCCCCGGATATGGATGCTGCGCTCGAACTGCAGGGACGAATACAGTTATTCATGAATGACCAAATCGTTCCTTTTATACGGGATAAGAAATACTCGAACCAGGCCGCCGATAAATTCATGGCAGCAGTAGGCGGATGGATGGACATACACCCACGCTTGCGCTGGCCATACAAAGGAATAGAACAGGAAGAAGTACAATCAACCCGGCAATCCGCAAAAAAAATACTACCCGAATTCTTTAAAAACTAACTATGATCAAAATCGAAGGATTGATAGCTGCCGCCTTTACACCTTTCAATGATGACGGATCTCTAAATCTCGAATTAATTCCGGCACTGGTCGATAAATTGGTGAAGGATGGCGTGAAGGGCCTCTTCGTATGCGGCAGCAACGGAGAAGGTCCTAATATGACGAGCGAGGAGCGAATGAGAGTAGCCGAAACATTTGTAAAAGCTGCTGACCATCGTCTCCTGATAATCGTGCATGTGGGGCATAGCTCCATTGCCGAGTCGAAACTCCTCGCGGCACATGCTACAAAGATCGGCGCAGACGCTTTTTCAGCAGTGGCTGCCTTTTATTTCAAGCCCATTTCAGTTCAGAACCTGGTGGATTGCATGACGGAGATCGCCTCCGCCGCACCGGGTCTTCCGTTTTATTACTATCATATTCCCCACCTGACAGGCGTCAGCATGGATATGATAGAATTCCTGCAACTAGCCGGTGATCGCATTCCTAACCTGGCAGGAATAAAATTTACCTCGACAGCAATACATGAATACCAATCCTGTCTCAATTATGACAATGGGAGGTTCGAGATTTTGTATGGATTGGACGAACTATTATTACCTGCACTCTCCGTGGGCGCCACGGCGGCCATTGGGAGCACATACACGTTTGCTGCGCCTCTGTACCTGGAAACAATCGAGGCCTTTAAACGCGGCGACCTGGCGGAGGCTCGTGACCGGCATGCATACATGGTAGAAGTGATCAGGATACTATTGAAGTATCCACCGATCCCCGGGCAGAAGGCGATCATGAAGATGCTGGGCTGGGACATGGGGCCTTGCAGGCTTCCGCTTTCGGTGTTGAGTGGTGAGGAGTTCGATAAGTTCTATAAGGAGTTGAATGAAATTTCTTTTTTTGATAAGGTTATACACAGGATTTAAGGGTTTTTGGAATTCAGGGTACCTGTGGTATTTATCTTAAAACGTTTACCCGTTGGGAAATGGGGTCAATAAGCGTGCTACTGCATTTTTTAAATCCCGCATTTGCATTGATTAGAAATTATGATGGGTATATTTAATTAAGGTGAAAACTATTATTCTCATATTATTCGTAACTATGACGGAACTAAATTGTATCAATAACAAATCGCTCAATAGACAAGAGGAGAAAGTTGAAATTGAATGGTCGGTCGCTGATACCCTCCCCTCCCCGGACGGAGTGGAGGAGCAGCGCGGTTTGGCAGGCCCGGTCACGGGCATTATTCATGACCGGCTCATCGTAGCTGGTGGCGCCAACTTTCCCGACGGGATGCCCTGGCGTGGAGCAAAAAAAGCATACCGCGACGAGATCTATCTTTTCGAGAAGAAGAATGGACATCTTGTCAATGCAATAGTATGCAAAGAGAGATTACCGCGGCCACTGGCTTATTGTGCCAATGTGATGACAACGGAAGGCCTGGTGTATATAGGCGGCGAAAATGACAAGGGAATCTCCGACAGGGTTGTCCTGATGAAGTACGATGAGACCGCAAGGAAATTTGAATTTTCCGATCTGCCATCTCTACCCGTTCCGCTTACTAATCTTTCCGCCGCCTATGCCGGGCAAAAGATCTATGTGGCAGGCGGCAATTCAAAGGATGGGACCTCCAGCCGGTTTTTTTCACTTGATGTTTTAGCACCCAATGCAGGCTGGCAATTATTACCCGACGTCCCGGTAAGGATTTCTTTTGCGATAATGACCTTTCAATCCGATGAGGGGCGTCCCTGCATCTATCTTATTGGGGGAAGAAGGAAAAACAGCAATGGTATCAGCGCAATTTTCAATACCATCTACCGGTTTAATACAAGGGATAGTCAATGGTCGCAGGAACGATCACTTCCATACAACATTTCGGCAGGAACGGGAATTGCAAACAGCACAAATGAGATCCTTGTCTTCAGTGGTGATAAGGGCGAGACATTTCACAAGGAGGAGATGATCAATGCCGCCATCAATGATGAAAAGGACCAGCAGAAACGTGAGGAACTGGTAAAGAAGAGAATTGCCTTACTCGACGCGCATGCTGGTTTCACCAGGGAAGTGCTTTTATATAATATCGTGACGGATACCTGGAAGAAATTAAATCCGCTACCCTTCGGCTCCGTAACCACAACGGCCATTAAATGGGGCGATGAGATCATTATACCTAGCGGTGAAATTAAGGCCGGAGTACGCACACCTCTTATTTTAATGGGTAAAATAGTACCCTCCCGGCAAACAAGATCATTGCCATGAAACAATCGAAATATTATCCCTGGATCCTGGTCGGCCTGCTGTGGGGGGTAGCATTGCTGAATTACATGGATAGGCAAATGCTCAGCACCATGAAGCCTTCCATGATGATTGATATTGGCGAATTGCAGACCGCTACCAATTTCGGAAGGCTGATGGCCATCTTCCTCTGGATATATGGCTTCATGAGTCCCGTAGCGGGAATGATCGCGGATAGGATAAACAGGAAATGGCTTATCGTTGGAAGCTTGTTTGTGTGGAGTGCGGTTACACTTGCAATGGGTTATGCCACCACATTCGACCAGTTGTATTGGCTGCGTGCGGTGATGGGTATTAGCGAAGCCTTATACATCCCGGCGGGCCTGGCGCTGATCGCGGATTATCATTCAAGTAAGACAAGATCACTGGCTATCGGCATACACATGACCGGCCTGTATATGGGTCAGGCGCTCGGCGGATTTGGCGCAACCATCGCTGCGACTATTTCATGGCAGTCGGCCTTTCATTCCTTCGGCATCATCGGCATTGTCTATTCACTCGTGTTGATTCTTTTTTTAAGAGCAAAGAATCCCGCTACTGAGATGAAGGATATTGACAGGATGGCGGGGAATAAACAACCTCTTTTTAAAGGATTGGGGTTGCTACTAAGCAATATCTCATTCTGGCTTATCCTTTTTTATTTCACTGTACCGGGCATTCCGGGATGGGGGATAAAGAACTGGTTGCCTACTTTATTCGCTGAGAATTTAAACATTGACATGAGTAAGGCGGGGCCTTTGTCCACTATTACTATCGCGGCCTCCTCATTGTTGGGAGTGATCTTTGGCGGCATCCTGTCTGATCGTTGGGTGCAGAAGAATTTGAAAGGCAGAATTTATACGAGCGCCATCGGCCTTGCCCTGACCATACCCGCTCTCCTGTTGATAGGCTATGGTCATTCACTCTTCAATGTAATTGGCGCGGCCTTTCTCTTTGGTTTCGGCTTCGGAATGTTCGACGCCAACAACATGCCAATTCTCTGCCAGTTTGTATCCTCCCGGTACAGGGCCACGGCCTATGGACTGATGAATATGACGGGCGTATTTGCCGGGGCCTTTATCACAGATCTATTGGGCAGATCGACCGATGCCGGGAATTTGGGGAAGAGCTTTTCCATGTTGGCGGGAATTGTTCTTGCTGCGCTGATTATCCAATTGCTCTTTCTTCGTCCCAAGGCGAATGACTTTGATGACAAATAAAAAATCATTGAAATGAATAGAAGAAACGTATTTCTTAAATTAAGGGCGGCGTCATTGTCCATGCTGTCGCTGTGCCTGGTAACAAAGGTGCCTGCCCAGCAACTGAACCATATTTACAAAAGCGGTGACGATGGGTACAGTTGTTTCCGCATTCCCGCCCTGGTCACAACTACCAGGGGAACTGTATTGGCTTTCGCTGAAGCGAGGAAGAATGGTTGTGGCGACGCGGGTGACATTGACCTGGTGGTGAAGAGATCGGAAGATGGGGGTAAGACCTGGAGCGCAATGCAGATGGTGTGGAATGATTCTACCAATACATGCGGCAACCCGTGCCCGGTGGTAGACCAGGAATCCGGGAATATCGTATTGCTGAGCACATGGAATCTCGGCACCGATCACGAAAAAGATATCATCAATGGAACATCCAGGGATACGCGCAGGGTATTCGTTCTGTCTTCAGCCGATGATGGAAGAACATGGTCGGCCGCTAAAGAGATCACCCAAAATGTAAAGAAAGATAATTGGACCTGGTATGCGACCGGTCCAGGACGGGGTGTACAGGTCAGCAAGGGAAAGCATAAAGGTCGCCTGGTCATTCCTTCCAATCATGTGGTTGCCGGAACGAAACAGAACTATTCGAAGGTCATATATTCCGATGACGGCGGCAGCACCTGGAGACTGGGTGGCGTGACACGGCAGGACAGCGTAAATGAGTCCACGGTCGCCGAGCTCTCCAATGGCCGGCTTATGTTGAATATGCGCAATGCCAGCAAGAAGAGAGAGCGGCAAACGGCCATCAGCAAGAATGGTGGTAAGAGCTGGTCGTCAATCAAGGCTGATACTGCATTGATCGAACCGGTGTGCGAGGGAAATCTTTTGCAGTATAAATTTGGAGATAAGAAGGAAGCATTGCTGTTTTGCAATCCGGCCAGCAGGGCTTCCCGTGCACAAATGACCATCCGCGTAAGTTATGATAACGGGAAGACCTGGGCCTCCCGGAAATTGTTATACGCCGGGCCTTCCGCTTATTCCTGCATGACGATACTGCCGAATGGGAATATCGGCTGCTTCTATGAAGCGGGCTTACAAAAGCCGTATGAAGGAATTGTCTACGAGGAGATAAGCTTGGCGGATATTAATACAACTGACTAAAACAAGATGTCGATGAATAAGAAATTGCTGCTCTTTACCCTATGGGTTCTTCTCCAGGGTAAGACGGAGGCACAACAGGTGATAGCCTTATACGAGACCGTACCGAATTCTATCGCTTCTACTGAGGTCAGGGAGCGGTCAGATACGGCTAACAGCAGGATACGCACGAGCAGGGTGACAGTACCCACATTGACAGCCTTCTTTCCCGAGAAGGGCAAGGAGAATGGTACGGCGGTGATCATATGCCCGGGAGGTGGCTATTCTTACCTGGTGGTGAACCAGGAGGGAAGCGAAGTGGCGGAAGCCTTTAATAAAAAGGGCGTAACGGCTTTTGTATTGAACTACAGGTTGCCGAATGACCTGATCATGCGCGATAAGACGATTGGACCTTTACAGGATGCACAGCAGGCCATAAAGATGGTTCGTGAGAAAGCAGTAGAATGGAATATCGATCCCGCGAGAATCGGTATCATTGGATTTTCGGCAGGCGGGCATCTGGCATCGACGGCTTCCACACATTTTAATGACAGGATCATCGATAATAAGAGAAATACGAGTCTGCGTCCTGATTTTTCGATATTAGTATACCCGGTGATCAGTTTCTCGGATAGCCTCGCTCATAAAGGATCGAGGCGTGCGTTGCTTGGAAAGGATACGGCTTCGATGGCCAAGACGGATTTTTATTCCAATGAGAAACAGGTGACGGCCAGAACGCCGCCCACCTTCCTCCTTCATTGTGGAGATGATAAGGTAGTTGCCGTGGGAAACAGCATCAGCTACTACCAGGCATTGATCCGTAATGGTGTGAAGGCGGAGTTGCATATATATCCGACCGGTGGGCATGGTTTCGGTTTGCATAATAAGACGATCATTGATCAATGGCTGGATCGTTGCTTCAATTGGATGGCGGGGAATAAATGGATAAGGGATTAAAAGTCAAAATTCAAAAGTAAAAATTAAAAAAACGTCTCTGAAAGAGGAAGGGTGCTACCACTTCGGGTCTATTTTTGAATTTTTATTTTTGAATTTTGACTTTTAATCGCGGGCAAACATATTCCAAAAAACCTAGCCCTTTGTTTATCATCGACGCGGTCGCTCTCTGGGCCCCCTCCCCCTCCCCCACCGCCATTTTCCCAGGTTTTTACCATGCAATAAAATAGTTACCCCTGTCCGAAGTATCCATTCGACACCTTGAACAACCCAAACCTGCATGCTAACAATCCCTGGGACCGTTCAGCTATCTCCAACTCATATCCAGCCGGATAAAATAAATACCTACCGTGATTAATTAATCGCAAGGCAAACATCGCTTGAAATGCTAGCGCAATCAAGGGAAAATCACCGGAACAAAGGGGGAAAAAACCGGATGCTTAAGTGGCTAAATCACCTATCAATTATATTTTAGTGCCGTAAGCTCATTTGCATCTCTACGGATAACCCTACTTAGCGTTATGCTAAAATTCAGATGAGACGAAGACAGTACCCCTTCGAACAGGATTGCGCCATCCAATCAATTACGAATTAATCCTCAATCCAAAAATCCCCTCAAATCCCCGTAATGATCACCCGTTAAATAGATGGTTCAATGGTATTGTACCTTAATTCTCACCGTTTGGACAATTCCAGTCACGCAGAACTTAAGGCAGATGGATACATCAACATTAAGTTTTAAATTGCCCGCGGATACCGGACTGAATATTCCATGCATGATCCGCGACGCGAATAGCCAAATGATCGCGATTTATCCTACAAACAAAAATTTACTCGCAGATATGATAACAAGAACGAGATCGATAAAGGCGATACTGGTAATGTATGTACTCGCAGGGTTGATGGTAATTTCCTGCAAAGAATCTTCCGGCAAAAAGGCCCAGGCCGACGTAAAAGTTGCTCTCAAAACAGCTTCACCCGTAAAAGAGGATTCCATAGTATATAAAACAGGCAACCTGATCATCCGCAGGCTTTCGGATCATGTGTACGAACACATTTCCTTTTTAAGTACACATGATTTCGGCAAGGTCGACTGCAACGGCATGATCATCATCAATGAAAACGAGGCCGTTATTTTCGATACACCGGCAGACGATGAGAGTTCAGAGGAATTGATAAACTATGTGAATAAACTAAAGTGCACGATAAAAGCCGTCATCCCTACACATTTTCATGAAGATTGCGTGGGTGGCTTAGCGACTTTCAATAAACATAGCATTCCAGCCTACGCATCCAACCAAACAATTGAACTGCTGAAAAAAAAGAAGAATAAATCTTCTAACTTACTAAAAGGCTTCGACGATAGTCTTACACTGAATGTCGGGAATGAAAAGGTATATGCGGAATATTTCGGAGAAGGACATACAAAAGACAATATCATCGGCTACTTCCCGGAAGACAGGGTGGTCTTCGGCGGTTGCCTGATCAAAGAAGTAGGCGCGAAGAAAGGAAATTTGGAGGATGCAAATGTCATTGCATGGCCTAAGACGGTCGGTAGACTCAGGCAACAATATCCGCAGGCTCAAATCGTAATTCCCGGGCATGGAAAATTCGGCGGCACTGAATTATTCGATTACACCATAAAACTATTCGAATAAAAGCCGCGGCTTTAAGAATTGTAACCTCTACCGGCCCGTTGCCTTGTCCAGGTTCTCCGGATACCGGGCTCCTGTCAGGGTTATCAGCGAAGAAGCCTTTTCGATTTCATTGAGATCCTCCGGCGTAAGCTCTATTGCCGTCGCACCGATATTCTCCTCCAGGCGATGCAGTTTTGTAGTACCCGGGATGGGAACGATCCATGGTCTTTGCGCGAGCAGCCACGCGAGCGCTATCTGCGCAGGTGTTCCATTTTTCTTTTGTGCGAATTGGCCAAGCAGATCAACCAGGGCCTGGTTCGCCCTCCTGGCCTCCGGCGAAAAGCGGGGAAGGATGTTGCGAAAGTCGCCACTCGTAAAGCTGGTATTCTCATCGATCTTCCCCGTGAGGAAGCCTCTGCCAAGGGGACTGAACGGAACAAACCCGATACCAAGCTCCTGCAGCGTTGGAATTACTTCCTCCTCCGGCTTTCTCCAGAAGAGTGAGTATTCGCTCTGCAGTGCCGTCACCGGCTGCACCGCATGTGCGCGACGAATCGTTTGCGCACCGGCTTCCGACAGACCGAAATGTTTCACCTTACCCTCCCGGATCAGATCCTTCACGGTTCCAGCCACATCTTCTATAGGCACATTGGGGTCGACACGATGCTGGTAGAACAGGTCGATGACATCCGTCTTCAGGCGTTTCAATGAGGCCTCAGCCACCTGCCTGATATGCGCCGGCCGGCTATCCAACTCACTCCACTTGGAGCTGTCATTTGGTGATGGCGCAAACCCAAACTTCGTGGCAATTACCACCCCTCCCTTGAAAGGCGCCAATGCCTCCCCTACCAGTTCTTCATTGGCGAACGGTCCATACACCTCGGCGGTATCGAAAAAACTAATACCCGATTCAACCGCTTTCCGGATCAGAGCGATCATCTCCGTCTTATCCGCCGGAGGACCGTACGCGAAACTCATGCCCATACAGCCAAGGCCCAGGGCGGAAACTTCCATGCCGCTATTCCCCAATTTTCTTCTTGGAATAATTGCTTTCATAATTTGAATAGTTTAAAACATCAACCCAACACGAAGGATAATCAAATCCCGTTAGTCCAGGTCAGTTAAACGATTGCCTGAATTCCAATGGAGATAAGTTAGTCTTTCTCTTGAATAGCTTATTAAAAGATTGCGGATGTTCGAAGCCCAATTGATACGCCACCTCCGCCACCGATAACTTACTAATGGATAAAATCTCCTTCGCTTTTTCAATGAGCCTGTTGTGAATATGTTGTTGCGCATTCTGCCCCGTCAGTGAACGGAGCATATCGCCTAAATAACCCGATGAAACATTTAATTGCTCCGAAAGATACTGTACGGTCGGCAACCCCTTCATCAGGGCCGTCTCGTTGCTAAAGTACTCGTTCAACAGGGTTTCCAATTTTGCCAACAGGTCATTACTCACCGCCTTCCGTGTAATAAACTGTCGCTTATAGAAACGATTGCTGTAATTCAGGAGCAGTTCAACCTGGGATACGATCACATCCTGGCTGAAATCGTCTATGGTTGATTGTAATTCATCGTCGATATTCTTGAAGACGCCAAAAATGATCGCCTTCTCCTTCTCAGACAGGTGCAACGCCTCATTAGTGGAGTAAGAAAAGAATCCATATTTTTCCATGGCTTTCCCCAATGGATAATTCCTGATGAAATCGGGATGAATGAGTAAACTATGGCCCTGGTATTCCGTATCATCGGTGGTCGCCAGTAATTGATTCGGCGAGGTAAACACCAGGCCGCCCTCGTCAAAATCATAGTAGCCTTGTCCATATTTTATTTTTCCCCGGAGCGTTTTCTTATATGAGATCTTATAAAAATCAAACAAGAAGGATGCGGGCAATTGATCCTTGTCTACAGAGATCCGGGTATTATCAACAAGGCTTATCAACGGGTGCAAAGGCTTTGGCAAGCCCAGCACCCGGTGCAATTCGGATATAGAATTGAATTTATATGGAATATTTTCTTCCTTTTTCATATAATAAAGGTAATTAGTTTCCCAAAAATTGTTCTTCCATTTGTTTCCTAAACTTCTCGTCCCCGAGTTCCAGGCGTTGCGAATAGAGCGCCTTCGCGTCCTCACCGGCAACATACCTCAGCTTATCCTTTCCGTCAGTAGCCGCCTCATAAACGATTTCAGCGATCTGTTCGGCCGGGGTGAAATGATCCTCACTGATACCTGAAAACATTTTCTCCACCCATTTTTCATACGCAGGATGTGTGGCCATATCGGCGGAACGGCCGAGGAAATCAGTCTTGATGCCACCGGGAGAAACTGTCTTAATGCCAACCCCGATCTTCTTCAGCTCAAATGCCATGCTCTCGCTCCAACCTTCCAATGCCCATTTCGTAGCATGATAGACCGAGCTGAATGGAAATGTGATCAACCCACCGATCGAGGTAGTGGTGATAAACAGTCCATTCTTCCTCTCCCTGAAATAAGGTATGAATGCCTGCGTAACCCGGATGACCCCCAGGATATTCGTATCCAACTGGCGGTCCAGCTGCGCATCGGTGGTGGATTCCAAAGGTCCCATCAATCCATAACCCGCATTGTTGAACACCACATCTATATTACCCGAGGCAATTGCCTTTTGTGTGGTATCCCTGATCTGGGCAAGGTCGGTGACATCCAATGGCAACAGGGTGATGTTGTCAATCGACTTCAATTCCTTCTCGCTTTCCGGCCTACGCATCGTAGCGATGACCTTCCAACCCCTGGAAGCGAATAATTTTGCTGTTGCCTTTCCGAGGCCTGTCGAGGCTCCTGTGATAAAAATTGTCTTCATTTTTTTTGTTTTTGATTTGAAAGACAAAAGTCCATCACCCACTTGCCAGGCATGTGTCCAAACCGGGGATTGTTGTAGCCAAAATGAAAATTGGCTGTCGCCGGCAAGGCGGTGGCCTTTACCCCAACTCTAAACAATGGCAACGAAACAGGGGGCCTTCAGAGCCGTGACAATCGGCCATACCATCCTCAAAGACACATAAAACAAGAAAGTTTTGCGCAATCGGAAACCTCTCCCTTCGCGCTGGTCGGGTTCCCGAGATTCTGCTTGGACGCCTTTCTAAATCAATTTCTTACACGTTTTTATCGAAGACGCACTAGCCGGCTCGTCCGGTGAATTCATCACGCAAGAAGGTAGCAGGAAAGCATTTCCAGGAAAACAATTTCCTCTTTGAGTAAACAAGTGGTACAGAGATTGAAGCAAATCCCTGTTCCAATCTTTCGCTTACCCCGTGATGCTCAACCCGGTGACAACTCTCTTGTAGGAGAAATCTATTTTCCTGACTCTTCAGCCTGTAAAGGCAGCAATGGGATCAACATTCACTGCTGTGCAGGCTCAACACTTATTAACTGAACGGCTTTGTGCATTCAAATGTGACGTAGGTCACGCAATGCGCCCTTGATTTCTTTTCAACTTGCAGTCGAGATCAGGATATAAGAGCGATGAAAGATGAAAAATTCGAAGGTCAATATCACGTGTAAAATGATTCTCTGATCGACCTGGCTCAAACCACAGGTCAAAACTGAAATTTCATGAAAACAATTCTACTTACTGCCTTTTTACTCTGCATATTGCCGGGCCTAAAAGCACAACACGTTAATAAAATGGAAAACAATGAGCAAGCCAAGGCCGCCATTACCAAGGCGCTTGAAGACTACTATTTCAAAGGAATTTACGAGGGCAACCTGGAGCTGCTGAACCAGGTCTATAATCCCGGTACGCTGTTGTTCGGCGATGTGCAGGGTCAGCCCTATGCCAAAACAATTACCCAGTATCTCGACGGCGTGAAGAACAGGCAAAGTCCTAAAGATTCGGGCAAGCCATTCAAAGGCGAAATCCTGTCCATTAAAGTGATTAATTCCATCGCCATTGCGGAAGTAACAGTAAAAATGTACGACTTCAATTATCATGAGTTTCTGTCGTTCCACAAATTGGATAACCGGTGGTTGATCGTTAATAAGATGATAAGCGACGTGAAAGCGTAAATCGTGAGTCGTCAATCGTGAATAGCGGCACTCTGATCGATTCGAATATTCCTACAACAGTGTGTTGTATTCACGATTCACGACTCACGATTCACGAATAACGACTACAAGTAAAATAAAGCTTCATGACGACTTCAAAGGTTTGGTATGTGACAGGAACCTCCCAGGGATTGGGCCTGACTCTTGTAAAGAAATTATTGGAAAGCGGGTACAGCGTTGCGGCGACCTCCCGTAATGCGCAGGTATTAAAGGAGGCGATCGGACTGGTCGATTCTTCGCGTTTCCTGCCGCTGGCAGTTGACCTGAACAGCCGGGATTCAATTGACGAGTCAATTGAAAAGACACTCGCCGCATTCGGCCGCATCGATGTTGTTGTTAATAATGCCGGCTATGGCATGGCCGGGACGGTGGAGGAAACTGCCGAACGGGATATCCGGAATATTTTTGATGTAAATGTGATGGCTACTATCAACATCGTTAAAGGCGTCTTGCCCACGATGCGTAAGCAGGGATCAGGTT
>Ga0193753_10003237_pt1 | contig 12192 bp, 11 predicted proteins | sample H1c2metaG_FD_144925 | JGI IMG/M metagenome (GOLD analysis project Ga0193753, IMG submission 144925) | Soil microbial communities from a riparian zone of the East river system, Colorado, United States - H1c2 | ecosystem: Environmental > Terrestrial > Soil > Riparian zone | place: USA: East... | reverse complement strand
TGGCTCCCCGGCGGGAACCTCACCGTGGGCTTCACGGCGGGCGCCTCCACGCCCGACGTGCTGCTGGGCGCGACCATCCAGAGCGTCCTCGCCGTCGCCGGTGCGCCGCTGGACGCGGCCCTCGCGCGGTGAGCGCCGTCCACGCGAGCCTGGCCCTGCTCGCGCAGGCCCTGCCCTCGGGCGCGCTGCCCTTCGGCAACGAGGAGCCGGAGCGCGCGCGCGACATCGTGAGCGCGGTCATCGAGATCGGCCTGCTCACGTGGTTCTTCTACGTGCTGCTGAAGTTCCTGCACGGCAAGGCCGGGCTCTCCGTGCTCAAGGGCCTGCTGATCACGCTGGCCACGATCGTCTTCTGCCTGGCCGCCGTGTACTACCTCTTCGGCATCCCGTTCCCGCGGCTCTCGGTCGTGGGCACCTTCATGCTGCCGTTCACGATCGTCGTGCTGGTCGTGCTGTTCCAGCCCGAGCTGCGCCGCGGCCTGCTGCGGCTCTCGGAGGCCGGGTCGCTCGGCGCGCCGGGCAGTCCCGGGCACCTGTCGGACCTGTGCACGTCCTTCCGCGCGCTGGCGCGGCGGCAGACCGGCGCGCTGGTCGTGTTCGAGCGGCAGACCGGCATCAAGGGCCTGCAGGACACGGGCATCCCGCTGGACGCCGCGGTCTCCGGCGCGCTCATCGAGTCCATCTTCTACCCGCGCAGCCCGCTGCACGACGGCGCCGTCATCGTGCGCGACGGGCGCATCGTCGCGGCGTGCTGCATGCTGCCGCTCACGGAGAGCACGGCGCTGTCGCGCGAGCTGGGCACGCGGCACCGCGCGGCGCTGGGCGTCACGGAGGACAGCGACGCCGTGGCCGTGGTGGTCAGCGAGGAGTCGGGGCGCGTCACCGTCGCGCACCGCGGGCGCCTGCAGCCCGTGGACGATCCGGCCGACCTCGAGGCCGTGCTCGCGGAGCACCTCGGGACGCTGGTCCCGGAGGAGGCCTCGTGACGGTCGGCGACCTGGCCCGCCGCGCCTGGCACTTCCTGCGGCACGACGTCGGCCGCAAGCTCACGGCGCTGGTGTTCGCGCTCGCGCTCTGGACCATCCTCGAGAACTGGGTGACCAAGGACGACTCGCCCGTGCTGCTCGTGCGCACCGTGCCCACGCGCGAGGAGGCCGAGCGCCAGCGCGTGAGCACGCCCGCCATCTACCTCGTCGTGCCGGACACGCTCCTCGTGCGCAGCAAGTCCAGCGACCGCGTCACGGTGCACGTCAAGGGCCTCGTGGACGACGTCAACCGCATGAACCTCAGCGTCGTGCTGCCCTTCGACGCGGCGCAGCTCGGCACGGAGAGCGAGCGCAGCTTCCAGCAGGAGCTCGAGCGCGACCTGTTCAAGGGCCGCGACAATCCGCACTTCTCGGACTTCCGCGTCTCGCCGTCCTCGCTCTCGGTCACCCTCGCGCTCACGCGCGAGGTGGACATGACGCTCGGCTCGCTCAACGTGACCACCGAGGGCCGGCCCAGGGACGGCTACTTCTTCAAGGAGTCCCGCATCCTGGTGCGCCCCGACCAGGTGCGGCTGTCCGGCCCCAGCGCGGCCATCGCGGCGCTGCGCGAGCGGCCGGCGCTGCCGCGCCTGTCGCCCGTGCGCATCGAGGGCCGCAGCTCGTCCGTGGTGCAGCTCGTCGGCCTCTCGCAGGAGATGCTCGACCAGGGCGTCACGCTGCTCACGCCCGGCAACCAGGTGGAGGTCACCATCTTCCTGGAGCCCGAGGACATCACGCGCGACCTGCTCTCCGTGCCCGTGAACTACCGCAACGAGGGCTCGCTCAAGGCGCGCAAGTTCAAGGCCATCGCCTGGGATTCCACGCTGGACCTGAAGGTGATCGGCCCGCCCGCGGAGATCGAGGCGCTGAGCAAGGAAGAGCTCGCGCGGCGCATCGACCTCGTGTTCGACTGGCGCGACGCCGTGCTCAACATGGCGCGCCCGTCGGTCCACGTGTTCACGGAGGGCCTCTCGGACAGCGTGAAGGTGCGCATGCTCGGCGAGGACCGGGAGCCGTTCATCGAGTACAGCCTCGAGGCGCTGAAGGACACCCCGTGAGCAGGCGCTGGTTCGGGACGGACGGCATCCGCGCGCGCGCCGGCGAGCCGCCGCTGGTGCCCGCCTTCCTGACGCGCCTCGGCCGCGCGCTGGGTGAGTTCGCGGCCGGCCAGCCCGCGCCGCAGGCCGACCCGCGGCCGGCCGGCCCTCCGGTGGCCGGCAGGACGGTTGCCGCGAGTCCGGGCGCGCCCGGTGCGGCGCCTGCGGCGGAGGCCGAGCACGACGGGCGCCTCGTGCTCATCGCCCGGGACACGCGCGAGTCGGGGCCGGCCATCGTGCAGGCGCTGTGCACCGGGCTGTCCGCCGCCGGCGCGCGCGTGCTGGATCTCGGCGTGCTGCCGACGGCCGGGCTGCCGGTGGCCATGCGCGCGCGCGGCGCGGCGCTGGGCATCGTGGTGTCCGCCTCGCACAACCCGTGGGCCGACAACGGCATCAAGATCTTCGGCGCGGGCGGCCGGAAGCTGACCGACGACGCCGAGCACGGCCTGGAGAGCGCGGTCGTCGCGCTGGGCGGCGTCTCCTCGCTCACGACGGCGGAGACGACCGCCCTGCCCGCGACCGCCTTCGCCGCGGTCGAGACCCACGACGGCGCGGCGGACTACCGCGCCTGGCTGCTCGGGCGCTTCGCGGAGCTGGATCTGTCGGGCTTCCGCATCGCGATCGACTGCGCGAACGGCGCGGCCTCCACCACGGCCGCCGCCGTGCTCGCCGGCCTCGGCGCCAGGGTCACGTCGCTCTTCGACACGCCCGACGGGCGCAACATCAACGCCGGCTGCGGCAGCACGCACCTGACGCCGCTGGCCGACTGCCTGCGCACCGGCCGCGACGACTTCGGCCTGGCCTTCGACGGCGACGCCGACCGCGTCCTCGGCGTGGACCGCTCCGGCCGCACCTGCGACGGCGATCACATGCTGGGCTTCCTGGGGCCTCTGCTCGCGCGCCGCGGCGAGCTGCCGGACCACGTCGTCGTGGCATCGGTCATGAGCAACCTCGGGCTCGAGAAGCTGCTCGCGCAGCACGGCGTGCGCATGCTGCGCTGCCCGGTGGGCGACCGGCACGTCCTGCACGCGCTGCGCGAGGGGGCTTACGGCCTCGGCGGCGAGGCCGCGGGCCACCTGCTCTTCCGCGAGGGCGGCCACTACATCGGCGACGGGCTGTTCACGGCGATCAAGCTGCTGGGCGCGATGGCGGCGTCCGGCGCCCGTCTGCCGCAGCTCATCGATGCCGTGCCGCGCATCCCGCAGGTGCTGCTCAACGTGCCGGTGGCGAGCCGGCCGCCGGTGGAGGGGCTGCGCCGGCTGGCGGCGCGCGTCGTCGAGGAGCAGGGCCGGCACGGCGCCGACCTGCGCATCCTGCTGCGCTACTCCGGGACCGAGAACCTGGCCCGCGTCATGGTCGAGGGCGTGGACGGAGCGTTCGTGGAGCGGCTCGCCGCCGAGCTGGCCGAGCTGTGGACCGCCGAGATCGCCGAGGCCGCCACGGCCGCTGCGCGGGGTCCCGGCCGGTCCTCGCCGCCCGCACGGTGAGCGCCGGCGACAGCCGTCCGGGGGACAACCTGTTGGCAAGGCAACCCATGGTGAACAAAGGACTTGTGCCTGGGACAGCTGCCGGCGTCCACGCCGCCGACGGCACGCGCCGCAGCGGGCCGATCCTCGCGCTCGAGGCCTCCACGCTCGCCGTGAGCGTCGCGCTGCTCGGGCCTGACGGCGAGCCGTGGGGCCAGGTCGTCGCGCCGCCCGATGCGCGCGGCACGTCGCTGCTGGCGTCGGCGGCGGCCGAGCTGCTCGCGGCGCGCGCGCTCCGCGCGAGCGACCTGCTCGGCGTGATCGTCGGGACGGGGCCGGGCAGCTACACCGGCACGCGCGCGGCCATCGCGCTGGCGCGCGCGCTCGTGTTCGCCGCGGGCGTGCGCATCGCGGGCGTGCCCTCGGTGGCCGGCGCGGCGCTGGCCGAGCTGCGCCGCCGGCCCGACGTGCAGCGCGTCATCGTGCTCATCGACGCCCGCCGGGGCGAGAGCTACCGCGCCGACTACGAGCGCGCGCCGGCCGACGGCGCCGCGGGGCCGCTGCGCGAGCTGCGCGCTCCGTGCCTCGTCACCGGCGCCGACGCGCTGCCCCTCGCACCGGCCGGCGCACCCGGCGCGCCGGCGGGTGCGTCGCCCCTGACGTCCGATGCAGGCGACGAAAAACTCCTCGCGGAACTCCGGATCTCCGTGCTTCGGGAGCCGCATCCCGATGCCTACGATGTCGCCGCGGTCGGGAGGGCGCACCTGCTCTCCGGTGGTGACTCACCGGAAGCGGTGCTGCCCCTCTATCTGAAGCGGTCCCACGCGGAGATCGTGTTCGATGAGCGGGTCGGGTCACAGGGTCTGGGCGGAGGTTGATCTTTCCGCGCTGCGCCGCAACATGGCGCGCGTGCTGTCGTGCCTGCGGCCGGGCGCCGCGGTGCTCGCCGTGGTCAAGGCGGACGCGTACGGCCACGGCGCCGTGCCGGTCGCGCGCGCGCTGGCCGGCGAGCCGGGCCTGTGGGGCTTCGGCGTCGGCGACAGCCAGGAAGCGCTGGAGCTGCGGGCCGCGGGCATCACCGCGCCGATCCTGATCCTCGGGACGATCATCCCGGAGGAGGAAGCGCAGGTCGTGAGCCACGACGTGCGCGTCTGCGTGCACTCGATGGAGCGCATCGCCACGCTCGAGGACGAGAGCCGGCGGCAGGGCCGGCGCACGCGCGTCCACGTGATGGTCGACACGGGCATGGGACGGCTCGGCGCGCTGCCGGGGCGCGCCGCGGAGCTCGCGCGCGCCGTCGCCGCCAGCCGCTGGCTGGAGCTGGAGGGGATCGCCTCGCACATGTCGGCGGGCCGCCCCGGGCACCCGTTCACGGGCGTGCAGCGCGACCGGCTGCTCGGCGTGCTCGCGGACCTCCAGTCGGACCACATCGAGCCGCCGCTCGTGCACTTCGCCAACACCGCGGCCATCCTCGGCGGCGAGGGCTGCAACCAGCCGCTCGTGCGGCCGGGCATCTCGCTGTACGGCGTGCTGGGACCGGACCTCGCGCACATCGCGAACGCGCTCGGGCTCGAGCCGGTGATGAGCCTGCGCACGCAGGTCGTGTACATGAAGGACGTCCCGGCGGGGACGCCCATCGGCTACAACGGCACGCACGTCACCTCGCGGCAGACGCGCGTCGCCACGCTGCCCATCGGCTACAACGACGGCCTCGCGTACCGGCTCTCCAACCGCGGCCGCGCGCTGGTCCGGGGCGCGTGCGCGCCGATCATCGGCTCCATCTCGATGGACTACACGATGCTCGACGTCGGCGACATCCCCGGCGTGCGCGTCGGCGACACGGTCACGTTCATCGGCCGCGACGGCGAGCTGGCCATCGGCATCCCGGAGCTGGCGAGCATCGTCGGGACGATCCCGTACGAGATCGCGTGCTCGGTCGGCAAGCGCGTGCACCGGCTGTACGTGCGCGAGGGCCAGCCGCCGCCCGGCGCGGCCGCCGCGGAGCCGGAGCCGCTGGCCGTGCCGCCGGCGGAGGCCGTGCCGGCGGGACATTGCGCCGCCGCGCCGCGCCCGTCGCGCCGCGCGAGTCCCGCGCGCGTCGTCCACGATGCCGGCGCGGTCGAGGCGCCGGGAGTTTCCGCCGGCAACGCGCGGCGGGTCCGCGCGCCGCGCGCGGTCGGCGTGCGCCGCAAGGCGGCACGCGGCGGCGCCGGCCGAACCGACCGGAGCGCCGGAGCCGATCGAGCCGCCGGAGCCGATCGAGCCGGCGGCGCCGATCGAGCCGATCGAGCCGGCGGAGCCGATGCCGCGTGAGTTCGGCGCGCGCGTCTCGCGTCCGTGCGGCCCGGCCCGCGCCGGTCGTGCCGGTGCCTGTCGTGCCGGCGCCGGGGCCGGGGCCGGGGCCGTCCGGTAGGATCGCCGCGACGAAGCCCGGGGAATGCGCGCGTGTCGAACCTCTCCCTGCTGTTCGTTCCCATCGTTCTCGCGGCGGTGCTGGCCGTGCGGCTGCTGGCCGATCGCCTGGACCGCAGGCGCATCCGCGACGACGTCGCGGCGCGCGGCGGCGAGGTGCTGGAGATCACGTGGACGCCGTTCGGGCGCGGCTGGTTCGGCGAGAAGAGCGACCGCATCTATCGCGTGAGCTGGCACGACGGCGCGCGCAAGCCGCACGAGTCCTTCTGCAAGACGAGCCTCTTCACCGGAGTGTACTGGACCGAGGAGGCGCCTTCGCGCGGCGCCGCGAGCGTCGCGCCGCGCGCGGAGCCGCGCGACGAGTCCGCGGAGCTCCGCGCACTCCGCGAGGAGAACCGGCGCCTGCGCGACGAGCTCGACAGGCACAAGTTCTCGCGCCGCTGAGCCGCGCCGCGTGAGCACGCTCTACGCGATCATCATGGCGGGCGGCTCGGGCACGCGCTTCTGGCCGGCCAGCCGCAAGGCGCGCCCCAAGCAGCTGCTGCCCATCGGCGGCGACAAGGCGCTGCTCGTGCAGACCAGCGAACGGCTGCTCGCGCTCATCCCGCCCGCGCGGCAGCTCGTCATCACGAGCGCGCGCTACGCGCAGGCCGTGCGCGAGCTGCTGCCGGGCATCCCGTCCGCGCAGGTCATCGGCGAGCCGGAAGGGCGCGACACCGCGGCGTGCATCGGGCTCGCCGCGCGGCTGCTCGCGCGCCTCGATCCCGACGCGGTCGGCGTCGCGATGCCGGCCGATCACGTGCTCTCGCCGCTGCCCGTGTTCCACGAGCGCCTGCGCGCCGCGGCCGAGGCGCTGGCCGTGCACCCGCGCTCCGTGCTCGTGTTCGGGATCCAGCCGGACCGCCCGGCCACGGGCTACGGCTATCTGCGCAGCGGCGCGAAGTTGGGGACCTTCGGCGGCTGCGAGGTCTCGCGGCTCGCGGCCTTCGTCGAGAAGCCGGATCGAGCGCGGGCCGAAGTGCTCCTCGCGCAGGGCGGGCACCTGTGGAACGCCGGCCTGTTCGCGTTCCGGCCCGAGGCGATGGGCGCCGCCATCGCCCAGCACCTGCCGGCCCTGGTGCCGGGACTGGATGCGATCGCCGCCACGTGGGACACGCCGCGCTTCGAGGCCGCGCTCGCCGAGCACTACCCGCGCCTGCAGAAGATCTCCATCGACTACGGCGTGATGGAGAAGCTGCTCGACGCGCTGCTGCTGCCGCTGCCGCTGCAATGGGACGACGTCGGCGCGTGGGACGCGCTCGCGCGGCTGCTGCCCGCCGACGCGTCCGGCAATGTCGCGCAGGGCGCGCACGTGATCCTCGACGGCCGCAACCTGCTGCTCTCCGCGAGCGGCGGCATGATCGCGGCGAAGGGCGTCTCCGACCTGATCATCGTGCACACGCCGGACGCCACGCTGGTCTGCCGCCGCGACGACTCGGAGGGCGTGAAGGCCATCGTCGCCGCGCTGCGCGAGCGCGGCCTCGCGCAGTTCGAATAGGGCGCAGCTCGAACAGCCCGCAGCTCGATCCGCGCGCTGCCCTGCCGGGCGCTCGGCCGCGCTCAGCGACCCGTCCCGGCTGCCGCAGGCATCGGGGACGGCGCCAGCGGCGGCACGCGCAACCGCTCTTCCCAGCGCGGCAGGCCTCGCTCGGCCACGTTCTCGAGCACGATCACTTCGCCCTCGTGCCGCGGCAGCACGAAGATGCCGAAAGGGTTGACGTCGAGCGATGGTGCCTCGCCAGACGTCTGGAAGTGCACGGGCGTGATGCGCAGCACGACCGCAGAGCCGACGCGCTCGGCCGAGTCCAGGCGGTAGCCCCAGGACTGCTGCGTGCGGCCTTCGAAGGCCGCCAGGATCATGCAGCGCGTGAAGTCGGTCGTGAAGCGGGGCTGCAGGACCTTTTCGCGCTCGCCGCGGTGCCGCTTCCAGAGCGCCTTCCATTCCGCCTCGTCGCGGAGGACGTGGAACTCGCGCGTGGTGATGGCCCCGCCGCCGCCGTCGAGCGACGCGTAGACAGGCAGCGTCCCGGAGAGCGCCGCGACTTCGGACGGCAACGCGATGTCGGACGGCAACGCCACCTCGGATGGCGTCACGGCTTCGGACGACGTTGCGGCCTCGGATGACGGCGTGCCTTCGGATCCCACGGCGCCATGCGTCGTGAGGCAGCCGGCGAGGAGCCAGCCGAAGAACAGCGTGGCCGCAAGCGCGCGCACGATGCGGCCCGCGCGGGGCATCAGCTCACCGGCTCGAGGATCTCGAGCGCGACCTCGTCCACGCGGCGCTCCACCACGCGCTGCACGGTGAGCAGCAGGTTCTCGTGGCGCAGCACCTCGCCCTGCTCGGGCAGGCGCCCGAGCGTGTTGAAGATGAAGCCGCCCAGCGTGTCCCAGTCGTCGCTCTCGGGGATGGCGATGGAGAGCGCGGAGTTGACCTCGTCCACGCGCATGGAGCCGGGCACGACCGCGTGGTGCTCGTCCACGATGCGGATCTCCTGCGGCTCCTCGTCGATGTCGAACTCGTCGTCGATGTTGCCGACGATCTCCTCGAGCACGTCCTCGATCGTGATCAGGCCCGCGGTGCCGCCGTACTCGTCGAGCACGACCGCGAGGTGCGTGCGGTGCTCGCGGAACTCGGCCAGCAGCTCGGTGACGAACTTGCTCTCGGGCACGAACCACGGCTGGCGCATGACGCGCCGGACGGGCTCCTCGCGGGCGATCTTGAGCAGGTCCTTCACGTGCACCACGCCGACGACGTGGTCCACGCTGCCCTCGACCAGCGGGTAGCGGCTGCGGCCGGTGCGCAGCGCGATCTCGCGCGCCTCGCCGACGGTGGCCGTCACCGCGATCGTGTCCACCTCGGTGCGCGGCGTCATGAGCAGCCGCACCTCCTTCTCGCGCAGCGAGAGGATCTGCTCGATCATGTCCGCCTGGTGCTCCGCGAGATGGCCCTCGCGCTCGCCCTCCTCGACCGTGGCGAGGATCTCGTCGGCGTACTGCTCGGCCTCCTGCTGCGGCTTGACGCCGGTGGCCACGCGCACGACCCGGCGGAACAGCTCGATGGGCGGGGCGATGAGGCGCCCGAGGCCCACGATGACCGGCATGGTCGTGCGGACCAGCACCTCCAGCGGCCCGAGCGACAGCTCGCCCGGGAGCACGCGACAGAACAGCGTGATCCACCCGAAGGCGATGCCGCAGGCCAGGAGCACCGGGGTGGAGGCGGCCGCGTCGGGGCGCCAGCGGGGCAGCCATTCCTGGGCCAGGAGCACCAGCACGGCCACCAGCGCCATCTGGCTGGCCACGCGCAGGACCAGCAGGCCCGTCTCCGCGCGGTCGGACTGCGCGAGGAGCTTCTCGATGCGCTCGCGCTGGACCGGCCCCTCGCCGGCATCGGCGAGCCGGGTGCGGGACAGGCTCTGCCAGCCGTGCTCGAGGGCGGCCAGCAGCGCGGTCAGCAGCGCCAGCCCGACGGTCCACCAGATGCTGTGGGGAGACTCGGCCTCGAGGAGCAGGGTGGCGACGGGGATGCCGGACACGTCGAGGGGAGGTTCCAGCGGCCAGGAGTCAGCGGCCGCGAGCGGCACCGCGGACAGCTCCGCGGCGCGCGGAGAAGTATAGACCCGCCTCCCGCGGTGTGCGAACGTGCCGCAAACGGCCGATCCCTGCGCGTGGACGCGAACGGAGGACGGACGGCGGCGCGGGGCGAGCATGAAGGAAGAGGTCGACCTGCTCGTGACCGGCGCCGCCGAGCTGGTCACCATGGCCGCTCCCGAAGGCTGGTCGCGCCCCTGGCCCGCCGTGACGGCCGACACCGGACGGGCCCCGGCCACGGCGACGCGCGGTGTCGCGACGAGCCGCGGGTCCGCGGCGAGCCCGCGCTCCGCCGTGACGCCCCTGCGCGGCGCGGCGATGGACGACCCCGGCGTCCTGGCGCACGGGGCGCTCGCCATCCGCGACGGGCGCATCGTCGCCGTCGACGAGGAGAGCGCCCTGCTGGCGCGCTACTCCGGCCGGCGCACGCTGTCGGCGCGGGGCGGCACGCTGGTGCCCGGCTTCTGCGACGCGCACACGCACCCGGTCTTCGACGCGACGCGCGAGCGCGAGTTCGACCAGCGTGCGCGGGGCCGCACCTACCAGGAGATCACGGCGGCCGGCGGCGGCATCTTCTCCTCCGTGCGCTCGCTGCGGGCCGCGCCGCGCGGGCGGCTCGCGGCACTCCTGCGCGAGCGCCTCGACCGCTTCCTGCAGTGCGGCACCACCTCGATCGAGGCCAAGAGCGGCTACGGCCTGACCGCCGAGACGGAGCTGCTCTCGCTGGAGCTGCTCGCGGAGGCCGGCGCGGCACACGCGGTGGACATCGACGCGACCTGCCTCGCGGCGCACCAGGTGCCGCCGGAGTTCGCTGCGGACCGCCAGGCCTGGGTGGCGCTCGTCGTGGAGCGGATCCTGCCGGAGGTCGCCGCGCGCGGGCTGGCCCGGTCCGCGGACGTGTTCTGCGACCAGGGCGCCTACGGCGTGGAGGAGGCCCGCGCGGTGCTGGAGGGCGCGGCGGCCGCCGGCCTGGCGACGCGTGTGCACGCCGACGAGCTCGCCCCGGTGGGGGCCGCGGAGCTGGCCGCCGCGTGCGGCGCGCAGACCGCCGATCACCTCGTGCACATCAGCGACGCGGGCATCGAGGCGCTGGCGCGCGCGGGCACGGCGCCGGTGCTGCTGCCGGGAACCTGCTTCTCGCTGCGCAGCCGCAAGCTGCCACCCGTGGCGCGCATGCTCGAGGCCGGCCTGCCGCTCGTGCTCGCGACCGACTTCAACCCCGGCACCTCGTACATCCCGTCGATGGTGGCGATCCTCGGCATGGGCTGCAGCCTGTTCGGGCTGACGGTGGCGCAGGCACTCTGCGCGACGACGCGCAACGCCGCCGCGACCCTCGGGCTGCCCGGGCCGCGCGGCGTGCTCGTGCCCGGCGCCCTCGCGGACGTGGCCGTGCTGGATGTCCCCAACCACCTGTTCCTCGGCTACCAGTTCGGCTGGAACCCCGTGGCCGCCGTGATCAAGGACGGCCGCGTCGTGCACGAGCGCGCGGGCTGAAGTCGCGGGCCGGGGCCGCGCCGGCTGCTATAGTCGCGCCTTCCCCGACACGGCCCGCCGCGTCAGCACGCGAGGAGTCCAGTGGTTGCATCGCTCATCGAGTGCGTCCCCAATTTCTCCGAGGGGCGGCGCGCGCAGGTCGTGGACGAGATCGTCGCCGCGATGGCCGGCGTCACCGGCGTGTCCGTGCTGGACCGCACCAGCGACGCGAGCCACAACCGCTCGGTCGTGACGATGGTGGGCGCGGGCGAGCCGCTCGTCGAGGCGGCCGTGCGCGGCGCGGCCGTCGCCGCGCGGCGCATCGACCTGCGCGAGCACGGCGGCGAGCACCCGCGCATGGGCGCGACGGACGTGATCCCCTTCGTGCCGGTCTCCGGGGCCACGATGGCCGACTGCATCGCGCTCGCGCGCACCTGCGGCCGCCGCCTCGGCGACGAGCTGGCGATTCCCGTCTTCCTCTACGAGGCAGCCGCCACGCGCCCCGAGCGGAAGAACCTCGCGCACGTGCGCGAGGGGCAGTTCGAGGGGTTGCGCGAGCGGATCGGCAAGGACCCCGCGCGCGACCCGGACTTCGGCCCGCACGCGATCCACCCCACGGCGGGCTGCACCGCGGTGGGCGCGCGCAAATTCCTCATCGCCTACAACGTGAACCTCGCGAGCGGCGACGTGAAGCTCGCCAAGTCCATCGCGAAGACCATCCGCGAGAAGGACGGCGGCTTCCCCTGCGTGAAGGCGATGGGCTTCCACCTCGCGGACCGCGACCTCGCGCAGGTCTCCATCAACATGGTGGACTACGAGACGACCTCGCTGCTCACCGTGTTCGAGGCCATCGAGCGCCTCGCGCGGCAGGCCGGCGTCGAGCCGCTCGAGAGCGAGCTCATCGGCCTCGCGCCGGCCGCGGCGCTCCCCGAGGCCGTCGCGCGCCGGGTGAAGCTGCGTGACTTCGACCCGCAGCAGCAGATCGTCGAGCGGAGGGCGGGGATCGCATGAGGCGCACACGCGCTGCGGATCGGGCACGGAGCGCGCCGCGTGCGCTCGCCGCCGCGCTGCTCGCCGCGCTCGCGCTCCTCG
>Ga0193753_10003235_pt1 | contig 12200 bp, 17 predicted proteins | sample H1c2metaG_FD_144925 | JGI IMG/M metagenome (GOLD analysis project Ga0193753, IMG submission 144925) | Soil microbial communities from a riparian zone of the East river system, Colorado, United States - H1c2 | ecosystem: Environmental > Terrestrial > Soil > Riparian zone | place: USA: East... | reverse complement strand
CAACCGCGGCTATAACCCACTGGTTGCTATCCAAATGGCTCTCTCCGGTGAGCTATACGCACAAAAGGGGTGAGCAGTTACAACGCGGGTTCATCTGCCGTGAGTCGCTCGTAGTCGCGGCGATTCCGCGCATCGCAGTGGAGTCAAATACTGTGGGCAGGTGCTCGGGCAGGTTTGGAGCGTCGACCACGAGTGCGAAGCTACCAATGCAGTATTGCCTGCGGACCACGGCCGTCCTACTGTTCACGCAATGCGCCCACTCCTAACCATCCGCGCTCCGCGGGAGCTTGACTACGAGGCTTGGTTGCCCCTGTGGGACGGTTACAACGCCTTCTACGGCCGCGAAGGCACCACCGCCCTGGACCCCGAGATCACGAAGGCAACCTGGGGGCGGTTCTTTGATCCGCAGGAACCGGTATTTGCGCTCGTCGCCGAGTCGGAAGGCAAGGTGTTGGGGCTCGTCCACTATCTGTATCACCGCAGTACCACGAGGATCGAGCTCACCTGTTACCTGCAAGACCTGTTCACCGCGCCGGAAGAGCGGGGCCGCGGCGTAGGGCGGTCGCTGATCGAAGCGGTCTATGGGAACGCCAGGTCCAGCGGCATCAAGCGGGTCTACTGGCAAACGCATCACACCAACGCTGCAGGCAGGCTGCTCTATGACACGCTGGCCAAGCACCTTGGCTTCATCGTCTACTCGCACGATGTGTAACGAATAACTATGGCGGGGCCAAGCGCAGCGGGGCGATAGGTGCGCTCGCATTTGTGCCCGGGCCGGGGTTCGGGGGGTTGTGCGGATCGGAGTTCCGCCGCGGAGAAGCCGTCACGGCCATCAGGACTCGGGGCCTGAAACGTGACTTCACGCGGCAGATCGACGATCCACGCTACCTCCGCGCACGAACCGCTGTTCGTGCCGCGAGCGGAGACTTCGGTGCCAGCTGCGTGGCTGCGACCCGTTCGCCTCCCCTGACCGGTGACATCCTCGCAACCCGCGAATCCTCGGACCAGAACTGCTCCATGTCACTGGCTGGACGGCACGCATGACGCCCAGCTATTCAGTGTGTCCTGCACAGCTTGAACTGGCGCCCCCCTTATTCGGCTGATCGCCACGTGCTGAAAGAAGAGGTAGCCGCGGCAGGCTACCTCTGTAGCAGACCCGAACGTTCGTTGGATGCTTATTGATACGTCGCCGTCAAGCTCACACCCGTTGCAGCTGCAAAGCCATTCAACAGGATGAAGTAATTTCCTGCTGGCAGGTTGGTCAAACTGCAACTCTCATTGCTGTTCGCTCCTTCGCTCTTGCAATTGAACGTAGTGGTCGTTGGCTGCGCGTTGAAGCGGGCGTACAGATCAACATCTCCGTTCGTTCCCCTCGTGGTGAAAGTGATTCGAGTGGCACCTGCAGGTACGGCGATCTGATAAGTCACTTGCTGGTTGCGCGCCAGCGAGATACCGGTACGCGCCACACCATTCTGCAGCACATTGCCGCCAGGCGTTGGGGTGCCGGCCACGCAGCTCGTCGGGTTCAGGCCGATCGTCTGCAGCGTCGCTCTCACATCGGCCCCGTTGAAGTTCAGGTCGAGGGCCGCTCGGCAAGCACCCTCGCCAGCCTGTGCATAGGTGGTGTTGGCGGTCCAGTAGCGATCATTTGCCGTGTAGTACACCTTGAAGGCCATGACCGGATCCCAGCCCGTGCGGGTGGAGAGCAGGTAGAACGCGCGATTGAACGGACCAGAGCCAAAGTGCGGGTCCAGGCCGTTGGTGAACTGAGTCACGCTGTCGATCGACCGACCATCTCGTGAAGGCGTCGCCATGTAACGCAAGGGAGTGCCGTCCTTGCTGATCTGCGAGCCGATCAGAAAGTCCGTACCGCCCGTGAGGAAGAATGTGAATGCCGTGCCGGCCATGTCGGAGAACGACTCGTTCAAACCACCGGACTGATTGGCGTAAACAAGACCCGAGCGGCCTTCGGTGACTCCGTGCGAGATTTCGTGGGCGACCACATCGGTCGACGTCAACGGATAGAAGGTGTTGCCGTCGCCATAACGCATCTGGCAGTTCTGGTAGAACGCATTGTCATAGCGACTCATGACGTGGGCGTATTGCACCAGGATGCTGCCGCACTTGAGTGCCTGCGTGTTCAGCACGCTGGCGTAGAAGTCGACCACGCGGGCGCCGAAATAGAGAATGTCGTTCGACACGCCGAAAGCACCGTTGATGGTGCCTTCCACGAATCGATTGGTGGCATCCGGGCACGAGAATGAAATTGGCGTAGTTCCCGCCCCATTCCCATTGCGGGCATTGACGACCAACGTTCGACTGTTGGACAGCTGGCAGGTGGTACCTGTCTTGTTGACGGTAGTGGGGCCGGAAAGGCCGCTCGTCGTACTGCCGTGCTCGTACATGCCGACGCGTCCGTTGCCTCCAGGGCCTGTGCCGCGCTGCTCGACAGTCTGCAGGTTGTTGTATTGGAATACGACTTCACCAGTCATTGCATCGATGAACTGAACTGGGGCGCTGATGGAGGATGCACCCTGCACGTTGAACTCGGTGCGGTAGGCGAGCACTGCTCTGCCGTCACTGCGCTGATAGACCATCAACTCCGTCTTCTTCTGCTCGGTGATCTGGGTTTCGGCGCTCCCTTTCGCGGCAAAGGGGGTCTGTGCAATTCGCTCAGCCTGTGCGGCGCTCATACGCGGCTTCGCCGCACCGATATCGCGCGCGATATTCCTCAGCATGCTGCCGGTCACGAAGGTGTATTCGCCGGCGGGATCGCGAGCGGCGATGAACTCTGCACCGAAAACCTTCAGGCCCCGATACATCTGCTGACCACGCTCACGGACTTCACCGCGTGGCAGGTTGAGATTGGCCTGCATCGTGAAGGATTCATCGGTGCCCAGCATTGCTGTCAGAGCATTCGTCGCGCCAGGAGAGGCTATGGCACTTTGCACGCTGGCTTGACCTGACATGTTGTACGGGAGTGTGCTGAGCGACAATTCGACCATGTCTGCAGCATGGCTCGCGCCAACACCCAGACTCGTCATGATGGCAATCTGCAAACATCGCTTCGAGTGGCTGAATTTCATAGTGCTTTCCCTGAGGAGTTTGAATTTTTTTTGCGCAACGATGCGTGCGACATAAGTAATTCAAATTGTTGTCGAAGGCAAGAACTGCCTCCACCACCACAGGGGATGAGCTATTCCCAGCAGGCAGCAATCGATACAGTGCGAGGTACCATTGGATACACCACACAGTGCGTGAACGTCGCCGCTGCTGTCATCAGGCATGATGCGCGTTTGGCGCTGCCTGGAGGACTCGCAGGTCGCCAGCTATCACCCTCGCGAGTGCGCGGCAATGAGGTGCAGCAGCCCTCATTAACCACGGAGCTCACTGGTGAACGCCCTCATTGAATAATGGCAACCACTCGACTTCGTTTCAGTGTGACACCGGAGTCAATCGCGATGCTGCTGCCCCGGCTGATGATGGATTTTCATCTGCCAACGACTGCGGTAAGGCGGCGGCAGATTGTACTGCACGTATACATTCAGAAGACGAACGACGACTTGCGTTCCTGGCGCATCGAGAATTAAGAACGCTCAATCCAGCAAACCAGAGCGCATGCAACGCGCTCTCCTGCGCATCAAGCATCAGTTTCGCCCGCAGCGAAGTCAGCGAGCGCTCGCATTCGTGCCGGGCCGACGGTTCGGGGGGTTGTGCGGATCGGAGCGCCCAGAAATCGCGCGATGTGCAATCTCCAGCCGCACCTTGGTGAGCTCGGAGCCTCGGGCGCACGACTGACTCGCGCGCAACATCGAGGCCATGACACCACACACCTGCAGAGCCACCTGCTCAAGTGTTAGCGGACTGCGTGGCGGCGGCAATCGCCCTGTGGCGGCTCCAGCGGTGAGTTGTACAGAATACTCGCTCCTCGCGACTGGCTGCTCCATCCATTACTGGCCCATCTGCTCAAAAAGCCAGCCGCGATCGCGAATCACTGAAGTCGCCGATGCTTTGTCAGTCTATACATCCGAACACCGTAGCTCCCCTCGTACTCGTCGGATGCAGATGCAGATCTTCACCCGCGGGCGTTCGCCCTGCGCTTCCGCGGCATTGCCGGTTCCGATGTATCGGGCGGAACGGTAGGTCGGATGCTCGCATTGGTGCCGACAATTATTTGCCGAGTCTGCGGAAAAATAGATCTGTCCCTTTGGATCGACGCGCAACTACCGGCCGAGGTCGGCGCGCTGTTCCTCAAGGCGCTCAGTGCCGCGCTGCCCGAGGTGGCGCGGCCCGAGTCCACGCAATCCGAGAGCCGCGACGTTTCAGCTGAAACGTCACTGCCGCGAGTGCCGATCGCGGCACGACGAGCTGACGCCCTGAGGCTGATCGCCGAAAGCTTCCTTGCGCACGGCATCGAGTCACTGAGCGGCGGCGATCGTCATCAAATCGTCGTGCACGTCGACGTCGACACTCTGCGTGAGCACTCCGCCGGTCGCTGCGAACTCGAAGAAGGCCCCGCGATGGCCGCGGAGACCGCACGTCGCCTCGGCTGCGACGCGAGCGTGGTTACTTTGATCGAAAATGGCGAAGGCGAGCCGCTCAACGCTGGTCGCCGCACACGTACTATTTCGCCAGCTCTGCGCCGCGTACTCAACGCTCGTGACCAAGGTTGCCGCTTTCCTGGGTGCTGTAATACGAGAGTTGAAGCTCACCACGTCCACCACTGGGCCAACGGTGGGGAGACCAAGCCATCGAACCTCGCTAGTCTCTGCAAGCATCATCATCGCTGCGTGCACGAGGGAGGATTTCAGATCCAATTGCTGGACGACGGCGCGCTTCGCTTCGTGAGACCAGATGGCAAGGTGATCGACAGCGTCGCGCCCGGACACACAATGCCACTGGACGTTTGGGAGTACTTGCCGGCGCAGAGTCGCGAGCGTGGTCTGCAGACTGACCGGAGGACGGCGACAACGCGATGGGCAGGGGAGGGGATGGACTATGGGTTGGCGGTGGAGGTGTTGTTGCAGAAGGTGAGGCGGTAACAAAAGGGACAGAACACCCTGCGCTTCCGCAGCATTGCCGACTTCTATACATCGGAGCGGAACGGTAGGTCGGATGTCACATTCATGCCTACGAATATTTGCCGAGTTTTTGGAAAAATAGATCTGTCCCCTTTGTCGGTCTGGGACCCGGCGACGATGGCGCGTGCAGTCCGTGGCATGCGTGCACCGTACTGCCATCTGCCGCGGCTTTGATGAGCAATATTTAGGTCGATTGCCTGGAAATAGTGAATGTCCCCATTTCCCCGGTCCGACGATTGCTGGCGGGAACAAGTGAGTGCGACACACGGTTCTTCTGCCAGAAGGAGCACTCTCATGCACATGCGTCGATACGCCGTCATCGAAGCACCGTCGATACTCGGATTGAAGCCGACCGGCGTCGACACGCTCCCGCAGGAGCTTTTGTCACATGATCTCCTGCAACGCATTCGCGCGCGGCATGTGGCCCGTCTCGAGGTGCCTGAATACGACGCTACGCGCGATCCGGAAACGCTCACTCTCAACGCGCGCGCCATCGCTGAGTGGTCACCGCAGCTCGCGGATGCTATTTGCGCCATACTCGACGCCGGCGAGTTTCCACTCATCCTCGGCGGTGATTGTTCGATCGTGCTCGGCTCGATGCTAGCCCTTCGCCGGCGCGGTCGCTATGGTCTCCTTTTCATCGACGGGCATGCCGACTTCTACCAGCCCGAGGCGAACCCAAACGGCGAAGCGGCGTCGATGGACCTTGCATTCGCGACTGGTCACGGACCCGAGCTGCTCACGAACATCGAAGGTCGTGCTCCGCTTGTTCGAGAGCAGGATACGGTAGCGTTCGCTTTTCGCGATGCCAAGGAACAGGCCCAGTACGGGAGTCAGCCGTTGCCCACTGAGATGCGTGCGTTCGATCTTCAAACGGTGCGCCAACTTGGCATAGCGCGCGCGAGTGCTCAAGCGGTCGAGCATCTGACACGCACTGAGCTCGATGGTTTCTTCGTGCACGTGGATGCGGATTGTCTCAACGATGAAATAATGCCCGCTGTTGACTACCGCATTGCGGATGGTCTGTGGTGGGATGAACTCGCAACGATCCTGCGCCGCGCGCTCGAGAGCGGCAAGGCGATGGGACTGGAGATCGCGATCTACAATCCTAAGCTCGATCGCGATGGCGCCGTCACTGTGATCTCGATGCGATAGCCAACTCCGGCGGGAATGGCCGGGCCGCGCCATTCGCGCGGCACGGCGCCCACCGCATACGTCATCGTCACTTGCGGCGGCTCGCCTTGGGGTGGAAGCACGACGCTGACAGACTCACCCGGCTGCAACAGTGACCAGGACGACTTGCTCGCACCGGCAAATACCAGCAACTTCTGCAGCGGTATGGACGCTGGCTCGGGGCGTAAGTCACCTGGATATGGACCGCGTCGCGTGCAGTACATGCGGAAAGTACTACCGCTAGTAGAGCAGCGATGGTTGTGCCGCGCATGCGGTAGGTTCTCTTCAATGGCATGTGCGTCAGTTCGCAGCCGATCGCGTTGCCAGCCCTGCTGTCATCAACATGGTCTGCACGATCTCATTCGCGGTCACGTGCTTCGAAACCAACTGGTACAGCCTCATCCCGATGGAAATGGCAATCCGATCGGAATCGTCATCGAACGCACGCAAGCCTTCGACTGCGAGCGCCCGTTTGGGCCAGCGGCGGCGCAAGATGTCCGTGCCGATCTGCTCCAGCCCGGCGCCATCCAGCAGAATGCTCTCGCTCAGGCCGACGGCGACGCCGACATATCCATAATGAATGTTGGACCAAATATCGTAGTAGTACTCGGTCTTCGAGTAGCGATGCCAGGCACCGTTCTTGGTAGTCAGGGAGATGAACTTGGCCCGGACCTTGGGCTTGTGGTCTCAATCCGAATTCTGCATAACTTTGATCGTCCACATCATCAATGCTGCCTGATGGCTCGTGATCTCGATATCGATGCACTGCTGCGGCGTCAGCGCTCCGAACACTCGCCGCCACCAGGAGGCCTTGAAAAACTCCGCTATGCAAGCTGCGCTCGATTCCACATTGAGCTGCCTCATACGCAGGCAATCCTGGCCGTGTGCGTTAGCATTCATTCATGAGCCATGTAGACGGCTATCGGAGTCAATTCGTCGGTCATGCACTGTTCCCGCAGAGTTGACAGCACCCGCAACCATGGACGGCGCGTGGCCAGGCTCCCGAGGTAAGTAATGGAATGTCACTGCCGCCTGATGAAGCATCGCACGCTACGCTAATCCGTGCGCAAGGCCGCGGCGATGGTTTCGCGCTGCACGAATGCCGTCGCTCAAGCTTTGGCCGGCTCAGTCCCAGTTGGTCGATCGGAGTCGCCCCGTGGCGATCGCCGATGACGCCCGCACTACAGCGGGTGTGTGCTGCCCTTGGTGGCGGTGACCGGAGTCGAAGAGAGCGGTCATTTAGCTTGAAAAATCCATTTCTAGCGAGTGCCCCGGCTGACGTTACCCCTGGAGTTACCCTCGCAGCCACCTCGCTCGCCGCCGAGCGCTCGAGCTGCATGGCAGGACCGAGGCGTCTGGGCGTTGCGGTCCCGGGTTGAGCGGGGAATCCGCTGGCACCTATCATGCCGACCCTTCGACCCAAGGAGACAGGCATGTCAGACAGCGTTCTCGGCTACTTCCACTTGGACCTCTACCGCCTCGGAAACTACAACCAGAACAAGCTTGACGCCATCCGCGACCGGGACGTGGAGCGGGTACGGTTCTATCGAGTCGCCGGGCGGGGTGACTCCAAGGTGCCAACGGGCCGTAGCGGCGAAGTCGAGTGGATCTCCGCCGGACCGGCTGGTGGCATCTCGCTGTTTGATGACATCCACACCGCACCGATCGGCGGGAAGCACTGGTACAAGATCCCGGCGGGTGTAAAAATTCCATCGGGGCTTGGGCTGCACGCCGGCCGGGCTGTTCCGCGTCGAGCCACCCACTACACATTGCATGCGACGCTCGACATGCCGATGGACAACTTCAAGATCCTCCTCAGGACCATCGCGCAGGACGTGAAGATCACTGCGCTGTTCGATACCAGCCGCGCGGACGGGACGCGCTGACCATATGGCTGACACTCCCACTTACATCGTTCAGGACGGGCACTGCTACGTGTTGCTCGAGCCCGATCAATACGGGCGCGAGACGTCGAACCTGAAGCTCATCATCGGCCTTGCCCGGAGCAGGATCGGTGAACTCAAGCAGCGCCAATCGCAACTCGATGAAGAGACCGATGAATACGATCAGCTGCAAGACGAGATCAACGATCACGAAATGCTCATCAGTGATGCTGAGGATCGCTTTGAGCTTCTTCTTCAGATACCGAGCAGTGTGTGGAGTTGAAGCCAGGACTGAATCGTCGGGATCCGGCGTGATTGGTGGTCATGGTCGCCCAAGTCGACGCTGCGCCACAGCTGGCGCCGCGAAGTGAACTACGTTTGAGAAGCCAGCCATGAACGCGATCAAAGTCGAAACCACGGTGGATGAGGCGACCGCGCGTGCCATCCCGGCGCTGTGGCCTCTGCTCGGCAAGCGGGTGGAGTTGATCGCCGTTCAGTCCGAAACCGAGCCGGTGCCGCAGCGCAAGTACACTCTGGATGAGCTTCTAGCGGAAAGGTTGATTCCTCCGCCAGGCATCGGCCCTGTGTCGATCGCTGACATGGAGAAGGCCATCGATGGAGCCATCAGTGCGGGCAATTGACACAAACGTCGTGGTGCGCCTGAGTACCTTGGCGAAACGGAGGTGGGTCAGGTGAGGAAGACGTCGGGCGATCTCGCCCAAGCGCTGGCGCGCCTCGCCGACGACCTGTTGGCTGGGCGCGAGATCGATTCCGCCGAGGTGTTCAGGAATGGTCTCGGCGGGGATTCCGCTGCGCCGACGTACGTACCGCCGCCAGCTGATGCTGATCCATTGCGTGTCGCACTCAAGGCCTGCATCGTCGAACGCCTCGTTGAAATGTTGAACAGTCTGCCGCACGACGACGATCAATCGGTGCCGGCGTGGACCGCCGGAGTTCCTGCCCTTCCATCGCCCATGCCCCTGCAAAGCGCGCGGCTGCTCGAAGGTGAAGTGTTCAACGACATATTCGAGAAGCGAAATTTCCTCGTCACCCGGAATTTCATGTACTTCGTCTAGGCTTCAAGCGAGGAGCGGGCCGACAGCGATGTGGATTTTCTGGTGGATTTCCCCCGTGGCTACGACTTGTTCGCGCAGCGTCTGCCGCTGGCCGAACGGTTGGCGGAGTTGCTCAAGCGTCGCGTGGAACTGCTGCCGGAGCATGAGTTGAGCCGTCACATTCGCGATCAAGTACTCAAGGAGGCCGTGGACCTGAGCAAACCCTGGCAGCCCTATGCATGGCATATTCCTGGACGCCATTGCGAAAATCCGCTGGATTCAAGCACGCGGGGATCTCACTCAGGACGACGCGCTCTACGATGCCGGCCGGGCTCTCCCATTCCATTGACCACAGAGATGGGAATCGTCGACCATCAATGGAACCTCAAAACCCACGAACCCGCGATCCGGCACCAACGAAACGACCCCTTGGCAGCGGACTACGAATAGCCGCGGGCGCGGAGAGTTTGTAACCGTTTTCACGTCCACCGGATCAAGCGGACCAAAGCGCACGACGAGCTGACGCCCTGGGGCTGATCGCCGAAAGCTTCCTTGAGCACCGTGAACACTGGGGTCAGGTCTTGTAGTAGAGCATTTCGCCACGGTGACTGCATGCGCGTGGTGGATTGCAAGACCTGACCCCAGGCTCCGTGGTTGTGTCGTCAAGTGTGGCGATCAGCTTCACTTCCTCGACAAGCACTTCGATGGCCATTCGCTCGGCGATGTTCGCGAGATCTGCCAAATGCGCCAGTGTTCCCGGATCATCGAGCGAGACGAATTCGCTGTTCCTGCGAAATGGATGTGCCAGGAAATTCCGCGCGTCGTTCCATCGCATCGATGCAAGATGTGAATTTCTTACCCAGATTGTCTTTGTAGTTTTCGGCAGGCCACTTGCCTGAGAGCATTTCCTCGTGCAGTACGAGGGTTGACGTATCGCGTTTCCTTCCTTTCTTTTCTAGCAATCCGTCCGTCTGCGCAAAAGGACCGTGATGGTTCTTCCACGCATCGATGATTTTGAAGAAGCAGAGGAACCGGTAAGCGGGTTGGGGGCTTGCCATTCCTTCCCGGAACAGCGCCAGAAGCGAGCCGACCGAATTTCCGGCAGCCAGAGACACGTTCAATCCGTCCAACTGCAACGGTAACTGAGACTGCGGGCGTACTTGCCATACCGCGCCATTCGTCCTGTCATCGATCCGCAGCTCGCGGACAGCGACGGGGCGCTGCAACTGGAATGACCATACGCTCATCATGCTCATGGCAAGAGGAGCGCTGCGCAAGAAGCCTTCCTTCGCGGATTGAGCGAAGGTTCCAAGCTGCAAACCGCCGACGATATTCTGATCTACCGATGGAATGATCCGCAGATCGACAGTCTTGCCGTCAATTTTCACGTGATATTCCGTGCGCTCCGGCATATGAGCCCAGATGTGCGCTGTCCGTGCGCGGGGATCTTCGAGAAAGATCCTCACGCCTATCGGTCGTTCGGATGTATCAGCCAACGATTTCACGATGCTGTCAGGTTCCGATGCGACCAGCCAATCGAGCAGCCCGAGGTTCCAGGGCAAGTTTGCTGTGTACAAAACGCTCTCCGTGCCGGGTTTCGGTATTTCGGTTACTACAGCGCGACCGTAGAGCGGAAAATGGAGACATTCACTATTTCAGTAGATACACCAGCAAAAGGGTCAATCTATTTTCGACCTGCGACGTGGCGCAGCTGTCCTAAATAGATCTGACCCCTTTTCGATGGTGCGGCGACGGACATCAGCCGGCTTGTGCCGCCGAACGTCGGTCCACGTTCTCCGCCATACGGGTAAAGTGAATCGATAGTTTCACCAAGAGAACGTACCAGCCATACATGCTGAGACTAAAGACACGGTGCACGCTACTCCGCGAAAACTCCTCGAGAGGAATGGAATGTATGTTATCTAGAGCCACTATGCTCTCTTCAAATAGGCCATGAATCGATGGCAAGTAGAACAGTCGGTGGATCTCTTGCCGGCGAATTTGCGCGACATACTCATCGGCCTGTCTCGGCGTCTTCCCCGCCTCGACGATAAATTCCTGGTATCGAGACAGCTCGAGGATTGGCGCAAAGGCAACGCGCTGGTCCAGCATGGGCGCGTTGGCTGCAGCAATGTCGCAGCTGTTTGAGAGAATCAGTCCTTGTACTTTCTCCCTTTCTGCAGTTTCGAAATCAAATAGGGTTAACCCGCTCCAGCCATCGCCCTGGATTGCCTCAGGATCAGACGGAGCCCATCCAAAGTATTCAAAATTATCAGGGTAGCGACGAAGCTGCGCGATCAGTTCGCGCTTGCCTTCGGCTGACAAAAACGGCGGGAGGGCCAATCCCAGCCGGTCAAACGCTTGATCACCCATGCACTATCGGCGATACAAATCTCGCATCCGCTTGTAAAGGACGGAGCGCGAGAGATCATCCATTTCTACTTGGCGGGCAGCAAGCTCAGTGAACATGCGCATGAGCTCTGCGGCAACTGTGTGATCACTCAGCTCCTGATCAATTGGAGAGGTGTTGGTTGAAGGTAGGGCGCCAGACTCAATCCGGTTGCCTTGCGAATTATCTGCAGCAACAAGAAAACTCGAGACTCCGCCCAATACGAGCGCGAGAACAGCCGATGTCGCTAGCAAGGAGTTCGTTTGACCGACAATGACAGCCTTCTTCGCATACGCCAGCTCAGCTGAACTTTCACACTCAACGATTGTGTTCACTGTTCTCTCCATGTGGGCCCAAGACGCTCAATCGTGCTTCTCTTTAAAATATTGAAGAATACCGTCTTCTCCGCTTCATGCAGGGCGTTAAGGTTCGCTTCGAGATCATGCGCAAACCTTTCAAACGGACCTAGGTGGATAACATCCACGTTTACGAGAACTCCGGATGCCTTCTGCCTACCGCTATCCGGAGGTGGAGTGATCGTGATGTCTGTCATGATTTCCACAATGGCCCTGAATCCTCTCACCTCCAGCTCAGTGCGGATCAGCGTTCCAGGTCCATT
>Ga0193753_10003234_pt1 | contig 12200 bp, 6 predicted proteins | sample H1c2metaG_FD_144925 | JGI IMG/M metagenome (GOLD analysis project Ga0193753, IMG submission 144925) | Soil microbial communities from a riparian zone of the East river system, Colorado, United States - H1c2 | ecosystem: Environmental > Terrestrial > Soil > Riparian zone | place: USA: East River... | reverse complement strand
ATAACAGAAAGGCAACCGATACAACACTCGATGCCCAATTTGAAAGACAAGACATACCGTTCCGCCAATTCCGCTATGCAGAAATTCTGCTGAACTATGCAGAAGCTTGCATTGAGCTCGGCGAAGAAGCCGAAGCAAAAACGTACATAAATAAGATCCGGCATCGGGCGGGACTTCCGGACTTATCCGCATCGCTATCCGGCAGCGAGTTGAAAGAAGCTTACAGGCGTGAAAGGCGAATTGAACTCGTTTACGAGAATTCAAGATTCTGGGATATCCGCCGGTGGCTGATTGCTCCAAACGTAATTAAACAAACCCATTCAATAGATATACGATATGCCGCTCCCGATGGCACCACAACCTATCGAAAGCCAGACGGTTCCGACTGGAGCGCGCCGACTTACACGGTGATAGAAACCTCTGGAGACCTAAGAATATGGGATAACAAATATTATTTCCTCCCTATTCTTAGAACAGAAATCAACAAAAACAATAAATTGATTCAAAATCCAGGTTATTGATGCTAGCTTTCCTTAAACGGCGATAAAGCGCCTTCCGCCTAAAGGGAAGTATCAGCCATAGGAGATGCTGAAAGTCGTATAAAACGCATATGAAAGGATATTTGATATTGGTCAGCCTCGTTGCGGCTGCCGGAGGTTTTCTGTTCGGCTTTGACACTTCAGTGATATCCGGAGCAATTGAGTTTTTAGAGAAGGTTTTTCAATTAACCCAGATAGAAAAGGGATGGACTGTAAGCTGCATCATACTGGGATGCATGGTGGGCTGCATCGTCGTAGGTCCGTTAAGTGGTAAATATGGCAGGAAGAAATTGTTGATCTTTACTGCTTTGTTGTTTCTTGTTTCGTCCCTTGGGTGTGCCCTGGCCACGCAATACTATGTATTTATAATTAACCGCATAGTCGCCGGCCTCGCCGTAGGATCCGCCTCGATGCTTGCACCCATTTATATCGCAGAGATATCCCCGGCTCAACATCGCGGCAAATTGGTCGCATTAAACGTTTTCGCTATTTTTCTGGGACAGTTTACGGCCTTTTTCTCCAACTTCTTATTGCGTGATGTGGGCGGCGCCGACAACTGGCGATGGATGATTGGTATCCAGGTTGTGCCATCTGGAATATTGCTGGCATTTTTGTTCTTTATTCCTGAAAGCCCGAGATGGCTGGTAGAGAAAAATCAAAGGTCGAATGCGTTGAAAACACTTCTAAAACTCGGTGACAACAGGACCGCAAATGCAGACCTTGAGGAGATCATTCATTCTGTGGAAGAAACCCACCAGGGGAAATTCAAAGACCTTTTTAGTCCCAGGATGTTTAAGTTATTACTGATCGGCATTATGATCGGCATTTTTCAACAGATAACCGGAATCAATGTTATCATGTACTATGCCCCAACTATTTTCAGGTTTGCAGGATTCGGAACGGATTCCGCGCTGCTCCAAACTGTACTCATGGGAATCGTCAACATGGTTTTTGCTATTGCCTCCATGTTCTTTGTTGACAAATTGGGGCGACGGCCATTGATGATCATAGGGTCTGCCGGAATGGGACTATGCCTGTTAGCGCTTGCCGTAATATTCATTTACCCGGATATACACAGGTTTTTCGTCCTGGGATCAATTATGGGTTTTCTGGCCTTTTTTGGTTTCTCCCTCGGACCGGTAGTGTGGGTAATTATTTCAGAAATATTTCCCAACAAATTAAGAAGTTATGCCGTAGCTGTTACTGTATTTTTTATTTGGGCATCTAATTTTATTGTGTCGCTCTCATTCCCTTATCTACTCGCAAATTTGGGCGGCCATTCGTTTTTCATTTTTTCGTTTATGTGCTTTTTGTGTGTGTTGTTTGTTGTCAAATATTTGAAGGAAACAAAAGGTAAAACCCTGGAAAGAATAGAATACGAGTTGACTGAAGCATGAGAGTCCGTTCAACAAATTATCTGTTTTGAAATCAATATCGCCAATTTTTGTCCTGCTTTTTCCTGCACTGCTGGTTTACACCTGGGGCGTCGCGCAACAGAAACGCGCGAAAGATGGCCTGCCATCTATGGGTCAACTGGATGCGCTACCTATTTTATTTGAACCAGGCACACAAACCAGGCAGTTCAGCTCTTATGACCCAAGCGGATCGAACAACGACGGGAATTTTACAACCGCCTACACTAAGTATATCGACTCAAATGGGGAATATGTAATTTTTGATGCGTCAGGGCCGGGTTGTTTATACCGGCAGCAGTATAATATATGGTACATGTTAAAACTGACAGAAAAAACCAGGAACAATCGGATCAGGTATTATTTCGATGGTGAACAGCAACCTCGTATTGACCTGACGATCGATGAGCTCTTCAACGGAAAGATATTTCCCTTTCAGATTCCGTTTACATTCATGGATAGTTTGCGCCGGTTTGCAAATCTTTATTACCCGTTCACTTTCAAAAAACGATTAAAGATCACTACTACCAGCGATCTGAATCTCTTAAGCACAATACCGGGAGTGCCCTACGATGCAGCGTGGTATCAATTTACTTTTCTTACATATGCTGCGGCGCCGTCCCTAAACAGCTGGGAGGCTAACGATTCTGCAGCTTATGCCGATGTGTTAAGTCAATGGACAAATACGGGGTCCGATCCCAAGCCGGTTTCAGGCAATCTGAAGATCGGCGAAACAGTTTCGATAAGTCCAGGTCAGCATGTAACCGTTGCCATGATAAAAGGCGAAGGATCAGTTACGGCTATCAGAATTCGTCCTCGTCCATATAACCGGGATATTTTTTACCATACGCACATACGAATTTATTGGGACGAAGCATCAGAACCGGCAGTGAATATGCCGCTTGCAAATTTCTTCGGAGCAGGTGGCGAAACTTATAAGAATTGCAGTAATATTTATGAGCGGCAACTAAAAACATTGATGTACGGCTATGATGGAAAATCGCACGATTTTTTTTGCTACTGGCCAATGCCATACTGGAAATCTGCACGAATCGAACTCTGGAATGATAGTCAAACCAAACTGGATAGCTTACAATTTACCATTGAATATAAGCCAGCAGGCGTCCACCGGTACGAGCCGAATAACACGGGATATTTCTACGCTAAACGTACGATCAACCAGGACATTGGGTTGGACAACTATTCTCGTATTTTTTTTGAAAGAGGAAGAGGACATATCGTAGGATTGTCCTTTTATTCCAATAACTACGCGATGGACGGAGACGAATTTGTGTACATTGATGGAAGTCACACTCCGCAGATTCACGGAGATGGTACTGAAGATGATCATAATCAGGGATGGGGTGGAGATGCTTATCAAAAGCCTCTTTGGGGCGGGTTGGTAAACGGATACCAGGGATCCTATAGATTATACCTGAATGATGCCTATGTCTTTCACCGGGACATTGCAATAAATTATGAATTTTCGAGGGAAGGTGGTGAAGACTACGGCGGGGAAGTTGAAGCCGTCCTGTTCTATTACAAATCAGCACAGCCTCTCCAGCTGGTTCTTACCGACGCGCTGGATGTGGGTAAACCGCAATCAGAGAAAGCGCACCGATACTCCATTTCAAAAAAAACGTGGAAGGATGAAAAATATAGCGGGTACGATGGCTATGAACGTAATTATGAGTACGACATGTTGCGCGATGATGGTTATGGTCATGAAGGGCATTCCGAATTTACTGCCATCGTTTCGCCTTTAAATGAAGGCATAAGGCTTCGCCGTCGCATTTACCGTTCAGGAAATGGCATACAACGCGCAAAAGTTTATGTAGACGGTATCTTAATAAAGGAAAGAACCTGGGATATCTGTACACAATCACTTGCTCCTCATTACCAGGCATGGTATGACAGCGATTTTGACATTCCAGCTGACTACACAAAGGGAAAAAAGAGTATCCGCATAAGAGTCGAATACTTTGATGGGGAAGGATGCAAAACCGATATCAATGAGTTCTACTACTGGGTCTACTCGTATACAAACCAACTCCGGGAAACATCCGCAGAGATTATCGGTCTGAACGGCAAAGAAACAGGGCCTTCAACAGTCCGGCTTTCCTGGCGCCTGAGTGACAGCAGTTATCGGGGCGGTCAATATTTTCAGATTTACAGAAGTATGCAGCGTAATTTTTCCAATCCGATGTTAGTGGGTTCTACCAATGCCACACAATATTTTGACAAACTCTTAATACCAGGCAACCGGTATTTTTACCGTGTTGTTATGAATGATAGCATGCAACACTCCTCCCCCATCCAGAGCGTCCACGCTATCAAAGCATCTGCTCAAACCACAACGGTCAAATACAGTGGCATGGACACGGTAACGAAAGGATCCTGGTCCGCCAAATATGGCTCAGAAGGTTTTATTTTACTGCATTATTTTTTTGCAAGGAACTGCCAGGTGCTACCAGAATATATTTCACAGGTCAACTACGGCAGAATGGGTGGCATCAGCTTTTCAAGCTGGTATAATTCTACGATCGCCTCACTCAATGCCAGTCCTATCAATCCTACCAAGAGGTACCTGGGAGCATTGCAAACAGACTCCATAGATTCCATCACAGTTCATATTAACGACCATCAAAAGCACCGGCTGGCGTTGTATATATGCGATTACGACAAAAAAGAGCGTCAGGAAAAAATAGAGATAACAGATCTGAAGGGGAGCGTACTGTGCACGAAAACAGTAGTCGATTTTCCCAAAGGGAATTGGCTGCTATTTGAGTTTTCAGGCAGCTTCAGAATTCGGTTAACTAATCTTGTTCGTAAGAGTAATGCGGTGATTTCAGCTTTATTATTTGATCCGATCTGATCTATTCAATTTTAAAAAAAGCAGACTGTCATTATTTCTGGCGACAGCCAAAACCTCACCGTTGCTGGCAGATTTTAGCCACTTCATATCCCTCACCTCTCCTTTTACAGCGGCCAAATTTTCTTGCGGGATGTTTTCGAGCGAATCATGGTAATGATTAAATAATACCAATGGCTGAGCATCATACCTCCCTTCATATGGGATCACGTTGAAAAAGTTTCCGCCTGCCAAATATAACTTTTGGGACCCCAATTTACTTTTTACTGCCTGAAATGAAAATATCGGTGCCAGTTGTAAAGCCGCAGGTAAGTCATCCAGTTTAAAATCCCCTTTGCCGTTACCGTACAGCACAGCCGAGCCTAATCGTTCTGCTGTCAACGGTTTTGCTTTTTCAATCCAGCCATAAAAGACTTTTTGCATAGAAACGCCGCCATAGTCGGCATATCGGAAATAATGTTTTTTTAACAGAGGCAGTTGTCTTTCCACCTGGTCTTTACCCAGAAATGGATATTCGATTCCATGAGAAACGTAGGAAAGTAAGTGTTCTATCTGTCCATTGTTATCGAAGTCGGCAACATATAATCTCACGGGGGGATCTTTGTCGCTGCAGAATTTATTATTCCAGCCCCAGTTGCCAGCAAGCAAATCGGGGAACCCATCGTTGTTGATATCATCTGCCATCAATGTTTGCCATAAGCCGGACGAATTGGGGACCTCCTTTTTTACAAACCGTCCGCCTTCATTCATGTAAATTATGATGGATGTCCATTCGCCTGCTGTTACCAGATCCTGCCAGTGATCATTGTTCAAATCAACAAATACTGCCGAGGTAACAATGCCTAGATCCTTCAATTGAATAATTTTTTCAGTTGCAGTCGTAAAATGTCCCTTTCCATCATTGATAAGGAGATAGGATGTTTGCGGAATTCCATACACCCCTGATGAGGCAATTGCACCGGAAAAAATATCCAGATCACCATCGTGGTCAATATCTGAAGCAGTTGCGCACGATTTATTGGCAACAACTGGAGGTAGTGCATCTGCGGACCTGGAAAATCCGCCTTTCCCATCATTGATATATAACCTGTCGAGTAGCGAATTTGCATTCTCATTATATTGATTGCCTCCGCTCACTACATAGAGATCTTCATTACCATCGCCATTGGCATCAAGGAACAGGGCGTCAACATCTTCGCAGTCCGCATCTGCTGCGAAAGCGGCTGTGTCGCCTGCAATGAATTTTCCGTCTTTATGCTGCAACATAAGAGCTCCGGCCTGCCCTTTGGCACCACATGCATAAAAATCGTCCAGTCCGTCTTTGTTTACATCGGTGACGGCAATTTTTGGCCCCCGTGTAGATTCGCCATGTGGTATAAGTGAATAGAAGTTAAAGTCGCTAAACGGGTTTTCACGATGTCTCCAGGGAATGGACAATGTGTTGGAGATATTTTCAAACAGTGAGGGCGACTGATTAAAATAACGGGCATATACAAAAGAGTCGGTTGCATTTTTTTCGGAGAAAATTATTTCTTTATTAACGGTGATATCCCTTTCAACCTCAAACTTTTGGCCGGGCCAAACGACGACTATGCTATCGATACTATTTATCGTGTCCAATCCAAAATGTAAACTCGCATCTGAAGAGGATTGAAAACCTCTTGTAAGCATCAGTTCCTGGTATTGAATTTTTCCATTTTTGAAAACGTACGCTTTACACCCGATTCCACAAGTATTACTTTTTTGGCCTTTGAATCGGATCGAAAGAAAGTTTCTTTTCACCGAATTGTTTCTCAGGATTTCTGAAGGTCCGTTCACAGCGTTGATGACAATATCCAGATCGCCATCGCGATCCAGGTCACCATAGGCTGCACCGGTATAATAACCTTTCATATCCTTTGTACCCCACTTTTCGGACATGTTGCTGAACGAGATATCTCCGTCTCCTTTGAAAAAAAAAGGATGAGACCCACCATCGGGCATCTTCGACAGATCCTGCTGGTCGAATTCGCCTTTCAGCGCATCGCGGGAAATAACTTTGTTCGACTGATAGTTGAGAAAGTCCAGATCAACTGGTCTTTTCACAATACCACTAGATACAAACAGGTCTTTTTTGCCATCGTTGTCCCAGTCTGCAAAAAGTGGTGACCAACTCCAGTCAGTGGCAGCCACACCGCTTAACAGCGAGGTTTCACTAAAACTACTTCCATTGCCATTATTTCGCTGCAAGCAGTTTTTTGAATATTGATATTGGAATCCATTCCGGATGATTTTATGAGTATAAATATTCGCATTCAAATCGCTGCCATAAGATTTCAGGATCTTCTCGTCGTCAGGCAGCATGTCGAGGCTGATTACATCTAGCTGACCATCATTATTATAGTCGGCAATGTCGGTTCCCATGCTGAAGTAGCTATAATGGGAAAAATATTTTGCGCCGCTCTCGGAAAACGTGCCATTTCCGTTGTTAATATAGTAGTAATCATTTTCGTGAAAGTCGTTTCCAACATAAATGTCATCCCAGCCATCATTGTTAAGATCGGATACGGAGATGCCCAATCCATATCCCAGTCCGCTTTGGTAAATACCTGCCATAGTTGAAACGTCTGTAAAAGATTTTGAAGGAGAATCCAGGTCGTTCCGGTAAAGCCTGTCGCCTGCATAAGGGTCGAATTTCCTGCGAACACTGGTATCTTCCACCATAAAATTCGGACGCAGGGATTGATTCAGGAGAAAGCAGTCCAGGTCACCGTCATTATCATAATCAAAAAACACGGACTGGGTACTAAAACCCGAAAAGTCGAGTCCGTACCTGGTTGCGCTTTCAGTAAAAGAATTATCACCATTGTTCAAAAATAATTCATTGCGTCCTTTTACACCGTGATGGTTGGCCACTGCGCAAACATAAATATCCTGGAAATTGTCGCCGTTGACGTCAGCCATAGTTACACCTGTACACCATTCTGCTTTTCCTCCAACACCTGCTTTTATCGTAATATCCTCAAACCGCAGATTGCCTTTATTCAGGTAGAGTTTGTTATTGCCTTCGCTGTTTGCCGTCAAATAAATATCGGGCAGGCTGTCATTGTTGATGTCGCCGACAGCGACGCCTCCACCGTTATAATAATAAATATAACCGCCGATGTTCAGTGCCTGTCCATCTGCCAGATTGTTTTCAAAATTAATTTGGGTAACGGATCGGTCAAGGCGTGAAAACTGGGGTTCTTCACGCCGGCAGGAGAAACAGGAAAATGTTGAAGTAATAAGAAACAGATAAATAGACCTCTTACTCATAAAGGCAAACCGTTGGCTGAAAGACCCAATTAAATATAGAGTATTTTCCCTTGCAGAATGGTGGAATTGACCTCAGATTATTTAAAGTAAGCATTGTGTGTTTACGCAACAAAGGCCAATGTCAAAAACGGCAAATTAAAGATCAGTTTTACCATAAGCCCCGACTGGTCGGCCGATATATTTGTATGCCCGTTATGACAGAAAGCAAACAATTTCTCGAATCTTTAGGTTTCCCTGGAGGTGACCTTTACAGCCTACCGGACTCGTCCAAACGATTTCCTGATGGCGCGCAGTTTCGTGTTGAACTGCCCAGTGTGGAAGGGGTAAGTGCCCTGGAGGCTACGCTGGAAGAGATTGACCGTACGGGTTTACTCGTTCACCGTCTTTCGCAGGGTAGCGGCATCATGCTCCTTCTTGATGATGAAATAAGAAGGATGGGCATGCTATGCGCCAAAAGCCAATTAGAGCTTAGCCTGTTTGTCGGTCCCAGAGGCACCTGGGATATCAGTGCGCTCCCTTTTACTGCCGCAGGTAAAGCACAGGGCATACGTCATGAAGGTGCTGATCAGCTGGTGTACGCCATGGAAGACCTGAAACGGGCCGCGGGCCTGGGAATCCGCGGTGCGCTGATAGGCGACGAAGGATTGCTGTTGTTATCGAAGCAGATGAAAAAAGCCGGGATATTACCTTCCGATTTTGTAATCAAGTGTTCAGTACAAATGATGGCGTCGAATCCTGTTTCCATTCGGATCATGCAGGATCTTGGCGCCGACACATATAACATTCCGACTGCGTTGACGCTGCCAAAGCTCGCTGCGATTCGTCAGGCCGTGGATATCCCGTTAGATATATATGTAGAGGTACCTGACAATTTTGGCGGGTTTATCCGTTTGTATGAAATACCCGAGTTCATAAGGATTTTGTCGCCAGTGTATATCAAATTTGGGTTACGCAATCATGCCGATGTTTATCCCTCAGGCAAACAATGGGAGTCGACCAATATTTCTCTTTGTAAAGAAAGAGTGCATCGGGCGCTGATTGGATGGGAATTGATCCGGCGCTATTGTCCTCATGCCAAAACGTCTGCCCCTGGCGCTGAAGGCCTGGGCGTGCCCGTTACGGACTTCAGTGACCTAAACTAACAATTGCATACGTATGAATGTTGAACATCTTGACGTAGAACATTATTCGATTCCCGCATCATTGTTTGCAAAAGGTGATGTAACAGACACAACACACAATATTCCTTCTCTCGAATTAATTGTTGTCCGCCTGCATACGAGCCTGGGCATCGAAGGCATCGGTTACACCTACACCACTGGCCATAATGCGTTATCGGTAAAACAGATGATACAGGAAGAGATTATCCCTGTATATATGAATCAACCTTTAAGGCAATATGATTATTTATGGAATAAGGCTTGGTGGAATACACACTGGGCAGGAAGAGGGGGTGTTTCCACTCTGGCAATTGCTGCCCTCGATATTGCTGTTTGGGATGCGTTAGCTAAGGCAGCCGGCCTGCCTCTTTACAAATTTATCGGGGAACACCGCAACAGCATCCAGGCATATGGCAGTGGCGTCAATTTAGCCTATTCAGAAGCCGCTCTACTGGAAGAAACCCGGGAGCACTTAAGCAACGGGTTCCTGGGTGTTAAGATAAAAGTAGGTAAGCCCGATGTGGAAGAAGATGTGGAACGTTTGCAGGCTGTAAGAAAGCTGATCGGCAGCAAGATGAAAATAATGATAGATGCAAACATGGGATGGAATTTAAGCGAGGCGATCATTCGAACACGGGCGTTTTCTGATATTAAACTGACATGGGTCGAAGAGCCGTTTATACCGGAAGATATCGAGTCGCATGTTTCACTAGGAAAAATGGCCGGCGTGCCCATTGCCGCAGGAGAAAATCTATATTCCAGGTATCAGTTCAATGATTACTTTTCCAAACATGCTATACAGGTGGTACAGGCAGATGTGATCAGATGCGGTGGTATAACCGAATGGCTTAAAATTGCGCGTCTCGCTGAAATTTATAATCTGCCTATGGCGCCTCATTTTGTGGTAGACCTTCATGTAAGCCTATTGTGTACTATACCCAATGCCTATATTGCAGAATATCTTCCCTGGCTGCATCCTGTTCAGATTAATCCTGTCCGTACGAATACCGGCATTCTGCGACCGAAGGAACTGCCAGGACATGGAATCGAATTCGACTGGACTCTGCTGAAAACGATGCAGGTTGTTTAATATGATCGAAAATGTTTACAAAGACTGCAGGAAAAAAAATAAGGATTGGTATTATCGGATGCGGATCTGTGTCTGAGCTCCATGTTCAGGGAATACAAGCCTGCGAAAATGCCGAACTGACCTGTATATCCGACGTGGACCCGGTATTGCTGAGAAAAAGAGAAATTGAATGGAATGTAAAAGGTTTCGATACAACCGAAGAACTTCTCGCATCAGATATTGACGCTGCTTTTATTTTGACGAATGTGGATTCTCATTCAAGGCTGTCAATGGCCGCTCTGAATGCCGGCAAACATGTTCTCCTGGAAAAACCAGTCGCCAACACTTTAGAAGAAATCGAAGGGATGATCAAGCTGGCCAACGCCAACGGGTTGCACTGCATGCCGGCTCACAACTACATATACTCGGATGAAATGATCCGACTCAGAAAAAATATCAACAGTGGTAATTTTGGCCGGATTGGCGTTGCCTGGATCCTCTATCACATTCAGCATGATGAAAAATTCTTTATCCGTTACCCTGGTATTATCAGACAGATCGGAACCCATCTATTATATGTCGACCGTTTCTTATTTGGAGACGGAGTGCCCACTGCGGCCATTACCAGCAGGATAATGCACCCCCGCTTAAACAAGGATGAACAATGCCTGATTGTTATGAAAAGAAACGACCAATCGCTAAGTAACTTATTCGCCAGTTTTGTGGTGAGTGACAACTCCTCCAATCCATGGACATTTACGGTTAAAGTACTGGGCACGAAAGGCAGTGCCCAAATTTCCTGGCAGGATTGCATCTTTGATCGGCAAATCGGGACATTTACACGATCGTATGACAGGTATGAAGCGACGTATGAGTTTGAAATCGATTATTTTATAAATCAATGTATACTTAACAATAAGCCGCCTTTGTCCACACTGGAAGATGCAAGAATAGTGCTGGAAACGGTGATTCAGGCTGAGCTGCTTTCTGCAACAGATCACACTTCACATCATGAAAATTGATTCTCACCAGCATTTCTGGTCTGTTAACAGGCCAAACGATTATGGGTTTTTAGTCCCTGAGGCTGGAGTATTGTACCGTGATTATTTACCTGAGGATCTGCAATCCCACCTTATTGCCACTGGCGTTAGCTACACCGTCCTGGTACAAGCAGCCGAATCCCTTGAAGAAACGGATTACCTGTTAGACATTGCTGCGAAGACAAATTTTGTTGGAGGAGTAGTAGGATGGATAAACTTTGACCAAATTACCGGTGCTTTTGAAAAACAATTGCAGAAATTTCTCAGAAACCCAAAATTCATCGGTATCCGCCCGATGCTGCAAGAACTGCCGGATGACCAATTCATACTGAAAAATCAGGTAATAGAGAATGTAAAATTGATTGCCTCCATCGATTTCCCTTTTGATATTTTAGTCTACCCGAGACATCTGCCACATATTTACGAAATGCTGCAAAAAGTGCCAGACCTGCATGCGGTGATAGACCATTTGGCGAAGCCTCAGATTCGGAGTCAACAAATAGACGACTGGCTGAACTGGATGAACAAGATCAGCACGAATACAAATGTGTATTGTAAACTGTCGGGAATGGTAACCGAAGCCGATCATAAACTCTGGCAGGTTGAACATTTCACTCCCTATGTTGAGGCTGTAATTAACTGCTTCGGGGCTGAACGGTCCATGTTCGGTAGCGACTGGCCCGTTTGCCTCCAGGCAGCCAGTTATGAACAGGTGGTGACCTTGCTTGAGGCCACACTGGAAAAAATACACATGATCGATAAAGAAAAGCTGGAACTCATTTTCGGAACCAACGCGGCATCATTTTATCGCTTA
>Ga0193753_10003233_pt1 | contig 12200 bp, 6 predicted proteins | sample H1c2metaG_FD_144925 | JGI IMG/M metagenome (GOLD analysis project Ga0193753, IMG submission 144925) | Soil microbial communities from a riparian zone of the East river system, Colorado, United States - H1c2 | ecosystem: Environmental > Terrestrial > Soil > Riparian zone | place: USA: East River... | reverse complement strand
GTGATGCGCGGGCCGCCGTCGCGGTCGATCAGGATGTTCGAAGGCTTCACGTCGCGGTGCACGATGCCGGCGGCGTGGGCGGCCGCGAGGCCGCGCCCCGCCTGCGACAGCACCGCGACCGCCCGCTGCCAGGGCGGCCGCGTCTCTTCCAGCCACTTCAGGGCGTCCTGGCCGTCGACCATCTCCATGGCCAGCACGACCGACTGGTCCACGGTGCCGACCTCGTAGATCGGGACGACGCCGCGGTGAGAGAGTCGGGCCATCGCGCGCGCCTCGGCGAGCAGCCGCGCGCGCGCGTCCGGATCGTCGGCCGCGCCGGGGCGCAGCACCTTGAGCGCCACCTCGCGGTCCAGCTCCGGGTCGTACGCCGCGTGGACCACGCCCATCCCGCCGCTGCCCAGGCGGCGGCCGATGACGAAGCGGCCGGCCCGCTGCCCCCGCCGCAGGACGTCGTCGTCGGGATCGGCCGCGCTCGGCGTCCAGCCCGGACGACGTCCTGCGGCCGATGACGAAGCGGCCGGCCCGCTGCCCCCGCCGCAGGACGTCGTCGTCGGGATCGGCCGCGCTCGGCGTCCAGCCCGCCGATCGGGCATCGCCGGCCGCTCCCGCCGGGTCGCCCGCGCCGGTCGAGTCGCCCGACCCGCGCGCCAGCTCCGAGACCAGCCACCGGCAGCCCGCGCATCCATCGATGTGCCCCTCCACCCGCGCGCGCGCGTCGTCGGCCAGCCGCGACTGGACGTAGGCGACCGCCTCCTCCTCGCTAAGGCAGACGTCGGACGCGTCGATGAGCGCCATGCTGGGCGAGCGATGGTATCGCGCGGCCCTGCCGATTCACGAGGGATGAGATACGCTCGCAACGTGTCGGACGAGCCGGGGGCGCGATCGGTGGACCTCCGCGCAACCGTGGCCCGGGGCCGCGCCGCCTGGCCCGCCCTGACGGTCGGCGACGAGGCGTTCGCGGCCCACCTCACCGGGCTCCACGCGGATCCGCCCGAAGGCGGATGGGAACGCCTCCACGCCGGCGACCTCTACCTCGCCTGCGCCTGCGCCGAGGGAGACCCCGCCGCGCTGGCCGCGTTCGACCACGAGGTCTGGCCGGCGATCGACGCCGCGCTGGCCCGTGCCCGTCTGACGCCCGATCGGCGGCAGGACCTGATGCAGGACCTGCGCGTCCTCCTGTTCGTGAGCCAGGGAAACGGCCCGGCCAAGATCGCCCAGTATCGCGGCCAGGCGGAGCTCCGGCTGTGGCTGCGGGCGGTCGCCCTGCGCGACGCCTACCGGATCGCCCGCAAGGCCAGGCGCGAGCTCGCCCTGGACGACGCGGCCCTGGCCGCGGTCGCGGTCATCGACCGGGATCCCGGCCTCGCCCACCTGAAGCAATCGTGTCGGGTGGAGCTCAAGAGCGCGTTCGAGTCCGCCCTCGCCGCCCTGCCCCGCGCCGACCGGCTCCTCCTGCGCCAGTATCACCTGGACCGCCTCACCGTCGACGAGCTGGCCGCCCTGCACAAGATCCACCGCGCGACCGCCGCCCGGCGCGTGGCAAAGATCCGCAGCGACCTGACCGACGCCATCCTCGCCCAGTTCGGCAGGCGCCTGCACGTCGCCGACAGCGAGCTCGACAGCCTCATCCGGCTGGTCCGCAGCCAGATCGACATCAGCTTCGATCACCGTCGACGAGCTGGCCGCCCTGCACAAGATCCACCGCGCGACCGCCGCCCGGCGCGTGGCAAAGATCCGCAGCGACCTGACCGACGCCATCCTCACCCAGTTCGGCAGGCGCCTGCACGTCGCCGACAGCGAGCTCGACAGCCTCATCCGGCTGGTCCGCAGCCAGATCGACATCAGCTTCGACCGCCTGCTGGTCGTGGGCTGACGCGAGATCGAGCGGGTCGCCCGTCGACCGGGGGCACCATTGCCCTCAATTCTTCCTATCCACAACCCATTGCGAACGACTACAGGGCGCACCGAATGGTCCAGGCATCGCGCTCGTAGAAATGGGTGCGGAGCAACGCGCATCTCGAGGTACGAGTCGGAGTCCGGCCAGCGGTGGCGGCAGGCCTGGCCGCAGGAGTACGTTGCATGCATGGGGGAGCGGACGAGTCACGCGCTGCTGATCACTCTGCTTGCTGCGACGGGATGCGCCTACAACGCGCAGAAGCGGGCCACCGACTGGATCGTGGTCGAGACCGAGAGCATCCGCCTTCGCACGAGCCTCTCGCCGGAGCGGGCGCAGGAGATCGCGCGCAAGCTGCAGGAGCTCCGCGACCTCCTGGCCGGCGCTGTACTTCGCTGCGCTTTCCGCGAGGAGGCCGAGCGCATCCAGGTCACGGTGTTGCCGACCTCGGAGTTCGAGGATGTCTATCCGCAAGCGGAGGGCACCTATCGCGGGTGGGCCCTCTCGTGGCTGCCCGACTACGAGGGCCAGATCGTCCTGCCGAACAGGTTCTACAGCGACAGCCGAGAGGTCTACCAGCACGAGCTCACCCACCAGCTGGTCAAGGAGTGCATGCCGCGCGCGCCGCTCTGGGTCGACGAGGGACTGGCCACGCTGCTGCAGACCGCCACGATACGGGACGGGAGGTTGGTCGTCGGTCTGCCCGCCTATGTCTTCCGGCGCAACCTGACCTTCCCCGAGCGGGGTCACGCCGACGGCGTCGACGTGATCGAGATCAGGGCGGGCTGGCTCACGCCGGTCGACACCGTCGTCCACCTACCATCGGAGCAATTCCATGCCGGTTCCATCTGGGGCGGCGGCGGCCACCGGAACTACGCCACGTCGTGGCTACTCGTCCACATGCTCGAGCTGGGTGCGGACGATCTGCACTCGCGCTTCGTCGCGTTCCTGACCGGTCTCCGCCGGGTCGACGCCGATCCGGAGAAGCTGTTCGCGGCACACTTTGGGGACGTCGACCTCCAAGCGCGATTGAGGGCGTACATCCTGCGCGGGCGCTATCCGTACGTCGTGCTGCGCACGGCGGTCCCGCGGCGCGCCGCGCCGCTCGTCAGGCCGATGTCGCCGGGCGAGGGACACCTGCAGTGGGCCTGGCTCTGGGCCGGCGTATCCGGCGACAAGGGCGGCCGGCACCTGCGCGAGCATCTGGACGCGGCGGAGCGGGATCCGAACACGACCGGTCGAGCGCACCTCCTGGCCGCGATCACGCGCGCGCTCGCCCGCGACCTGGCCGGAGCCGAACGCGAGGTCCAGGTCGGCCTGCGCGCCGCCCCGGACGATCCGGCCCTGCTCCATGCCGAGATCGATCTCCTCATCGCGCGCGACGCCGATCCGTCCCGCGTCGCGGCCCGGCTGCGGCCGCTGGCGAGGACCGCCGACCAGCTGTGCTCGGTCGCCGCCGCCGATCTGGTGGCGCGCGACGTCAGGCAGGCCCTGAACCTCGGGCTGCGCGCACTCCAGCGCAAGCCGACCTCGCGAACCTGCCGCAAGATCGTCGAGCTTGCGCGCACCTCGATGAACACGCGCTGACGGTACCGCCCTGTGGTGGTACGGGGCCCGGCGGGCCTGTTCAGCCTTCGCCGCGACGACTTCGGTCTCGCGCTCGCGGAGATCGACAGCCTGCCCACCCACCAGGGCGCCATCGACCCCGACTTGTCCGGGTCCGCATCGACATGCGCCACCCGTGTACTCGGCTATCCACTTGGCGCTCGCGTTCGCCCGCGCCGCGACTCGCGAACGTCGCGCATGAACGTCTCAATCTCATGCACTTGCGTGCGGCGACCGGGCGACGACAAGAAACATTCGAGCGCCTTGTCGATCCGCGCCCGCTCCGTTCGTCGCGTCATTGAAGACCGAGGACGTCGGCGACGATCTGTTGCGGCTCGTGCTCATCGCCTGTCATCCCGTGCTCTCGACCAGGTAGAAACTCCAACCCCAGAACACAGAGACTCAAATGAGAAAGCTAAAGATCATCGAACACATCTCGCTGGACGGCGTGATCCAGGTCTCCGGCGACGACGGCGACTTCCCCTACCGCGACTGGACGGCGCCCTATCGGACCCCCGCTGGCCGGGAGGCAATACTCGCCGCGCATGGCGAGCGCTTCGATCTGCTGCTTGGCCGTCGCACCTACGATGGCTGGTCGGGCTACTGGCCAAAGGCGCCGAGCAGTCCGATGGCGGACCGCCTCAATGCGGCGACGAAATATGTCGTTACCCACCGTCCGGAGAGTCTTGAATGGGGCCCGTTCGAGGGCCTTGGACCGGACATCGTCGAGGGCATTCGCCGCATCAAGTCGCAGGACGGCCCGGACCTCATCCTCTCGGGTAGCTGCTCGCTGGCATCGACGCCGCTCGAACATGGGCTTGCGGATGAAGTCGTGCTGGCCGTCTATCCGGTCCTCTTGGGCACGGGGAAGCGCTTCTTTGCGGAGGGAACCCCGGCACGCGCATTCGAGCTGGTCAGCACGAACGCAATGCCGTCCGGCATCATCCTCAGTACGTACAAGGTTGCCGGGCCCTTGAAGACCGGGTAGTTCGACGACGCGACAAGCGCGCCGCCGGGTCGCCCGGCCACATCGAGCCCACCGAGGGCGAGACCTGGGACGCCGAGATGTACGGCTATTCGGGCCTTCACTACCTGCGGCGGATCGCCGCGCACCTGGAGCTGCGCGGAGCCGTGCCATCGCCGGGCGACGATCGAGCCAGCTCGGTCGACCGCGGCGCGGGCATCCTGTTCTCCTGGGGCGCGGCGTCGCTCAGTGCCTGCGCTGCTCGAGGGCCTTCTTCGCGGCCACTCGCTCGGGGCTCACCGGCAAATCCTCGAGCTCCACGATCTGGCGGATCTCGACCTCGATGTGCTCGCCCGGGTGCACCTCGGTCGAGAACGGGATCCGCTTGGCCCACTCGACGGCCTCTTCCTTCGATCGAACCTGGATGATCCAGTAGCCGCCGATCAGCTCCTTGGCCTCGGCGAACGGCCCGTCGACCGCGGTGCGCTTGCTGCCATCGAACTGCACCCGCACGCCCTGGGCGGTCGGCGCGAGGCCGTTGAGGTCGAGCAGCACGCCGGCGCGCAGCAGCTCGTCGTTGTAGCGCCCCATCGCCTCGAACTGCGCGGGGTCTGGCGTGCCGGTGTGCGCGGGGGGCTTGACGATCATCATGAAACGCATCGCGGTCTCCTTGGTTGGGGTGTACATCGAGGCGACGAACGAACCGCCCGCGGATCGACACGCTCGCGAAAGATTTTTTCGCCGTGCGACTTCAGCGAGTTGCGGCGAGTCGGGATGGAGCGCGCGCTGGGTGAACGCGCACGACTCCTTGACCGCGAGCAAGAGCGCTGACTCCTGCCGATCGAGCATGCCGATCCGGCGCGCCGCCGCTGCACGGTGCCGGGGCGCCGGGGCGGCTCGTGTCCGTCGATTCGCGGGGTTTCGTGCGGGCGCGCCGCCGCCGCGTGGCCGCGCGAGCCGCGCCGCGCGCGGAACGCGCGTTGCAGCGGGGGCTGCCCACGATGCGCGCGTGGAAACGATCCTCCTGGTCGAAGCCTCTCTGTCTCCTCCTCTCCGTCTTCACGGCGGCCGCCGCGGCCGGCTGCGGCGCTGGCGGCCGCGACGGTGTCGCCGGGGGCGCTGCGCGCGCGGCGCTCTCCGGCGCTCCCGGCAGCGCGCCGCCGGCGCCGCCGGCCGAGGAGTCCCAGGGCGGCTTCGTCGACCCGCCCACCAGCACCGGCGCGTTCGTGCACCGCATCCCGATCGAGGTGCCGCCCGGCATCGGCGCCCTGGTGCCGGACGTCGCGCTGGCCTACTCGAGCCAGGGCGGGGTCGGCGCGGCCGGAGTCGGCGGGGCGGCGCGGCCGGAGTCGGATGGGACCTGCCGATGGCGATGATCACGCTGAACCACGCCGACGGCACCCGCCCGCTCACCGTCGAGGCCGACATCATGCGCTACCCGGAGCGGACGCCGGTCGAGCGCTACGCGTCCAACTTCGGCGTCATCGCCGAGCTGCGCGAGCCGGGCAGCTACGTCACCTCCGCCAAGTCGTACCTCTTCACCGCCCACAACGACGCGCGCGTCGAGCCGATCCCCGATCACACCGGCGCGCGCGAGTACACCGGCGAGAAGGCGGCCTGGCTGGTCACGATGAAGGACGGGACCACCTACCGCTACGGCTACGAGGAGCAGTCGAGCCTGTGGCGCGACGAGGGGGTCGGCAGCAAGACCAAGGTCGGCTGGATGCTCGACCGGGTCGAGGACCGCCACGGCAACCGGATGCGCTACGACTACGAGGAGTACCCGGGCGGGCAGGACACCTACCGCCACCCGGTCCTCCGCGCCGTCGAGTACGGCATCCCGGCCAGCCGGCAGAACACGCCGGCGCGCATGGTCGTGCTCTTCGACTACGTGCAGTCGCCGTGGAAGCGGACCTCGTACTCGCTCGGCACCCGCACCGACTTCGCCTACCTGGTGGACCGGATCTGCACCATCGCCAGGGGCACCGTCGTCGAGGGCACCACGCCGGGAGGCCACACCAGCTGGAGCGTGCCGGGGAGCGACGGGACGTCGCCGACCGACAACCTGACCAAGACCGGCTGCACCCAGCTGACCTACCAGTTCGAGGACGCGGCCACCTACCCGGCCGGGTACACCGAGCGGCCGCTCCTGGTCAAGGTCGAGCGCCAGACCCGCGACGGCACCTCGCAGCCGCCCTGGACCTTCACGTACACCCAGCAGTCGACCCGGTGGAACGACGTCTACCAGTCGTCGGTCGACGCCGGCGGCACGCCCTGGGCGATGCCGGACCGCACGAGCCTGGAGCGCTCCACGCTCGACATCGAGAGCGAGATGGCCGACGTCAACGGCGACTCGCTGGCCGACATCATCGAGGGCCGCACCGACGGCACGGTCGACGTCTCGCTGGCCACGCCGGACGCGTCCGGCGGCCTCCACTACGACCGGACCACCTGGCCGCACCCGCTCGCGACCGGCGCCACGCCTCCACTACGACCGGACCACCTGGCCACACCCGCTCGCGACCGGCGCCAGTCCGGTCGACCTCTCGGTCACGCCGGTCGACGTCGACGACGACTCGACCGACTCCGACGTCTGGTACCACTTCGTCGCCACCCTGTCGTGGGGGGCCGGGGCCGGGCTCGGCTACGCCCGCCCCCTGACAGCCGCGCCGCAGGCAGTCGACAACGTCTGGAACCACTCCGGGTCGGACGGGAACTGGAACGAGGACGAGGCCTCCTCGCTGCCGCTCGGCGCGCTCCGCTTCCTGCACAGCTCCTTCGGCGGCCCGCGCCCCAGCGTCGGCATGCGCAACTGGGTCGACCGGGCCGACACGATCGATCAGCTCGAGACCTACGGCGCGTTCAAGGACCGCATCAAGAACGAGGCGGCGTTCGACTTCCGCACCTCCGACGGCCAGGACGGCGGCGACAGGTTCGACATCGACCAGTGCTGGAGCGTCGGCAGCGGCCCGACCACCGGCGCGCTCGGCGCCGACCTCGACTGCTTCGACGAGCCGGGCAGCCGCTTCTTCGCCGCCTCCGGCGTCACCGACGGCAACGAGCGCGGCTACGCCTCCGAGCTCTGGACCGAGGACGATCTCGACGGCGACGGGCTGGTCGACCTCGTCTTCGCCGCGCCGGTCATCGTGCGCGACGCGGACGGGCGGGTCCGCGACCTGCCCGGCGGCGACAACGACCTCTACTGGGCGCCCGGCACCGGCAGCGGGTGGGGGCCGCTCCAGCCCTGGACCGTGCCGCGCAAGTCGCCCGGCCTGTCCGACGTCGGCACCGTGCACGGGACCGGCCTGCTCGGCGTGTCGGTCTCCGACAGCGAGCTCAAGGCCAACCGGGTGTGGGGCGGCGGACTCAACCTCGGCGTCGGCTTCACCGGCTGGTCGGTCGGACCGACCATCGTCACGCCGGCTGGCGCGGTCGGTCTACCGTCGGTGGGCGGCGGCTGGGGCAGCTCGGCCAGCTGGTCGAGCGTGGCGCAGAGCGCGGCGGTGAACGGCGGCTTCACCGCGGCGGCGCTCGCCGGCGCGAGCCAGCGCTCGCTCAACGCCGCCGCGCGCAGCCTGGACGCGGTCCAGGCGGCGCAGAACCCGCTCTCGGCGTTCCCCTCGCTCGGCGTCGGGATGAACTGGACCAACAAGGGCCCCTACTTCGTGTTCCACCTCTGGGTGTTCGGCGACGTCGCCGTCAAGTTCGGGCTCGACCCGACCGTGGCCCGCTCGTACGGCTACCAGGGCATGGTCGACCTCACCGGCGACGGGCGCCCCGACCTGGTGAGCGCGAAGTTCGGGACGCCGTCGGGCGGGATCAACTCGACCGCGAGCTGGCTCGTCTACCGCAACAACGGGCGCGGCTTCGAGCCGCCCGAGGTCATCCGCTTCGCGCTGGCGCCGCGCACCGCCGCCGGCTCCAACCTCGGGCCGCCGTCCGAGGCGATCACCTCGATGAGCCGGAGCCTGACGTCGAACTACGCCGACACGCTGTCGTGGGTACCGGGCGGGTGGGACGTGTTCCCGATCGGCGTCCTCGAGCAGGAGTGGGGGCTGGCGGACCTCAACAGCGACGGGCTGGCCGACCTCATCGACACGACCCCGCAGGGCTGCACCGCCTCGAACGGCGTCATGGAGCAGTGCTGGACGGTCTACTTCTCGCTCGGCCACGAGTTCACCGGCCCGGTCCAGTGGCACTTCGCCGGCGACTGGCAGCAGCAGGCCGGCCCGAACTGCACCCGCGTGTACGCGTTCCCGCGCCTCTCACGCTCGGTCTACGGCCAGACCGCCGAGGAGCAGGGCGACCTGCCGCGCATCGTGCAGGGCCGGCAGGTCCAGTGGATGGCGGACGTCAACGGCGACGGCAAGCAGGACTACGTCTACGAGCAGCCGGCGCCGGTCAACGACACCGACGGCTACTGCGACTACATCAACCCGTCGAGCAACTTCCACGACGCGATGGAGATCTCGGATCGCGTCAGCCCGTACCGGCTGCACCGGAAGCTCCTGGTCCGCCTCAACAATGGATCTGGCTTCGGGGCGCCGGTCGCCTGGGTCGACACCCACGGCTTCTCCCTCTCCGGCGTGACCGTGGTCGGCAGCGGCGATCGCCCGACCGACCAGACCAGCTACGCGGCGCTCGGCGTCGGCGACTTCGACGCCGACGGCGCCCCCGACCTCGGCGTGCGGGCCGACGGCGACTGGTACAACCTGCCTGGCGACGCCGAGATCAACCGCCTCTACAAGCTCGGCGAGGCGAACGTCGACGTCCTCGAGAGCGCGACCAGCCCGGACGGCGGCCGCCTCGAGATCGCGTACCGCTACCAGCGGCCGGACGCGCACCTGGCCGGCGGCCAGTGGGTGACGTCGTCGGTGCGCATGGTCGACCCGGAGCCGGGCCGCCTCGACACGAGCCGCCTCTACTACTACGAGGGCGGCAGCTACGACCGCGCCCACCGCACCTTCCAGGGCTTCGAGCGGGTCTACCAGGTCACCCAGGGCTCGGCCGGCTACACGCTGTCGCGTTACTACCAGTCGCCCGGCCTGGAGAATCAGCCCTACTGCCGCGCGGTCAGGCGCCTCGGGGGCGCGGCCGGGCAGATCGCGTCGCTCACCGCGGCGCGCGCGCAGGCCTGGGCCGACGCCCCGCTCGGCCAGAAGCGGGCCGGCTGGGTCGCGCCCGTCGCGATCGGCGACGCCGCCCATGCAGACGCGCTGGCCGGGCCGCTCGCGCTCCCCGACGACGCCGCCGATGCGGCCGCCGGCCCGGACGCGCCGGAGAAGAGCGACGACGCATACGGCGCGCCTCCGTCCGGCGCCACCGGCGACGATCCGGCCGAGGAGGCGGACGAGGACGGCCGCTCCGACAACGACGAATCCACCACCCCTCCGGTCGACACGCCGGAGTGGCCGCCGCTCGAGAGCTCCGACGTCACCGCGTGGTCGTCGTCCTCTCTGCCGCTGGACGTGAGCTCTCCGGCCGTGACGGTCCCGTGGCACCCGGAGGACTCCGGGACGATCCCGTGGTGGAACTTGCCGGTCTACACCGGCGACTGCAACCCGGGCAGCGGCGGCGGCGCCAGCTTCGTGTGCAGGTCGCGCGACGTCGACCTCGCCTCGCTCGCCTGCGGCGATGCCGACGACCCGGGCACCCTGGTGGTCGAGGACTTCTCCGTGCGCGGAGACTTCTCGACGATCCCCGACGTCCACACGGTGCGCCCGCGAGTCGCGTCGAAGCGGGTCTACGACCCGTCGGGCGGTCACCCGATCGTCACCGGCTCCGACCTCGAGTACGACGAGCTCGGCGACGTGGTCCTCTCCACCGACCTGGGCGACCTGGCCACGCCGGCCGACGACCTGGTCACCGCCACCACCTACAAGGCGACCGCGGCCGCCCAGCACGTGCTCGGCAAGCCGTGCCAGGTGACGGTGAAGGACGGCGCCGGCAGCACGCTGTCGCGCACCCGCTTCGCCTACGACGGCGCGACCGGGTTCGCCTGCACCGTCTCGGTCCCGGTCGGCGACGTCACCAGGACGGAGCGGGCCATCGACGCGGCGACCACGGTCACCGAGTCGTTCGCCTACTCGCCGGAGGGGCTGGTCACCTCGCACACGCCGCCGCGCGGGGCGGCCACCACGACCGCCTACGATCCGAGCTTCCCCTGGTACGCGGTCAGCCAGTCGCGCACGGTCGCGAGCGCGAGCGGTCCGATCACGCTGACCACGCAGACTCGCTGGCTCGGGGTCAACAAGCTGTCGTTCACCCACTTCGGTCTGGTCGGCGAGGAGGTGGACCCGAACGGCGACGTGACTGGCCACACCTATGACGACTTCCTGCGTCCGCTCACCCTGGTGCGTCCGGGCGACAACGCCAGCGCGCCGACCGAGCGCTGGACCTATCACGACTGGAACGGCGACCCGGCCGACCGGCGAACCGTCTCGCATGCGCGCCGCTTCGACGCGGCGCTCGAGGTCGCGACCACCACCATCTACGACGGCTTCGGCCAGCTCGAGCGGGTGGCGCAGCCGCCGCCGGACAACCTGGCCGGCTGCACCGGCAGCTGCACCGACGTGACGCAGGAGATGTCCTACGACGCCGACGGCCGCATCGTCGAGAGCCACCACCCGTACTTCACGAACAGCGCCGACGCGCCGCACCTGACCCGGACCAGCTACGACCTCCTCGGCCAGGTCACCAGCGTGACCGGCCCGAACGGGTCGCGCACCGTGACCGGCTACGACCGCGACCTCACCTCGGTCGCCGATCCGGACGGGCTGGTCACCGTGACCCGGACCGACGCGCGCGGCCACCAGACCGGCGTCTACCGCTACAGCGGTGGGGGCGCCGCGCTGTACAGCGGCATCGAGAACACCTACCGGCCGGACGGCGTGCTGACCGGCACGGTCGACGCGGCCGGCAACCGCTGGAGCTTCGCGTTCGACCTGCTCGGCCGGCAGACCTCGTCCACCGATGCGAACACCGGGACGAAGTCTCTCGTCTACGACGAGAACGGCAACACCGTGGTCGTGACCGACGATCGCTACGCCTCGCTCGGGCTGGCGATGGCGACCGGCTACGACGCGCTCGACCGCCCGGTGCTGCGCGAGGTGCGCCTCGGCACCACCGTGAACGGCAAGACCCTGCAGGGCGGCAAGATCAACGAGAGCACCGTGTACCTCCACGACGTGGACCCCGCCGTCTTCCCGGACGCGAAGCTGGCCTGTCCCGACAACCACCTCGGGAAGTTGACCCGGGTGGCGCAGTACCTCGACACCGGCACCCTGACCGAGGTCAGCCGCAAGGAGTACTGCTACGACGACCGCGGCCGGGTGGCGAAGCTGGCCCAGACGATCGGAGGGCAGACCTACACCTTCGAGTACACCTACGGTAGCGCCGACCAGCTCCTCACCCAGAAGTACCCGGACGGCGACGTGGTCACCGGCACGTACGACCGCTCTGGCCGGCTATCGACGACGAGCAACGTGGCCGGGCCGCTCCTGGCCGAGTCGAAGGCTCAGGCCGACGGGCAGCCGATCCGGCGCGTGATGGGCGCGGGCAACGTCAAGCAGCGCTTCTGCTACGAGGACGGTGCGAGCGGCGCGGTACTGGCGCGCATGGTGGCCGGCGGAGCGAGCATGAGCTTCGGCTGCACGTCCGACCAGGCCCCGGTGGCCGGCGCGGTGTACGACGTGCGCTACACGCGAACGGCGGCCGGGCGGCTCGAGGCGCGCGACG
>Ga0193753_10003232_pt1 | contig 12204 bp, 11 predicted proteins | sample H1c2metaG_FD_144925 | JGI IMG/M metagenome (GOLD analysis project Ga0193753, IMG submission 144925) | Soil microbial communities from a riparian zone of the East river system, Colorado, United States - H1c2 | ecosystem: Environmental > Terrestrial > Soil > Riparian zone | place: USA: East... | reverse complement strand
ATCCTGCACGACCCTGATGGCGTCGACTCAGCTCGAGGGCCAACCGGTCGCCGTGACCTTCGTGTCGGAGTGGCTGCTCGCAGTGCAACAGCGCGAGCCCGCCGCCATCAGCTTCTACGACGTGCGTACGCAGGCCGTGCGCAACACCGTGCGACTGAATCAGCCGAGCCGCAACGACACAGGTCACACCTTGTTTCACTTGGTCACGGCCGCCGGCCTCGCGTGCGCGTCATGCCACGCCGAAGCGGGTGACGACGGCCGGGTCTGGACGTTCCACGGCATCGGTGCGCGGCGCACCCAAAACCTGCGCGGTGGCATTCTCGGCAGCGAACCGTTTCACTGGAACGGCGACATGAAGGACTTCTCGATGCTGGTCGACGAGGTCTTCGTCGGTCGAATGACAGCACCCGAACCGACCTTCGAGCAGGCCGACGCGCTCGCACATTGGATCGATCGCCAGCCGCTCCTGCATGCGACGGCTTCCGACACCGCGGCGGTTGCGCGCGGCCAAACGTTGTTCGAGTCGAAGGAGCTCGGCTGCAACACCTGCCACAGCGGTGCGCGGCTCAGCAACAACGAGAGTGCCGACGTCGGAACGGGCGCGATGTTGCAAGTGCCTTCGTTGCGAGCGATCTCGTTCCGCGCGCCGTTCATGCACGACGGTTGTGCGAAGACGTTGACCGATCGGTTCGCAGCCTGCGGCGGCGGAGACAAACACGGCCACACGAGCCAGCTACAAGCGCCGCAGATCCAAGACCTGGTCGCGTACCTCGAAAGCCTCTGAGTTCCCGCAGCGCCTTCGGCCGGCTCAGAGCTCGCTTCCGCGCCTATCTACTACGAGTCTAGTTGCACCACTCCGCCACTTCAACTAAGAAGATAGTTGAAGTGGCGACGCGATTTGGCCGTGAATATCCGCCCGATCGCACGCAACTACGTAGCTAGTAGGAATGGAACGACCCGGTCTCCCATGAAGAAATCGTTGCCGATTTTGACTCCAGCCGAGTCCGAGGTGATGCAGATCCTCTGGTCTCGGCAAGCGGCGAGCGTCCACGACGTAGTCGGCGCGCTGCTCCGCCCCGTCGCGTACAACACCGCGCTCACGATCCTGCGCGTCCTCGAGCAGAAGGGCTACGTCACGCACGAGCCGCACCCCGAAAACGCGCGCAGCTACTTGTACCGCGCGACCATTCCCCCGGGGCCGGTCCGCGTCAACCACACGCGTGATCTCGTCGAGCGCTTGTTCGAAGGCAAAGCCGATGAGCTCGTGAGCGGGTTGATCGAGAGTGAGCGGCTTTCACGCGGCGAGCTGGAAGCCCTTCGCGCGCAGATCGATCGAAAACTCGGTACACCTTCCAAGAAGGACTCGAAGTAAGTGGACGTCGCGCTCTCCAAGCTCGGAGTCGGTGCGCTGCTCGCATGGGTGGCACTTCCGATCTTCGCCTGGCTGACCCGCCCGCGCGCGCGACCCGACGCGATCACCCTGCATCGAGCCCAGCGGGGTTTGGAGGTGATCTTCGGTACGGCGAGACCGGACCCGGTGCCGGGCTTCGTGGTGCTGACAAGATCTGCGAAGAGATCGCGAATCGCAGCTTGCCGGCAGCTTCGAAGAAACGTTGGCGCGCCTTTCTCAGCGCGACCGCGGGCGAAGATGGCGCGCAGGTCGATGCGATCGATCGGATCGGTGATGGGCCCTGGTACGACCGCCTCGGTCGCGTGTTTGCAGAGAGCAAAGCGGACCTGCTTCACGATCGACCGGAAGGAATCGACACCGCGATCGCCCACGACTTTCCAAACGAAGAAGGCATTCCGAACCAGAAGCCCGATCCGAATCAAGCGTCAGTCGACAACCACGACATTCTGACGGGGACTAACTCGAGCGGCGAGTTGTACAGCGCTACCGCGACTTGTAAGGATTGGACGAGCGCCGTGGGTGATCCGGCGACTGAAGGCAGACCGCGTGTCGGTCACTCGTGGGATCGTATGGCCGACGACGTGCCGCGCGCGCCTCCTTCGGACCTTCCGGACGGTGCAGTCATCGGGGAGGGCGGCGTTGTCATGATCGGTGATGAGTTCGAAGGCGACGGCGGTCCGACATCCCGCGCCGGGCCTGGCGGCGACGGTGAAATGTTTCCCTCAGGAGACGGTGGCGCTCCTCCGAAAGGGATGCGCGGAATGGGACCGATGATGATCGGTGGGCCAGGGATGGGCGGTAGTGGACAGAACTGGATGTCGACACTCGACGAAGCAGGTTGCGCTGCAGGCGCCAACTTGATCCAAGACGGTCCGCCCAACCAAATGAATCCGACCGTGGGTTCCGGCGGCGGTTATGGAGGCATCTACTGCTTCGCGTCAGCGCCATGACCGCGCGTCATATCGGCTGTGCGATCCTGACAGCGATCATAGTGTGCGCGGGCTGCGATGGTTTGGAAGAACCGCCGCCTGAAGAGTCGCGCGATGCTGGTCCGCGCGGCACCGAGCTCATCGGCAGCTTCAGCGTGACTCTGCTGGCTCCGAGTGACTCTGATCCCGAAGGACACACGTCGTTGATCGGCAAGGTGTACGACGGCCCGTCTCCCTCGCAACTCGTGTGGGAAGAATCGATGCGAGATGGCGACTGTCAGCTACTCACGCCGCGCGCACCGTTTTGTCCCCAGGCGTGTGGTGGCGAAGCCGTGTGTGTCGAGGATGGCGTGTGTCAGTCGTATCCGACCGCGCAGAACGTGGGCACGGTGCGCGTGAAGGGACTAAAGACCCGGTCGGGTGATCGCGAGTTCGCGATGGAGCCGATCGCGAACGCCTATCAGCCGAACGCCAGCATCAAGCTTCCGTTTCCGGCGTTCTCGGAAGGTGACGACGTACAGCTGAAGGCCACGGGGGGCGATCTCGAAGCGTTTACGCTCGAGGCGAAAGGTATCGCTCCGTTGTCCGTGCCGGTGCAGGCGTTGAAGCTCGAGTCCGGCGCGCCGCTGGCTGTCACTTGGACGAAGCCGAAGACGCAACGTGACTCTCGCGTGCGCATGAAGCTCGACATCAGTCACCACGGTGGATCGAAGGGCATGATCTCCTGCGACTCCGACGACACCGGAGAAGCGCAGCTGTCGGCGGCGATGGTCACGCAGTTGCTCGAGCTCGGCGTAGCCGGATATCCCAGTCTGATCGTGTCGCGGGAATCCGCCGGGGGTGTGAGCATTCAACCGGGTCGAGTGGAGTTGATGGTCGTGTCGAAGGAGGAGCGCTTTGTGGAGATCGAGGGCTTGCGGTCGTGCACGGGAGATGGCGACTGTGGATTTGGGCAGACCTGCCAGGCGGACCTAACGTGTCTATGATCGACTGCGCTGGGTGGCCTGCTTAGGCTAACGCTCGGCGAGCGTGGGTGCGGGAGCGGTAGCGCTGTCGTCTGCTGCTGTAGTAAGGCGGCTCCTGTTGCTTCCGCTGCGCGGGGCTATTTTCGGTGCTGTTGTCTAAAGTTTCCCCGCTCGGCGTCGATGGATCTCGCTTGCGTGTTCTTCGCGCAAAGTTCCTGACAACAGTCAAAACATAGCTGCTGCAGTTGCTCCGAGCTGGTGGTCGGCCCATGTCGGGCAGACGCGTGGCCCCTATGCCTGCAAATCTCACTGTCACCAGCACCAAGCGACTCGTCTCGCCTGTCTATGCCACTGTGATTGGGTTAGCTGGCGGAGCCTGTGTGCTCATGACCGCCGAGCTGACCTGGCTCAACGTCGCGCTCGCCGCCGCGCTCAGCTTCAGCGGCATCGCGGCGAGCTGGCGCTCTTCTTTGGTTCCCGCCACGTCGGAGGACAAGACTGGCGTCGACACCTACTTGAACAGCCAGCGACGCTTCGCGAGCGAGGTCGTTCCGGTCTGGACGCGACAGATCGAGGGATCGCGGCAGCAAATGGAAGCGGCGATCACAACGCTCACCGGCGTGTTTTCAGGAATCGTCCAGAACATCGACCGCGCAGTGAGCACCTCCGGTGCCGCAACTGAAGCCGTCGAAGGCAACGAAAAAGGCCTCGTCGCGGTCTTCGCAAAAGGCGAACGAGACCTCGGTACCGTGGTGACTACGCTCGAGTCGGTCGCGTCGAGCAAGGCCGCGATGCTCGACAAAGTGCAAAGCCTTCATCGTTTCATCGCCGAGCTGCACGAGATGGCGACCGACGTCGGGAGCATCGCTTCAGAAACGAACTTGCTGGCGCTCAACGCAGCGATCGAAGCCGCTCGCGTAGGCCACGCAGGGCTGGGCTTCGGTGTCGTCGCAGAGGCCGTCCGAGAGCTTTCGAATCGCTCTGCGCACAGCGCTCAGCGGATCACCGACAACGTGCGCATCGTGAGCGCGGCCATCAATGCCGTGTGCCAGAGCGCGGAGCAATCGGCTGCGAACGAGAATCGGGCGATGATCGAGTCACAAGGCACGATCAGCAACGTGCTCGGAGAGTTTCGAACGGTCACCGACGCACTCGTGAGCTCGAGCAGCATCTTGAAGCTGGAGAGCGTCGGGATCAAACGCGAAGTCGGCGAAGCGATCGTGCAACTGCAGTTTCAGGATCGAGTCAGCCAAATCCTGCAGCACGTGAAGGCGAGCATCGAACGCTTGCCGAGCGTGTTCGTGGCGAACCACGAAAGTTATCAACAAGCGGGCCGCCTGCAGCCGCTCGACGCCCGCGAGCTGCTCGCGGAGCTCGAACGGACGTACACGATGAGAGACGAGCACTCCGCGCACCGCGATAACTCCGGCGCAGCGCCTCAAGCTTCCAACGACATTACGTTCTTCTAGAGGGCACCGTGGCAAAGACGATCATGGTCGTAGATGACTCTCTCGCGATTCGACAGGTCGTGTCCATCGCGCTCAAAGGCGCGGGGTACGACGTGATCGAAGGCTGTGATGGGCGGGATGCGCTCTCGAAGCTCACCGGCCAAAAAGTTCATTTGATCATCAGCGACGTGAACATGCCCAACATGGACGGCATCAGCTTCGTGAAAGCGGTCAAACAACTGCCGAACTACAAGTTCACGCCGATCATCATGCTCACGACCGAGTCGCAGGAAGCGAAAAAGCAGGAGGGCCAAGCCGCGGGCGCGAAAGCCTGGGTGGTCAAGCCGTTCAAGCCGGAGCAGATGCTCGGCGCCGTCGCGAAGTTGGTGTTGCCGTGAGTCGCGCGAAAGTCGCAAAGCCTCTGGCGACGGCCACGCGTGTGTGCGTCGAAGGTGAACTGACGATCTATCGCGCGATGGAGTTGAAGCGAGCGCTGCTCGAGCCGCTCGAGTCGAAGAACGCGGTCGAGATCGACCTTTCGCGGGTCACCGAGCTCGATACTTCGGGCGTTCAGCTGATGCTTCTCGCGCAGCGAACGGCTGCAGCCAAGGAGCTCGAGTTGCGGTTCGTCGATCACAGCCCTGCCGTGGTCGAGGTGCTTGCATTGTTGAACCTCGGCGCGTCCCTGGGACTCGGTGCATCCGAGGCGACCGCGCGAGGTGCGCTGTGAACATCGAGGAGGCGTTGCCGACGTTCATCCTCGAGAGCCGCGAGCTGCTCGAAGACGTCGAAGCACGGCTATTGCGAGGCCCCGCCGAAATGGATGCGGACTCGCTGAACGCGATCTTCCGTGGCGCGCACACCATCAAAGGCAGCGCGGGGTTGTTTCAACTCGACCATATCGTCGCGTTCATGCACGGCGTCGAAAGCGTGCTCGAGGGTGTGCGAGACGGCAGAGTCAAGCTCGAGGACCCGCTCGTCACGTTGCTACTGGCCTGCACGGATCACGCACGACTGCTGATCGAAGCGGTCGCGGCCGGTGAGGTCAGCGCAAACGCAGAGATGGAGCGGGCCGGCGCGCCGCTCCTAGCGCGGCTCGGAGAGTACCTCGAGGTTACGCAGCTGACGGCTGCGGTCGAGAAGCCGCGAGCGGCGATCGTTCAGCCCCGACCGAGCGGAGACAGCGCGCTCACCGATCACTGGCACATTTCCTTGCGCTTCGGCCCCGACGTCTTGCGAAACGGCATGGATCCGCTCTCGTTTCTCCGCTACTTGAGCCAGCTCGGCTCGATTGCCGCGATCGAGACTCTGAGCGATGCGCTTCCGCCCGCGCCGGAGATGGATCCCGAATCCTGTTATCTCGGGTTCGAGATCGCGTTCGCGAGCATGGCGGACAAAGCGGCGATCGAGGGCGTGTTCGAGTTCGTGCGCGATGATTGCCGGATTCGCATTCTGCCACCGAACAGCCGGGTGTCCGAGTACGTGGCCTTGATCGATGAAGCGCCGCCGCAGGCTCCGCGGCTCGGCGAGATTCTGGTGCGCTGCGGTACGCTGACACCGCACGAGCTCGAAGCTGCGCTGGCGGCGCAGCAAGCCGACGCGGCGAATGCTCCGAAGCTGGGCACGATCCTGGTCGATGAAGGCATGGTGCAGCCCGCGGTCGTCGACGCAGCCCTGGTGAAGCAGAAGCAGCTGGGAGACGCGAAGGCGCTCGACGCTCGCTCGATCCGCGTCGATGCAGGTAAGCTCGACAAGCTGATCGATCTGGTCGGCGAGCTGATCATCGCGACGGCGAGCACGAACATGATCGCGAGGCGCACGCGCGTCCTCGATCTGCAGGAATGCGCGGCCACGCTCTCCGGACTCGTCGAAGAAGTCCGCGAGAACGCGCTGCAGCTGCGGATGGTCAAGATCGGGGCGACGTTCAATCGCTTCCAGCGCGTCGTCCACGACGTGTCGCGCGAGACCGGCAAAGACATTCGGCTCGTCGTGAGCGGCGAAGACACCGAGCTCGACAAGACGTTGATCGAGAGGCTCGGGGATCCGCTCACACACTTGGTTCGCAACGCGATCGACCACGGCATCGAGTCGCCGGAAGAACGCCGGAAACGCAGCAAACCGGCGCAGGGAAGCGTGCGGCTCAATGCGTATCACGACTCGGGCAGCGTAGTGATCGAGGTCAGCGACGATGGCGGGGGCTTGAAGCGCGAAAAAATTCTCGCGAAGGCGATCGAGCGCGGCTTGATCGATCCAGAGCGCAGCTTGAACGAACGCGAGATCTTCGATTTGGTGTTCGAGCCCGGGTTCTCCACGGCCGAACGGATCACGAATCTCTCGGGCCGCGGTGTCGGTATGGACGTCGTGAAGCGTAACATCGTCGCGTTACGCGGCACGGTGCACATCGAGAGCGACGAGGGCGCCGGCACGACCGTGATCGTGCGGCTGCCGCTCACACTCGCGATCATCAACGGATTCTTGGTCGGTGTCGGCAAGTCGGTGTTCGTGTTGCCGCTCGACACGATCGAAGAGTGCGTCGAGTTTCCGAGCGCGCCGACTCACGACTATACGAACTTACGGGGGAACGTGTTGCCGTTCATCCGTTTGCGCGATTTGTTCGAGGTCTCGGATCCACCTGTCGCGCGCGAGAACATCGTAGTCGTCAGGCACGCAGGGCAAAAGACCGGGCTCGTCGTCGACACGTTGTTCGGCGAGTTTCAGACGGTCATCAAACCGCTCGGCAAGCTGTTCAGCGGAGTGAAGTGCATCAGCGGGTCGAGCCTGCTCGGTACGGGGGAAGTCGCGCTGATCTTGGATGTTCCGGCCTTGGTGCAACAGGCCAGCTGACGGGAATGGTCGAGCGAAGCTGACCACGCAAAGGTGAACGGAGATGAACGTGATCCGAAACGCAAGTCTAAGTATGAAGTTGTACGGCTCCTTCGGGCTCGTGCTCGCGTTGATGGCCGCGGTGGGAACGTACACGCTCGCGCAGCTCTCGCACGTTCATGATTCGACGGTCGAGCTCGCGACGAACTGGCTGCCGAGTGTGCGAGCGATCGTGCTTCTCAAGTCGGACGTGAGTCGGTTTCGGGTGCTCGAGTACCAGCACGTGATGTCGACGAGCGAGGAGCAGATGACTGAGATCGAGCGCTCGGCCGAGGAGAAGCTCGTGGAGATTCGGCAGCTGCTCGAGGAGTACTCGGGCATGATCAGCGTCGAGGCAGAGCGAGAGCTGTTCACCGGAACGTTCAAGCCCAACGTCGAGGCGTTCGTCACGGAGCACGGCAAGCTCATGAGCCTCTCCCGATCGCAAAAGAAAACAGAAGCGAGCGCGCTGATCGGCGGCGAATCGAAAAAGCACTACGACGTGCTTCGCGGCGCCGCGGACCAACTCACGGACTTCAACGTCAAGGGCGGGGCACAGTCGGCGGTCGATGCCGACCGCGTGTTCACCACGGCCAACACCGGCGCAATCGCTGCGATCGGAGGGAGCATCTTCGTTGCGTTGCTGATGGCGTTTTTCATGACGCGCAGCATCACTCGCCCGCTCACGACTGCAGTCGCCGCCGCGAATCGGCTGGCGGATGGGGACCTGACTGTGGAGATCCACGTCGATTCGACGGACGAAACGGGCCAGATGCTGCGCGCGATGCAGAACATGATCGCCAAGCTCACGCAGGTGATCTCCGAGGTCAACTCGGGCACCGAGGCGCTGGCGAGTGCCTCCGAAGAAGTGAGCGCCACGGCTCAGACGCTTTCACAGTCGTCGACAGAGCAAGCTGCAGGTGTGGAAGAGACGACGTCGTCGGTGGAACAGATGACCACTTCGATCTCACAAAATACCGAGAACGCAAAAGTCACGGACGGGATGGCGACGAAGGCGTCCCGCGATGCGAGTGAAGGCGGCGAAGCGGTGAAGGCGACCGTGGCTGCGATGAAGCAGATCGCGCAGAAGATCGGCATCATCGACGACATCGCGTATCAGACCAACCTGCTCGCGCTGAACGCCGCGATCGAGGCGGCGCGCGCGGGAGAGCACGGCAAAGGATTTGCTGTCGTCGCGGCCGAGGTTCGCAAGTTGGCCGAGCGTAGTCAGGTCGCGGCGCAAGAGATCGGCACGGTCGCGAGCAGTAGCGTCCAGTTGGCCGAGAAGGCCGGCAAGCTGCTCGACGAGATGGTGCCGAACATCAAGAAGACGTCGGACCTCGTGCAGGAGATCACCGCGGCTTCGGAGGAACAAGCTTCGAGCGTCGGCCAGATCAACACGGCGATTCGGGAACTGAATCAAGCCACGCAACAGAATGCATCCAGCTCCGAAGAGCTCGCTGCGACTGCCGAGGAGATGAGCAGTCAGGCCGAGCAGCTGCAACGCTCGATGCAGTTCTTCAACGTCGGGATCTCGCGCGCGCCTCGGGCGGTGAAGCCCGTTCCACGTAAGCCGCCCGCGAACTCGAACGCGTCGAAGATGCGACCTGCCCGGAAAGTCGCCGGCAATCTCGCACTGGCGCTGGACGAAGAGCCCAACGAGTCCGAGTTCACCAAGTTCTGAGAGGGCATACGGCATGACTTCGACTGCTCTGAAATCAGCTGGAAAGTCCGACCTCGGAGCGGCAGCAGCCGCAACTCAGCGGAGCCGTGCGGCCAGTAGCGAGCAAACGCAGTATCTGACGTTCATGCTCGAGAAGGAGACGTTTGCCCTCGGCATTCTCGCGGTCAAAGAGATCATCGAGTACCACGAGCTGACCGCCGTGCCGATGATGCCGCGCGCCGTGCGCGGCGTGATCAACTTGCGTGGCTCGGTCGTACCGGTCATCGACCTCGCCGTGCGGTTCGGCAGAAAGCCGACGAACATCACGAAGCGCACCTGCATCGTGATCGTCGAAGTCGAAAGTGGAACCGAGCGCCAAGACATCGGCGTGATCGTGGACGCAGTCAACCAAGTGCTCGAGATCCCGGCTGGCGAGATTGCGCCACCGCCGCCGTTCGGAGCGCGGATTCGCAGTGATTTCATTCAAGGGATGGGGAAGGTCGACGGCAAATTCGTAATTCTTCTCGATGTCTCGCACGTGTTGTCGATCGACGAGATGAGCGTGCTCGCCGAGGCGAAATCGAGCGAGGCAGCTTCGATCGAAGACTCATCGAGCTGACGCTCGCGGGGGAGCAACGCAATCGGGTGATGACCGTTGGGATTTCCGATCAGGAGTTTGCTCAATTCCAGCGCTTCATCTTCGAAGTCGCTGGGATCAGCCTCTCTGACAATAAGAAGGCGTTAGTCGCCGGCCGTCTCGCCAAGCGTGTCCAGGATTGTCAGGCCGGAAGTTACGGCGCGTACTTTCGCTTGCTCGCGAGCGGCGAGGCAGACGCCGAAGTGCAGCGCGCAGTCGACCTCCTCACGACGAACGAGACTTACTTCTTTCGCGAGCCGAAACATTTCAAGTTGCTCGCGGAGCTCGCGCGTGCGTCGCGACCACCTGGCGCATTTCGCGTCTGGAGTGCGGCGAGCTCGACCGGCGAAGAGGCCTACAGCATTGCGATGGTGCTCGCGGACTGCCTCGACGGAAGGCCGTGGGAGGTCGTCGGTTCGGACATCAGTACACGTGTGCTCGCGCGCGCTCGCATCGGGCACTACCCGTTGGCCAGAACGACGCACATCCCACCGGTGTACTTGAAACGGTATTGCTTGCGCGGCATCGGGGAGCAGCAGGGCACGCTGCTCATCGCGCGGGAGTTACGCCAACACGTCCGCTTCACGTCGGTCAACTTGAACGAGCGGCTGCCTACGCTCGGCTCGTTCGACGTGATCTTTCTGCGGAACGTGATGATCTATTTCAACCTGCAAACCAAGCGCGGCGTGATCGGGAGGATCGTGTCGCTGCTCAAGCCGGATGGACACCTGTTCATCGGCCACTCGGAGAACCTCAACGGCATCACTGGCGCAGTCGCGCTCGTCGCGCCGGCGAGCTATCGCAAGGCGCCATCCGCGCGGCGCTCGCAGCATCCATGATCGAGATCTTCCTGCAACCGGGAGAGTACTACGTCGGCGACGCGAACTGTCGCATCCGTACGCTACTCGGCTCGTGCGTGTCGATCACGCTGTGGCAGCCGAAGCGGCAGATCGGCGCGATGTCGCACTTCTTGCTCGCGAGTCGGCTGCGGGCCGATGCGGCCGCGTTGGACGCGCGTTACGGCGACGAGGCGTTGACGCTGATGTTGCGAGACTTGGCCGCGCAAAACGTCGTCGCCGAAGACTGTCAGGCGAAGTTGTTCGGGGGTGGCAACATGTTCCCCAAACACGCTCGCGCCAAGCAGCGCAATGTCGGAGAGCAGAATGGTGAAGCAGCGCGTGAGTTTCTCCGAGCCCACGGCATCCCGCTCGTATCGCAGAGCCTGTACGGCGTCGGGCACCGGACGATCATCTTCGACGTGAATACCGGTCACGTTTGGTCGCGGCAAGTGAAGCCCAAACATCCGGCTGCGCCCGAAGCGAGGAAGCCATGAGTCGCGCGATCGAGGTGTTGATCGTCGATGACTCCGCGGTGGTGCGGCAAATGGTGAGCTCGCTTCTGAGTGCAGCTTCAGGCATTCATGTGATGGGAGCCGTTGCGGATCCACTGCTTGCGATCGAAAAAATGAAGCATCAGTGGCCGGACGTGATCGTGCTCGATGTCGAGATGCCGCGGATGGACGGGATCACGTTCCTGAAGAAGATCATGCGCGAGCGCCCGACTCCAGTCGTGATCTGTTCGACCCTGACCGAGAAAGGAGCGCAAACCACGATGGATGCGCTCGCGGCCGGAGCGGTTGCGATCATCACGAAGCCGAAGCTCGGCCTGCGGGACTATCTGCAAGATGCCTCGGATGACTTGATTCAGGCCGTTCGCGCCGCTGCGCGAGCGAATCTGAAGCGTGTAGCGCCGCGAGATCCGAAGCCGCCGAGCCGAGACGACGCGACCGCGAGTGAGGTGGGCACGCGCGCGATGAGCCGAACCACCGAGCGTGTCGTTGCGATCGGCACGTCGACGGGCGGAACCCAGGCGCTCGAAGTCGTCCTCGTGGACCTGCCGGTGGTGTCGCCCGGGATCGTGATCGTGCAACACATGCCCGAGAAGTTCACCGCGGCTTTTGCAGCGCGTCTGGATCAGTTGTGTCTCCAAGGTCGCGCGTTGATCGCGCCCGGAGGCAAACACATGCAGCTCAAGCGGAGCGGCGCGCAGTATTACGTCGAGATCGTCGACGGCCCGCTCGTCAGCCGGCACCGTCCGTCGGTCGACGTATTGTTTCGCTCGGTTGCAAAAGCTGCAGGTGCGAACGCGCTCGGCGTGATCTTGACCGGCATGGGGGACGACGGTGCTGCTGGCTTACTCCAGATGCGAAATGCGGGCGCACGTACGCTCGCACAGGACGAAGATAGTTGCGTCGTGTACGGCATGCCGAAGGAAGCGGTTGCGCGGGGT
>Ga0193753_10003231_pt1 | contig 12207 bp, 8 predicted proteins | sample H1c2metaG_FD_144925 | JGI IMG/M metagenome (GOLD analysis project Ga0193753, IMG submission 144925) | Soil microbial communities from a riparian zone of the East river system, Colorado, United States - H1c2 | ecosystem: Environmental > Terrestrial > Soil > Riparian zone | place: USA: East River... | reverse complement strand
AAGGGTCCCGACGGCAGCATTAATGGACTAACCGGTAATCATCAATAGAGTTGATGATCCGCCTTAATAAGCGACCCTTGGCCCAGAGGGCCAACATGTTTGTAGCAAATCAGCAACCCCCGCGACCTTTTGCCCCAGCGGGGCAACATGTCAACCTGCAAAATCATCCAAAATATATTTCGTATCATCAATGTCATGCATGGTTTACAATTTCGGGTATTCTTCTCTGAACATGTTGCCCCGCTGGGGCAAACATCACTTGGGGTTGGGGTTGCTACAAACATGTTGGCCCTCTGGGCCAGGGGTCGCCTGGGTTTGTTGGATGCTACAATGTTGACGCTCTATACGAGCAACGTGAATCGCCACCCAAACAACCGCCGATTGCCGTCGAGACCTTTAGGGGAAATTCCAGGCACGGAGGCTATTCACGATTGACGACTCACGATTCACGTTGAGGGTTCACGTAGGTAAGCCCTCCTCCCCCGTATTTTTAAACGAGAAATGCCTTTGCGCCAGGTAACTAAACACGATCACCACGCAGGTAGTCATTACTTGCGCCAGGACAGGATAGATATGAAAACGCTCAACCAGTATCTTCAGCAGGATATAATTCAGCGCCAGGTTGAACATGCAGATCATGAAGTAGCGGAATAGCTGCGTCTTTCCCCGCATATTGGAATCATTGAAGACGACATATTTCGACATGAAGAATCCTATGGGGAAAGTGATACAGAATGAAATGAACAGGGCCGCGATATGCGCCTTGAATGCATAGAATCCGAAGTGAAGTTGCTGCTCATGCAGCACATATTTGAAACTGACGAAGTAGATGATAAAGCCCAGCAACGTATTGCCTCCGCCCGAAGCCGCGTACCGGAACGTCTGCCGGTTCATCAACCCCCTGAAAGGCGGATAGAAGAAGTCGATGAGGGGCAGGATGAAATCACGTGCGTTGTGTATATGCCTTTTCATAATGAGGGCTAAAAATATGGCAAGTTTATGGATTGTTGCCTTACCTATTGTTCCCGCCGGGAATCGTTTTCGTAATTTCTCAGCAAAATAAGCAAGGATGAGCATTGTTTCAACAATAAAACCATTGATTAGCGGAGCCTTAACAGCCATCTATCACCAGGATATTCAACCGGCCGATCTTACCGTATCCCTGACAAAGCCCGAATTCGAAGGTGATTATACGCTCGTCCTTTTCTCCTTCGTCAAACAACTGAAGAAATCACCCGAGGCGCTTGGAAAAGAGATCGGCGATTACCTCCTTGCTCAACATCCCGGCCTTTTTACGCGTTTCAATGTGATAAAGGGATTTCTCAATCTCAGTATCTCGGATAGCTATTGGATCGATTTCCTCCAGTCTTCTTACAATAACGGTGAGCCCGGGCGACTGGATGCAAATGGACAGCGGGTGATAGTGGAATACTCCTCGCCGAATACCAACAAACCGCTGCACCTCGGCCATCTCCGGAATAATTTCCTTGGATGGAGCGTAGCGCAGATCCTGAAGACGACAGGCTATACCGTGACGAAGACGGCTATCCTCAATGACCGCGGCATCCATATCTGTAAATCGATGGCCGCCTGGGAGGCATTTGGAAATGGAGATACACCCGAATCCACCGGGATAAAACCGGATCACTTCGTAGGCGATTACTATGTGAAGGCGGAGAATACGATCAAGGAACAGGCGGCGATCATCGTCGATCGATTTCTGAAGAATGATCTCACGGATGTGGAGCAGGATCCGGATAAAAAGGAGATACAGCAGCTTCTCGATAAATACCGGGAACTAAGTGCAAAGACTGAAGCCGCCGCCGGCGCGGCAAAGGTGCTGGATCAACTGAAGGACCATGCAAGGAAGAATACCGCCTTTATGAAGACCACCCAGCAAATGCTGCTGGCATGGGAAATGAATGATCCGCATACACGCGCACTATGGAATAAGATGAATGGATGGGTCTATGAAGGCTTCAACGAAACCTACAAGAAGATCGGAAGTGATTTCGATAAGAATTATTTCGAAAGCGATACCTACCTGCTGGGCAAGGAATTCGTTGAAGAAGGCCTCGCCAAAGGCGTTTTTTATAAGAAGGCCGATGGCAGCGTTTGGATAGATCTCACGGCCGATGGCCTGGACGAAAAGCTCGTGCTGCGCAAAGATGGCACTTCGGTGTACATAACGCAGGACCTCGGTCTTGCAGACAACAAGTATAAAGAATTCAGGTACGATCAAAGCATATACGTAATCGCGGATGAGCAGAACTATCACATGAAGGTGCTGAAGCTTATCCTTGAAAAACTCGGCAAGCCCTATGCAAAGGGTATCTACCACTTGAGCTATGGCCTGGTGGAGTTGCCTTCCGGCAGGATGAAGACGAGGGAAGGAACGGTGGTTGATGCGGATGACCTGATCGAAGAATTGAAAAAAGTAGCCAGCGAAAAGACCGAGGAGTTGGGCAAGGTGGAAGATTTCAGTCCCGGCGAATTGAATGAATTGTATGACACGATAGCGCTCGGCGCGTTGAAATTCTTCATACTCCGTGTAGACCCAAAAAAGAGAATGGTGTTCAATCCCGAAGAAAGCATCGATTTCCATGGCTTCACCGGGCCATTCATCCAATTCATTCATGCCCGGATCAAATCCATCCTGCGAAAGGAAAAAGCGATGGCCGGTCCATTGCAGACGAAAGACCTGTTGCCGATGGAGAGGGAACTCATTATCCTCCTCGAGCAATACCCGGCTGTGATACTGCAGGCGGCGAATGAACACGATCCTTCTGCCATTGCCATTTATGTATATGAAGTGGCGAAGACATTCAGTTCATTCTATACGGCATTAAAAGTATTGGCTGCGGAGACCGAAGAGAAGAAACAACTGCGTTTGCAGATCAGCGAAATGACGGCCAATGTGATTGCCGCCGCAATGAGGCTGTTAGGGATCAGGGTGCCGGAGAGAATGTAAGAAAATATTAAAGATGGATTGGCGGATGCTTAATTATAACTCCGCTAACCACTATCGGTGACAAGTCTCACGTTTCAGGGGATAGTTTCAATATCATGGCTGGTATAATTTGGATCTCTTAAATCAACCCAGCAATGAAATCTTTGAAAATTCTAGTCCCCGCCCTTTTTGTTCTGACATTGACCTCCATTTTTATTTCGTGTAAGAAAAACAAAGACAATGACAGGAAATTAACCTGTCGTGTCAGCAGCTTCACGGGTATCGGTGACAAGCCGGTAGTGCTTACCTACAACCAGGAGGGCAAGGTCAGCCGGGTAAGCACCGGTTTCCATGTGGTAACTATCAGCTCCGATGGAAACAAGAAGACCATTGTAACCCTCGACACGGGTAAATTCAGTCAAAGATCGATAGTGACGGAGAATGCAGCAGGGCTGGCCACGAATGTGCGACTGGAGACAACTATCGATGGAAGCACTTTCTTCAATACGGCATTTGAATATGACGGCGAGGAAGTCAGCCGGTCGGTTGCTACAAATTCAGAAGGCACTCCTCCTGTCATTACAACCTTCACGTGGGTCAATCACAATATGGTCTCGCAAACTTCCGACGGCTCTACTATTACCTTCGATTATTTCCTGGACAAGCCGAGACAGGACGGTGACTTCCTCTTCCTTCTCCGAACTATACAGGGATTTGAGACCATCAGGTCCAGGAACCTCATCAGGACATTTGCCACGGGCGCCTCGTTCACCTATGACTTCAACGCCGATGGCAATATTGCATCGCTGCAAGCCAACCAGCCCGGAAGTATTGTGATCGTGGACTATGTCTATGATTGTAGGTAGGTGAGGGAATAGTCAGGAATATAGCTTTTAAATATTCAATACGCAATATTCAATGCTCAAGTGATACAGCGGGTATATTCAAACCGGGCAGATAATTGCCAGCTTCAGCAGTTTTCCTTATTTTCTTAAGGAACAAAAAAATGGAGTTGCAGATCATCTTCAATATCCGGGCTGCCACTTGAGCATTGAATATTGCGTATTGATTATTGAATATTTATCCTACGCCATCCAAGCAAAGGTATGTTCTCAAAGCCCCATCATCTGCTTCTTCTGCTTCAAGGAAGCCAGGCTCGGGTCGATCTCAATTGCCTTATCGCAAAGCTGCATGCCCTTGGCCTTGTCGCCCTTCTTCTGGTAGCTCATGCCGATCATGTAGAGCGCCGAGGCATTGCGGTTATCATACACCAGGATCTGGTCCCAGTAGTCTATCGCCTGCTGATATTTTCCTTTATAGTAGTAGGCCTCGGCCACCATGTTCAGGATATTCATGTCGCTGGGACGCTTCTTGAGTATCTCACCCATGATGGCCACCCCCTCGTCGAGTTGCCCCGCATTCAGGTAGGCGATACCGAGGTTTTCGAGGTAGTCATTGTCTTTCTTATAGCCCTTCTCCCCTGCCTCGAGAATATATTTCAATGAATTCTTGTCGTCATTCATCGCGTAGTAGATCAGGCCCAGTTCATAGATCCAGTTGTTCTTCGTTACATCCAGTTCTATGGCTTTCTGGAAATAGGGAATGCTTTGTTTGTAATTCATCATATCGGCGTAACTGCGCGCGATCATGTAGGGAACCTCACCGTTGGCCGGATCTTCCTTGGCCGCATCGCCGAGATGCTTGATGGCCTCTCCATAATTCTCCTGTTCGTATTCGACCTTACCGATGTAGTAGCTGATTTTTTCCGAAGGGTCCGCCTTCTTAAGCAAACGAGCATAGATGATCACGTCATCGTTCTGCTTCAGGTTGAAGGAAAGATTCATCAGCTGTTTGTAGATAGCCGGTGAATTATCTCCCAGCGCAACCATCTTCTTATAGTATTCCCTTGCCTGTGTGTATTTCCGAAGGTCGTAATAGGCAGATGCCAGTTCTGTGATCAATACCTTATTGGTCGTATCGTATTTAGCGCCCTTCTCGAAATTCTTAAGCGACTCCAACCGGCGGCCCGTTTGTTTTTCCTGTAATCCTTTTTGCAGGAAATATTCCGCGCTATCCGGGCGAATTTTCTGACCAGGTGATGATGTGGATGGTTGAGCATACGCCACGAGTGTACATGGCATGCAAAGAAGGAGTAGGGTTTTCCGGATCATGGTTTAGGTTTTAACCTTGTTTTGAATAGGTATTGCATCGCCGAATAATTAAAGTTTGACAATCCGTTCACAGGGTCAAGACTTGCTTTATAAGGCAAGCCTCAAGATAGATCAAATAATTCTCATTTTAAAACGATCCCCGCCAGGGGCGGCAGATTGATCCTGAGCCTGTAAATTTCTTGCGCCTCATCAATTACTTCAGAACGTATATCCGGGTTAAAAACGTTGCCTGTACCCCAATATTTTGCAAGATCACTATTAAAAATCTCTTCCTGGAAGTGTTTACCCCTAACCGTGATCTCCCAGTCGTTACGTACGACTGGCGTCATATTCAAAATAATCAACAAGTCATCTTCCGTCCGTTTCCCCTTTCTTTTGTACGCGATCACGGATTCAGCTCGATGATTGAGGTCCACCCATTCAAAACCGTCTATATTGAACTGGTTCTCATACAGTGCCGTTTCTCCCCGAAGCAATTTATTCAGGCTCGTGATACAGGCCTTGAGTTTACTATGCCCGTCGAATTGCAGCAAAGACCAATCCAATTCGGATTTATAGTTCCACTCGCTGGTCTGGCCGAATTCATCTCCCATGAACAGCAATTTGGCGCCCGGATGAGTCCACATATACGTGTACATCAGTCGCAGGTTCGCGAACTTCTGCCATTCGTCACCCGGCATTTTATAAAGCATTGGGCTCTTTCCATGAACTACCTCGTCATGACTCAGGGGAAGCATGAAGTTCTCATCGGGGAAATACATCATGCTGAACACAAACTTATCCTGGTGATGTTGGCGCAGCAACGGATCGAGTTTGAAATAGTCGAGGGTATCGTGCATCCATCCCATCATCCATTTCATTCCGAATCCGAGTCCATCCTGCCAGGTGTGATCCGTCACGCCCGGCCAGTCGGTCGCCTCTTCGGCGATCGTTTGTATGTCGGGGAAATCCCGGTATAGCGTTTCATTGAGATCCTTAATAAATGCGATCGCCTCGATATTGCCATTGCCACCAAACTCGTTTGGCTCCCACTCTCCTTCCTCTCTCGAATAATTCAGTTTGAGCATCGAGCTTACTGCGTCCACGCGGATGCCATCGATATGGAAGAGATCGAACCAGTACCGTGCGCTGCTGATGAGGAATGATTTTACCTCTCCTCTCTTATAGTTGAAAATATAGCTGTTCCAGTCGGGATGAAATCCCTTGCGCATATCCGCGTATTCATAGGTATGAGTACCATCGAACAGGTAGAGACCGTGGGCATCGTAGGGAAAATGAGACGGTACCCAGTCGAGAACGACACCGATACCCGCCTGGTGAAATGCATCGATCAGCCGCATCAGTCCCTGCGGATCGCCGAAACGTGAAGTAGCCGCAAAGAAGCCGGTACATTGATAGCCCCAACTTCCATCGAAGGGATGTTCCATAACGGGCATGAATTCGACATGGGTGAATCCCATTTCCTTCACATAGGGAACAAGGCGTTCCTTTATCTGGTCGTAGGTATTGTATGATTCTTCATCATCAGGGACCGGCCGTTGCCAGCTCGCGAGGTGCACCTCGTACACGCTCCAGGGTGCAGCCAGTGCGTTGTGCGACTTGCGGCCCTTCATCCAGGCATCATCCTTCCACTCATACTTCATGCTCCAGCTGATGGATGCTGTATGAGGTCGTTTCTCCCAGAAGTTCGCGAGTGGATCGCCCTTCTCTGTCACGATGCCGTTGAAGCCGGTGATATGGTATTTATAGGCTTCGCCGAATGAGAAGCCGGGAATGAATCCTTCCCAGATACCGCTGTTATCCCAGCGGGGCGTGAGTTGATGATCCACCGGGCTCCATTTATTGAAATGACCGGTGACGGCGACGATGGTTGCATTAGGCGCCCAGACGCAAAAGTACATGCCATCGGTCTCATTTACCCGTAATGCATGCGAACCGAATTTTCTGTAGATGCTATAATTCGTACCCTGTTGAAAATTTCTTACATCACTTTCGGTGAGCAACGAATAGCTCCATACTGGTTTGGCGGTATCGATAAAATGGGTTTCCTCGTATTTTTCACTTGTTGGATTCCCCGGTTTCGACCCGTTGGCTACTCCTCCAGTCTCGCTCATATCTTTCGAATTCCCGGCCATGTGTGGAATTTTAATTGTTTTGTGTCTCACTCAACTTACACCTTTTTATTGAAATATTAACAGCCTGATAAAGTGGATGTAAGCAGATTTTAACCGGGAATCAGCATTTTTGTGTCGTTCGTGTAAATGTTCCTTTGTGCTATCGGCATAAACAATATTTTGCGTATACAATACCAAGAAACCGCCATGAGAAAATTTTTTACAGTAGTCCTCCTAGTGCTATTCGCTTGTCCCCTCGTTTATAGCCAGAAATCGAGCCTTAAGGGTTCGCTGGCAGACACAACAGAAAACAAGAATGTCCAAAACACCGTTGTCTCGCTCATGCGGGCGAAGGATTCCGTGCTTGTCAACTTCTCCCGGGCAGACCGTTCGGGTCACTTTCAATTGAATAATCTGGATTCGGGAACGTTCATCCTCATGATAACGCACCCCTATCTCGGAGATTATTTCGATAAATTGAACGTAAAGGCCAACGAGAACACCGATCTCGGCAGGATCGTTCTTATTCCAAAAAGCAAATTATTGGCGGAGGTCATTCTCAAAAGCGGCTCACCCATCCGCATCAAGGGCGACACGACCGTATACACCGCGGACAGCTTCAAGGTAAGGGCCGGCGCGAACGTAGAGGAATTGCTGAGGCGTTTGCCGGGGATCCAGGTAGATAAGGATGGCAATATCATGGCCATGGGCGAGAAAGTAAAGAAGGTACTGGTAGATGGAGAGGAATTCTTCGGCACGGATCCAGGGATCGCTACCAAGAACCTGCGCGCGGATGTAGTGAAGGAAGTGGAAGTATTCGATAAGAAGAGCGACCAGGCTGAATTTACCGGCATCGACGATGGCGTAAAGGATAAGACGATAAACCTGAAATTGAAGGACGATAAGAAGAAAGGCTATTTCGGGAAGGTAGAACTCGGTGGCGGACTGGACGACAAGTATAACAATTCCGTAATGATGAATGCGTTCAAATCGAAACGAAAGATAGCGGCCTACGGGATCATGAGTAATACAGGACAGACCAATCTCGACTGGCAGGATGCGCAAAACTATAGCGGCGGCAGCGACAACATGCAGATGACCGATGATGGCGGCATCATGATCTTCAACAACGACGGGGACGACAACTTCTGGGGAGGACGCAATGGTATCCCGCGTAACTGGAACGGCGGCCTGCACTACAGCAATAAGTATAACAACGGCAAGCAAAGTTTCAATGCCGGGTACAAATTCTCCAAGGTAAATGCGCCGGGCATCACACGGACCTTTGCACAGAACTTCTTCCCTGATTCCAGCTGGTCAACCAATAGCACCAATAAACGCTTCGCTTCGACAAACAAGCATGCATTTAACCTGACCGTTGAGACCACACTCGACTCAAATAATACGTTGAAGTGGACCACCAGGGCCAATAATAATACATCACGTACCAAGAACGACTTCTTCAGCGAGGCATTGAGCGATGCCGGACAGCAGATCAATAATAACCAGCGCCTAAGCGACAATAAGGTCGAGAACAACAGCGTGAATTCGGCCCTGCTCTGGAAACATAAATTCAAGAAGGTCTCGCGCACCCTCTCCGTAAATACCGAATTCAACTGGAGTCAATCGAAGACCGACGGTCTTTTATTCTCGCGCATCAACTATTTCGACAATGGCAATCTGCTCCGGTATGATTCGCTGGATCAGCAAAACCTGATCGACAACTCGGGAAAGAGCCTGAGCACGAAGATCTCCTACACCGAACCGCTGATGAAGGATACTTACCTCGAGATCAGCTATGGCCTCGCCTTCAATAGTAATACAAGCGACCGCACCACCAATGCCAAGGATGGGGCCGGTAAATATGAGAACCGTATCGATTCGCTGAGCAATGCATACCGTTTCAACCGGCTGGTAAACACACCGGGACTTAATTTCCGTGTCAATAAGAAGAAGTATACCTATTCCTTCGGAAGCTCTGTCGGGTTCAGTCACTTCGTTCAAACGGACAAGACAAACGATCAGCAATACGGATATAATTACGTGAACTTCTTTCCCAGGGCCTCCTTCAACTACAAGATCAAGCCCAGCCAGAATTTCTCTTTCAACTACAATGGATCAACCACGGCCCCGACGCTTGAACAATTGCAGCCTATCCGCGTGAATACGGATCCGCTCAATATCTATGTCGGCAACCCCGACCTGAAGCAGGCGTTCCGCCATTCGTTCAATGTGTCATTCAACTCCTGGAATCTTTTGAAGGAGAAAAATATCTGGATGGGACTCAACGTGAACATGCAGCAGAATGGCTTTTCTCAGCTGAGCTCGATCGACAGTGGCGTGCGAACATACCAGACGGTGAATGCGAACGGACTTTACAATATTAACCTGTATAGCGATTATGGTTTCAAGATCATGGATACCAAGTGGCGCTTCGGCCTGGGGCCAACCCTCAATGCCAACCGCAACGTGGACTATGTTAGAAATGGAAAGACTAGCCCCATCGTCAGGAACGTAACCACATCGAATGGCTATGGTGTGAGACTGAGGGTGAATCAATACGTGGAGAATAAGTACAACTTCTATATCGGCCCTTCATTTACCCTCAATGAATCGAAGGCTTCGGTGAACTCGGCATCCAATATCAATTACTGGCAGGACAGGGATGGGGTAGCGGCAACGTGACGTTCCTGAAGAAATTCGAGCTCAGTTCAGAACTGAACTACCAGGTGAGGCAAAAGGATCCCCGCTTCCCAGCCAATAATAACTACATGACCTGGAACGCCGCCCTGGTCAAGCGCTTCTTCAAGGGAAATGATCTCGAGATGAAATTTAGCGTGAGCGATATCCTGAATCAGAACCGCGGATACGACAGGAACTTCAACAGCTACAGTTTTACGGAAAGCTATTACAATACGCTGAAACGTTTCTGGCTGCTGAGCCTGACCTGGAATATTTCCAAGAATGGAAAACCCGCGAGCTGGTAATTAACTTATTAATCTAACAAAACTGGTTATGAAAAATATACTTCTCTCTTTAACCCTTCTCTTAAACCTGGCCGGCGGCGCACAGCAATTCGTAAGTACTGGCATGATCGAATACGAAGTGAAGACCAATGTTCACAAATTGTTGGACGAAGAGGATAATGTCTGGACGCGTATGGCAAAGGAACAGATGCCGAAATTCACGACGAGCTACTACCAGCTAACCTTCAATGATAACAAGGCCATTTACAAATTCGACCGTTTTGACGACCCCACGAAACGCAGGCAGATGTTCGCCATTGGAAATGTGGAAGACGATATATGGTACAGCGATTATGCCACCGGGAGTTCGGTGAGGGTCAAATCGGTTGACGATAATTACCTGCTTGCGGATCAACTATTGCATATCGACTGGAAGCTGAGTCCAAACGAGACCAGGGAAATAGCGGGATTCAATTGCCGTAAGGCCACGGGCGTCATATTCGATAGCGTATATGTCTTTGCATTCTATACTGACGAGATCACTGTCAGCGGCGGCCCGATGGTCATAAACGGGTTGCCGGGTATGATCCTTGGACTCACCATTCCCCGCATGTACACGAGTTGGATAGCCACCAAACTCGAAGTGGCCGGAGTGGAAGTGAAAAAGATCGTTGCGCCCACAAGAGGAAAGAAAAAAGATCCCGTGCTTATTGCTAAGGATATCAAGAAAGCCGTGAGTGATTGGGGAACCTGGGGAAGGCAGATACTTTGGAAGACGATGTTGTAAGCCAATTTGATAATTTGACAATTTGGTAATTTGATAATGATCCTCGGATCGATCAGTCGTTTCTCATCTGAGCACGCTCAATTGGCACATTGCCAAATTATCAAATTACCAAATTGTGTTTTCATTTTCTCATCTCCACCACCCTACTCTCACCCGCCTTTATTTCCAATTCTCTCATTGAAGTTTCTTCACCGGAAACTACGTCTTTCACGCCGCTGAAACCATTGGTCCGTTCGGAATAGATGGTCCAGTCGGGCTTCACGGATTTCGCGCCCGTATTGGCAATCACCATTATGGTTTGCTTATCGTCGTACCGGAAATAGACATACAGTCCCTCTCTCGGGATGAATTGGGTAGTCTTGCCGCCGGTTAGTGCGGAAGAACTTTTGCGAAACCTGGCGAGTGCGGAAATATAGGCATAGGCTTCCTTCTCCGACGCGGATCTTGAATTTTCGAGGAACTTGTTTGCGGCATCATCCTTCCAGCCCCCGGGAAAATCCTCACGAACCAATGCATCCGTCGGCTGCTTCGTATTCTTCATCAATATCTCGGTACCGTAGTACAGTTGTGGAATGCCGCGCAGTGTGAGCAGCCAGTTAATAGCCATTTTCAATTTATTCCAATCCTCGCCTGCTACGGAGAACACCCGGTCCATATCATGGTTGTCGAGGAAGATGCAATTATCCTGTGGACGTTTGTAGACGATGTCTTCCGCCAGCGTCATGTATAGTTTGTTCACTCCGTCCGCCCAGCCCTGGCTTAGATTCATACCTGCGAGCATTGCATTGCTAACCTGGAAATCCAGTACGCCCTTCGCATTATGCTTAAAGGCAGTGTTGAGATTATTCTGCGTGAAGTAGGCGTTACCGACAACGGAGCTTGTGGCGGCCTCTCCAAAAACGGTGATGCCCGGAAATTCTGTGTACATTGCCTTGTTCACCTTGTTGAGGAATTCTTCATCGCAATACTTATAGGTATCCACGCGCCATCCATCGATGCCGAAGGTCTCGGTGGTCCAGATGGCATGCTGGATCAGGAATGTAGCCACAAGAGGATTACGTTGGTTGAGATCCGGCAGGTGATCGACGAACCAGCCATCGAGCATTACTTTTTTATCATAGGCCGAAGCATAGGGATCGAAGATCGCCTCTTCGCGGTGGTTCGGACCGGTGAAGCTGGGCCAGTTGTTGAGCCAGTCTTCGGCGGGAGGATCGAGGAC
>Ga0193753_10003230_pt1 | contig 12208 bp, 8 predicted proteins | sample H1c2metaG_FD_144925 | JGI IMG/M metagenome (GOLD analysis project Ga0193753, IMG submission 144925) | Soil microbial communities from a riparian zone of the East river system, Colorado, United States - H1c2 | ecosystem: Environmental > Terrestrial > Soil > Riparian zone | place: USA: East River... | reverse complement strand
ATACACGACCTGCTCCCCGAGATATTGCTTGGCGCTGTGCTCCCCGTGAATGCGTGTCTCCAGTGCCCGCAACAGCACGTCGTGTATGAGAGTGCTCTTTCCAGATCCGGAAACTCCGGTCACCGCCGTGACGGCGCCAAGCGGGATCTTGATGTCCACACCTTTGAGATTGTGTTGGCGCGCGCCGGTGAGCGTGATCCAACGCGGTCCGAGGCGGCGTCGCGTGACAGGCACGGGAATCTCTTTCGCACCGGTGAGGTATGCGCCCGTGAGCGGACTCTCGGCGATGCGGCTCACCGGTCCGGTGAACACGAGGTGTCCGCCTTTCTCGCCGCTCCCCGGTCCAAGCTCGACCATGTAGTCGGCCGCGCGAATCGCTTCCACGTCGTGCTCGACGACGAGCACCGTATTCCCCGCGTCGCGCAACCGGTGCAGCAAGCGAAGCAACCGGTCCATGTCGCGCGAGTGCAGTCCGATCGACGGCTCGTCGAGCACATAGAGCGTGTCCACGAGCTGTGACCCGAGCGAGTTCGCCAAACCGATGCGCTGCGCCTCGCCGCCGGACAACGTTCGCGTCCCGCGGTGCATCGTCAAATAGTTCAACCCGACATCACACAAGAACTGAACGCGATCGCGCGCTTCCTTGAGAATGTGCGCCGCGACCTGCTGCTCGAACACGGTCAGCTCGAGCGTGCGCAGCCAGGCCAACAGACGGTCCACCGGCAACTCGCTGACCGCGGCAATCGATTGTCCGCCCACGCGAACCTGCAACGCATCGGGCTGCAGCTTGGCGCCGTGGCAGTCGGGACACTCTTGAGCAATCTGATACTGCCGCAAAAAGACGCGGATGTACTGTTTGTACTTCTTGTCCTCGAGGTCCTCGAGAAACGGGAAAATCCCCTTGTACCCGCGACTCCTCGCGTGCAGGAGCTTCTGACGTGCCGCAGCCGGAAGCTTCTTCCACGGCGTGTCCATCGCGATCTCTTCACGCTTCGCAAACTCGGCCAACGCGCCGCGTTTGTTCTCGTAGCGCGGCTTGGTCCACGGATCGATCGCCCCGTCGCGCAGGCTGCGCGTGGGGTAGGGAACGATCAGTGTTTCATCATACTCGAGCGTCGCGCCAAAGCCGTTGCACCGTTTGCATGCGCCGCGCGGACTGTTGAACGAAAACAACTGCGGCGTTGGCGACGGCGCGCGCGTTCCATCATTCGCACATTCGTATCGTTCGGTGAAACGGAGTTGTGTCGTCGGTTTCGGCGTGAGCGGCGTTCGCACCGGCTCGGGAAAGAGAAAGACGCAATCGCCGTCGCCTTCACGAAATGCGGTGCCCACGGCGTCGGCGAGACGGCCGCGCGCCTCGTCCCCCACGACGAGGCGATCCACGACGACGAGCACTTGCTTGGCGAACGTGATGTCGATCGCCTCCGTCATCAAGTCGTCGAGGTGCTTGATCACCCCGTCGACGCTGACGCGCACGAACCCCTGCGCGCGCAGGTTTTCGACGACGACTTCGTGCGTCACCTCGTGCGAGAAGTGCAATGGGAAGCTGACGAAGAAGCGCGTTCCCGCCGGAAGTGCCATCACTGCGTCGGAGGCGGACTGCACTGTATCCGGACGAACTTCGCGCCCGCACACCGCGCAGTACGTGCGCCCGATGCGCGCCCACAGCAACCGCAGGTAATCGTAGATCTCGGTCGCCGTCCCAACGGTGGACCGCGACGTCTTCGTCGGATTCTTCTGCTCGATCGCGACGGCCGGCGACAACCCCTCAATGGAGTCGACGTCCGGCTTTTCCATGCGCTCGAGAAACTGCCGCGCATAGGCCGAGAGCGACTCCACGTACCGGCGCTGACCCTCGGCATAGATCGTATCGAACGCGAGGGACGACTTGCCCGATCCCGACGGGCCGGTGATCACCGTGAACGCGCGACGCGGGATCTCGAGGTCGAACCCCTTGAGATTGTGCTGCCGGGCTCCGCGGACGATGATGGCGCTCTTCACCCACGAAAAATAGCCGCGCGCACCCCCGAACAAAAACGGAAGGGGTCGCCCGCGCGCCGCCCTGTTCAGCGCTCCCGCCTGGCGAACCGTCCGACGGCCAGGAGAATCAAGGCGCCCAGCGTCGCCAGCCCAATCGACCGGAGATCGAGCTCGCCCTGATCGACCTTGCCCCAGCCGAGCTTGGCCCCGATCAACCCGCCGAGCAGCGACCCCACGATTCCGAGAACGATCGTGAAAATGCAGCCCGCAGGATCACGCCCAGGCATGATGAACTTCGCGAGCGATCCGGCAATGAGACCGAGCAGGAGCCAGTAGAGCCAGAGCGGCATGCGCGAAGGATTGAGGCGAAGCCCGTGGAAAGCCAGAGACGGAAAAAACACAGTCGCGGTTTCGCCGCCTCGTAAAAAACAAATAGCGAGCGCACCCAGTGTCCGGCCGCGCCCGCCATTCATTCCCTCCGAGCCTTCAATTATGGAAGCGTCGTTCTCCGGCCGCGCGTCGAAACGCGATACAGCCACAGGAGCACGAGCGATCCCACGATCGCGAGCAGAATGCTCCACAGCGAGAAACCGTTCAATCCCGTGCCGGTGATGGTGCCGCCGATGAATCCGCCGAGGAATGCGCCAACGATTCCGATGAGCGCCGTGACGATGATTCCGCCCGGATCATCACCGGGCATGATGGCCTTGGCGACTGCACCTGCGATCAGACCGAGTACGATCCACGCGATGATACCCATAGCCTAGCCTCCGAATAAATGAGGACGGACGTCCCACGCTGGACGAACGTCAACCCCGCTTAACGCAACGCGTGTACCAGACGTGGCCGTTGACCCCGACTGCCGATGGTGCCTCGCGATAGTTTTCCGGCATGTCCATTCAGGAAGACGATGTCATAGGCAAGGCATACGACTCGCGCCTCATGCGCCGGCTATCGGTGTACGTGCGGCCGTATCGCTGGGTCGTCGTCGCCGCCGTGGGCTGTCTCATCCTCGACGGACTGACGCAGTTGGTTGGTCCGCTCATGACGCAACGCGTTATCGACGTCGCAGTTCCTGCAGGCGACATCGGGCTGGTCGTGCGGTCGGCGCTTCTGTTCGCCGCTTCGCTCATCGTCGCGTTCGCTTGTCAGTACGGCGAAACGATGTTGACCGGCCTCCTCGGCCAACGCGTAATGCGCGATCTGCGGCGCGACATTTTCGCTCACGTGCAGCGATTGCCTGTCGTGTTCTTCGACCGGAATCCCGTGGGGCGGCTAGTGACGCGCGTGACGTCAGATGTCGAGTCGTTGAACGAATTGTTCACCGCGGGAGTGGTCGCGGGACTCGGCGATTTGTTCACGCTGTTGGCGATCAGTGCGCTCATGCTCGTCACCGATTGGCGGCTCGCGCTCGCATCGTTCGGCGTCATCCCGTTCGTGTACTGGGTCTCGCATCTCTTTCGCGCCAAGGTGCGCGACTCGTATCGCGACGTGCGCACGCGATTGGCGCGCATCAACGCATATTTGCAAGAGCGCATCACCGGAATGCGCATCGTTCAGTTGTTCGGGCGCGAGCACACCGAGGCTCAGCGTTTCGACGAGTTGAATCGCGGACATCTGCAGGCCAACCTCGATTCGATCACGTACTACGCACTGTATTTCCCGGCGATCGAAGTCCTCACGTCGATCGCGCTTGCGAGCCTGATCGTGGCGGGCGCGCATCGCGTCGAGATTGGATCGCTGACTGTCGGCACGGTCGCGGCGTTCCTGCAGCTGGTGCGCCGCTTCTTCCAGCCGCTGCAAGATCTGTCCGACAAATTCAACACGCTGCAACAAGCCATGGCCGCGTCGGAGCGGGTTTTTCGTTTGTTGGACACCTCCGCGGCGGATGTTGGGAGTGCATCGGTCCCGTCGCCCGTCAACGAGATGGATACATCTGATTCGACGGCAGCTGCCGGGGCACTTCGCCGTCGCCGCGGAGTCACCGTCGAGTTCGAGGATGTCTGGTTCGCATACGATCTCGGCCACGTGGCCCGCGATGGGGGCCAGCCTGCGTCGCCGGAGTGGGTGCTCAAGGGAGTAAGCTTTAAAGTCGAGCCTGGGCGGACGCTCGCGCTGGTCGGCCACACGGGAGCAGGGAAGACCACGATCATCAATCTCCTGCTCCGGTTCTATGACCCGCAACGAGGGCGGATCCTCATCGACGGTGTGGATGTGCGCGAGTTGCCGCTGTCGGAGCTTCGAGCGCTGATCGGGTACGTCCAGCAGGACATCTTCCTTTTCGCGGGCGACGTGTTGAGCAACATTCGATTGTCGAATCCCATTTCCGAAGCGGATGTCGCGACGGCGGCCGCTCGCGTAGGCGCCGACCGCGTGGTCGGCCGGCTTCCGCACGGATACGCGCAAGTGCTCGGTGAACGCGGCGCGTCGATCAGCGTGGGTGAGCGACAACTGCTCTCGTTTGCGCGCGCGATCGCCGCCGATCCGGCGCTGCTCGTGCTCGACGAAGCCACGAGTGCCGTGGACAGCGAGATCGAAGCGGACATCCAGCGCGCGCTCAGCGTGTTGATGCACGGGCGAACGACGATCGCCGTCGCGCATCGATTGAGTACAATTGTCGACGCCGACGAAATCCTCGTTCTGCATCACGGACAGGTGCGCGAGCGAGGGACGCACCGCGAACTTTTGGCCAAACGCGGCCTGTACGACCGCCTGTATCGATTGCAGGCTGGGGCCGCGCGCGATGCGCTCCAGGCGTCCGTATGACGCTTGCCAGCCGGAGGGGCGATGGGGTAGTTTCTGCCGGAGTAACCCCGTTGCCCGGCGCCGAGAGGCATCGCCTGCGCCGCGTTCCCCGCTTTCGGATCGTCGCGCCACGCGCATCGACATGCCGGTCATCAAGGTCAACGATCAGCAGTACACGTTGCGTCCCGGCCCGAATCGGCTGGGTAGCGGCGTCGACGCCGACGTTCACATTGGTGACAACCAGGCACTCGGCGTCCAAGCCATTGTCGAATTGGCGTTGGATCAGCAGGCGGTCATTCGCCGTCACGGCTACGACGCGGCCGTCCGCGTGAACGGCGTGAACCTGGTCGATCCCACTCCGCTCATTCACGGCGACAAAGTCGAGATCGCCGAGACGGAAGTGTTTTTTTCGGACGACACCAAGGTTGGCGCAACGTCATATGTATCGGCGGCCGACATCGCCGAATTGGCGCAGACACGGGGCGGTCCGGCGCGCGCCACTGCGGCCACCGGCGGTCGACTAGTGTCGCTGGTCGACGGAAAGGAGTACAGCATTCCGTCGGCCGGAATCACGATTGGGCGTGATGCCACCTGCACTGTCGTCGTCGCACTCAACGAAGTGTCACGCCAGCACGCCGAAGTGCTTCCCGTCGAAAAGGGGTACGAGCTTCGCGACCTCAGCGCCAACGGCGTGTTGGTCAACGGCTCGCGCGTTCAGAACACTCTGGTGTTGTCCCGCGCCGACGTCATTCGAATTGGATCGGAGGAGTTCCGGTTCTACGCGGACCTCGCCGCTACGTCGCCGTTGGCCCGGAGCGCGCCAAAGCCGAGCGATGCACCCGCCATCTCCGCGCCCGTCGCGGCTCCCGTTCGCGCGCTGCCGTCCAAGGCACCGTTGATTGCGGTGGTTGGTGCACCCGCGGATAGCCGGCCGGTCTTTGCGGTCCTCGATGTCACGAACGAGGGGCCAACGAAGGGAAGGCAATACGAAATTCGCGTTCCATTGGCCCATGTCGGGCGCGGTGCGCACAACGACATCTCGATCAATGACGACAGCGTGTCCGACACGCACGCGAAGCTGCAACGTCGCGACGACGGGTGGTACGTCGTCGACGTCGGCTCGACCAACGGGACATATGTAGCCGGCCAGCGGGTGAACGGTGAGCAAAAGCTGGATGGCGCGCCGGACCTGCGTTTTGGCGGCGTGAAGACCATCTTTCACGAGCGGGGCGCAGCAGCCGATACTAGTAAAGGAACGCGGGCGATCGCGCAGTTCGAGCGTCCGCGGCTCAACCCGACCGTGGCGACCGCAGCGGTTCTCCCGCTCGCGCGCGTCTCGGCGTTACCGCCTGAGCCGTCCCCGCGTCGTGGTCGGGGTCGAGGTCGTGGCATGTCGGGCTGGGTGTGGATTGGGGGCGTCGTGGTGTTCGCCATCGTGGCGGTTGCCGCTTTCTTTTTGCTGAATCGCTAATGGTGCGTTTGCTACACGCCGCTCGGACTGATGTCGGCATGATCAGATCCGGGAACGAAGACAACTTCGCGGTGAACGCTCCGGCATCCGGCGACCGCGGGCTCTTCATCGTCGCCGACGGTATGGGCGGGCACGCGGCCGGCGAGGTCGCGAGCGAGATGGCGGTGCAAGTCATCGAGCTCGAGTTGTCAGGCGTCAAAGATCTGGATGACCGCGCGACGGCCGACCGGGTCGCGGAGGCGCTGCGCAAGGCGAATCGGAACATCCACGACCGAACGATCACTGAGGTCGACAAGCAGGGCATGGGCACCACGGCGTCAGTGCTGTTGCTGTCGACGCATAAATACATGATCGGGCAGGTCGGCGATTCCCGCGTCTATTTGCTGCGCGACGGCGCCCTACAGCAGATCACGAAGGACCATTCGTACGTCCAGGAACAGGTGGACGCCGGATTCCTTACGCCGGAGCAGGCGCGCTACCATCCGTACAGCAACGTGATCACGCGTTGCGTGGGCGCGAGCCCCGACGTCATCCCCGACATCTACGAAGGCGAAGTTCGCGTCGGCGACCTCTTCCTCGTCGCGAGCGATGGTCTCACCGGAATGGTGGACGACCGCCGCCTTCAAATGCTGCTCATGTCGCGCGCCGAGCCTGATCGGAAGGTTCATGCGTTGATTTCCGAGGCGAACGGTCGCGGAGGTCTCGACAACATCACCGCCATCGTGGTGCAGGTCGCCCCAGACGATGATGGGTCGAGCAACGCGCGCACGCAGGAGATGCCTCCAGCTCGATAGGACCGGTCGGCGGCACACACGCAGAATGATCGAGGGCGGTCGTCGGGAAAATCCCCAACGACCGCCTTTCTGTTGCGTACTCATACAGGGTCTTCCGTCCCGCGTCGCTCTGCTGCAAATCTTGTAGCGGCGGCTAGCACTCGCTGGCATCAGCTAGCGGTACGGATTGTCTGTCGCTCCGATCCATCCTCCCCACACACTCCTCCTTGCCGGGAGAGTTTGCATGCGTACTCCGTTCTCAATCGGCCGCGCGCTCCTCGTCGCCGCTGGACTCGTCACATTTGCCGCCCCTCCGGGCGCTGCGCAGGAGCGCGCGAACAAGGCCAATTGGGAGCTTGCCGATAATTTTTCGGCAGCGAACCTGCGCTCGCGGCTTTACACGAATTCGGTGAATCCTCACTGGCTCGGCCAGAGCGACTCGCTTTGCTACGACTGGAAGGATCACAGCGGCTCGACCTTCTTCCTGGTCGTACCAACGACGAAGACGAAGAAGCCGTTGTTCGATCAAGTGAAGATGGCTTCCCAGCTTTCGGATCTCAGTCACCACGCGCACGACGCGCAAAATCTGCCGTTCACGTCGATCACCTTCTCCAAGGATCGAAAGACGTTCACGTTCAACGCGGATAGCTCGAAGTGGGAGTGGGACGTCTCGACGGAAATGCTCAAGCGCCTTGGACCGGCGGCACCAGCCGGTGGTGCCGGACGCGGTGGACGCGGCGGTCGCGGTAATGGCGGTGGCGTCACCGACGGACCGCCGGCGGCTCCGCCCGACACGGTGAACACCTGCGGCGGCAACGCCGGCGGGGGTCGCGCAGGCGGTGGCGGCGGCGGTGGCCCCGGCGGTGGACGCGGCGGCGACTTCCGGAACTACTCGCCCGACAGCACGATGTTCGCCTTCTCGCGCGAGCACAATCTCTTTCTGGTGAAGGTCGCCACCAAGGACACCGTCAAGCTCACCACCGACGGTGTGAAGAACTACAGCTTTGGCGCGCGCGACACGGTGCAGGACCGTCAGCAGCAGGAACTGAACAACCAGCAGCAGCAGCAAGACGACCAAGGTGGCGGTGGTGGTGGCGGAGGCGGAGACAACAGCCGCGACCCTCGCGTTCGCGCCAACGTGACCTGGTCGCCCGACTCCAAGGGGTTCGCCGTCACGCGCATGGACAATCGCAAAGTCGGTGAGCTGTATCTCGTGAACAACTTGGCCAGCCCACGTCCGACGTTGATGTCGTACACGTACGCGATGCCTGGTGAAGAGAATGTCGGGCAGGAAGAACTGTGGGTCTACGGTGTCGGCGACACCAAGCTCACGGCGATCAACGCGAAGCACTGGAAGGATCAGCGGCTTTACGACATTCACTGGAATGTATCGGCGTCCAAACTGCGCATGGTGCGGCGCGACCGCACGCAGCGACACTTCGAGTTGATCGAAGTCGACATTCCGAGCAAGGCGATCACGTCGCTCTTGAGCGAGAACATCGAGAACAACTCGAGTGAGCGGCAGAACATTCGCTATGTGAAGAAGGGTGGGGACATGCTCTGGTGGTCGGAGCGCACGGGTTGGGGCCACTACTACCTCTACGACAACACCGGGCACCTCAAGCGCGCGTTGACCACCGGTGCATGGCGCGCCGAGCGTATCGTCGACGTCGATTCGGTGAAGGGTGTGCTGTACTTCAGCGCGGTCGGTCGCGAGCCGGGCGAGAATCCGTATTACTCGCACCTCTACCGCGTCAGTCTCGACGGAACCGGGTTCGCGCTGCTCGACAACGGCGAAGCCACGCACGACTCTCGCGTCGCGCCGAACAAGAAGTGGATCGTCGACAACTATTCACGGACCGATCTCGTTCCCAAGGCCGTGCTTCGCGACGCGACCGGAAAGATCGTGATGGATCTCGAAACGATGGACGTGTCGCGCCTCAAAGAACTCGGCTGGAAGCCCGCGGAAACTTTCGTGACGAAAGCGGCCGACGGGGTGACCGACATCTACGGCAATCTGTGGAAGCCGTTCGATTTCGATTCGACCAAGAAGTACCCGATCATCGCTCACGTGTATCCGGGTCCGCAGACCGAAGGCGTGACGTACAACTTCTCGCCGTCCGCCGTCCCGCAGCAGCTGGCGCAGCTCGGCTTCATCGTCATTCAACTTGGCAATCGCGGCGGCAGCCCGCAGCGGTCGCAGGAATATCAGGGATACGGATACTTCAATCTGCGCGACTACGCGCTCGCGGATAAGAAAGCCGGTATCGAGCAACTCGCCGCGCGCCACAAGTGGATCGACATCGATCGTGTCGGCATCTACGGACATTCGGGCGGCGGTTTCCTCACCGCGGCGGCGATGCTCCTCCCGCCGTACAACGACTTCTTTAAAGTCGGCGTGAGCGAATCGGGGAACCACGACAACAACATCTACAACCAGAACTGGAGCGAGCAGTACCACGGCCTCAAGGTGATCGCCAAGAAGGACGACAAGACCAAAAAGGCCGCGGCGAACGATGGCGGCGCCGCCGAGCCGGATGAAATGGCCGACTCGAGCTTCCAGATCCACATACCAACTACGGTGGATCTCGCGGCGAATCTCAAGGGCAACCTGCTGCTCGAGACGGGTGACATGGACAACAACGTCCACCCGGCCAACACGATTCGGTTAGTGAACGCGCTGATCAAGGCGAACAAGCGCTTCGATTACATGGTGCTGCCGGGCAAGCCGCACGGCTACGGCGACATGGCGCCGTACACGAACCACCTGATGTTCGAGTACTTCTCGGAGCACCTGCTCGGGGACTACTACCGGAAGGACGCGATCATAAAAAAGTAGGCGGACGGCAAACGACGCGAACAAAAAAACCAAGAACTGCAATGCTGAGAGCTGATAGCAACTCAGCCTTGCAGTTCTTAGTTTTCTATAGCAGCGTCGCGCCAGCCGTAACCGACGATCGAATATCTTCCGCCGTCCTCGACACCAACGCCAGAACTGACTCGCGCGGGATCGCCCTCCGTTCGCGCGTGTACACGCGCAGCCAGCGCGCCGACCGATAGAACTCTTCTGACAACTTGGGCAGGTTGATCGCCCCCTCCCACCCGGCGGCGGTGAGCCGGCGCACTTCGCCGTACGGGCGCTGCACGAGAAGATCGAGCCCGAGCATCTGCGTCTTGACCGGATAGTCCAGCAACAATTCTCCGGGCTCGAGTCCCAACTCGGCGGCGAGCGCATTCTCCACCGCGATCGTCAACGTCCGGTCGTCGGCGATCCATTCGCCCACGTCCGGCGCGAGTTGCGCGGCCGGCGCCTCGAACGCGCGCTTGTACAATCGTCGCTCTCGCAGCGCGCGAAGCAACGGACTCGGCGCGCGCTGATCGAGGTTGTGGAGCAGTCCTTCGTCGGTGTATGCCGCGAGGGCGCGCGCGTCGAGAGCGCCGGCGTCCAGTGCATCGGCGACCAACCGCTTGTACATGGCCGTCGCGCTGCGCACCGCGTGATGCCAGTACACGTTGCGGTACATCTGATACTTGGCGAAGAGCAGGGACTCGAGCGCCGAGAGTCCCTTCTCGATCATGCCGACCTGCGGCAGATCTGTCTCCGGATCTCGCAACAAGGTGAGCGCGTTGATCAGACGGTCGACGTCGATTTCGCCGTAACTCACGCCGCACATGAACGCGTCTCGGCGAAGATAGTCGAGCTTGTCGAGGTCGATCGATCCCGAGATCAAGCCCTGCAGCGGGCTCGTGCTGTCGCCGCGAATGAGCGTGATGATTTGGTCGGGCGCGTTGGCGCCGAGCTCGCGACGGAGGATTTCGGCGACCTCGCCGTCGCAGATCAGCGGACGCGCAACTTCCTCGTGATGGAGCGCGCCGATTTCCTCGAGCGCGTGAGAGAAGGGGTAATGTCCGATGTCGTGCAGCAGCGCCGCGATGCGAACGAGCATGCACTCGTCGCGGCCGATCGCGCTGAAGTCGTCCTGCTCCTCGAACAGCGTCAACGTCCGCCGGGCGAGGTGGTAGGTGCCGAGCGCGTGCTCGAAACGCGAGTGCGTGGCGCCCGGATAGACGAGAAACGCGAGCCCGAGCTGGCGAACGAAACGGAGGCGTTGGAACGCCGGCGTATCGATCAGCTCGAAGCTGAGCGGATCGAGCCGGATGTTGTTCCAGAGCGGGTCGCGAATGATCTCGACGGACATTGTGTAGGGCGTAGGACTCATGCGCCGCCGTATGTAACGCCGAGGCGCTGTGCGCCGTATGATAGCTGGGTCGGCGGTCGATTGTCGGACCGAAAACCGGAGTCGGAAACCTCATCGTTGCCAGAGCCGTAGGGGGTAGCATGCTGACACCCACCCTGTTCCAGCAGCCGACGCCCACCATTCCGCGCCCTCCGTCCGCTCCGGGCCCGGTAACCGGCGGCGTTTCCACCCCTGGCGTACCCGCCGTTGTCGACGAGTTCGCGGCGATCCAATCGCTCGCCGAACAAGTCGCCGCCCTGCGGGCGCAACAGCGTGTTCTGGTGACTCAGACGCACTCGCGTGATCCTGGCGTGGCGATGTCGGCGCAAACTGCACTCCCGGCCGTCGAGTCGCAGCTCGCCAAGGCGACCATTGACCTCGCGGTGCTTCGGGCGAGGCAGAGCGCCCGCCAGGGTCGTCCGGGCACATCCGACTTCTTCCAGCCGCCGGACCGCTCCAGACCCAACGCCGATCAGATCACGTTCATGGGCGTGACGTTCATGCTCGCGGTGATGATGCCGATCTCGATCGCCATCTCTCGGCGAATTTTTCGCCGTGCGTCCGGCAAGTCAGTGGGCCTTCCGCCGGACGTGATCTCGCCGCGCCTGGATCGGCTGGAGCAAGCGGTGGACGCCGTTGCCATCGAAGTGGAGCGGATTTCCGAAGGGCAGCGGTTCGTGACCAAGGTGCTCGTCGAACGGCCGGTCGCCGCGCGTCCTGCTGCGATGCCGGAAGCGCACGATTCCTCAGGTCTCGCGGCGCCGTCACCTATGAAGAACGCCGCCGCCGAGCCGAAGCCGTTTCTGGCGCTTGGCGCAGGTCCGATTGAGCCGATTCGAGTGGCGGAGCGCCAGACCGTTCGGCAATCCGTCACGCCACACTAGTCTACTGAGTCAGAAATTCATTGCAATAACAAAGGAGAAGTTGTATATTGCGACCTCCCGCCAGGAGATCGCATGCCCCGGGGTCGTCCCCTCGTTGCGCTGACCGTGCCGGACGCC
>Ga0193753_10003229_pt1 | contig 12210 bp, 15 predicted proteins | sample H1c2metaG_FD_144925 | JGI IMG/M metagenome (GOLD analysis project Ga0193753, IMG submission 144925) | Soil microbial communities from a riparian zone of the East river system, Colorado, United States - H1c2 | ecosystem: Environmental > Terrestrial > Soil > Riparian zone | place: USA: East... | reverse complement strand
CGATTCGCGCTTGGTCACGAAGCCGACGTTGCAGGACACCGAGACGCAGCTCTCGCAGGCCACGGGTGACGTCGCTCTCGGTTTCGACCGATGGGCGTGCAACTACACCATCGAGAACAAGCGCGAATCGAACGGCCCGTCACAGGAGCTCGGCTTCGTCTCCTGCACGCTCGGTGGCGCCGCCCAGGCAGTCGAGACGATGGTCCTCTGCATGGAGAGCGACAACAGGCCCTCCGACTGTGGCACCGGAGTCTTGCGTATCTCGGACGACGCGGGCCAGCTTCACCAGCTCGAGCTGAGCTGCCGCAGCGCCTCGAGCGACTGCGGGCAGCGGCCGACGGTCACGGAGGGCCTCGCTTCGGGTGCGGCGCCTTCCGCAGCGAGTGGTTCCTCGACCGGCTCCGCACGAGCCAGACTGACGAGCACCGGCCCCATGGGGCATTTCCAGTGGCGTGTCGCGGTGGATGATGCGAAAGGCGGCTCGTCGGCGAGGCAACTCTCGAACCGCCGTGGCGACATCGAAGCCAAGCTCAATGGGTGGCGGTGCTCCTACTCCATCGCGCAGCAGACGGACGTGAACTATCCCGAGCTCGAGCTCGGCTACACCACCTGCAAGTCGAAGACCTCCTCGGACATGGTGGAGACGGTCTTGCTGTGCGCCGAGAACCCGCAGCGGCCATCCGCGTGCAACATGGGCAGCCTTCGCCTGGGCGCCGACGGGGGTGGCGTCGACAGCATCACGATGAGCTGCAGAAACCCCAACAACCCGTGCTGGTAGGCGAGTAGCGGCCCTCCGAAAGAAGGGCCGAGGCCTCGCTCGCACCCGAGGTCGTTCGGTCAATACTCCGACGAGTTTCGTCGATCGTGACGGAAGCGCCTGGCGCACCGTCTTTCCGGATCGAGGAGATGATCGGCGGCGCCCACAGCCTGGATCGCTCGGTCTCGAGCCGCGCATGCAGGGGACCTCGGCGGGCAACCGTCGAAGAACGACGCGAGCGTTCGCGGCCGCAGACGCGGCACTCGGCGCGAGCTTCCGCGATCAGGAGGATCGATGGGTGACAGGTCATCGCCGATGTGCAGCTGCTGTGAATGCGCAGAATCCTGCGCGATCGTCCACTCGGTTGCCGCGCGTGTCGCGCCGAACCCAACGTGGTCGTCGCCCGAACCGGCGTGGCAGTCTGCCGATCCAGAGGAGTCGGCGAGCACGTACGAGAGTGAGGGGGACGACGTCGCCGAAGAGAGCGACACCCAGGATGCGTCCTCGACGGCGGCCGACGGGGACCAGGCCGTTTCCTGGGTATCCGCCGTACCAGCGTCGTGCCACGTCGCTCGGTTCTACGCACCGGCGCGAGCCCGTCGCGGCAAGAGCTCCAGCCGATGAGCAGCCAGCCCTCCGCGGCGGGCGGGGCGCCCGCGTTCGACTCGCCATCCCGCTACGGGCGTCGAGGATCGAGCTCGACTCCTGATCCACGACCGCGGGGTTCCTCGGCGGTGAACCGAGCCGCCTTCCTGACGAGCCTGACGACCGCCGCGAGCCTGACCATCGTCGCGTGCGGCAACTCGGCCGCGCCCACGCCGCCAGCGGCCACGGCAACCGCCACGACGCCCGCCGAGGCCGCGGCGACACCGGGCAGCCCGACCGCAAGCCTCGAGCCGGGCGCCCCGGAGCCTGCCGCGACGCCGGCCGCGGCGTCGAGCGAGGGCGCATCCCGCGCCGCTTCGTGCGCGAAGGACACCGACTGTGCGTGGGACGATCCGTGCCTTCCGAAGCGCTGCGTCGCGGCGGCCTCCGCCCCGCCGCCGACGACGTGCGACAAGAGCATCCCGCCGGATGGGACCTGTGTCTGCTTCGATCGCCAGTGCGCCTACCGCCCGGCTGCCAAGCGCTCGCCGGTGTCCGTCGAGGCAGCGTGCACGTCGCCGCCGGGCTGCCTCATGGACGTCGCAGCCGGCACGTGCGCACCGGGCGACGATCCGGACATCCGTCCGCCGGGCCAGCCGGGACCCCGCTGCGGCTGCGACAGCCGCGAGCCGCGCCGCTGCCACTACGTCTGGGTCGATCCGGTCCCGTGCGCGTCCGACGAGGACTGCTGGGTGAGCGACGGGGGCTCGCCCATCGCCAGACCCAAGAAGCTGCGCCGCAAGCGCTTCCGCCCGTGCAAGGACGGCGAGAACGTACCGGTCTGCGACAGCGGCACCTGCGTCCTCCGGGGCGCGGCCTGCTGACGGCGCGGAGGTCGCCGGCCGGCTGGCCGGGATGAAGGTCGGTGTGACGGAGGGGAAACGGCCAGGCGTTCAGCCGGCTCGCGTCGTGACCCTGCAGGCGTGGCCCAGGACCCGATCGCCGTCGACGGTGCTGGTCGGTGTCGGCTGCCAGCCCGCGGCGAGGCGCACATCGAGCAGCTCATCCGCCGTCGGCCTGCGGTCCCACACGGAGACGGCGCTCAGCCCGCCCAGTCAGGTGGTGTCCAAGACGAGGTAGCGGCCGGCCCACTCGATCACGACGTCGTGAGTGAACTCATCCTGCACCACCACCTCGGCCACCTCGCACGGAGGCGATTGCGAGAAGCCCCAGCGCAGGACCTCCTGCAGCGATCCAAAGGACCCGACCTGCCGCGTCAGATTGCGCAGCGCCTCCGGCGTCATCCCCGCGTGGTCCGTCACATCCATGCCAGCCACCTCATGCTAGCAGAGGCCACCACGTCGCCGCCGCGGGCCGAAACATGGCTTGGCCGGCCCCTTCACGGCGGTGAGCTTCTCCTGGTCGACCCGGCGCGGGAATGAATACAGCGGCAGCGAGTCGCGTCTTCGCGCCGCCGCCATCGTCGGGCGACGCGAGCGGCGCATCTCAGAACCAGGTCCACATGGCGTCCATGGTCGCCTTGGTCTTGAGCGTGGCCGCGTCGGGGCGGACGAAGTCGCCGAGCTTGAGCGGGACCAGGAAGCAGCGATTGGCCGGCATCTGGCCGCCGCTCACCTTCTCGAGGTTCTCGCTCGCCCGCTGCTCGAAGTTGTCGATGGTCAGCCCGCCCTCCCAGTGAGACAGGAGGTCGTCGCGGATCTGGGCGACCTTGTCGCCATCGTCGATCATCGCGGTGATCTCGCCGTCGTACTCCATGCTTCGGTAGGTCCAGTTCGACGAGCCGACCAGCGCATACCGGTCGTCGAACAGCGCCAGCTTGCTGTGGGGGTAGGGCCACTGGGGCGCGCCGTTGAACGCGGTCGTGGTGCGCGGCCCGTACATGAAGTGGCGGTTGCGGATGTCCGCCACCTCCGTGAGGAGGGCGGTCTGCGCCTGGCCGTGGCCGTCGGTCCAGCCCAGGCGCCATCCGAGCGACGATTTCTGGACGCCCAGGTTGGTGACGGCCTCGCCGTTGACGCTCCGGGCGCTGGGTGGGCGCAAGGTGAACGACTCGTCGTTCGTCAGGTCGTCCTGGTTGCGCTCGATGCGCAGCTGCTTGAATCGGCTCACGGCGAGCAGGATGAACGTGTAGTACTGAAGATACGACCACAGCGTGTCCGTGCTGTAGAGGGGGCTCGAGGGGTGGTGGATGACCACCATCACCTTGAGGGCCTTGTCGGCGGCCATCCTGGCCGCCAGCGCATCGATGATCTCCGGATCCGTGAACGCGTAGTTCTCGAAGTAGATGTAGTCCTTCGCGGCCTGGATCCGCTCGATGACCAGGGCGCGGATGTCCTTCTCCGCCGGCCGCGCCTCCGCGTTGGTGGTCGCGATCGTCACCCTGCGGTTGGGCGCCTTGCTACGGGCCTTCTTGTCGAGTTGCTGATCGTCGAGCGTGGCGGGCAAGGTGTCGGCGCTCCAGGGCAGGTAGTACTGCTTGTTCCAGCGCCGCAGCCACTCTCTCTGGATGGCGTGGGCGGCCGGTCCTCGCAGCAGCACGGCGGTGTCGTGCCAGTGCTCGCCGGCCTGCCCGTGCGCCGGTTCGGCCGAGTACTTGTCGTTGATGTTGAAGCCGCCCACCAGGGCGGACAGCCTCCGGTTCGTCGAGCAGACGACGAACTTCTGATGATTGGACGTTCCGACGCTGAGATAGCCGGGCCGGTAGCTCTCGAGGTACGCGCCCGTGTTCGGATGCCGGGTGCACCACATCCGGATCTCGTCGGCGTAGACCTTGCTGCCCCCACCGAAGCGAAGGAAGCCGGCGCCGAGCGGCTCGGCGAGGTAGTTGAGCGTCACCACCTTCAACCCCATCCACAGCGCGGTCCGGGCCGGCTCCACGATCGGGTTGCTGCCGTTCCACAGGACGAACCGCACGCGGTGCCCCTTCTTCGCGATCTTCGCCAGCAGGGCGTCGAGCGTGGTGGGCGCCATCGTGCGATCGCCGACCCTTACCGCGGGCAGCGGCGTCTTGAGCTTGCACAGCCACATCGCGATGAGCACGTAGCTGTTCTCGAGCTTGCCGTCGGCCTCGAGCACGGCCGCCAGCTCGCGATGGAGCTCCTCGAAGAACCCCTTGTCGAGGATGAACGTCACCGCGTTGTGAGTGCTGGTGTCCTTCATGACGCGGCCCCGGGCGCGAGGCGATGGGCAGCGAGAATCATCCGGGAGATGTTGGCGTGTCCTTCGCGCGTGGACAGAGGACGGGACGTCCTAGCCCGGTCATTGGAGGCACCCGCCCCGTCAGCCGCCGATCGACCCGCTGAGGGTCGCCTTTGCGATCGACTCGCAGCCGGCGGTGCAGCGCGCATCGGCGAGCAGCGCGCGCAACAGATCCTCGGCCTCGGCGTGCTGGCCCCGTCGTCCCAGCACGAGCGCCTTGTTGATGACGAGCATGCCGTAGGTCTCGTCATCGGGTGTCGCGGCCAGTCCGCGCTCGAGCGCGGCGAGCCGCTCGCCATCGTCGTCGAGGAGCAGGGCGAGGCTCTTCCAGGCGGGCGCGAACCCCGGGAACCGCGCCGTGATGTCGCCCAGCATCGCCAGCCGTCGGTCCGGAGGCTCCCACTCCAGCAGCGCGAACGCCTTGCTGAAGCCGTCGAACAGCTCGCCGCGCCGCTCGCGCCGGATGGTGTCGAGCGCCGTCTTGGCGGTGAAGAAGCCGCGTGGCGCGAGCGCGTCGACCGTCGCGTACCACCGCTCGGCCTCCTCGACGTGATCATGCAATAGATACGTGACGGCCATGTCGTAAGGCGGATAGGGCCAGTCGGGGGCGAGCAGGCGCGCCTGGTTGAACAGGTCGAGCGCCCGCACCGGGTCGCCGTTGCTCCCGGCCTCGCGACCCTGCTCGTGCAGCTGTTGCGCCTCGTCCGGGATGCTGTCGCTCATCCGGGCGATTCTCCCACCGTGCGCGTCTTGATCGAAGGCGCGCTTCCGCCCGTGCAAGGACGGCGAGAACGTACCGTTCTGCGAGAGCGGGCGCCTGCATCCTCCGGGGCGCGGCCTGCTGACTGTTGCCGACGTGGCCATGACCCTCCCATCGTGGCGGGCGCTCACCATGCTGCCTCCCGCGCTAGAATCGCGGCGCGATGCGGTTCACGTGATGGCGATCCCCATCGCCCGCCTGCGGGCCGAACTAACTCCTCGATGACCCAACGCGCGCGGTAGCAGTCGACCGCGAAGGCGATCGCATCGCCGGTATCGACGGGGAGACTCGTGAGCAAGAACCACTCGACAGCTGGCTGGCCGAAGGCGCTTCCCCACCCTCGCACGCACGGCCTCCCAGTCGAAGCGCTGCAGGACCAGCGTCGCGGTCACGAACGTGCCCGGTTCGACCCGGGAGAGAACGGACGCAGAGCGCACGACGAAGGAGAAGACTTCACCCCCGCCGCGGCCGACTTCGCCGATCGACAGCTGCACCGGAACTTCGAAGTCCTCAGGGTCCTCAGGGACGCCCCCGTCGGGCGGGTTGAGATCGACGCTCCACGCTGTCTGGACTTCTAGCTGCATCAATCACGCCCGACGTCCGGCTAACGATACTGCCGTTCAGCGGCGGGTGCGAGAGGGAGCGCAGCGACCGACGCGCCCGTCCGACTGCAACGGCGGGTTAGCCGGCACCTCGCACCGGACTCAATCGAGCTGCGTCCATCCTTCCGGCGGAGCATCCGTACCCCTCAGCACATTCAGGGCAATCGCCTCAAGTTGAGCGGGATCCGGAACGGTTTTCACCCAGTGGTTGCGCCCGTGCCACGTCACCCTGGCCTCCCATCCGGTCTCGCACGGATGCAAAAAGACACTTCTGGCGAGAATCGTCAGTCCATCGGCAACGCCTTCTGCGACGTATGCCATCACTCCGCATGGCGAGAAGAAGGGGCGAGACCTCGCAACAAAACCGCTCCTCTGGAGCGTCGCCGCAAGAGCCAGCATGGTCGCGGCGTCACCTTCGGTGCAATCGCGCATCTGTCCGGCTAACGCCCAGCATCAGCGGCGGCGCGTAGCGCCGTCCGCTGCATGCTGTTGTTAGCCCGCGCCCCGCTAGAACGGGATGTCATCGCCGCTCTCCGGTGATGACCGGCGATCCCGATTGAGGGTGAGGCTGCCTCGGTTTTCATGGAGCCAAGTCATACCCTTCGGCATAACTCTGTACGCCTTGAACTCTTCGCCGTTGTAGTCACGATCGATAAACGTCTCGAGCATTCCTCTGTCCAGCAGCGTCTTCAGGCCAAGAGTGGTCGCAATCTTCGTGAAGCCCGCGCTTTCCATCGCGTTGCGTATTCGAAACGCAGACAACCCGTCGTCAGGATCGTCGATCTCCTCTGCGACTGATACGAGCGTAGCCACCTGATGCTGCTCCAATCCTTCGAGCGTCGCCACCGACTGGAGTTGGACGTTCTCTAGTCGTTCACGTCGCTTCAGAATTGCTTCGATCCGCGCCCGGATCTTCTGCTGTAGCGCCTCGAAATCCCGAGGCGCCTCGGACGAGTACTTGATGATCGATCTGTGCTGCACGTCGAAGGGGAACGGAGTCTTGCGCTCATCTGAACAGATGAGGACGACTTCTCGACGCGCCGCAATCGCGTAGCCAAGCTCGAACCACACGTTCGGGTTGTCGGTTGAGATGTCGGCCAAGCAGACAGCTGCTGCTTCGATACCAGCTTGGATGTCATCGATGGGAACGCTGACGCTTGGATCACGGTCGACTCGGTACGACTCCAAGCCTGTGGACCGGACAGCGGGCGCAATTACGTCCTCGTACCGCTTGTCGAACCTACCGCCGTCAAAGGGTTGGATCACGAAGCACGTTTCCATCATGTCTCCTTGGACAACTCCAAGCGGCCTAACACCTGAGTTAAGCTGCGCCGCGAAGCGGCGCAGGCTTGGACGAATCGTTAGGGCCCATCCCGCGATAGCCCGAGCGCGGCCCGGGTATACTCAGCCGTGTCATCGGACATGACCGACATAGACCTACCGTGGCACCACCATGCGACGTAGTCCGGGATGTATACCCATGACGGCGGTAGAGTTGGCGGTCCAGCGCTCTTGGTGAACCAAGTGCTCTTTCCCTCGACGAGATGGCACAGGGCAATTCCGTGCTCATCTGCATACTGGATAGCACCTGACTGAAATCCAGCTGTTGAAAAGATCATGCCCTTCTGGGCACCTAATGATTGAAGGCGAGCTTGCAGGACCTGCACATCTTTTCGCTCGATCTTCCGCTTGTGATGTTTGCATTCAATCAGTACGAGAAAATTGGCGCCTAGCGCTTGAAACCGCGCAGTGACATCGATTTCGTACTCGCCGTCCGAAGCCGTGAGCCGTTCCAAGTGCTTCGAATCGTACTCAACAAGCCCGTCGGCTGCCGCATCGATAATGCCTTTGACAGCGAGCTCGAACTGCCGCGGGGTCAGCTCTACCGGATCTTCGAACTGCGGCATATGGGCCCTAACGCCAGAATTAAGCCTTGCCGCGAAGCGGCATCGGCTTGAATGATTGACTAGGTTGCGCACCCAGGTAGCTGCCGTGGAACTCGAAGTGACCACTAACGCCGTGGGGGCCAATCCAGCCACTTTTCAGCAACGCCATGAGCGCTTTTCCATAGGCACGCATGAGTTCCAAATAGCTTGCCCATAGCGCGGGTGGCAAGTTTTGCTCAGCCTCGGTCTCCGTAGCGCTAAGGGCGCAAGGATAACGCGCCCAAGATTCCAGGCCGTGCTCAAATCGCGAGAGGATGGCTGGGCCGCGCTTTTGCCAAGGAATAAGGGTGGATTGTTGGGACAGAGCGACGAGCTTGTGAGACCGAAGCGGGCGAGCAAGTGCGCCGTTAGAAACCCAATGGGGGTTCTCGTACACCAGAAACGCCTTGATGGCGTTCTCCAAAGCGAAACCCGCCAGGAGGAAAGTGGAGCGGCTGCTGCTTGGCCACTCACCCAAGATGATGCCCGAGCCATCCATTTGTGTGGTTTTCCCGGCGGGGAAATGGCGATAAAGCGATATTGACTGCTCGTAGAGGTTGTCCGCAACCAACATCCAGCTGTGCGGGTGCGAGGCCTGGGCAAATTCACGAGCAGCCAAAAATGTCTCCTAGCAATCTAACGTACCGGCGTTCTGAGCCGAATGCCAGACCGAGCGAAGCGAGGGAGGGCAGTCATCCGCAGCAACGCCTTGTTAGCCAGCACTGCCTACCTCTGGCACCTCTAGGACGGCGTCATCGGCGTCACCTTGAAAAATGTTGAGTGGATGGTTGGGCCAAAGAACTGTCTCGGGCCAATCCGACGGGAGCGGGGCCCTCGCCTCGCCGGGGCAGACGCTCTCCCTCGCGATCTCGAGAAATTTGGCGGCCGCGTCTGCGACGACATCCGCGGTCGCAATCGCGGGGATGACCAGCCCGACGTCGCGATTCGACAGGACCAAGACATGAATAACGATTCGCTCGAATAGCGAAGCGCGCTTGAGAAATGAATTGATATCAAGGCTGGAGCCGCTCGGCGCCGAGAGAGACACGCGATAGAGCAGCCCCACCGGGTTTTCACGAGTGAACCGAGCGTGAGAATGGATTGCAAGACTGGCGTGCGCGCGCGGCCGGGATCGGTGCGGCTCTGGTGCGTACAGCCAGCCCTTCGGGCCATGCAGCTCGATTCCGTACCCAACGCGCTCCCAGGCGTCGGTGAGGATGTTGGTAACGTCGTCCTGATCGGCGTCGCGCAGTCCGCACTCGCGATTGTAGCGCGCGCAGAAGCGCCGGATGCCGGGCTGGATGTCACGAAGCAGCAGTGACGCGCGTGCCTCGTCGTTGGCGTGTGGTTCACGAAAGTGCGCGACCCGGTTGCGGATGGCCTGCAACTCCTCCATTCGCACAAGCACATTCTGCCGCGGGGGAAGGTACGGCTCGAACATTCCGAAGTTCTGCTCGTCGATGATGACGGACCAGAGCTCCCCGAACGTGAGATAGGAGATCGCCGCCAGGTGCGACGTCGCCATGTGGTGCAGTCGCTTGTCCGACCCTTGCGATTTGGGGGGCCAGTTGCGGCATTTCGCCCGGAGCGGAGCCTCCCAGTCTTGCCTGGCGGCTCGCAGCTCGACGGCGACCATGAGGCGCAGCCAAGACTCCAGCTGCCAAGCGAGCCGGAAGATTCGCACAGCTGCGGACGGCACGGCCTCGTACGGCAGACGGTTGAGGTCTCGTTCCAGCATGGCCCCTGCCTGGCTAACGGATCAGGGCTTCAGCGGCGGGCGAAGCCCGTCCGCTGCAAGCCCCAGTTGGGCAGCCCCTTGCCGTTGCCCCGCCGCGGTCGCCTGCACGCGGGCATCAAGGTAGGCGAGGAGCGAGCGGCCGATGTTCAAGACCAGCATCGCTTCTGGCGGATCGAGAAGCTCGTCATTCGGGTGTGCGAGGCTCGCGTGGTTGCGTACGGGATCGAATGCATCGAGCACTGCCGACACGCTGCGGAGAATCTTCAGAATCTCCCCGGAACGAGCGCCTGAAGCCTGAAAGGCCGGATGCGATTGCTTCAGCTTGCTAAAGCAAGACGCAAGCGTCGAGTCGTCGGCGCAAGCAATGCCCGCGACTTGGCAGAGCTCTCGCAGGTATCCGTGCATCGCGGTATGGACGCGGTCGACCGCACTTACCGCACCGCCAGACTTCAACAGGGCCTCGGCGTCCGCAAGAGCACGCCGAACGGTCTCCGTCGTGGAGCGGGGATCCGGGCTTGCGACGGGATGCCCGTCGAGCTTGGCGGCCGTCGCAAGGATCCAGAGACGCACGTCCTCTGTACGCGTTGCGGGCGCACCCGGCTCATCGACGCGAAAGCGATCCACAACGCCGCGCAGGATCCTCGCCTGGTCGGCCGGGCTCGCGGCCTTGAGGATCTCGATGAAGCGCTCGCGCGTTGTGCCCGGATAGGCGGTCGGATCGATGTCCAGGTCGCAATACTCCGGATAGAACGACGCATGGGTTGAGTACGAGAAGTTGCCGAGATATCCAGAGCTCACTCCGATGTACCGGTTGACCACCTTCGCGATGTCGCCTGATGTAAGTCGATTCATCGTGTGCGCGCTCGCGCCTGCGGACTGCCCAACGACCTGTCGTTCAGCGGCGAACAACCGAGGGAGCGAAGCGACCGAGGTGTTCGGCCGCCTGCAACGACTGGTTAGACGCCATCGTCGCCCTCCTCCCCGTAGAAGTACAAGTCGAACCCAAGGATCCCTCCAAGAATGGACACTGCCGCGATAGTCGCGGGTTCCAAGTCGAAGCCGCGATTCCAACCGCCCGTGTGAATCCCAACCCTCACGGATATCTGATAGCGGTCTGACAGCGGCCGCCAAAAGGCTGGCTCCGATGGAAACCGATCGAGAAGAAGGCGAATCAAGTCGTTTGGTCCCTGGGGCGCCTTGCCCTCCACGGTCAGTAGCCAGGCGCCGGTTCGAAACGGCGGGGAACTTTCGGTCTTTCTGTCGCCCTTGCGGTGAGCATGCGTCGGGTTGCAGCCTGCCATTTTCGAGATCGACTCGGGGTCGAGATCATCTCCATAGATCGCCAGCGTCACCCGAGACTCGTCCACCATCCCGCCGACTTCGGCGACTACGTGGGGCTTCCGAATTGGTATGACCTCGTCTCCCATGCCTGTGCGTCTAACGATACTGGCGTTCAGCTGCGGAGGCGAGAGGGAGCGGAGCGACCGACGCGTCCCGTCAGCTGCAACGGCGGGTTGGACGGCATTCGCTCAGCCGGAGTCGGGATCTTCGGGGAATGGCACCGCGACGAACTGATCGTCCGCGCCACGCTCAAACGCGGAGCCGACCGGTGCACCAAGAAGGGGAACGATCGAGCGATCGTAGTTCGCGACCGTGTTCACGTCGTAGAGGGCGAAATGAGGCTCTCATAGAGGTTTAGTGGGTCGATTCGGGTAGGCGAAGACCGGGGCGAGGTGGATGCCGGCGCAGCAGAGACGGATCATCGCGATGAGACTAAATCGCGCGGAGAGCCCGAAATGATCCGTATCATCAGCATAGTCCTGCGACTCGAGTCCCGAGAAGAAGCGCCATCCGGAGTCGTGCTCCAAGTCTGGCGGCTCTCGGTACATGTACCCGACCGGGTGACCGTCAACGAGGATCATGTCCGATGCGATGCAGGAACCCCGCCCAGGCGCGACTGCCACGATCTTGTCACCCGAGATGCGGAACGCTTTCGTCGCCGGCATGAGCGCTCCCGTTCGCTTTGTCCGTTCAACGTACCAGCCGTTCAGCGGCGGGCGATAGAGGGAGCGAAGCGACCGACGCGCCCGTCCGTCTGCAACGGATGGTTAGCCGGTCGCCTCCAGTGCGGCGGTCCAGCTCTTCAGATGGTCTGGTGAGAGGCGGTCTCGCCAGATGACGCGCCCCTCTGCGTCTTGGAAATAGAGAAGTCGGTCGGGCCCGTCGACCGCGCAATACAGCGAGTGATGCTTTTCGGCGAGCGAAAGCACCCAGCAGACCTCGCGGCCGTCTACCACGCCAGAGCGTTCCCCACCTGACGACAATCGAGAGAGAGCGCGAGTTCCGACAGTCGCGAGGACTTCCGCACCCAGCGTGATGCGCGCATCCTCCGTGACCAGCGTCCACTCCCACCACCTCGGCTGCAACATCGAGAGCTCGAGTGTCGCGCGGCTCATCGGCAAAGTTGTCATCTGCTGAGGCATCGTCCGATCCGGCTAACGACCTCGCCGTTCAGCGGCCTGGTTCCGAGCGTAAGCGAGGACCAGGTCCGCTGCAACGGCGGGTTGGACGGCGTCATCGCGAGAAGATGTTTTGCTCTCCCTTTGTGGCGAAGGGCGGCTCGA